>Ga0224555_1000653_pt1 | contig 53347 bp, 48 predicted proteins | sample 714S23034metaG_FD_180687 | JGI IMG/M metagenome (GOLD analysis project Ga0224555, IMG submission 180687) | Peat soil microbial communities from Stordalen Mire, Sweden - 717 S2 30-34 | ecosystem: Environmental > Terrestrial > Soil > Wetlands > Peat | place: Sweden: Norrbotten County, Stordalen...
CGTGAGCGTCCCCGTTCGCGATCAGGACATTCACGGTGACCGCTCTCAGCAGGTCGTCGAGCGCGTCGGGCGCGGCCGCTGTTTGAAGCAGCCCGGCAATGCGTCGTAACGAAGGTCCACCGTCCTCTTCGTACTTCAGGTCGGGCATGGTCGCGGTCGCCTGGCACAAGTCCTCTTGGTGAATGCGTTCCACGGCTCCGTCCGCGTGCACGATCCGGTCGTAGCGTTCGACGACCAGCACCTTCCGGTTGCCGACCAGCGTCGTCTCCACCGCGGCGACCGGCAGACCGAGATGGCGCGCGAGACGCATGCAAAGACCCTCGTTCTCTACGATCAGAGGGAACCGGACGATCTCCGGCTTGAGGATGTGGGTGGAAGGCGTGCCGTCCACTGGCCGGCCCCATGAGCCATCGGTCATGCGTGTGACGAGAAGCTTCTCCTGGATTCCGCCGAGCGAGACTCGGACCCGCTCGCCGACACCGAGTGGCGCGCTGCGCAGATTGGCCACGAGCGCCTCGATGTCGCCTTCGGAGAGTGTCTCCGCCTTCAGGGTCGACGCCGGGAGCGGGGCCGGCTCATCGTCGGGTTGAATCACGACTGCGCCCGCGCAGTCCCGGCCGATGGCGCGGACAAGAGCGAACGAGTCACTCGCAAGGACGTTGAAGCGGCCTGCGACGGCCAGTCGTGACTGCCCTTCTGGAAGCAGGCCGTCGAGGAAGGGGCGCACAACGCCCTGTGTGTAGCGCTCGGGCCGGAGCGGAAGGGTCAAGGAGAGAACTGGCGTGCCGAGGCGATAGCGGGCGATTGCCTCCTTGGTGTAGACGAGACGTGGGCGGTGGCGGTCCTCGTCGATGATCGCGACCTTGTCGCCGTAGAGCCAGACCGCGAGCTCTCCTGCCATTACCAGTCCGCCTTGTCCAGTGTCATCCGAACGTCCAGCTGTCGTAGGACCCGGAGGATCCGCCTCACCTGCTCGGTCTCTTTCCCGTTCTCCAGTTCGGAAAGGTAGGAGCGGTGAAGGCCTGCCTGTTCGGCCAATTCGGCTTGCGTCAGACCCGCTTCAGTCCGGAAGTGGCGGATGGCATTTCCGAGCGATGCAGATGTGTAGATCCTGAATGGTCCCTGGCCCGATGTCGCCTGGGGAGTGGCTGTCGGCATATTCAGACACACTAACAGAGACACATGATGTTTGTACATATCGACATCTGGCGGGCGAGCAGCTATGTCTGTATATCCCGACTACGTCCCGGCTGCCCCTGTCGGGCTGGTCCGGCGCTCGCTGACACGTCGCCGGCCCACGGTCAGGGCGTTTGTGACCGACGGCGCCACGGCGAAGAATCCTTGCAACATCCGAGGCGCCGGAACCGAACTCGGCCGCCGGGCGGGACGGGCAATCGCGAACGCCCTGTGCGAGCTTGCCAGGCAGCACCGGGAGCGGCGAAGGTGACCGCCGACCAGCTCAGATATCGTCGGGTCATGACGATGCGTCAACGGCATGTACGCCCGCCGACACTCGATGACCTGGAGCCCGCTTGGCAGACTGTGCACGCGGTCTTGGAGCCCACCCCGTTGTTGTCGAGCACGATCGCCCCCGATGGCGGCCTGAAGCTCGAGACCTTCCAGCCAACGGGGTCGTTCAAGGTCCGCGGCGGCCTCTCGGCAATTTCCGCCTTGCCACCCGATCAGCGCGCGGTGACCGCGAGCGCAGGAAACCACGGCCTCGGCATCGCGTGGGCTTCGGCCCGCCTCGGCCGTCAGGCGACCGTCGTCGTACCGGAACACTCCTCGGCTGCGAAAGTCGAGGCGCTTCGCACCTTCCCGATCGAGCTGGTCGAGCACGGCGCGGACTATGAGGCCGCCGAGAGGTACGCGCTCGAGCTCGGTGCCGCGGAGGGGGTCTCGTTCATCTCTCCGTACAACGACCCGCTTGTCATCGCCGGGCAGGCCACGATCGGGCGCGAGCTCGACAGCCAGGCGCCCGGCGAGCTGACCGTCGTCGCCCCTGTCGGCGGAGGCGGCCTCCTCTCGGGGCTCGCGCTGTGGGCCCGGTCGCGCCCGGGCGTGCGGCTCGCCGGCGTCGAGTCGAGCCAGTCCCGAGGGATCTCCGCCGCAGTCGCTGCCGGCCACATCGTGCGCGTGCCGGTGGGCGACACGATCGCGGACGGGCTGGCGGCGAACCTCGAGCCGGGCTCGGTGACACCTGGCCTGGTCGCCGCAGCACAACTCGTCGCCGTCGACGATGACGAGCTTCGCGCCGCGATGCGCTGGCTGTTCGCTCATCACGGCCTTGTCGCGGAGGGTTCAGGCGCAGCGGGGATCGCAGCGGTGCTGGGCGGCAAGCTCGACATCGCCGGGCGGCTCGTGGTCGTGGTCACGGGTCGCAACATCGCGGCGGACCGTTTCGCAAAGATGCTTCAGGGCAGCTGAACAGCCCGGCCCCTCTGCCGCGCGGGAGTGCTCCCGCGCCACCGGCCCGGCCGGTCAGTACCGGTACGCGTCCGGCTTGTACGGGCCCTCGACCGGTACGCCGATGTACTCGGCCTGCTCGTTGGTCAACGTCGTGAGATGCACGCCCAACGCGTCGAGGTGCAGGCGCGCGACCTTCTCGTCGAGGTGCTTCGGCAGCACGTAGACCTTGGGCTCGAAGTCCTGCGGCTTGGTGAACAACTCGATCTGCGCCATGGTCTGGTTGGTGAAGGAGTTGGACATCACAAAGCTCGGATGACCGGTGGCGCAGCCCAGGTTCAGCAGACGCCCTTCTGCCAGGATGATCACGGCGTGGCCGTCGGGGAAGACCCACTTGTCGACTTGCGGCTTTATGTTCACACGCTCGATGCCGGGCAGTTTCGCGAGCCCGGCCATGTCGATCTCGTTGTCGAAGTGGCCGATGTTGCCGATGATCGCCTGGTGCTTCATCCGGCTCATGTGCTCGCTCGTGATGACGGCCTTGTTGCCGGTGGCGCTCACGAAGATGTCCGCGACCCCGACCACGTCCTCGACCGTGGCGACCTGGTAGCCGTCCATCGCCGCCTGGAGCGCGCATATCGGGTCGATCTCGGCCACGATCACGCGCGCGCCCTGGCCCCTCAGCGACTCGGCGCAGCCCTTGCCGACGTCCCCGTATCCGCAGACGAGCGCGACCTTGCCGCCGATGAGCACGTCGGTCGCACGGTTGATGCCGTCGATCAGCGAGTGCCGGCACCCGTACTTGTTGTCGAACTTCGACTTGGTCACCGAGTCGTTCACGTTTATGGCCGGGAACAGCAGTTCACCGCGCTCCTGCATCTGGTAGAGCCGGTGGACGCCCGTCGTGGTTTCCTCGGTCACGCCTCTGATGCCGTTGGCGATCTCGGTCCACCGCCTCGGGTCCTCCGCCAGCGAGCGCTGGAGCACACCCAGGATGACGGCGAGCTCCTCGCTCTCGGCGCCTGCCGGGTCAGGTACCGCACCGGCCTTCTCGAACTCGACTCCCTTGTGCACCAGAAGCGTCGCGTCCCCGCCGTCGTCGAGGATCATGTTCGGGCCGGCGCCGTCAGGCCACCGCAACATCTGTTCGGTACAGTGCCAATACTCCTCGAGAGACTCACCCTTCCAAGCAAACACGGGCACTCCGCGCGGCTCGGACGGCGAGCCGTCGGGGCCCACGACTGCCGCGGCTGCCGCATGGTCCTGGGTGGAGAAGATGTTGCAGGACGCCCAGCGGACCTCGGCGCCGAGTGCGACGAGCGTCTCGATCAACACCGCCGTCTGCACCGTCATGTGCAGCGAGCCCGAGATCCGGGCACCTCTGAGCGGCTGCGCCTCGGCCTGCTCGCGCCGTATGGCCATCAGGCCGGGCATCTCGTGCTCGGCAAGCTGGATCTCCTTGCGCCCGAACTCGGCGAGAGAGAGGTCGGCCACTTTGAAGTCGAAGCTCATGCGATCTCCTTGCTCTGGCCGGCCACGGCGGCCACCAGTTCCTTGCTCCAGCCGGCCGCGTCAGCGGCCAGCAACTGCGTGTGCTTCTGCTGCTCGAAGGCCAGCCAGTCCCCCGGGTCCACCTCCGCAGGCCGCACGGCCTCGGAGCTGAACCACGCTTCCAGCCCGTCGCGGAGCCGACCGTCGTCACGAAGGCGAAGGGCAAAGCCCACGTCGCTCAACTCGATGCCGAAGGCTCCCAGGAGCTCCCGCAAGGTCCGGAGACGCTGCAGCTCCGCCGGGCCGTAGAGGCGGTAGCCCGAAGGCGAACGTCGGGGCGCCACGAGCCCGGCCTCCTCGATGTAGCGCAGCATCCGGGCCGACCAGCCGGTCGTGGTTGCCGCCTCGTGAATCGTCAGCGCGTCGGGAGCCACGGCCACAACCCTACCATATGTATGGCAAGGTTGTCACGCGGATTTCTGTCCAGCAGGCGACTAACCTGCTCACAGCCATGATCCTCTCCGACCAGACGATCCGTGAAGAGCTCGCTTCGGGACGGATCGGCATCGACCCGCTGGACGAGAGCTGCATCCAGCCTTCCTCGGTCGACCTGCACGTCGATCGTTACTTCCGCGTCTTCCGCAACCACAATGTGCGGGCGATCGACGTCAAGCAGGACCAGGAGGAGCTCACCGAGCTCGTGGAGATCGCCGAGGACGACGCCCTCATGCTGCATCCGGGCGAGTTCGTGCTCGGCTCGACGCTCGAACGCGTCCGCCTCCCCGACGACCTCGTCGGCCGCCTCGAGGGCAAGTCCGGCCTCGGGAGGCTGGGGCTCCTGATCCACTCGACGGCCGGTTTCGTGGACGCGGGCTGGGACGGCTATCTGACGCTCGAGCTCTCCAACGTCGCCAACCTGCCCATCACCGTCTATCCCGGCATGAAGATCGGCCAGATCAGCTTCCTCAGGATGACGACTCCCGCCGCGATACCCTACGGGTCCCCCGTGCTCGGCTCGAAGTACCAGCATCAACGCGGTCCGACCCCGAGCCGCTACTTCAAGAACTTCCGCGACCGCCAGTCCTGACCGGCCGGAGGCCATGTGCTCACGAGGTACCCGATCGGCCTGGCCGCCACAGCGGCCGCGCTGGCAGTAGCGGGCCTGCGGCTTTCGCATCTGTACCGGCTCGTCACCTCGGGCGCGCCGGCACCCGGCCGGTTGATGCACAGGGCAAGGCGCGCCAGGATCGAGCTGGAAGAGGTCCTCGGCCAGCGCAGGCTGCTGCGATGGAGGTTGCCCGGCCTCGCTCACGCGTTCACGTTCTGGGGCTTTTGCGTGCTGATCCTCACGATCATCGAGGCCTACGGCGCGCTGTTCAAGGAGAACTTCGCCATTGCGGGCATCGGCCATGCGGCCTTCATCGGCTTTGTCGAGGACGTCTCCGCCTGTGCGGTGCTCGTCGCCCTGTGCGTGTTCGGCGTCATCCGCGTCCGCTCCTCCCCGAAACGGAAAGGTCGCGCCTCCCGCTTCTACGGCTCACACACGGCCACCGCATGGATCACACTCGGGATGATCGCCCTCGTGGTCGTCACGCTCCTTGTGTACCGCGCAGCTCAGACAAACACCGGCGACTTCCCGTATGGCTGGTGGGCCTTCGCCTCACATGGTCTCGGGCGGGCGCTCCGGCCGCTCGGGGTGCCGGCCAACCGGACGATCGGGACCGTCTTTGTCGACCTGAACGTGATCGTGGTCATGTCGTTCCTGGTGCTGGTCGTGTACTCCAAGCACCTTCACATCTTCATGGCACCGTTGAACGTCGCCTTCTCGCGCCAGCCCACGCGCCTCGGCGCCCTGGACAGGACCCCGGGGATCGACTTGGAGACGATGGACGAGGACACGATCTTCGGCGCCGGCAGGATCGACCATTTCACATGGAAGCAGCTGCTCGACCTGGTGACCTGCACCGAGTGCGGCCGCTGCCAGCGCGAGTGCCCGGCCTGGAACACCGGCAAGCCCCTCTCTCCCAAGCTGCTCGTCATGGACCTGCGCGACGAGCTGCTCCGCGGCTCAGGGCAGGCGCTCGTGCCGGGTGTCATCACCGAGGACGTCCTCTGGGCCTGCACCACTTGCGGCGCGTGCGTCGAGCAGTGCCCGGTCGACATCGAGCATGTCGACGCGATCGTCGACATGCGCCGTTACGAGGTCATGGTCGAGTCCCGGTTCCCGTCCGAAGCCGCGCTCATGCTGCGCAACGTCGAGAACCGGGGCGACCCGTGGGGCCTCGGGGCCGCAAGACGGCTCGAGTGGACCGCGGGCCTGGACTTCGAGGTCCCCGTGGTGGAAGGGTCGATCCCCGAGGACGTCGAGTACCTCTTCTGGGTCGGCTGCGCCGGGGCACTCGACGACCGGGCCCGCAGGACGACCCAGTCGATCGCCCGCCTGTTGCACCAGGCCGGGGTGAGCTTTGCCGTCCTCGGTCCCGCCGAGTCGTGCAGCGGTGACCCGGTTCGAAGGCTCGGCAACGAGTACCTGTTCCAGATGCAGGCACGGACGAACATCGAGACGTTGACGGCTGCCGGCGTGCGCAAGGTCATCGCCTCCTGCCCGCACTGCTTCAACTCCTTGTCGAAGGAGTACCCGTCCCTCGGCGGGAACTTCGAGGTGATCCACCACACCCAGCTGCTCGCCAGGCTCGTGGCCGATGGGAAGCTGCGCCCGGGCCGCCTGGACGCGAAGGTCGCCTATCACGACCCTTGCTATCTCGGCCGCCACAGCCGGATCTACTCACCGCCGCGCTCGATCATCGAGTCGGTGCCCGGGGTCAGCCCGGTCGAGATGGGGCGCTGTCGCGAGCGCAGCTTCTGCTGCGGAGCCGGTGGCGCCCGGATGTGGCTCGAGGAACCCCAGGGCACGCGCATCAATCTCGAGCGCACCGATGAGGCGCTCGCGACGGGCGCGGACGTCGTCTCGACTGCTTGCCCCTACTGCTTGATCATGCTGGACGACGCTGTCAGCCAACGCGGCCGGGACGAGGACGTCGAGGTCCTCGACGTCGCCCAGCTGCTCGAGCGTTCGCTGGAAGCAGCCGCCGAAAGCTGAGGCGCTGCCGGTTCGTGCGCCGACGGTCAGAGCGCTGTCGCTGGTGCGCCGACGGTCAGTTCGCCGTCACAGGCCCGGCTTGGGCCGCGACCGCTGCTGCTGCCGCTGCGACCGCCTCGGGGTCACCGAGGTAGCGGCCCTCGACGAACTCGAGCCGGCCGTCCAGCGTGATGATCCGGGGCCACCCGGTCGGGATGTCCAGGTCGACGATGTCGTCGTCCGAGATGTGCTCGAGGAATTTCGCCAGGGCCCGGATGCTGTTGCCGTGGGCGACGACAAAGGGCGTTAGCCCCGCCAGGAGCTCCGGCCCGAGGACGTCTTCCCAGTAGGGCACCATCCGGCGCACGACGTCGGCCAGGCACTCGGCCGCAGGCAGCGCGATCGGGGGGACGTCGCGATAGCGGGGATCGTGCACAGGGTGGCGCGGGTCACTGAGCTCCAGGAGCGGCGGTGGCGTCGCGTAGCTCCGGCGCCAGAGCTTCACCTGCTCAGGCCCGAATTTCTCCGCCGCCTCCTTCTTGTTGCCGCCCTGCAGGGCCCCGTAGTGGCGCTCGTTCAGGCGCCAGTTCCGCCGTACCGGAAGAAACGAGAGGCCCATCTCGTCGAGGGCGATGTTCGCCGTGCGGACCGCGCGGGTCAGGACCGAGGTGTGAACGGTGTCGATGCGCAGCTCAGCCTCCTCGGCCAGCAACTGCCCGGCCGACCGGGCCTCGGCTTCGCCCTTCTCGCTCAGGTCGACGTCGGTCCAGCCCGTGAAGCGGTTCTCGGCGTTCCAGGTACTCTCACCATGACGTAGGACAATGAGCGTAGGCATTCCTCGAGGCTACCCGTTCGACCTGGCCGGGCACGAGTTGGCCCCGCTGCAGCCCGGCACGTCACGCTCGTCCACACGAGCTCCCTGAGCACCGGCGTTACCAGTCTCTCGGCGCTCCGCCCCCTGATCTTGACAATCTCATGCTCAAGTTAGCTATACTGAACCCTGTACGAAGGACGTGCGGGTGCCGAAGCGCTTGGCATCGCTAGAAGTGGAGGCTTTCAGAAATGTCCAAGGCCGTCGGAATCGACCTCGGTACGACTAACTCGGTGGTCGCATTCCTCGAGGCGGGCGAACCCACCGTGATCCCGAACGCAGAGGGTGGCCGGACTACCCCGTCCATCGTGGCATTCGCCAAGTCCGGCGAGGTGCTGGTCGGCGAAGTTGCAAAGCGCCAGGCGATCACGAACCCGGATCGGACCGTCCGCTCGGTGAAGAGACAGATGGGGACGAGCTGGTCGATCGATATCGACGGCAAGGCCTACAAGGCCCAGGAGATCTCCGCGAGGATCCTGCAGAAGCTGAGGCGCGACGCTGAGGCCTTCCTGGGCGACACCGTCAACCAGGCCGTCATCACGGTTCCCGCCTACTTCGACGACGCCCAGCGCACCGCCACGAAAGAAGCCGGCCAGATCGCCGGCCTCGAGGTTCTCCGCATCATCAACGAGCCGACGGCGGCCGCGCTCGCCTACGGCCTCGACAAGGAGCGGACCGACCAGACCGTGCTGGTGTTCGACCTCGGTGGCGGCACATTCGACGTTTCTGTCCTCGAGATCGGCGAGGGTGTCTTCGAGGTGAAGTCGACCTCGGGCAACACCCACCTCGGTGGGGACGACTGGGACCAGCGCGTCATCGACTGGCTTGTCAAGACGTTCAAGGACACCGAGGGTGTCGACCTCTCAAACGACAAGATGGCCTTGCAGCGTCTCAAGGAAGCGTCCGAGAAGGCCAAGATCGAGCTGTCGGCCGTCCAGGAGACGACGATCAACCTTCCCTTCATCACCGCTACCAACGAGGGCCCGAAGCACCTCGACCTGAAGCTCACCCGGGCCAAGTTCCAGGAGCTCACGACCGACCTCGCGGATGCCTGCAAGGGGCCCTTCGAGCAGGCCATCAAGGACTCGGGCCTTACCACGAGCGACATCGACCACGTTGTGCTGGTCGGAGGGTCCACGCGGATGCCGGCCATCTACGACCTCGTGGTGCAGCTCGCCGGCAAGGAGCCCCACAAGGGCGTCAACCCCGACGAGGTCGTCGCCGTCGGTGCCGCCATCCAGGCCGGCGTCCTGAAGGGCGAGGTGAAGGACATCCTCTTGCTGGACGTCACTCCGCTCAGCCTCGGGATCGAGACAAAAGGCGGGATCACCCACCGGCTCATCGAGCGGAACACGACGATCCCCACCAAGCGCTCCGAGATGTTCACCACGGCCGATGACAACCAGCCTTCGGTGGAGATCCACGTCCTCCAGGGCGAGCGCGACATGGCCATGTACAACAAGACGCTAGGCAAGTTCCAGCTCGTCGACCTGCCGCCGGCTCCTCGCGGAGTGCCGCAGATCGAAGTCGCGTTCGACATCGACGCGAACGGGATCGTCCACGTGTCGGCGAAGGACCTCGCCACGGGGAGAGAGCAGTCGATCACCATCACCGGCCAGACATCGCTTCCCAAGGACGACATCCAGCGGATGGTGCGCGACGCCGAGCAGCACGCGGCTGAGGACCGCCAACGCAAGGAGGAGGCCGAGACCCGCAACAACGCCGACGCGCTCGTCTACCAGACCGAGAAGCTGCTGAAGGACCAGGGCGACAAGGTCCCCGCAGAAGACCGTGAACGGGTCGAGAGCGCTCTCAAGAGCCTGAGGGAGTCTGTCGCCGGGACCGACTACGAGCGGATCCGCCGCGACACCGAGACGCTGCGCACCGCCTCGCAGGCTTTCGGCCAGCGCCTGTACGAGCAGGCCTCCCAGCAGCAGGCGGCGAGCGGCTCCGGGGGCGACGGCTCGGGCGGCTCGGGCAGTTCAAGCGGGCCCTCCGACGACGAGGTCGTCGATGCCGAGATTGTCGACGATCCGGGCACGGCGGCTTCGTGACCCGAGAAGCAGGTGATCCGAGGTCCCCGGCGGGCGCGGACGGCATCGAGCCGGTCGCACCGGAGAGCCTTTCTGCGGCGCCCGGCGGGGACACAGAGGCTCCCGCCGGTGACGACGGCGAGCTGGCCGGGCAACTCGACATGCCCCTGGACGCGCTCTTGGACTGGGGAACCGACCCCACCAAGGCCGGCAAGGAGCTGGAAGCCCAGGCGGGGGAAGCCCTCGTGGCCGCCGAGCGCGACGAGTATCTAGATTCGCTCCGGCGGCTGCAGGCCGACTTCGACAACTTCCGCAAACGCTCGTTGCGCCAGCAGACCGAGCTCTTGGAGCGTGCCACCGAAGGACTGTGCGTGCGGCTGCTCCCCGTGCTGGATGCCCTGGACCTTGCGACCGCTCATGTCCGCAGCCAGGCCGAGCCGAGTGACGCGGCCATAGCCCTCGAACAGATCGACTCGCTTTTTCGCGACATCCTCGGCCGTGAGGGCATCGAGCGGATCGACGCCGTGGGCGTGAGGTTCGACCCCACGATCCACGACGCTGTCGGCCAGGTCCCCGCAGAGCCCACGCCGGCCGCGGACCTCGCAGATTCACCGGGCCGGGGTGACACGGCCAAGACCGCAAGACCGGCCAAGACCGCCAAGGCGGCCAAAACGGCCGCGCAAGACGGCGGGCCGACCGTCGCCCTGGTCATGCGCGCCGGGTACCGGATGAAGTCGAAGGTGCTGCGGCCGGCGATGGTCCTCGTCGGGGGCTGAGGAACCCCGCCATGGCGCCACAACGGGATTGGTACACGACCGACTACTACAAGACGCTCGGCGTTTCGGATAAGGCGACCGACAAGGAGCTGCGCCGCGCGTACCGCAAGCTCGCCAAGGAGTTCCACCCGGATTCGCACCCGGGCTCCGAGGAGCGCTTCAAGGCGGTCTCAGCGGCTTACGACGTCCTCGGCGATCCCGAGAAGCGCAAGGAGTACGACGAGGTCCGCCGTCTCGGCCCCCTGAGCGGCCTCGGTGGGTTCGGCGGTGGCGGCGGTGGCGGCGAAGGCAACTTTAATTTCCGGCTGGACGACCTCTCGGACATCTTCGGCGGTCTGTTCGGCCGGGCTGGACGCGGGAGCGCCTCCGCCCGCGCAGCCTCGGGCAGCGGCCCCCGGCGCGGGCACGACCTCGAAGCCGAGCTCCACCTGTCGTTCCAGGAGGCGGTCGACGGCGCCGTCACAGCGGTCAACGTCACGAGCGGGACACGGTGCTCGACCTGCGGTGGGTCAGGTTCGCGGCCCGGGACGGCTCCGGTGATATGCCCCCGCTGCAACGGGCTCGGCGTGCTGAACGACAACCAGGGCATGTTCTCGCTGTCCTCGCCGTGCCCGGACTGCCAGGGCCGTGGGACCCGCATCGTCGACCCGTGCCCGGCGTGCAAGGGCACGGGCCTCGAACAGCGGCAACGACAGGTCAAGGTCCGGATTCCCGCCGGAGTGGAGGATCGCCAGCGCATCCGCGTGAAGGGACGCGGCGAGCCGGGAGCCAACGGCGGGCCGGCGGGCGACCTCTACGTGGTCGTGCACGTGGCGACGCACCCGCTGTTCGGGCGCAAGGGGCGCAACCTCACCCTCACTGTCCCGGTCACCTACCCCGAGGCGACGCTCGGCGGTGCGATCAGGGTGCCTTCGCTCAAAGAGCCCGTCACTCTCAAGATCCCGCCCGGCACCCGTCAAGGCCGGACCTTCCGTGTGAAGGGCCGGGGGATCCAAAGCGGCGCGTCGACCGGCGACTTGCTCGTCACCGTCGACGTCGTCGTCCCGGCTCACCTCACCGAGGACCAGCGCCATGCCGTCGAGGCGCTCGCCAAGACGCTGGACGGCTCGCCTCGCCAGCACCTGGGAGTATGAACATGGCCTACGACCCGTCAGAAACCGACTTCGGCGAACGCTCGACGCGCGCGGTCTACGTGATCTCGGTCGCAGCGGAACTGGCCGGCGTCCACCCTCAGACGCTCAGGATCTACGAGCGCAAGGGGCTCCTGGACCCGGCCCGGACCGGCGGAGGCAACCGCCGTTACAGCGAGGCCGACATCGCGCACCTGCGCCGCATCCAACACCTCACCAACGCCGGGCTGAACCTGGAAGGGGTGCGGCGCGTGATGGCGCTCGAGGGCGAGATCGCCCTGTTGCGCGCCGAGCTCGAGATGACCCGCGTGGCGGCACGAGAAGCGATCGAGCAAGTCCACCGCCAATACCGGCGCGATCTCGTACCGGTCTCGACCAGCCGCCTGCCGGCCCGCTGGACGTCGAACCGCTAGCCGCCCGGGTTGGGTCCTCAGAGCGGAACACACACCAATAGATCCGAGGATCACCGGAGAAATGACGTTTGACCCGAACCGTTGGACCCTGAGGACCCAGGAGGCGGTCCGGGACGCGATCGCGCTCGCGAAGGCCTCGCACAACGCGGAGGTCGCTCCGGATCATCTCCTGTCAGCGGCGCTGTCCCAAAATGGCGGGGTTGCCATCCCCCTCCTCGACAGCCTGGGGATCGCCCCGCTGTCGGTTCGCAACCGGATCGCCGAGTCGCTCGCCAGGATCCCGAAGGCCTATGGCACAGCCGAACCGGCGCTCGGCCGTGAGCTGTCCCGAGGCTTCGATCTGGCGGACGCCGCCCGCGAGGAGATGGGCGACGAGTACCTCTCGGTGGAGCACCTGCTGCTCGCCATGGCAGATCGTCTCGGCGTCGACCGTGACGATCTCCTCCGGGCGCTCAAGACGATCCGTGGCAGCCATCGCGTGACTTCGCAGAGCCCCGAGGAGCAGTACCAATCGTTGGAGCGCTACGGCCGCGACCTCACGGACCTCGCCAGGCAGGGCAAGCTCGACCCGGTCATCGGGCGCGACGACGAGATCCGTCGCCTGATGCAGGTCCTGTCGCGGCGCACCAAGAACAACCCGGTCCTGATCGGCGAGCCCGGGGTGGGCAAGACGGCGATAGTCGAGGGACTCGCCACTCGCATCGTCGAAGGCGACATCCCCGAAGGGCTGAAGAACAAGCGGATCGTCGCCCTCGACCTCGCTTCGATGGTGGCGGGCGCGAAGTACCGCGGGGAGTTCGAGGAGCGCCTGAAGGCGGTGCTGAAGGAGATCTCGGACTCCGAAGGCGAGATCATCACCTTCATCGACGAGCTGCACACCATCGTCGGCGCCGGTGCCGCCGAGGGTGCCATGGATGCCGGCAACATGATCAAGCCGATGCTGGCGCGCGGCGAATTGCGCCTCATCGGGGCGACGACGCTCGACGAGTACCGCAAGTACGTCGAGAAGGACGCCGCGCTGGAGCGCCGTTTCCAGCCCGTCGTCGTCGAGCAGCCTTCGGTCGCCGACACGATCGCGATCCTGCGCGGACTGAAGGAGCGTTACGAGGTCCATCACGGCGTGCGCATCCAGGACGCGGCCCTCGTCGCTGCCGCGGTGCTGTCGGACCGGTACGTGACGGGCCGGTTCCTCCCGGACAAGGCCATCGACCTCGTCGACGAGGCCGCGAGCCGCCTTCGCATCGAGATCGACTCCATGCCCACCGAGATCGACGTCGTCGCGCGCCGGGTCCGCCAGCTCGAGATCGAGCGTGTCGCCCTCCAGAAGGAGACCGACGCGGCTTCGGCCGAGCGGCTCGCCCGCCTCGAGGCCGAGCTCGGCGATCTGCACGAGCAGCAGACGGCCATGACGGCGCACTGGCAATCGGAGAAGGACGCGATCGCGGCGATCCGGGAGCTGAAAGGCGAGCTCGAAGCCGCCCGGCAGGAGGCTGAGCGCTACGAGCGTGAAGGCGACCTCGGCCAGGCCTCGGAGATCCGCTACGGCCGGGTCCCCGACCTCGACAGGCGCATCCAGGCGGCGACCGACAGGCTCGCCGGGCTCCAGTCCGAGCAGAAGATGTTGAAGGAGGAGGTCGACGCCGAGGACATCGCCGAAGTCGTGAGCCGGGCGACGGGAGTTCCGGTCTCACGGCTCATGGAAGGCGAGGTCCGCAAGCTCGTCCAGCTCGAGGACTCCCTGCACCGGCGTGTGGTCGGCCAGGACGAGGCTGTCAGTGCCGTCGCGAACGCCATCCGGCGAAGCCGGGCGGGGCTGTCGGACCCCGGCAGGCCGATCGGCTCGTTCCTGTTCCTCGGCCCGACCGGCGTCGGCAAGACCGAGCTCGCCAAAGCCCTCGCCGAGGTGCTGTTCGACGACGAGCGGGCGATGATCCGCATCGACATGGGCGAGTACCAGGAGAAACACAGCGTTTCCCGCCTGGTCGGTGCCCCGCCCGGCTACGTCGGTTACGAGGAAGGCGGCCAGCTGACCGAATCGGTCCGCCGGCGCCCGTACGCGGTGGTGCTGCTCGACGAGATCGAGAAGGCGCACTCGGACGTGTTCAACATCCTCCTGCAGGTGCTCGACGACGGGCGGCTGACCGACGGCCAGGGCCGCACCGTCAACTTCTCCAATGTCGTGCTGATAATGACCTCCAACCTCCGGGGCGAGCCTCTCAACACCTTCAAGCCGGAGTTCATCAACCGGATCGACGAGATCGTCCGGTTCCGCCCCTTGGGGCGAGGAGACCTCTTCGCGATCGTCGGGATCCAGATCGGGTACCTCCAGCGAAGGCTGGAGGCTCGTCGCATCACCGCCGAGGTCACGCCCGAAGCCGAGATGTGGCTCGGCGACCACGGCTACGACCCCGACTTCGGGGCCCGGCCGTTGCGCAGGGTCATCCAGCGCGAGATTGGTGACCCCTTGGCGGTCGCCCTCCTCGAGGGCCGCTACAAAGAGGGCGACACGGTCCGGATCGATGTCGACAGGGACAGGCTCGTCCTGACCTGACCCGGCGCGGAGGCCGGCCACGACGATGCAAGACTCTGGTGATGTCGCCTTCCAGGCCAACGGGCTCAATCCGTGCCCGCCGTGCCCGCCGTGCCCGGCCACGCCCGGCAATCGCCGCGGGTGTGCTCGTGATCGCAGCCCTGACGTGCTCTGGTCGCGCTGCAGCCGCGCGGGCCTCCGAGGCCTCGCACTCACGCTTCGGGGTTCCGGCGTCGGCACGTCAGCTCATCGTCGTCTCGAGCCCGACTTATGACCCGCCCGGCTATCTCGCCAGCTTCCAGACGTTCCGGCGGGCGAGCCAGTCTTCGGCCTGGAAGCCGGTGTTCCCGGCCTGGCGGGCCGAGACCGGCTCGGGCCACCTCGTCGACGTGCGCCGCGAGGGCGACCACGCGACCCCGACAGGAGTCTTCCCGTTCGGCCTGACCATGTACGGAACCAAGCCGAACCCGGGCGGCCTGCACGAGGCATACCACCGTCTCGTCTGCGGGGACTGGTGGGACGAGGACCCGTACAGCAACCGGTACAACCGGTTCGTGCACGTGCGGTGCGGATCGACACCGCCCTTCGCTGCCTGGTCCGAGGCGCTCTGGACCGATACCAGGTCCTATCGGTACCTCGCTGTGATCGACTACAACGACAACCCGACCATCCGGGGCCGGAAGGCGCCGGGTTCGGGGATCTTCCTGCACGCCTGGATGTACGGCCCGACTCAGGGATGTGTGGCCCTGCCGGTCCCGGATCTCCTGGACGTGCTGCGCTGGCTCGAGCCTGCGGACCATCCGGTCATCGAGATAGGCACCGATGCCGAGGTCGGTCATGTGCCACCGGCGCCGGCCTAGCTGCGCGGCCGATTGCCGCGAGGGGCGCCGCCAGGCCCCTGAGCGGTGCCGGCTCGCTCCGGCGTCACGCCTTTATGTAGGGCTGACCGTCGGCCTTCGGCGCACGGCTGCGGCCCACGAACCCGGTGACGGCGATGATCGTCGCGACGTAGGGGAGCATGAGCAGGAAGTCGGAGGGGATGGGCGCCCCGATCGTGCCGAGCACGCTCGCGCAGGCCAAGGAGAAGCCGAACAGCAGCGCAGCGCCGGTCGCCCCGAGTGGTGTCCAACGTCCGAAGATCATCGCCGCCAGGGCGATGTAACCCTGCCCCGAGGAGATGTCCTTGCCGAACGAGCCGACCGAGCCGATCGTCAGCGAGGCACCGCCGATGCCCGCGACCAGGCCGCCCAGGATCACGTTGCGGTACCTCGTCCAGAGCACCCTGATCCCCACGGTGTCGGCCGCCGTCGGGTGCTCACCGACGGCCCGGACCCGCAGCCCCCAGCGCGTCTTGAACAGGCCGATGTGCACGAGTGCCACTGCAGCGTAGGCGATGTAGAGGAAGATCGTCGAGTCGAACAGGATCGGCCCGATGACCGGTATGTCGCCGAGGATCGGGATCTTGATCGAGTTGAAGGTGGCGGGCGAGTTCAGCCGGTTCTCAAAGGGGACCAGTTCCTGGTCGTAGAGGTAGCCGGTCAGTCCTGACGCGAAGACGTTGAGGACCACGCCGAGGATGATCTGGTCGACCATGTAACGGATGGCGAATACCGCCAGCAAGATGCCCAGCAGGCCGCCCGCGAGCGACCCGGTGAGCAGTCCCAGCCAGAGCGAGCCGAACGCGCTCGCTATCACCGCCCCGGCGAAAGCGCCGAGGAGCAGCTGGCCCTCGATGGCGATGTTGATGACGCCCGACCGTTCGCACAAACAACCCGACAGCGCACCGAGAACCAACGGGATCGCGGCCAGCATCGTGCTCTGCATGAGCGACTCGAACGGCAGAGGAGTCCTGCCTGCATCGGACCAGCACAAGAAGGACACGACGAACGCGAGCGTCACCGTGACTCCCATGAGGCGCTGCAGGATCTTGGAGGACTTGAGCCCGGCATAAACAAAGCCGAGAACGACCGAAAGGGCGCCCAGCCCCTCGGAAACGGGACCGGGTGCCAGCGTCAGGTTCGGGACGTTGACCGCGGCGCCAGTGAGGGTGAAGGTGAACACGGCGTCGCCCTTGTCCGCAAGCAGGCCGAAGACGAAGATGTCGACGAGGCCGAGCACGGCGAAGATGGCGCCGACAACCCGTTGCCGGTCGATCGTCGCGCGCTCGTGACCCACCAGGGTAATGGCCGTCATGAGCTCCACCCCTTCGCGAGCACTTGGCCTTCCTCGCCGACGCGCCGGGCACGAAGGTGGAACAGCTCCCGGATGAACGGCGGCGCGGCCACGAACAGCACGATCAGCGCCTGGATGACCGTCGCGATGTCGACCGGGATCTGCGTCTGGGCCTGCATCGTGATACTTCCGGCATTGAGCGAGCCGTACAGCAGCGCGGCGAGCACCACGCCGGTCGGCTTGGCACGCCCGAGCAGTGCGACCGTGATGGCGTCGATGCCGTAGGTCCCGTAGATCTGCGGGGTGAGCGCGAAGTCCGTCCCGAGGATCACGCTCGCTCCGGCGAGGCCGGCGAGGCCGCCGCAGATGAGCATCACGATCACCCACGACCGTTCCGGGCTCATCCCGGCACTGCGGGCTGCGCTCTGATTGGCCCCGACAGTGCGGAGCTCGAAGCCCACCGTCGTCCGGTCGAGCAGCCACGCCACTGCCGCCGCTGCCGCCAGTGCGATCAGGAACCCGGCGTTGATCCGCAAGCTCGCGCCGGCGAGATGGGGCAGCATGGCGTTGTTGGCCACTGACGGGCTGACCGGGTTCGGCAGGCCGGGCGCCCGGAAGACCGCCAGGCCGAGCAGGAACAGGATCAGGTACTCCATCACGTAGTTGGACATGATGGTGACGATCACCTCGTGCGCCCCGGTGCGCGCCTTCAGGTACCCGACGAACGATCCGACGATGGCTCCTCCGACGAACCCCCCGATCACCGCGACCACGACGTGGACGATCATCGGCAGGTGGACGGCGAAGCCGATCCAGCCTGCGATCATGGCCCCACCGATGAACTGACCGGTGGCGCCGATGTTGAACAGGCCCGTCCGGAACGCGAGCGCGACAGCCAGCCCCGCGAGGATGAGCGGAGTGGCGTTGACCGCCGTCTCCGACAACGGGTTGAATATCGCCGCGGTCGAGCCTCCGTGGAAGGCGGCCGTCACCGTGTGAGGGTTCAAGATGGCGCCTTCGAACATCGCCGAGTAAGCCGAGGCGGCCACGTCCCATGCCTGCGAGAACGCGGTGCCGGGGGCGGAGAACACGTGGCTCCAGGCGTGCAGCACAACTGGGCTCGTGAACGCGATGAGCAGCCCTCCGATGACGACCGCAGCGACGATCGCGAGAAACGTGACCACGGCCGAGCTGCCTTCCAGCACGGCGTTCAGGAGCGAGATCGCCACCTCGGTCCCCTTCGAACGAGAAGCGTCCGCCGCCTCGTCGTCGGTGCCCCTTGGCGAGAGTCCGGCGCCACCCGGCGGTGCCGCCGAGTCGGCAGGGTCCTGCGGCTCGTTTCCGCCCGGGCCGGGATGCTGTTGGCTCATGCCGGTTGTGTCTCCGCGACGCTGCCGGTTGTGCCGGCACCGGCCATCAAGAGGCCGAGCTCCTCGATCGAGACGGTGGGCAGCCTTTCGCCGGCGATCCGCCCCTCGTACATGACGACGATCCGGTCCGCTAGCGCGTAGATCTCGTCGAGCTCGGTCGAGCAGATGAGCACGGCTGTGCCCTGGTCCCGTGCCGCGACGAGCCGATTGTGCACGAACTCGATCGAGCCGACATCCAGACCCCGCGTAGGCTGGTTGGCAACGAGAAGGCGCACGTCGCGGCCGAGCTCGCGGGCGACGATGACCTTCTGCTGGTTGCCACCCGAGAGCGTTCCCACCGTCATGTCGATCGACGTCGCTCGGATGTCGTACTCGTCCATGTGCCTGGTGGCGCTTTCCCGGATGGCGTCGGGGTGGAGCGCGAGACCCGACGCGTAGGGCGGCCGGTTGTACACGTCCAGGACGAGGTTGTCGGCGAGCGAGAAGCTCTCGACGATGCCGTCCTCCTGCCGGTCCTCGGGGATGTAGCTCACGCCGGACTCGAGCACGGCTCGCGTCCGGGCACCAGTCAAGTCGTCGCCGGCGATATGGACCGACCCTGCCGCCACCGGCAGGAGGCCCATGATCGCCTCACACAGCTCGGTCTGGCCGTTGCCCTGGACCCCTGCGACGCCGACGATCTCACCGCTGCGGACCTCGAACGAGACACCCTTGACGACGGCGCGTCCGGACGTGTTCTCGACGAGTAGGTCCTCCACCTCGAGGACGACCTCGCCGGGACTGGCCGGCTCTTTGTGCACCGTCAGCTCGACGGCGCGCCCGACCATCAGCGCGGCCAGCTCCTCGTCAGTGGCGGTCGGAGGCGGCGAGCCGACGACCTTGCCACGGCGGATGACCGTGATCCGGTCCGCGATCTCCTGCACCTCCCTCAGCTTGTGGCTGATGAAGATGATCGACTTGCCCGAGGCCTGCAATTCGCGCATGATGCGGAAGAGCTCGTCGGTCTCGCCTGGGGTGAGGACGGCCGTCGGCTCGTCGAGGATGATCACGCTCGCCTCGCGGTGCAGGGCCTTCACGATCTCGACGCGCTGCTGGATCCCGACCGGCAGGTTCTCCACGAGGGCGTCCGGGTCGATCGCCAGGCCGTAGCGGCCCGAGAGCTCGAGCACGTCCTTGCGGGCGCGTCGCCGGTCGAGCAGGCCGAGGAAAGTCGTCCTCTCCACGCCGAGCATGACGTTCTCGGCGACGGTGAAGACCGGCACCAGCATGAAGTGCTGGTGGACCATGCCGATCCCGGCGGCAAGCGCCTGGCGGGGGTTGTGGAACGCGACAGGCTTGCCGTCGAGGAGGATCTTGCCCTCGTCGGGCTGGAGCAGCCCGTAGAGGACATTCATCAGCGTCGACTTGCCGGCTCCGTTCTCGCCGAGCAGCGCGTGGATCTCGCCCGGCTCGACGGTGAGGTCGATGCTGTCGTTTGCGACGAGGCTCCCGAAGCGTTTCGTGATCCCACGCAACTCGAGTCGCAGGGCGGCCTCCCTACCGGACATAGCCCGTTCCAGGGCTGTGCCACGCCGGCACCACCCTGGAACGGGCCTCGATCTCCCTACCGTACATGCCACCTCCAGGGCGGTACCACACGGGCACCGCCCTGGAACGGGCCTGAATTACAACGTGCTCTTGGTTACACCGGGCTCTTGGTGGGCGTCGGAATCTTGCCGCTGATGATCCCGGCCTTCACTTTCGCGAGCTCGTTCTTCAGTGTCTTAGGCACCTTGTTCGCGAACTCGTGGAAGGACGAGAGGGCGACGCCGCCGTTCTTCAGCGTGCCGATGTAGTTGCCGCCCTTGAACTTGTTGGTTGCCGCGGAGACGATGGAGTCCTTCACAGCCGTCTGGATGCCCTTGGTCACGCTCGTGATGAAGTACTTGCAGTACTGCTTGGCACTGACGCAGCCGTCGGTGTCAACCCACTCCATGTTGACTTTCCCGCCGGACGCGTCGGCATCCTGCACAGCCTTGGCGGCGCCGAGGCCGACGTTGCCTGCCACCGGGAAGATGACGTCGGCCTTCTCGGCGATGAAGTTGTTGGTCGTGTGCTGGCCGTTGGCCTGGTTCGTGAAGTCACCGGTGAACGAGCCGTTCTGCGTCTTCTCGCTCCAGCCGAGGACCGTGGTCTTCGGGACCTTGGGGTGCTTCTTGTTGTAGTACTGCACGCCGTCCCAGAAACCGTCCATGTAGATGGTGACAGTTGGCAGCTTCTCGCCGCCGAAGGTCGCCACCACGTGCGTCTTGCTCATCCCGGCGGCGAGGTATCCGCCGAGGAAGCCGTCCTGCACCGTGTTGAACACGAGGGCGTCGATGTTCTTGATCTTGGGCGAGTACGTGTAGTCGACAATGGCGAACTTCTGGCTCGGGTGCGCCTTCGCGGCGGACTCGGTCGCGTCGCCCATGAGGAAGCCAACCGTGACGATGATCCCGCACTTCTCTGAGATGAAGTTGTCGATGTTGGGGACGTAGGCGCTCTCGTTCGCCGACTGCAGGTACTTGCCGCCTATGGTGGCCGACTTGGCCTCCTGCACGCCTTGCCACGAGGACGCGTTGAACGACCGGTCGTCGATCCCACCGGTGTCGGTCACCATGCAGGCTTCGAACTTCTTCGCACTCGCTGCGCTGGTCGTGTGCACTGCACGAGCCGGTTTCGACGTCGTGGCGCTCGAGGTGCCGGCTGCGAGCGGGGCCACCAGCATCCCAACGCCCAGAACCAGAACCGCTAGCCAGAGTAGTCGTTTCATTCTCTCAGCCTCCCGAAATGGACTGTAGTTAGTTACGTTTAGGTTACTTCACCGGTTGGGATCGACGCCATGGGAAACCGAGGATCTTCCCGCCCGATCTGACGGGACCAGCACGACATCCCGGCACGTCTGCCCGATCCGGCGGCCGGCACGCCGGCCCGGAACGCTCGTGCGCCGGGGCTGAGGCCGGGCCGGACCGGGTGGCGTCTCCCTGGCAGGGACAACGCCTCGGCTACACTGCGCGGGCCAGACCCGGAGCGAGGATCGCCAAGGCAACGGCGCAATTCTCTCAGCACCCGGAGGCGTGACGTGCCCGTGATCGTGGTGGTCGGAACCCAGTGGGGCGACGAGGGCAAGGGCAAGCTCACAGACCTGCTCGCCAAGGACGTGCAAGTCGTCGTGCGCTACCAAGGTGGCCACAACGCCGGCCACACGATCGTCGTGGACGGTGAGACTTTCGCCCTTCAGCTCATCCCGAGCGGGGTCCTCTACGACCATGTCGTGCCGGTCATCGGCAACGGCGTCGTCGTCGAGCCGACGGTGCTCCTCGCCGAGTGCGCCGCTCTCCGGGCCAGAGGTGTCGACATGAGCCGCCTGGTCGTGTCGGGCAACGCACATCTGGTGATGCCCTATCACATCGAGCTCGACCGGCTCACAGAGCGTTACCTGGGCAAGGCCAAGCTCGGAACCACCAAGCGCGGGATCGGGCCTGCGTACGCGGACAAGGCGGCGCGGATCGGCCTGCGGGTGCAGGACCTGCTCGACCCGAAGATCTTCCGCGAGAAGCTCGAGGTCGTCTTGAGGGAGAAGAACGCGATCCTCGCCAAGGTGTACAACCGCCTTCCACTCGACGCCGACCAGATCGCCGCGAGGTACCTCGACGAGGTCGCACCTGAGCTGGGGCCGATGATCGGCGACTCGGTGAAGCTGGTGCACGAGGCACTCGACGCCGGCAAGCAGATCATGCTCGAAGGCGCCCAGGCCACCTTCCTCGACCTCGACCACGGGACCTACCCCTTCGTCACCTCCTCGAACCCCACTGCGGGCGGTGCCTGCGTCGGCACGGGCATCGGGCCTCGGGACATAGACCGAGTTCTCGGCATCGCCAAGGCGTACGTGACCCGGGTCGGCTCAGGGCCCTTCCCGACCGAGGTGGGCGGCGAACAGGGGGACATGCTCGTCGAGCTCGGGCATGAGTACGGGACCAACACCGGGCGCCGGCGCCGGCCGGGATGGCTGGATCTTGTCCTGCTCCGACATGCTGTGCGGCTGAATTCCCTGTCTGAGATCGCCGTCACCAAGCTCGACGTTCTCTCCGCTTTCGACACCCTCAAGATCTGCGTCGGCTACCTGGACGGAGACGAGCTTTACGAGCACGTCCCCTACCATCAGTCCGTGCTCCACCGCGTCAAGCCCGTGTACCGGGAGCTGCCGGGCTGGCGCGCAGACCTGTCCGGGGCCAGGACCGTATCCGATCTCCCCCGAGCAGCACGCGCGTACCTGGACGCCGTCGCCGAGCACACCGGCGTGCCGGTGACCTATGCCGGGGTGGGCCCCGGTCGGGAGCAATACGTACGCTTTGAGCCATGAGCCAGGCAAGGCAGCGTCGCCTCGAGATCCCAGCAGGCGACAGAAGCGCAACGGCGTGATCCCCCGCTACTCGATGCCGGAGATGTCGGCGGTCTTTGCCGACGAGGCCCGCCTCGGCCTGTGGCTCGAGATCGAGCTTCTGGCCGTGGAGGCATGGTCGAGGCTCGGTGTGGTCCCGCTCGCGCACGCGGCGGCGTGCCGCGCCCGCGCCCCCAAGCTCGAGGCCGCATTCGTCCTGCGCGTCGCCGAACGGGAAGCGGTGACCGGCCATGACCTCGCTGCATTCGTCGACGTCCTCCAGGACTCGATCGGCGCACCCGAAGGGTCCTGGATCCATTACGGCCTCACCTCTTCCGACGTCGTCGACACGGCTTTGTCAGCGACGCTCGTCAGGGCTGCCGACGTCCTTCTCGACGCGGTCGACGGCCTGGTGTCGGTCACGAAGCGCCGGGCCTACGAGCTCGCGACGGTGCCCACCGTCGGCCGGACGCACGGCATGCACGCCGAGCCGACCACCTTCGGCACCAAGCTCGCCCTGGCCTGCCTGCAAGCTGACCGCGACCGGACGCGGCTGCGCCGCGCACGAGAGGGGATCCGAGTTGGCAAGCTTTCGGGAGCCGTCGGCACCTATTCCAACGTCGACCCGTCTGTCGAGCAGTACGTGTGCAGCGCTCTCGGCCTGGCACCGGTTCCGGCCACCCAGGTGATCGCCCGGGACCGCCATGGCGAGTACCTGTACGCGTGCGCCGCGCTCGGCACCACCATCGAGGCTCTCGCGACCGAGGTCCGCAATCTCCAGCGGACCGAGGTCGGCGAGGTCGAAGAGCCCTTCGCAGTCGGCCAGAAGGGCTCGTCGGCCATGCCGCACAAGCGCAACCCGATCACCGCCGAACGCCTCGTAGGTCTTGCCCGGGTGCTGCGCGGGTACCTCGTCGCCGGTCTGGAGGACGTCGCGCTTTGGCACGAGCGGGACATCTCCCACAGCTCGGTCGAGCGGATCGTGCTCCCGGACGCCAGCATGGTCGCCTACTACGCCGCGAGGACGATGACGCGCTTGGTCGACGGTCTGGTCGTCCACGCCGATCGCATGCGCGAGAACCTCCTCGAAGGCTCGTACGGCCTCGTCTTCTCTCAGCCCGTGCTGCTAGCGCTCATCGGTTCGGGCCTTGCCCGGGACGCTGCGTACCGCATCGTGCAACGCGACGCGCGCGCTGCTCACGAGCAGCGGCGCCCGTTCCGGGCCATCCTCGAGGAGGACCCCGAGGTCTCCGGTGCTCTCGGTGGCACCGACGAGGCAGCGAAGTCGCTGGACGAGGCGTTCGACCTCACGCGCTCACTGGCGCACGTCCAGCGCACCTTCGCCGCTCTCGAAGAGATCTCCGGATGAGCCGTCAGCGTGATGCCACATCCGGACCGGTGATGTCTAGGACCGGCGACTCCAGTGGATTCCGGCTTTCTGGAGCACATCGGCCGTGACCCCTGCCTCTCGCCAGGTCGCGTAGTCGATCCCCTTGCGTGACCCGTAGTCCGCCGCGACCGCAATGAAGGCCTTCTCGAGTGCAGGAAGGTCGTCCTCGGCTTCGGCGCTGGCGCCTTCGATTCGCCGCTCGAGGTTGCGCCGCTCTTGGATCAGGTGAATTCGCTGAAGCGGATCGGCGGCGACGAGCCTCAACTCGAGATCTGCGAGACGCGCCTTGAGGGCGTCCGCGCTCGTCGAGCGCCCACGACGTGGCTTGGACCTTTCCAGCGCGACAAGATACCGGCGCACTGCATTTCCCTGACGGCGACCTTCGGCGAGCGCGTCTTTGTGCGACGGCGACAGACCAGGCTTGCTTGGCTTTTTTCTTGGTGGCATACAACCAGTATTGCCGATAACGACGGTTCAATCCAATACGGCTTAGCCGGTCGTCGCTGTGCGGGCTTATCTGGGCCGCGACATGAGCTCGGAGTCGGCACTTCGTCGATCGCCCGGGCTCGCCGGCAGCGAGTGCAGGATAGTCCTCACGCTCTCACTCCGGGGAGCCGAAACACTTGAAACTTGTGATGTATCCGGTGATGTGAAGCGGGCATTGCTCGCACTGGCCGACCCGGGTACACCTTGGCGGGCTGAGTTTCGAAGCAAGCCATGTGCCGTCGGACCAGAGGCCATCGCCTCGGAATGGAACGCTCACGGCCCGTCGATCCCCGTTGCCGATTGCCGGCGGCGACACCCGGGTCCGCGTTGCGGACCGGCCGGCCTCAGTCGCGCTGCACGAGGAACGTACCCGTCGAGCGGCTGACGAGACGCCCCTTCGCGTCCTCGATGCGTGCCTCGGCAAAAGCGACCTGTTTGGTCTGGCGCATGACTGCCCCACGCACTGCGAGTCGCTCGCCGCCGGCCGCGCTTCGCATCGTCTCGGTCTTCAACTCGAGAGCCGCACCGGTGCGGTCCCTGCCCAAGAGGCCAGCGTTGACGGCGAAGATCATCGCCGCGTCCAGCACGACGGCGTGGACGCCGGCTTGGACGACGCCCTGGCTGTTGCAGGCCATCGGCTTCGGCTCCCAGGAGGCGGTCGCCCAGCCCGCACGGTCGTCGTCCTCGATCCCGTAGTCGTCGAACGAGACGCCGATCGCCGCCAGGATCGGCATGCCGCCGTCGCCCAGCCACCGGCTCATGTCCTTCCTGGCAGGCGGCCCTTCGGGTCTGGCAGAACTGGGCGTTCGACTCGGCACGAGCTTCACCGTACTCCTGACAACCGTCTCGAGGTCCCGTGGCCGGATCGCGTCGGCATCCTTGCTCCACAGCTGTCGCTGCCATCATCGACGCCGTCCGCACTCCGGTCGTCGCTACGGCCCCGAGACGACATGCGAGGGTGGCCGGCTCGCCAACGCGACGATCGTCGGGCACCTCGCCTCAGACCGGCTGGCGCCTCTCCTACGAGAACCCGAGAAAGGGGGCTTGCAACCAGGCGCGGTCGCCTCAGTGGTACCGCGTGGCCATCATCGCCCCGACCACGATCCCGGCCAGGCCACCGATGAGGTACCAGTTGCTCGTGCCGCCGGGCATGATCCCCACGTAGTTGCCGACGATCATGAGCAGCCCGGCGACGAGCAGCACCAGCAGCAGCGGCCCGTACCAGCCCGGGCTGTGCCTGACGCTCTTGGGGATCGGTGCGGTGTAGCGCTTGTTGACATCCCGGCTCTTGGGCGGCGTGGTCCGGCCGCTTGTCGGCCTGTCCCGGCCGCTTGTCGGCCTGTCCCGGCCGCTTGTCGGCCTGTCCCGGCCGCTTGTCGGCGTGGCCCGGCCCTTTTTCGCAGTCCGCTTCTTCGAGGAGGTGCCGTCGTCTGATCCTGCACGTGCCTTGGCCACGACCCTTGAGGATACCCACGATTCACGAGACCGGTAGCCTCGCCGTCTGTGGGCATGAGGGTGGCGGTCGTCGACAACTACGACAGCTTCGTCTACAACCTCGTGCAATACCTCGGCGAGCTCGGAGCCGAGCCGGTCGTGGTCCGCAACGATGCCGTCGACGTGGCTGGCTTGAGGGCCTTGGAGGCCGCCGCGTTGCTCGTGTCGCCGGGCCCGGGCCGGCCCGAGCACGCGGGTGTGAGCTCGGCTGCGATCTTTCAATTGGGAGGCGAGGGCTTCCCGGTCCTCGGTGTCTGTCTCGGCCACCAGTGCATCGGCCAGGTATTCGGCGGGAAGATCGTGCGCGCGCCTGAGATAGTGCACGGCAAGTCGTCGCCGGTCCATCACGACGGGCGGGGCGTCTTCAAGGGCCTCCCCGAGGTCTTTGAAGCCACCAGGTACCACTCACTCGTCGTCGACGCCGACTCGGTTCCCGACTGCCTCGAAGTCACAGCCTGGACCGCCGACGGCCTCGTGATGGGACTGCGCCACAGGACCCTGGCGATAGAGGGCGTGCAGTTCCACCCCGAGTCGATACTCACCGGCTCGGCCGGTCACGACCTGCTCGGGAACTTCCTCGAGCTCGCCGCAGCAGCCGGCCCCGTCCTGAGGTGACCCGGCAGACAGCACGGCGCGGCTGACCCCCCCAAGGGCCCGGGTCCTGCGCGGCACGGCCGGCCCGCCCTTAAGGTGCGATCCCGGATATCCCCGATATCGAGGGCGTGGTGGTCGTCGTGGACGACGTGGTCGTCGAACCGTTCTGCTCGACATAGATCACGACGGGGGTGTCGCGCTTCACCTGGCTTCCGAAAGCCGGAGATTGCTGAGTCACGTATCCCGGCATCCAACCCTGCGTGTCGACCGGCACAATGGAAGGTTTGAGATGGGCGGCATCGATGGCCGTGATCGCCGACTGCATGGTGTCGTGAACCACGTCCGGGACTGTGGCGGCGGGGCCTTTGGAGACGATGAGATAGACCGTCGAGCCTGCCTGCACCAGGTGTCCCGGTGACGGGTCGGTGGTGATGACTTCCCCGTCCGGCCACGTGGGAGAGAAAGCGGGATTGCCCAGTTCGACGGTGAAGCCCAGGAGCTTGAGCGCTTCGTGCGCGTAGCCGATCGACTCGCCGACGACGCCCTCGGATGGAACCTTCACATTCTGGGCCCGGGCGACCGTCAGGTACACGGTCGTGCCGATGGTGTAGTCCCCGCTCTGCGGGCTCTGGCGGAAAACGTAGCCCGGGGGGATCGCCGGGCTGGGCGGCAACTTGTAGACCACGTGCACGAGGAACCCCGCAGAGATGAGCTGCCCCTTGACCTGGGTAAGGCTGTAACCGACCTCATACCTCAAGAAGATCTTCTTTGGCGGCAGTGGACCACTGGAGACGGTCAAGGCCACCGCGTCGCCCTGCTTCACGAGCACATCGGTACCCGGAACCTCGTTGATCACGAACCACTTTTGCACGACGGTGCTGGCTTGGAACTTCACGGTCGGGACGAGGTCCTGCGCTCTCAGCAGTGACTCGGCATTGAGATAGGGCTTGTTGATCACGTATCTCGGATATACCGAGGCGGGCGCTCCGAAGTACCCGAGAGAGCGACCACCGAAGTAGACGCCCGCTACGAGCGCCGCGGCAAGCAAGAGGGCGGCGAGCACCCAGGGCAGGTACCGCCGTTTCGGATACTCGGGCTGGCCGGCACCTGGACCAGGGGGAGGGACCTTCTCCTGGAGCTCGGTCGGCGCGATCGGCGGTGCCGACGTCGACAACAGCTGCGTCGGGTTCACCGGGATCGCGATCGTCTGCGCGCCCGGATCGCCCGAAGAGGGCGGCGGCGCCAGTACGGGCAGGTCGCGCATGAAGCGCTCGAGGTCGTCGTGGAAGTCCTGTGCGGTCGCGTATCGGGCCTGCGGCTGCTTGGCCATCGCATGCATGATGATCGCCTCGAGATCGCGCGGCACCCGGGGCTCGATCTCGCTCGGGAGCGCGGCGGTCTCCGACACGTGCTTGTAGGCGATGGCCACCGGCGTGTCCGCGGTGAACGGCGGACGGCCCGTGACCATCTCGTAGAGCACCACACCGAGGGCATAGATATCGCTGCGGCCGTCCACGCCGAGGCCCTGCGCCTGCTCGGGCGAGAAGTAGGTGGCCGTGCCCATAACAAGACCGGTCTGGGTGACGCTCTCACTCGCGCCGATCGCTCGCGCTATGCCGAAGTCGGCAACCTTCACCTGACCGTCGGCAGTGATGAGTACGTTGCCGGGCTTCACGTCGCGGTGCACGACACCATGGCGGTGCGCGTAACTGAGGGCCTTCGCGATGTCGGCGGCGATCGCAGCCGCCCGCGTCGCCGAGAGCGGCGCCTGGGTGCGGATGATCGATGAGAGCGGCTCGCCGTCCACGTACTCCATGACGATGTAGTAGGTGCGGTCGGCCTCGCCCCAGTCGAAGACCGGGACGATGTTCGGGTGCGACAGGTTCGCGGCGGCCTGGGCCTCCCGGCGGAACCGCTCGACGAACGAATGGTCCGACGACAGCTCCGGGAAGAGCATCTTAAGGGCGACAGGACGATCGAGGAGCAGGTCATGGGCCAGATAGACCTGAGCGGTCCCGCCGCGTGCGATCTGGCGGTTGAGCTCGTAACGGTCGTTGTAGACGGGGGGCGGGGTTTCTGGCATGTTCGGGGCAAGCCTATTCGTCGGCCAGGCCCGTCCGGGCACTCTTTCAGGAGGCAAGGTTCCGCCGCTCATTGTTGCATCGCCAGGGCCTTCTGCATCACGGCCTTCACGACGGGCCCGGCGACCTGGGCACCGGTCACGTCGTGGCACGAGGGTCCCGGCGGGATCGGGACGATCGCCGCGACCGCGACGGTCGGCGTCTGGCCGGGACCGGCGGGTGCGGTCGCTATGAGCCAGTTGTAGGTGCCGCATCCCCTCGAGGTGATCTGTGCGGTACCGGTCTTGGCCGCGACGGGCGGGAATTCGTAGGACGGGAACATCCCGTATGCGGTGCCGCCCAGGATCTCGGTGACACCCAGCATGTAGCTGCGGACAGTCTGCGCCGTCTTTGCCGAGGTCGCGCGCCTCCAAGGATGAGGGTGATAGGTCTGCACGACGTTGCCCTCGTCGTCGACGATCTGGTTCAGCAGGTGGGGGGCCATGATCACGCCGTTGTCCGCGATGCCTGCGGCGACAAGTGCCATCTGCAAGGTCGTCGCCGTCACGTCCTGCTGTCCGATGGCCGACTTCATGAGCCCTGGTGTGTCACCGGCGAAGGCGTGCGGTGTCGGGAAATTCGATGCGGCGGCCTCGCCGGCGGGCAGGTCGATCGGCGGCACGCTGTCGAAGCCGAACGCGGAGGCTTCACGGTACAGCTTGTCGGGGCCGAGCATCTGACCGACCAAGGCGAACGCCGTGTCGCACGAACGAAGGAGGACCACGGCGAGGGTCCCGCCGCAGGACTCGCCGCCGAAGTTGGACAGCGTTAGGCCATTGGTGTCAGGAAGGGGGATGGAGGACACGGAATTGAAGTAGTGGTTTGCGATCTGGGGCGCCCGGTCGAAGATGGCAGAGGTGTCGACGACCTTGAAGGTCGATCCGGGGGCCTTGGCCTGGGCTGTCGCGTAGTTGATCAACGGATCGCCTGGCGAGCTCAAGAGCTTGTCGTAGCTGCTCGTGACGGCGTCGAAGGCGCTCTCGCCCTTCGGGCCACCGTGGACCGAGAAGAGATCGGGGTTGAAGGTCGGGTTGCCGTACATGGCCAGGATGGCACCGGTCCGTGGGTCGATGGCGACCACCGCACCGGTGAGGCCCGCGAGGGCGGTCTCGGCCGCCTGTTGGAGGGCGACTGAGACCGTGATGGTGATGTCGTCGGTCGTCTTGTGCTCGGTCAGCAGCTGGCCGAGCGTCGTCGCCGGCGAGTTGTGCTGGGTGAGGTACTGGTCGTACTCGGACTCGAGCCCCGTCGCGCTCCCCACGGCGACGGAGTAATAGCCGGTGATCCCGGCAAAGAGTGTGGCCGTGGCCGCCGGGTAGACCCTGAGCTCGCCATAGCTGTCGTTCGTGCGTTTCGAGGAGGCGAGAATTGCGCCGTCGGAGCTGTAGATGTCGCCTCGCGGAAGCATGAAGGGGTCGGGCTGACTCGTAACGTTGTCAGGGTTGCTGACGAGCTTGGAGGCTTGGCGGACCTGGAAGTTGTTCAACTGCAGGAACAACAGGGCAAAGCACGCCATCAGCACGAGACCCAGCCAGCGGATGCGGCGATTGATCATCTGTCCCTTACCTCTTCGGTCCCGCGGTCGCCGTGGCGGTCGGAGGGGTCACGACGCCGGCGAGTGTGGTCGTCGCGGTGACCGCCCTTGGCGAGGTTGTCGTCGTGGCCGAGGTGTTCGGGACGATACGTGTCCGCTCGAGCGAAAGGTCGTGCACGAGGTTGCGAGCCGCCTGGTAGGAGCTCTCCTCCATCCCTTGCCTCAGGTACACGACGTTCGAGGCGAGCAGGTCCGGCGGCGTGAGCGCCGTCCGCTCCACTACCGAAGGCTTGAGCCACAGCAGGCCGCCGGGACGCCCCTGGAAGATCGTCACATGGCCTTGATCGAGCCCGACGAAGAACGATGCCTTGTCGAACCAGACCACGACGCCCGCGGTGCCACCGAGGACTGCCGCGAATACGAGCACGAACAACGCGACCCGGATCGTGAGGATCCGGTCCCGCTGTCCCTTGGGGCGTTTCGCCCTTGGCACGAGGAGGATCGGCCGGCTGTGAGCCGCTCTCGGCGCCGCATCGGGCGACGGGAGCGCCTGGGTGCCGAGAGGTGTCGTCGTCATCGGAACCGCCGAAGACCTGGGAACCACCGCCTCGGTGGTCGCGGATGTCTCGGTCCCCGAGGCCGGCGCCGGCTTACCCGGCACGGCCACCGGGATCAAGACGATGTCGTCGGTTGCCGCCGGTTCTTCGCCCGAAAGAACGTCGAGCACTACGACCGTGATGTTGTCGGTCCCGCCACGGTGAAGCGCCAGGCGCACGAGATCGCTCGCTGCCTTCCCGGTATCAGCCTCATCGAGCAGCACCTGGGCAATCTCCTGCTCGCCAAGCTCGTTCGTGAGCCCGTCGCTGCAGAGCAGGAGGCGGCTGCCAGGCTCGAGGTCGAGCTCCCAGCAGTCCGGTTCGACCTCGGGCTCGATCCCGAGCGCTCGCGTCAGGATGTGCCGATGCGGGTGGACGGCGGCCTCGTCCGGGGTCAGCTCGCCGCTTCGGACCATCTCCTCGACCACGCTGTGATCATCGGTCAGCTTGAGGATCCGCTGCCCGGGCCGATCAAGCAGATACGCCCGCGAATCACCGACGTTCACGAGCGCGAGCCGCAGCTGGTCGTCCGGCTCGTCCCCGACGAAACCAGCAGCAGTCAGGGTCGTGCCCATCCCCCGAAGGTTGCGATCTGACATGCTCCGGCGATAGACGGCGGCGTTGGCGACACGCGCGGCCGCGACCAGGCCTTCTGTCGTCCGGTCCCGGCGGTACGCGTTGAGCAGCTCCTCGACCGCGATCCGGGCGGCAACCTCGCCGCCAAGATGTCCCCCCATCCCGTCAGCGACTGCTGCCAGGTCGTTTGTTGCGAGGGCGACGTCTTGATTGGTGGCCCGTAGATAACCGGTATCGGTCGCGGCCGCGGTCAGCAGCCGGCTCATCGGGCAACCTCGAGGATCGTGCTCCCGACCTTCACACGGTCCCCGCGGCGGAGCCGGACGGGGTTGTCCAGACGCTCATCGTTCACCCAGGTGCCGTTGGTGGAGCCGAGATCCTCGAGCCAGAGCTCGCCGCTGCGCCTGAAGACGCGGGCATGAATCGAGGAGGCAAATGTGTCGTCGTCGAGCGGAACTGCACAGCCTGGCGAACGGCCGACGGTGACTTCGTCGCCCAGCTCGAAGACACGCCCCCGCCGCTGCGGAGGATCGACAACTCGCAGGCGCAGCTCGAGCGCCTTGTCGACAACGACCGGAGCTGAAGGGGGCGCCTGCGCCGCCTGCTCGGCACGCGAACGCCGCACTTCGACCCACACCATGCGGGCGGCATAGACGAAGAAGAGCCAGATCGCCGCGAGCAAGGAGTACCGGAGGATCTCTAGGAGGGAGTGAGGCATGAGGTTGCAATCACCTAGGAGGGCTCAAACCTGAGAGTCGTCGTCCCCACGGAGATCACATCGCCTCCAACGAGGCGGTGCTCGCGAACCTGGACGCCGTTGACTCGGGTCCCGTTGGTCGAACCGAGGTCTACGACAAAGATCGCGTCGCCTTCCCGACGCACCTGGGCGTGACGACGCGAGACGTTCGGGTCGTCGAGGACGACGGCACACTCGGGCAGGCGCCCGAGTGTGACCACGTGAGAGCCGATGGCGACGCGGCGCCCGTCAGGGAAGACGAGCCAGTCGCTTGGCCGATCGTCGCCCTCGACCAACTCGCTCTCGATCGCGAAGGTGCTGACCGATAGCTCAGGATCGAGATGCAGATCCAGCCTCACCGGACCGACGAACTGGTAGCCCTCACGACTCGCATGCTCTCGCACGGCGGCGACCAGCTCACGCTCCAACGAATCGACGAACTCCTCGAATCGTTTGAAATCCGCAGGCGCGAGGAAGATGTTGAAGTCGTTGGGCACGATGAAGCCATGAACACCGACAGCGCGGCGAAGATCCATCTCGCGCGTGATCCTCCGGCCAAGCTCGACCGGCTGGAGCTCGCCGCGGAACGCCTTCGCAAACGCGCCTTCGACCAGGCGCTCGAGGCGGCGCTCGAACTGCTGCAGTCCCATGGTGCAACCAGCCTACTGGCGAGGTGAACTGGCCTGATGGCACGACATCATCTGTCCTGACTCCGGGGCCGCGGTGCCGGAGCGAGCGAGCTTGGGCGGCTATCGTCTCGACAACGGGCGAGTGGCGGAATTGGCAGACGCGCAGGATTCAGGTTCCTGTGTCCGCAAGGACGTGGGGGTTCAAGTCCCCCCTCGCCCACCGTTGCGATGTCGCGGGACACCGCGAAGGTTCGTCCCGGGACATCGCCCACAGATGTCGCGCCCATCTTGAGGGTGGGTGAGCACCGAGGTTGGCGACGGGCCCCACAGCCCTCAGGTCCTCGCTGCGGCGATCTTGCGCAGGCCGGCCCGTTTCGACTCGATCTCTGCGGCCACGGCCAGCTCGGCAGCGTCCCCGTCCCCGTCCCTGATCGCGGCGAGGATCTGACCGTGGTGAAGCTGGGTGCTCCGGGGCCCGTCGGTGATTGCCTCGAGCGGAACCCAGATGGCCGCGCGTGCCTTCTCGATCGCCTTTCGCATCCATCGGTTACCGGCCGCTTCGGCGATCCCGAGGTGGAACGCGAAACCGGCAGGCGCCAGACCGCGGGTCTCCCAGCCCTCGTCCATGGTCCGATGGGCGGATGCGAGCCGTTCGAGATCCTCATCGCCGCGACGCGTTGCGGCCAGGCGCGCTGCGCTGGGTTCCACGGCCAACAGGAAGTCGATGATCTGCTCCAGCTCGCCCAGCTGGGCCCGGACACGCAGGGCCAGCCGCTGTCTGTCCTGCTCGCGGTGCAGCACGAGCACACCTCCTGTCGCGCCCCGGCGGATCTCGAAGTAGCCCTCGCCTTCGAGCACGCGTACAGCCTCTCGGACAGTCGTCCTCGACACGTTGAGTTGCTTGGCCATCTCCCGCTCGGGGGGCAGTTTGTCCCCTGCGGCAAAGGTCCCGGTATGTATGGCACGCCTCAGGTGCTCGACAACTATCCCGTAAACCGGGACGTGCTCGACTGGCTCGAGGATCTGCTCGGCACCGGGTCCGGTCATGGCTTCATGGTGACACAATCGCGGATGAAAGCCCGGACGGCCGGCCGGCCGGCGCAGGACAAGACCTGGCAAGCTCCGGACAGATCCCGCGGCATGTGGTCGGTCCCACGCTGGCGTCGTGCCAGGACGAGTGCGGTCGTCTCGCACAGGGTCGGATGGCTGTCCATGGGGCCACGGGCACGGGTGGAGCCGGAACGGGGTATCATCGGACTGCACCAGTCGCCACCACGCAGGCTGAGTGCTGTGCTGGTATCCATTACTGGACTCCCGCTCTAATGTGCGTGGAGCAAGAGGAGTCCGAGTCATGGCAGTAGGTACTGTGAAGTGGTTCAATGCCACCAAGGGTTTCGGGTTCATTGCACCCGACGGCGGCGGCGAGGACCTCTTTGTTCACCAGTCGGAGATCCAAGCGCAGGGCTACCGTGAGCTGCTCGAGGGCCAGCGGGTTGAGTTCGAAGTCACCCAGGGCAAGAAGGGCATGCAAGCCAGCAGCGTCCGCGCAATCTGAAATCTCACGTCCGTAGCCGCGAAGCTGCGGACGTGAACCGCGTGTAAAGGAGCTCGACGTGGCCAATAAGTCGCCACAGAAATCTTCAGGCAAGAAGCCCGGGAAATCGCTGAAGGAAAAGCGCGCGGCCAAGAAGGCAAAGCAGGCACCGGCCAAGATCGGAACCGCCAAGCCGGCTTGACGTGCCCGAGTAGGTCAGATCGTCTGCAAGCTTCAGTGATCCATCGAACGCCGTGGGCTCTTCGGCCCGCGGCGTTCGAGTCTGCCAGGATGTGACATGAGCGACGTCTACGGGGACAGTCCTGTGGTTGAACAGCCTGACCCTTTCGTCGCGTCGGATGCCGCAGACGAGGTCTCGCTCGACAGCGAGATCGACTACGACGACGAGCAGGACGAAGACCAGTTGCCTCTCGATGTCGTCGAGGCGATCGAAGCTGGCGTCATGCTCGACGACCCCGAGAGCGTCGACGATGACGGCTCCTCCGAGGCCGGGTCCGGCTGACAGCCGGGCGCCGACGCGGAACCGGGCGCTGAGCGCCCAGCCAACTGGACCTGTGCCGCCGTCCCGGGCGCGGACGCCGTCGTGTTCGATGCCAAGCTCGCGCTCGCGAGCACGACTCCGCCACTCAGCACCGAAACGGACCGGACGCGCTTTGTTCCCGGCGCCAGGGCGGCGCCCCAGGCCCCGTAGCCGTTGTCGAGCCAGAAGGTGCCGAGCGGCACCGTCCTTCCTCCCGCCAGGCGCACCTGACAGCTCGCCTTGCCGGACCACGACCCGTCCTCGAGGCTCATGTACAACCAGCTCGTACGGCCCGAGTACACCGTGACGGTTCCGATGCTGCGGCCCCCGGCGACGAGTGACGCTGTTTCGATGTGTCCTCCGGGCCCGGTGCCGAACGCGGACCGCGCGATCACCGGTTGCTGGCCACCCCGTAGGAGCCACCCGGTGCCGACGCCTACGCCGACCGCACCCAGCACCAGCAGGCACGCCAGCGCCAAAGAGGACCGCCGCACAAGCCACGGCCGGCGCACGAGTTGCCGGGCGGCGCGGCCGGCTCCGAGCCGCTCCATGAGCCTCACCTCGAAACCGAGCGGCGGCTCGACACCGGGCACAACCTCGAGCAGCGAGTCGGCTGCAAGCGAGAGCTGCTCCATCTCGGCGTGGCAGCCTGGGCATGTCTCGACGTGGGCGAGTGCCTGCGCCCGTTGTCTTCCTGTCGAGATCCCCAGCGCGAGCTCCGCGAGCTCATCTGCGTACCGGCCGCATTCTGGCCCGGGACCCACGTCGTCACCGCTCATCGATGGTTCCCTTCACTCGTCATCGTTTCGCGCAGCCTCGTGAGACCCGCGCGGATCCGCGTCTTCGCGGTTCCGAGCGGGATGGCTTCGGCCTCGCTGATCTCGGCCGCAGTCATCCCGTAGAAGTACGCGAGCACCACGGCCCGGCGTTGCTCGGTGCTCAGGCCCGCGAGCGCCAGATGGAGCCCACGAGCGGCTTCAGCGCTCACGGCGGCGTCCTCGGGCGACACCGCGTTGCTCACAAGGCCGAGATTGATGAGATCGTCGGGATCGGTCGGGACCGCACGGCGCATGCGCAACGCGTCGATGGTGAGGTTGCGGGCAATCGTGAGCACCCAGGTGGGCACGGCTCCGCGGCGGGGGTCGTAGACCGGCGCGTGGCGCCAGACCCGCACCAGGGCCTCTTGGGCGATGTCCTCGGCAAGGGCCGCGTCGCCGACCATGCCCAGCGCCAGGCCGAACACCCTTGCCTGATAGCGCCTCACGAAGACGAGCCCGGCCCGCTCGTCGCCGTGCGCCATACCGGCGATCAGCGACTCGTCGGAAGGTCCACCCGTTGGCTCCCGCGTGCGCCGCATCACAAGGGATACGGCCGAGAGGGACATGCAGATTGCACAGCGGCAGTTCCGGGCAGCGGAGGCACGCCGGGCATCGGTTGCACGCCGGGCATGCGGGGCACGCCTGCGCGGTGCACTGCAGGCCGATCCACCCGGCCGCGGCTCACGTACCACTTCCCGACACGAGAAGGACGACACCGCAAGTCGGCGACGAAAGCAACAAGAAAGCGTAACGGCTCGCGCAGGACCGTCATGGAGCTTGCGCTTGACAGCGGCCGACGCCAACCGGCAGCAGAGCGCAGGCGCCCCCGGCACGGTAGATTTCCGCAGGTGAGCGGTACCCGCGGACCCAACCGACGGCCGCCCGCACGGCGCCTCGACCCAACGGTCTACCGGCGCCGGCGTTTGGCCGTGGCCCTGGCAGCCATTCTCATCGTCGCGGTGCTCGTCGGGATCGTCTCGCTCGTCGTCGGGGGTCCCTCGGCCAAGACGGGGACCTCGAGTACGACGACGACGAGGGGCCCGCTGATACCGCCGTCCGGGATCGGTCGCAAGACCGTCACCTGGACGGACACGAACCCGAGTGCCGGGCTTGTGTTCAACCCGGCACCGGGAGGCAGCGCCGGGCCCCGGACGCTCGTCACCGAGATCTGGTACCCCTCCATCGGCGGTTCCGAGACGACGCCCACCGCTGGCGAGAAGCCCGACTATGGCGGCGGCCCGTTTCCCGTCATCGTCTTCGCCCATGGGTTCGACACCTTGCCTGCCACCTACAACCCGCTCCTGGCTTCGTGGGTGAAGGCCGGCTTTGTGGTGGTGGCGCCACTGTTCCCGGACGAGAACGCAAACAGGATCAACTCCCTCGGCCATCTCACCGCCACTCAGAGCGAGGAGGTCGAGTCCGACGTCGTGAAGGAGCCGTACGACATCGCCTATGTCGTCGGCAAGGTCGAGTCGGGGGCCGACGGTGCCGCCTCGAGCGGCGCCTCCTGGCTGAAGGGCCTCGCCGAACCAGGCAAGATCGCCCTTGCGGGTCACTCAGACGGCGCTCAGGTCGTCGCGGCCCTCGTCTACGGGGAGAAGTACGCGTCGAGCTATGAGGCGATGGCCACTCGCCCCTTCGGCGTCGTGATCCTGTCGGGATCGGAGCTGTCCGGCACGTACGCTCCACCGGCCAGCCCGCCACCGATGCTCTTTGTCCAGAGTGCCGGCGACCGCTGCAACTTGCCCCAGGACGCCGGCACTCTGTTTCACGATGCCGGTGGCGGTTTGTTCTTGAAGCTCATCGGAGGGCACCATTTCTCGCCTTACATCGGCAAGGGCGCGGCTGCGCCAGTCGTCGAGAAGGTAACGACCGCCTTCTTGAAGGCAGCGGCTCAGGGCGTGCCGATCTCGTCCGCTTTGGCGGCATCGGCTGACGTGCCGGGCGTCGCGACGCTGTATGGACCATCGAGAGCCCCGGTCCTGACCGCCCTTCCCGAGCCCAGCCAGACACAGCGCTCCGAGGCGTGTGCGGCTCCCAGCTCGTAGGCACGAGCCGGTGGTCGCCACCTACGGCCGGGCCGCTTCGGGAAGGTCGAATTCGACTATCTCTATGCAAAGCGCGCGCCGGTGGGCCAACATGTCGCCATGGACCTGCTCGTCGCAGTCGGAACCGACCAGCCGCCCGAGCGTCTCGCCGCCCGGGCGCACCACATCCTGACGATCCCTCTCGCCGAGGTCACCCCGGCGTTGGTCGCCGAGATCCGCGCGCGAATTCCGCGGCACGTCGCGGTCGTGGGCCCGGGCGCCGAAGCGGTGGCCGCGAAGCTGCGCAGCGCGGGGCTGCCGACGGAGCTGCACACCGACGAGGACGTGTCGAAGCGCAAGGACCTGGCCGGCGTCGAGATCGTGCCGTTGACCGACCGCGGGCCGAAGATGGAGGTTGCCGACTCGCTCCTCGACCTCGTCGGCAACACCCCGATGGTGCGCCTCGACCGGGTGGGCCGGGACCTTCCCTGCCCGCTTGTCGCCAAGCTCGAGATTCTCAACCCCGGTGGGAGCGTCAAGGACCGGCCCGCCATGACGATGGTCGAGGCGGCCGAGCGGGCGGGGCTGCTCAGGCCGGGATCGACCATCGTCGAGGGCACCTCGGGCAATACCGGCGTCGGGCTTGCGATCGTCGCCGCCCGGCGTCGCTATCGCTGCGTGTTCGTCATGCCCGACAAGATGGCCCCCGAGAAGGTCGCGCTGCTGCGCGCCTATGGCGCTGAAGTCGTCCTGTGCCCTACCGCGGTCGCGCCGGATCACCCCGATTCGTACTACTCGGTGACCTCACGGCTCGCCGAGGAGATCCCCGGCGCATTTCACCCCGACCAGTACCACAACCTCGAGAACCCGGCCGCCCACGAACGGACCACCGGACCGGAGATCTGGCGGCAGACAGCCGGGCGCGTCAGCCACTTCGTCGCCGGCATCGGCACCGGCGGGACCATCTGCGGCATCGGCCGCTACTTGAAGTCGCAGAAACCCGACGTCCAGATCGTGGGTGCCGACCCCGAGGGCTCGGTCTACTCCGGGGGCTCGGGAAGGCCGTACCTCGTCGAGGGCATCGGAGAGGACTTCTGGCCGTCGACCTACGACCCGGAGGTGGTCGACCGTGTCGTGATGGTGAGTGACACCGACTCGTTCCTCACGGCCCGGCACCTCGCCGTCGACGAGGGGATCCTCGCAGGAGGCTCGTCGGGCACGGCCGTCTGGGCGGCGCTGCAGCTCGCGCCCGAGTTGCGCCGCGACGACGTCGTCGTCGTCCTCATCCCCGATTCGGGCCGGGGGTACCTGTCCAAGCTGTACAACGACGAGTGGATGGCAGATCACGGTTTCCTGAGGACGAGGGGGCGCACTGTGGCTGATCTCCTCGAACGCAAGGGCGCCCGCCTTCCCGGGCTGATCCACGTGCACCCGAGCGAGACCGCCCGGCAGGCAGTCGCCGTCATGGCCGAGTTCGACGTCTCGCAACTCGCTGTCATCCAGGCCGAGCCCCCGCTCGCGGCGGCCGAAGTCGTCGGCGCCGTCCATGAGCGCGATCTCATGCAACGAGCGGTGCGCGACCCGGAGATCCTCGACCGGTCGGTAGCAGAGGTCATGGGCCCGCCGCTCCCGTCGGTGGGCAGCGGCGAGAGCGTTGAGCTCGCCCTCCGGCGCCTGGAGGAGTCGCCGGCGGTGATCGTGCTCGACAACGGGCATCCGGTTGGCGTCATCACCCGGTCGGACGCGCTCGCGTTCCTGGCCCAAGCCGACTCGCCGAGGGAGACTCGATGAACCCTTCCAATGACCAGGCAGGAAGAGGCCCTGGGTTCTCGACGCGAGCGATCCACGCCGGCCAGGACCCCGATCCGCTCACCGGAGCGGTCGTGACCCCTATCCACCTCGCTTCCACGTTTGCCCAGCAGGCCGTGGGCAAGCACCGGGGCTTCGACTACTCGCGCACGCGCAACCCGACGCGCGTCTCGCTCGAGGCCACGATCGCCTCGCTCGAGGGGGCGAGCCACGGCTACGCGTTCTCGAGCGGCATGGCCGCCGAGGACGCCGTGCTCCGTTTGCTCAGGCCGGGTGACCACCTGCTCATCCCCGACGACGCCTACGGCGGCACCTATCGGCTCGTCTCGAGCCTGTATGCCGCGTCCGGTGTCACCTTCTCGGCGGTCGAGCTGCAAAGCCCCGACGCTCTGCGGGCGGCGTGGCGCGACGAGACCCGCCTGGTGTGGGTGGAGACGCCGAGCAATCCGAAGCTCAACATCGTCGACATCGAGGCCGTCGCCGCGGTCGCTCACGCTCACCGGGCCCGCTGCGTCGTGGACAACACCTTCGCCACGCCCTACCTCCAGAACCCGCTCGGGCTCGGCGCCGACGCCGTGGTTCACTCCTCGACGAAGTACCTGGGCGGGCACTCCGACGTCGTGGGCGGGTTGGTCGCCACCAGCGACGAGGAGCTCGCGACCCACCTCGGGTTCGTCCAGAACTCGGCCGGGGCTGTCCCGAGCCCCTTCGACTGCTACCTGGTGCAGCGCGGGCTGAAGACCCTCGCGGTCCGCCTCGAGCGCCAGTGCGTGAACGCGCGCCTGGTGGCCGAGCACCTGCTCACCCACCCGGCGGTGCAGGAGGTCCACTACCCGGGGCTCGCCCAGCATCCGGGCCACGAGCTCGCAGCACGTCAGATGCTCGACTTCGGCGCGATGGTGTCCTTCACTTTGCGAGGCGGCGAGGCTGCCGCCCTAGAGGTCGCCGCGGGCACCCGGCTGTTCACCCTGGCCGAGTCCCTCGGGGCTGTCGAGTCGCTGATCGAGCTGCCTGCCAGGATGACCCACGCCTCGGTGGCCGGCTCCGAGCTCGAGGTCGATCCCTCGCTCATCCGGTTGTCGGTGGGCCTCGAGACCGTGGACGACCTCATCGAGGACCTCGACCGTGCACTTGCACTGGCCCGATGAGCCGGCGTCAGCTCCCGCGACCACGGGGCCAGATCGGCAAGCACCGGTCCTCCAGTCTGCCCAGCGCGTAGCTGGGGTACATCCCCCAGAACAGCGCGCGGCACTTCTCGGACCAGGCGAGCGCAGCCGACGAGGACAGCCGGCGGTGGACCTGCAGGATCCCGCCCTCGAAGACCCGGTACTCGGCCCAACTGCCCGGGAAGTCCTTCACGCACGCGATCTCCCCGAAGGGGACGTCACCGGTCTGGGCGAACCTCCGCACGCGGTTGCGGTGGGTGTGCCCGGCGAGATACCCGCTGATGGCCGGGCGTCTCGCGATCACCTCGACAAGGCGTTCGGAGTCGTTCGGGTTGATCCCGAAGTAGTCCGGCGCCCGACTCGCCGAACCCGGTCTCCAGGCGTGATGATGGCCGAGCACGAGCACCGGCCTGTCCGCACGCGCGCCGAGCTCGTCGAGCCACTCCAGCTGCTCGCCACGGACCTGGCCGGTGTCCCGGCCCTCGATGACCGTGTCGAGCAAGGCGAGAATGACGCCGGGCAGCGCCAGCTCCTGGCAGGGCTCGGACGCATAGTGGCGGCCCGTGTAGGCATCGTGGTTGCCACGTACGTGCAGGAGCCGGTCGCCGAACGAGCCCAGGTAGCACTGCAGGAAGGCGTCGTACTCGGCCAGCAGGCCTGACGAGGTGAGGTCGCCCTTGACAACGACCGCCGACGGGTCGATCGCGGCGATCTCGATGACCGCGGCGCGGCTCATCAGCTCGGGATACGCCATGGCCCCCTCCGGCGACGAGTTCACCACGACCGGACCGAGCTGTTCGAGAAAGGCCTTCAGCCTGTCGCTCGCGTCCGCCATGTCTCGCGAGTCCGTTCCGGCTGTCGCGATCTCGCCGATCGTGTCGGAGATGTCGGCGAGGTTGCCGCACTCGGTCTCGCCGAAGTGAACGTCGTTGACCGTGGCGAACCTGCAGAGGAGCTCGCCGGGTGGCCGGTCGAGTGTGCGCGTCTCGATGCCATGGCGGAGCACGGGCGTGCCGGGCCGCAGAGCGCTGATGACTTCGTAGCCCGGCCCCGGCCAACCGCCGGGTACCCCGCCCGTCTCGAGGGTGCCGGGAGAGTGGAGATGGAAAACGACCTCGTCCTCGGCCACAGTCGTGAGGTCCCAGACCTCCGGAGCGGCGCTCACCGCCACACCTGTTCCGCCCATGGCCGATCCCGGCGCATGGACACCGGCCCGCGCCACCATCGCCCCGAGAAACGCCACTCGTGCTCCGACGCGCTCCTCGCCGGCTTGCGCCTGCCGCGCCAGAGCTCGCCCGGATCTGTGCTCGGGGCCCTGGGCCAGCAGATCGCCACGGCCGCGGCAATCGCGTCGGCCACCTCCGCAGGAGCGCTCAGCGGTCGAGCCGGGATACCCGAGCGTGTCCGACGGGCGTTGTTCAAAGCGGCAAATTCCCGTGCTTGCGCCTCGGGAGCTCCTCCCGCTTGGAGGCGAGCAGCTGAAGGGCTCGGACCAACACGCGGCGAGTATCGGCGGGGTCGATCACGGCGTCGACGTAGCCGCGCTCAGCCGCGACGTAGGGGTTCGCGTAACGCTCGATGTAGTCGTCCACGAGCTCGGCCCGGCGGGCGGCAGGGTCCGGCGAGTCCACGAGCTCCCGCCGGTAGACGATCTCGACCGCACCCTGTGGGCCCATGACCGCGAGCTCGGCCGACGGCCACGCGTAGGCGAAGTCGGCACCGATCGATTTCGAGTCCATGACGACGTAAGCGCCACCGTAGGCCTTGCGGGTGATCACCTGCACCCTCGGCACCGTCGCCTCGCAGTACGCATAGAGCAGCTTGGCACCGTGGCGGATGATGCCTCCGTACTCCTGGTCGGTTCCGGGCATGAATCCCGGAACGTCGACGAAGGTCACCAGCGGGATGTTGAAAGCGTCACAGGTCCGCACGAACCGGGCGCCCTTCTCCGATGAGGCGATGTCCAGCACGCCCGCGAGCACGCTCGGCTCGTTGCCCACGATCCCGACGGCGCGTCCCCCGATCCGGGCGAAACCGCATGTCAGGTTCATCGCCCAACGCGGGAAGTACTCGAGGTACTCGCCCCCGTCGACGACGCCTGTGATCACCCGTTTCATGTCATAGGGCTGGTTCGGGCTGTCGGGGACCACGTCGCGAAGCCCGATGACCTGCGCGTCCAGGTCCTCGGGCTCCTCGAAGTCCGGCGGCGTCTCGAGGTTGTTCGAAGGAAGGAACGAGAGCAGGTAGCGGACCTCGTCGAGGCACGCCTTCTCGTCGGGAGCAACGAAGGTGGCCACACCCGAGCGCGTGGCGTGGCTCACGGCTCCGCCGAGCTGCTCGAGGGTCACATCCTCGCCGGTGACGGTCTTCACGACATCAGGTCCGGTGATGAACATGTGACTTGTCTCGTGCACCATGAAGATGAAGTCCGTCATCGCCGGGGAGTAGACGGCCCCGCCGGCACACGGACCGAGGATGACACTGATCTGGGGCACGACGCCGGACGCGAGGACGTTGCGGTGGAAGATCCCGCCATAGCTGTGCAGCGAGGCGACGCCCTCCTGGATGCGTGCCCCGCCCGAATCGGCGAGGCCGATGATCGGCACCCCGACCGAGAGCGCCAGGTCCATCACCTTGTGGATCTTCTCGGCGTGCGCTTCGCCGAGCGCTCCTCCGAAGACGGTGAAGTCCTGGCTGAACACGCTGACGCGCCGCCCGTCGATCGTCCCGAAGCCGGTGACGACCCCGTCGGTGTACGGGCGGGAGCGCTCGAGGCCCATGCCATGCGACCGATGCCGCACGAGCAGGTCCAGCTCCTGGAACGACCCCTCGTCGAGCAGGTAGTCGATCCGCTCACGGGCCGTCATCTTGCCCTTGGCCTTGTGCGCCTTGACCGAACGCTGTGATCCTGCATTGATCGCCTCTGCCCGCCTGGCCTCGAGCGCGGCAAGACGGGCGGCCATCGAGTGGTCGGCCGTGGGTTGCTCCGGCATGGCGCGAAGGTTACCGGCCGGGCGGGTGGCCCGAATCGCACGGCCCCGGCCGCCGCCAAGCACCGGATCGGTCGCGCGCCCTACGCTGCCGGCGTGAGCGATGACGACCTGGTGCGCCGGCTGCGCGCGGGCGATGAGTCCGCCTTCGCGGAGGCGGTCAACACCTACCACTCGTCAATGGTCCGTCTTGCGCAGACATTCGTCTCGAGCCGGGCGGTCGCCGAAGAGGTCGCCCAGGACACCTGGCTCGCCGTGCTGAAAGGCATCGATCACTTCGAGGGGCGGTCGTCGCTCAAGACCTGGATCTTCCGCATCCTGGCGAACAGGGCACGGTCAACGGGCGTCCACGAGCAGCGCACGACGCCTGTTGACTTGACCGACGAGGCGACGGTGGACAGCCGGCGCTTTGATGCAGTGGGCGCCTGGTCCGACCCGCCGGCTCACTGGTCCGACGAGGTCGTCGACCGGCTCTCGAGCGGGCCCCTGGTCGCCCAGGTGCGGGCCGGCATATCCGAGCTGCCCGAGGGCCAGCGTGCGGTCGTAACACTTCGCGACCTGGATGGACTGTCCAGCAAGGACGTATGTGACGTGCTCGGGATCAGCCAAGCCAACCAGCGGGTACTGCTGCACCGCGGCCGTAGCCGGATACGAGCCCTTCTCGAACTCGAATTGGCGAAGCGATGAGGCTGCCCACGCTCCGCAGGGACGTCGTGTGCCAACAGGCGGTTGAGCTCGTGACCGACTATCTCGAAGGCAGGCTGTCGCGGCGCGACGCCCGGCAGTTCGAGGCCCACCTTCGAGCTTGCGACGGCTGCGAGGAGTACCTACGGCAAGTCAAGGCGACGATCACGGTGCTTGGGAGCGTGCAGCCAGACGACCTCGCGCCAGAGACCCGGCAAGGCCTGCTGGAGCTCTACCGCCAGTTCAGAGGCGAGTGACCTCACGGAGGCAGCTTGCTTCTCGAGCTACTCCTGAACCAGCTCGATGAGCGTGCCGAACGCGCTGCGAGGATGCACGAATGCCACGGTCGTCCCGCGCGATCCGGCTCTGGGCGTCGCGTCGATCAGCTCGGCACCGGCGGCCAGCATGGCCTCGACGGCCGCGGCGCAATCGGGCACGCGGTAGCCGACGTGGTGGATGCCCTCACCTCTGCGCTCGAGGAATCGCGCGACCGGGGAACTGTCGCTGATCGGGGTGAGAAGCTGGATGAACGACTCGGCGACTGTGAGCAATGCCTCCTCGACTCCGTCGTGCTCGATCCGTTCGCGATGCGCGACTCGGGCGCCGAGCGCCGACTCGTACCAGGCGATCGCAGCCTCGAGATCGTGCACTGCAATGGCGACATGGTCGATCTCGGTCATCATCGGGGACGCTGGTCGATGGCCGCTCACCGGCCCATCCTCCTGAAGACGGTGATCTTGTCCTCGCCGATCTCTTCGCGCAAGGAGGGATCGTCTATCCCCAGCCCGTTCTCCGGTGCCAGGCAGCGGACGCCGACCTTACCCTCGTGCTGGTTCGAGTGGACCTGCATGGCCGCCTCGCCTACTTCGCTCAACGGATAGACCACGGACAAGGTCGGCTGGACACGCCCCCGCGCAATCAGCTTGTTGGCCTCCCACGCCTCCTTGTAATTGGCGAAATGACTCGACTTGATCGTCTTGAGCTTGGTCCACAGGTGGCGGTTGTCGTACTCGATCATGTAACCGGACGACGCGGCACAAGTGACGATCGTGCCTCCGCGCTTGGCGACGAAGACCGAGGCACCCATCGTCTGGCGGCCGGGATGTTCGAAGACGATGTCGGGATCATCTCCGACCAGCGACCGGATGTCTCTGCCGAGGCGCCGCCACTCCGCCTCGTCCTGGGTGTGCTCGTCGCTCCAGAAACGGTAGGCAGCGGCGCTCCGGTCGATCACCGCCTCGCACCCCAGTGCCTCGAGCAGCTTCACCTTGGAAGGTGAGGAGACGACGCCGACGGGGATCCCCCCGCCGTTCAGCACGTGCTGCACGGCATAGCCGCCGAGGCCCCCGGTCGCGCCCCATACGAGGACCACGTCGCCTTGTCTCATCCGCGCTCCGTTTCGGCTGACGAGCATCCGGTACGACGTGGAGCTGCACAGCGTGTTGGCGGCCGCCTCTTCCCATGAGAGATGTGCGGGTTTTCTCATCAGCTGATTCGCGCGGACTACGGTCAGGTCCGCAAGACCGCCGAAGTTGGTCTCGTATCCCCAGATCCGCTGGTTCGAGGCGAGCATGGCATCGTCGTGGGACTGAGGATCCTCCGAGTCGACGTAGTTGCAATGGACGACGACCTTGTCGCCGGGATGCCAGTTGCGAACTGCGGAACCGGCACCGACTACGACGCCGGCTGCGTCGGAGCCGACCACGTGGTACGGCAGGTCGTGGCGCCTGCCCCAGCTGTCTTCGCGGCCGAGCCGCTCGAGGAAGCCGAAGGTCGCCAGCGGCTCGAAGATCGAGCTCCACACCGTGTTGAAGTTGATCGCACTTGCCATGACCGCGACATAACACTCGTCAGGCGCGAGCTCAGGAGTCGCGACCTCCTCCACGTGCAAGGACCGCCTCGGGTCCTTCTCCGTGCTCGGGAGACCGATGAACATCTCGGTCTCGTCCCTGCGCACGAAGGCCGCTCGGTAGGACTCCGGGATCGGGATCGAGGCCAGCTCCTTCCCGCTTGCGCCGGCGAGGACCGCTTCACCGAACCGCTCCATGAGCGGGACTTTACCGGGAAGGCCGCTCGACTCGCGAGGCGGTGGCGCCGGTAGTCTCGAAGGACTCGAGCGGAGAAGGTGATCCTCGCTCCCGATGTTGGGGAGGTTCCGATGTCCGGTTCGCTGATCGTCTCGGGCGCGCGTACGCCGATCGGCAAGCTCCTCGGCGCCCTTGCCGGCTTGTCGGCAGTGGATCTGGGCGCCCTGGCGATCGCGGAGGCACTCGCAAGGGCGGGCGTCGCCCCCGAGGACGTCGACTACGTGGTGATGGGCCAGGTGCTCGGGGCCGGCCAGGGCCAGATCACCGCCCGCCAGGCCGCGGTCAGAGCCGGCATACCGATGGTGACGCCCGCGACGACCGTCAACAAGGTATGTCTGTCGGGGCTGAACGCCATTCATCTGGCCGACCTCATGATCCGCGCCGGCGAAGCCGCGATCGTGGTTGCCGGTGGCATGGAATCGATGACCCAAGCGCCCTACCTGCTGCCCGGCGCCAGGGCGGGATACCGCCTGGGTGACCGCAGGGTCGTCGACTCGATGATGAACGACGGCCTGTTGTGTGCCTTCGACCACGTTGCGATGGGTGTGAGCACGGAGAGCTTCAACCGTGCGCTTGGGATCTCCCGCGAACGCCAGGACGCGCTCGCGGCCTTGTCCCACCAACGGGCCACGGCCGCGATCAAGGACGGGCGGCTTGCCGAGGAGATCGTCCCGGTCTCGGTGCCCCAGCGCAAGGGCGATCCGGTCGTGGTCGACACAGATGAGGGAGTGCGGCCCGAGACCAGCCTCGAGTCACTTGCCGCGCTGGGCCCGGTTTTCGACAGCGAAGGCACGATCACGGCCGGCAACTCGAGCCAGATCTCCGACGGCGGCGCAGCGGTCGTGGTCATGTCGCCGGAACGCGCCGATGAGCTCGGTGTCACGCCGCTCGGCGAGATCATGGGATACGCACAGGTCGCCGGGCCGGACACTTCGCTTCTGACCCAGCCGTCCCATGCCATCCGGGACGCGCTGAGTCGTGCCGCGCTCGAGGTCAAAGACGTCGATCTCTTCGAGATCAACGAGGCCTTTGCGGCTGTGAATGCCGCCTCGATGGACGACCTGGGTGTCCCCGGTGACATTGTCAACGTGAACGGTGGCGCCATCGCGCTCGGCCACCCGATCGGCATGTCGGGAGCGAGGCTGGTGATCACCATGCTCCACGAGCTGCGCCGCCGTGGCGGCGGCCTCGGTGCCGTCGGGCTCTGCGGCGGCGGCGGCCAGGGGGATGCTGCGGTACTCAGAGTGGTCTCGTAGCGGCGCCACCCCTGGAGCTCAGCCGCTCACCTCCCGACGGCCCTCGATGGCGCGCCCGAGTGTGAGCTCGTCGGCATACTCGAGGTCCCCGCCCACAGGTAGCCCGCTCGCGATACGCGTGACCTTCACGCCGAGTGGCACCAGCAGCCGCGCAAGGTACATCGCGGTTGCCTCTCCCTCGAGGTTGGGGTTGGTGCACAGGATCACCTCGACGACGCCCTCGACGCCGAGCCTCACCAGCAGCGGCCGTACCCGCAGCTGCTCGGGGCCGACTCCGTCGATAGGGCTCAACGCACCTCCGAGGACGTGGTACGTGCCGTGGAACTCCCGAGTCCGCTCGACCGCGACGATGTCTCGCGGGTCCTCGACGACGCAGATGACGCTGCGGTCGCGACGCGAGTCGGAGCAGATGGTGCAGAGCTCGGTCTCCGCGACGTTGAAACATCGCTCACAGAGCCGAATGCGGTCCTTCACCTCCACGATGGCCTGTGCGAGGCGGAGGGCACTCTCTCTGTCCGCCTCGAGCAGGTAGAACGCGATGCGCTGAGCCGAGCGCGGTCCGACACCGGGAAGGCGCCCGAGCTCGTCGACCAGCTCCTGGATCGGCAGGGCGAACACTGGCCGGTCAGGCCTCAGGCTCGTCGTCGAGGGCCTCGTCGACTTGGTCTGCGGCGTACTCGTCGTCGTCTTCGCTATCGCCGTGCTCGCCGAGCCCCGCGAGCGCACCGAGATCCAGGCCCATGCCCAGGTTCCCCATCAGGCCCTCGAGGTCGACGCCCGCCAGGAGACCCTCGAGATCGAGGTCGCCCACGAGACCGCCGAGATCGACCCCGCCCGCAACGGCAGGATCAGCCGGAGTATGCAGCGAAGCCCTGAGCTCGATGACCCGGCCGAGGGCGTCGTGAAGTGCCGCGAGCACGGCGTCCTCGAGAAGTGTCGGGTCCGCGGCGTCGATGATCGAAGGGTCGATGTGCACGGACTCGGCCTCGAGTGACCCGCTCAGCCGCACGACGACGGCGCCGCCGGCCGCGTGGCCCTCGACCACGGCCGCGTCGATCGCTTCTGCTTGCGCCTCGAGATCAGCCCGAGCCTCCTGGAGCCGGGTGAATAGGTCGCCGAGCCCTCCAGCCGGGGACGAGTCGCCTTCCGCCATCTCAGACCTCCTCTGCTCCGGGAAATGCCTCCATGACCCGGTCCTGCGCCCAGGAAACCGTGTCGCCGGCAACGCTTTCGGCACTTGGATCGAGATCGTCCGGGTCGAGCATCTCGCCATCGACGTCGTCCGCGTCGCGGCCCACCGACGCCATGTGGGCAGGTACGGCTCGGCGTGGGCCACCCGAGGCTGAGGCCGGGCCGGTATCAGCACCCCCGGGTCCAGATCCTGGGGACTCACCCCGCATCCCGGCCGCCGGCATGCGCCTTGGCAGCGTTGGGCTGTAGGCGTCGCCCTCGGCTTCCGAGGTTCCTCGACCGCCGCGAGCAGTCGAGGCGGGCTGGAATGAGGCCCCGAGGCCGGTCTCGGCGACAAGCCGTAGGTGGACGGGGCGTCCGAAGTACCGGCTGAGCGCTTCTGCGACCTCCTCGCAGTCCAAGCCTGCCCGCTCGACGTGGGCGGAATTCGGCAGGGCCAGAATCGCAGTCGCGCCCTCGGTCGCCAGGAACCGGCCCACCGCGAACACCGCGCGGACCCGGGGACGAAGTTGGCTCAGCACGTGGTCACCCCACGCCGCGACGATCTCGTCCCGTGTGGGCGCAGGCATGTCGGTCTCCGGCGGTGGCTCCTCCACGGGGCCGGCGCTCACCGACAGGAGCGGGGCCTCCCCGATGCCGGGGCTCACCGGTGGTAGCTCGGTCGCTGCGAGGCCGGCGCTCACCGGCGGCGGGGCCGCGGATGGCCGAGAGGCCGCGGATGGTTCGGAAGAGCCCGGCTGGTTCGCGCCAAGCGAAGCGACGCCGGCTCCGAAGGCGCCGAGCGCCGGTTGCGATCCCAAGTCGTCGTGACTTACGGAGACCTGGTCGCGCGGCTCAGCGGCTGGAACGGCGGGGGGCGGTGGCTGAAGAGTCGGCGGGGGGGGCGGAGGAGGGGGGGGCGGCGGAGGCAGCAGAGGCGGCGGCGGAGTGCCGACGGGCGCCGTGAGGTTCTGGATTCGGCGTTCGAGGCGTTCGATCCTCTCGAGCAAGGCACTCGGGTCGTCATCGGCCTCCGGGTGGGTGAGCCGAACGATGGCGACCTCGAGCGTGATCCGGGCGTCGAGGGCGTCTCGCATCGCCACCAGCGCCGTCCCCAGCACCTCCATGGCACGCACGCAACGAGCCGGCCCGAGCAGGAGAACCTGCCCGCCGTCCGGCGACGCCGGGGCGGACGCCCGAGACGCCTGGGACGCCTGAGACGCCGGTGGCTCGCGCTCTTCGCCCTGTTTGGCCAGGCCGGGCGCCACGGCCGAAAGGAACTGGCCACGCAGCTCCTCGAGGAGCTCAGCGGCTATCCGTGGGGCGTCGCGGCCTGCAACGAGTGCGCGCTCGACGACCTGCAGGGCACGCGCCGTATCACGCTCGGCCAGCGAGACGAGCAGCTCATGCAGCAGCGGGCTGTCATCCTCCACGACTCCCGATGCAACCACCTGGTCGAGAGCAGAAAGGGCGTCGCGCGCCGAGCCCCGCCCGCGGCGAACGGCGGACTCCACGGCCGAATCCGGCAGCTCGAGCTGAGCATCTCTCACTATGTCCGCGAGCAACGACGCCAGCACCTCGGCATCGAGCAGATGGAACTCGTAGTGCTGCGTCCGGCTGCGGATTGTCGGAATGACCTTCTGAGGATCGGTTGTGGCAAGCACGAACACGACATGGTCAGGGGGTTCTTCCAACGTCTTCAACAGCGCGTTGGACGCTGCCTGCGAGAGCATGTGAACCTCGTCGACGATGTAGACCTTCCAGCGCCCGGGCGTGGCGAGGGACGCCCGCGCGACAAGGTCTCGCATGGCATCGACCCCGTTGTTGGACGCCGCGTCGAGCTCGTGGACGTCGAACGAGGCACCCCTGGTGATGTCCACGCAGGAGTCGCACACGCCACAGGGCTCGCCGTCGACCGGGCTCCCGCAGTTCAGAGCCTTCGCGAGGATCCTCGCCGTCGATGTCTTGCCCGTCCCGCGCGGCCCGGAGAAGAGGTACGCGTGCGCGACGAGATTGTCCCGCGCGGCATGCCGGAGGGCGTTGACCACGTGGTCCTGACCACGAACCTCGGCAAATCGCTGCGGACGATAACGCCGGTAGAGCGACTGGAAATCGACCACGATCCGAGCCTACGACTTGCCGGAGGGCGCTTGGCTCCCCGACCCGAACTCATGGCATTCGGCTTTGGTCGAACCTCCGAGGCTCTGGCGCTGTCGTGCGCAGCAGCCAGGTCGCCTGCGGCACACAGACGAATCCGCTGAGAGCTGCTGCCTTCCGGCCCTGACCCGATTCACGGTCGCCCGTTGCGCAGAACCCGGCTACTGCGCGCGACAGCGCCAGTAGGTGCAACGATAGCGGCCTGAAGCCTCTCGGAGGAGTGCGAGAGCGGCCGAATCGGCACGATTGGAAATCGTGTGACCTGCAAGGGTCCGTGGGTTCAAATCCCACCTCCTCCGCTGCAAAGTCCCTGGTGAGGGGCTTGTGACCGCCGCCTGTGAAGCTTGCCGCCGAGGCGCAGAAGCGTTTTGACCACCAAACTGACCACCAAACTTCGCAGGCGGCCACGCGGTCGGAGCAGAAGTCAGCCGCCCACCGGAGACGCCCGTCACGCCGCAAGGCGATTCATCGTTTTCGCGTTGTCAGCCGCGGCGCTGCTTGCGAGGTCGTCCCTTGACTGGAGAGATCTGCCCCAACGGTCGTCGTACGGGACGGCGGAAGGGTCACCGTCTCCTCCGCAGAAGTCCGTGATCCTTCCCTCGTAGACGCCTTGGCGGCCCGGAAGGGGAAGGATCAGACAGCGGAGTCCCGTACCGGAGACGCAAGCTCCTGTGGGGCGAGCGCACGATCGATCGCCGCCGCAGCGTCTCGGAGCGCGCTCGCGTACACATGGGCGTAGGTGTCCATCGTCAACGAGTACGAGGAGTGACCAAGCGTTTCCATGACGACCCGAGGAGCCACGCCCTGTGCGAGAAGGAGGCTGGCTGCGGTGTGTCGACAGTCGTAGAGGCGATGGTGCGCAACGCTTGTCCTCTTCAGCAACAGGGTGAACTGCCGTGACATCTCGCTCCTGTGGAGCGGTGCGCCGCTCTCGGAACAGAAGACGAGATCGAGGTCATGCCAACTCTCCCCCGCCCGGAGGCGATCAGATGCCTGTCTGATTCGATGACTTTTCAACGACTCGAGACAGACACTCGGGAGAACGATCGTGCGCCGGCTCGTGCGAGACTTCGGCTCTTTGAACCGATAACCGTCGGGGCCACGCTCGAGGGCCCGGCGAACATGCAGTAGGGATTGGTCGAAGTCGATGTCGGACCACGTGAGTCCCAGTGCCTCGCTGGGTCGCAGTCCGAGGGCCATGGCGACGGTGAAGAAGCATGCCAGTCGGTGAGATCGTGCGGCTTCAAGTACCTGCCTTGCTTCATCCGCGGTGAACGGAACAACTTCCTTACGCTTGACAGTGACCGGCTCCACGACGGACGCGACGTTTCGCTGAATTAGTCCCCATCGCAACGCGACATTCAGCGCGGCGCGCAGAGTCGCATGAACGTACTGCACCGTCCGTGGCGCTAGTCCCTGTCGTCGTAGATCGTTCAGCAAGCGCTGCACCATGGCCGCGGTGAGCTTCGTGAGCCGAACGTGGCCGATCGTGGGAACGATGTGCCGCCGGACATTGGTTTCGTATCCGCGCCAGGTTGCCAGCTCTCGCCTGGGAGCGACAACCTCCGTGAGCCATTGGTTCAAGAAGGCACCAACCGTGACGGAGTCATCGCCGAGCACCCCGGACTGATCAAGGGTCGTTTGAGCGTCCCGCAGCGCCTTTGCGACTTCCCCCCGTGTTCTGCCGTAGATCGACTTTCGAACCCGGCGGCTATCCTTCCACCCAATCTCGACCCGTGCTTCCCATCGTCCGTCAGGACGTTGGTGAATGAGTCCGTCGCCTCTTCCCCGTCGTGGCATGAGCTTGTCGCGCTCCCTATCCGTGAGGATCAATGCCGATGGGCGCTCTGGACGGAGCGCAGCCGATCGACAAATTCGTGGAGGGCGGAGACCGGGATGCGGCGACTTCCGCCAATACGGATCGAAGACACCTCTTCGCTCCTCAGCAAATCGTAGACTTTTGAGCGCCCGATCGCGAGCACTTGCGCGGCCTCTTCCGGCGTGAGCAGGAGGCGCGCACTGTCGAGAGAAACTCGCTGCAGGGCGACCGGTGTTCCGTCACTCCGAAGTTGGTCGGACAGCGCGGTCCTGAGTGGCATCTCGGCTCCTTCTGTCGGGAGGGCGGCCCAGAACGTCACACCCTCTACTAAGGACGCACTAAGGACTCCAGGCTAAGAGGACGCGGCTCCCGTAGTGGCGAGATTGACCTGGTAGAGGCACGAATAAAGGCTTTCCGCGTCTGAGTCGGGAGAGCCCATCCGGCGATCCAAGTCGGCTGCGGCG
>Ga0224555_1000654_pt1 | contig 53343 bp, 61 predicted proteins | sample 714S23034metaG_FD_180687 | JGI IMG/M metagenome (GOLD analysis project Ga0224555, IMG submission 180687) | Peat soil microbial communities from Stordalen Mire, Sweden - 717 S2 30-34 | ecosystem: Environmental > Terrestrial > Soil > Wetlands > Peat | place: Sweden: Norrbotten County, Stordalen...
TGCCGATGTACTCCGCGGTGTCCTTGAAGCCGCCCAGGTACTTGGTCAGGCTGTCGCCCATCTTCCACGGCTGCTTCTTGCGGAAGACCTCGTGCATGTAGTCCATGGCTTCGTCGAGCTTCTGGTCCGTCTCGCCGGCGTTGACTTCATACGGGCGCACCGCATACGCGACTTCGTTCAACACATCGCCGCAGTTCAGCGCGTTGAGGATGCCCAGGAAGAAGTCCAGGTTCATCTCCAGGCCGGCTTCGGCGTCGGACTGACTCAATCCGCCGGACTGCTGGAATAGCAGCACGCGGAAGCCGTCGAAACCGGCGTTGCGCAGCGCCAGGCGATACTCGGCTTCGTACATGCCGAAGCGGCACGGTCCGCAGGCGCCCGCGGTGAAGAACACGTAACGGTCGATGATTTCCTGCTTGGTCAACCCCTGCTCTTCCAGGGTTTGCAGATACTGCACCAGGTTGCCGACGGTGAAGTAAGTCGGGTTGCACTGGCCGTTGTTGCCGTATTCCTTGCCGGTCTGGAACGCGCGCACGTTGGGCGTGGGCACGGCTTCGGCGATGTAGCCGAGGCCTTCCAGAGCGCCGTGCACGAGCTTCTCGTGCTTCCAAGTGAGGCCGCCGAACAGCAGAGTGGTCCGGCTGCGTTGTTCCTTGGTGAAGGGGTGCTCCACCGGCCGTTTGAATTGATGCGACTCGCGTTTCACTACGCCGGCTTCGCGCTCCAGGCGCGCACGCTCTTCCGCCAGGCGTTTTTGGATGACGTCTTCGATGCCGGCGTTGATCTGGACCAGACCGGCAGATGGTGCGGGCTTCGGCTCAAACGACTGAGTGCTCATAATGCTCCCTCTGAGTTCGGGACGGTTTAGCTACACCTCTCCCGATTGACTGCATCTTCGCTTGTTAAGCTATTGGAAATAAAGAGAGACGCATCGAATGGTGGGTTTTGCAACAGGAATGGCGCGTAATGCGGGTGAGCGGGAGGGTGCGGTTTGTTACGCCGGGGTCTTCAGCGGCGCTGGATTAGGAGTTGCAGAAGGTAGTCCTGGGCAATCTTGTCTCCCCTGACGATTCTCCAAGCGTCGAACGCCTTGCTGGCTCGATCGACCGCTTTCAACGTATCTGTCCTCGACCAATGGGTGGAGTCGTCGTAGTCCGCAAGGTGACGCGCGTCCTGAAGCTCGATAAAGGCTTTGGCGACATCCTTCAAATGGGCGATGGCTGGAGCGGGCGAGCCACGGAATTTTCCATGGATAACATTCTGGGATGCCTTTTTCATGCGGCCGTGATCGAATGCACGGGCCAGTTCCGCCCGATGATCATCGCATCTCCAGTTACGCACCGCCTCTCGGATTAGCAGATGGAATAGAGCGTAATATGCGGTGGATACCGCTCGCCGCAAACTCGCCTGTCTGGGTTTGGTTCTCTCACGCCGCGTGAGATGGTATGCCTGCTCAAGCAAGTCTTGGGCAAACGCCATAGCTTATGATCGGGCCGGTCGCCAGGCGGGTTCTTTGAGTTCGGCCTGTTCAGACCGGCTCCGGTAGTTGAAGTACAAGTTAAGGCCAAAGTCGTCGAACCCGATCATCTCGGAAAGTTCACTCTCCACGTGCTCGGTAACGGCGCGTAGTCTCCTCTGGCGGCTCGCCTGATCGGATAACACGATCCGAAAGTATATGGATTCTTCGCCGGTTGAGTCCAAGGTTACCGAGTATCGAATCCAAGCCACGTCAGGCGCCAACTTGCGTTCAACGTCCTTGATACGGCGATCGATTTCGGCCTCGTTCGCGACGGCTGGGCGCGTGAGCATGGGACTGTTTCTCCTCTTCAGAGGATAGCGCGTTCGGCGGCATTTGCGCGACTTCGGCAAATACGGTAGCCTCTGCCTTTATGGCCGCAGACACCGTGGATGCCGCCATCGTTGGAGCGGGTATTCTGGGCCTCGCGCACGCCTATGCGCTGGCCCGACGGGGACGCTCGGTGGTGGTCTTCGAACGCAGCTCGCAGGCGGCGGGCGCGTCGGTCCGCAACTTCGGCATGATCTGGCCTATCGGGCAGCCCGCCGGCCGCATGCACGACATGGCTCTCGGCAGCCGCGCCGCCTGGGTCGAACTTCTGACGGCCGCGCGCCTCCCCTATTTCCCGACTGGTTCGCTGCACTTGGCCTACCGCGCGGACGAAGCCGCCGTTGCGCGCGAGTTCTGCTTGGTTATTCGTGCGAGTGGCTGAACGCGGCGGGCGTGCTGGCGCGCACCAACGCCGTCCGGCCCGACGGCCTGCTCGGCGCCATTTGGAGCCCCACCGAAATCACAGTGGACCCGCGCGTGGCTCTGGCGCAGATCCCCCGGTATTTGGCAGAGCGATTCGGCGTGCAGTTTCGCTGGAGCACGGCCGTCCACTCAGTGGATTTCTCGAAGTTCGAGGGAGCCATCGTTTGCACTGGGTCTATCCGGAAATGTTCCGCTCGAGCGGCGTCACCCGGTGTAAACTCCAGATGGTGCGCACCCGCCCGCAGCCGGAGGGATGGCAACTCGGTCCAGCTCTGGCCGCCGGGCTGACGTTACGTTTCTATGAATCGTTCCAGGTTTGCGGGATTTTGCGCGCACTGAAGCAGCGCATCGCCGCCGAGACGCCCGCATATGATCGCTGGGGCATCCACGTGCTCGTTTTCCAGACCGCTGGCCGCGAGCTGACCATCGGCGACTCGCACGAATATGGAATGGCCGTCGATCCCTTCGACCGCGCCGAAATCGACGAGCGCATTCTGAGTTACGCCCGCAGCTTCCTCCAAGCGCCCGCGCTGGATATCGCGCAGCACTGGCATGGCGTCTACGCCAAACATCCGGACCGACCGTACCTCTCGGTCTCGCCGGCCCTCAATGTGCGCGGGGTCACGGCCACTGGCGGAGCGGGCCTGACGCTCACGTTCGGGCTCGCCGAAGAGACCATGAAGGAGATGGGATTCCGATGCGCCGCCGTCTGGCCGTCTGGCAAGGGCTCACCATCGCGCTGCTCTTCATCGGCTACGCGGGCTACTATCTCTGCCGCTCGGACTTCTCTGTCAGCCTCCCGCTGATCATCGACGAACTGGCGGCCCACGGCATGTCTCCCGCCCAAGCCAAGATCCGCGTCGGGGCCAGCACCTCGATCGCGGTGCTGACGTATGCGATCGGCAAATTCTTCCTAGCCGGCATCGCCGATTTCCTGGGCGGCAAGCGGAATTTCCCGATCGGCATGGGCGGCTCGATCCTGTTCACGATCCTGTTTTCGTTCGGCGGCGGATTGCCCGTCTTCACGCTGGCGTGGATCGGCAACCGCCTGGTGCAATCCACGGGCTGGGCGGCCATGGTGAAGATTGCCTCGCGCTGGTTCTCGTACTCCTCGTATGGCGCGGTAATGGGGACCATCAGCTTGAGCTACCTGTTTGGCGACGCCGCGGCGCGCCAATTTATGGGCTTCCTCATCGGCTACGGTTTCGGCTGGCGCGCGGTCTTTCAGGTGGCGGGCGGGGACATTGTTCGTCATCTTCATCGCCAATTTGCTGCTGCTGAAGGAATCGCGCGCCCATCTCGGCCTCCCGGAGCCAGAAGTGAATCCGCTGAACCTGTTCGGCGCCGAGGGCGAAGATCCGAAACCGTCCAGCCTGCGCGATTTGCTTGCGCCGCTGTTGCGCAGCCCGGCATTCTGGATCGTGTGCGCGCTGTCGCTCGGCACCACGCTGGTGCGCGAGACCTTTAATACCTGGACGCCCACTTACTTCAACCAGGTGGTCGGCTATAGTAAAGCCGAGGCAGCCGGAATGAGCGCGGTATTTCCGCTGTTCGGAGGCGTTTCCGTGCTCCTTTCGGGTTTTTGGAGCGATCGCCTGGGGCGCACCGGGCGCTCGGCGATCATGTTCTACAGCCTGCTGCTGAGCTCTGCCGCGCCGTTCGCGCTGGGCTCGCTGCGCGCGGGCGGCGGGCACGGACTGCCAACAGTTCTGGTGGGCCTGGTCGGCGGCCCATATGCCTACCTGGCGGGCGCCATCGCTTTGGATTTCGGCGGCAAGCACGGCAGCGCAACATCCTCGGGCATCATCGATGGCGTCGGCTATCTGGCCGGTATCCTCGCAGGCGACACAGTGGCGCGCATTTCGGTGAGCTTCGGCTGGACCGGAGCTTTCCTGGCGCTGGCAGGCGTCGCGCTGCTATCGAGCGGCGCGGCCGCGATGCTATTTATAGGCCAGCGGCGGGCTGCGGTGGCACAAGGGGCGTAATCGTTATGCAAATTGCCGATCGAATCGTCGAAATCTTCGAAGCCAAAGGCGGCGCGGCGTACTTCGGCGAACCGGTCTCGCAACTGGAACACGCGTTGCAGGCCGCGTATCATGCGACACGCGACGGTGCTCCGGACTGGCTGGTAGTCGCGGCGCTGCTGCACGACATCGGCCACCTGCTCGATGACATGCCGGAGCATGTCGCGGATATGGGTATCGACGCGCGGCACGAAGACCTCGGGCATGCCTGGCTGGCGCAACATTTCGGCCCCGAAGTGACTGCACCGGTGCGCATGCATGTGGACGCCAAGCGCTATCTCTGCGCGACGGACCCCGAGTACTTGAGCCTGCTATCACCTGCGTCAGTGCAGAGTCTGCAATTGCAGGGCGGACCTTTTACCGAAGCGGAAGCGCTCGCCTTCGAGCAAGAGCCGTTTGCGCGGGAGGCGGTGCGGCTGCGGCGCTGGGACGATCTGGCCAAAGTGCCCGGGATGCGTGTGCCCGGCCTGGAGCACTATCGGGCAATGATCGAGGGTGCGCTGTTGCGCGCATCGTGAGTGACTGGATCTCCTTGAACATTCACCGGGACGCCACCGTATCGCGCCCGCTTCTCCCAGGTGCCCGCCACGCCGTCGTCGGTCAGTGCATGGCGGCGCGGCTCAGGTTGGCTACCAGAGCCGATTCCTTGTGCTCGCTGGAACTACTCGCGGCGGATTGCTGCTTGAGAAACTCCGGCCCCTCCGCGCTCGCCCACCATTTAGCTTCGTGGTCGTCGTCCAGGAATTCTGGCGTTTTCGTCGTTTGCTCTTTTCGCTTATTCATCGAACCGCTTTCCGTGCGCGCGGCGCTCTCGGTAATCGCACCTCTGCCCGGCATTTGCGGCCGGATCAGCGAGGCGTCGCGCCTGAACTCAATGGAGGTTGGACGAGGCTCAGTGTGCCGCGGCCGGTGGCGGCCCGTACCGCAACACGGTAGTCAGGTCGATCCCGCGAACGATGCTGGCGCTGTTATAGAACAAGCCCCACGAATCGATGGACGACATATCGGGGAAGATGCAAGCCTCCAGCACGGTATCTTTGGAGCCTTTGCCGACCCAGCCGCCGCCCGCGGCGTTCACGCCGCCAAACGAGTCCGAGCCGCCCAGTTGCGTGCAGTAGTAGGACGCCGGATTGCCGCCGCCGCCCTGGCCCGGCGCAACCTTCGCGTAGTAGGCCAGCGCGGCCAGAGTCGGGGTTGTCGAGTACAACGTCTGCACCAGCACGTGAATGCGCGAGCCATCCGTCGGCGAGGTGAACTGACAAAACTGGCGCGGTCCGGTCAACACCAGCCAACTCGAGGGCGGACCGTTGGTGCCGAAAATCGGAATGCGGTCGATCACCGTCCCACCGCTCTCGGTACAGTATGCCGCCCCAGCGCTGGTGTCGGGGTCGGCTGCTTTCATATTGCCCGCCATGAATGTAAGTCCGGCGGCGGCTGTCGCTATCAGGAACGAATGTTTCAAGAGGTCTCCTTTGGATCTGATCAGTTTATCAGACGGGACCGCTCCCTGCCGGTTGAGGCTCGGGGGGCGGCCCGACGCCCAGCCTCGCGGCGGTTTCAGCCAGGCAATTCCAGGTCCCCTGCCCCAGCGGAATCCCGCTCTGGCGGCGCTCGGCTTCGGCGCGCCATTCCGGATCGCCCGCTACCATCACCTCGTCGAAACCTGTGGCGGGCGCGGCGGATTTCACCGTATTCACCAACCACTCGAGGCGCCGGTGGAACTCTTCCACGGGCATGAAACGGCCGGCATCGATTGCCACGAACGTCTGGCTGGTGCGCGTGGGCTTGCCTTCAACGTGAATGCCGCCCACCTCGACGCTCATGGCTCCGCCGCTCAGCACGCCGCACAGAAGCTCGACCATCATCCCCAGTCCGCTGCCCTTGTAGCCGCCCAGCGGCATGGGCATGCCCCGAATGGCCGCATCGGTATCGGTCGTCGGCACGCCTTGGGAATCCACAGCCCACCCGGCAGGAATGCTCTCTTCGCCATTCATCAGGGCCTTGAAGATTCGGTTGTTCGCGACGGTAGTGGTGGCCATGTCCAGCAGCCACGGTCCCGGCACCGACACGCAGATGGGGTTGGTGCCGAGGCGCCGCTCCCGACCCTGCCAGGGCGCCACGATGGGCGAGGCATTGCACATGACGATGCCGATCATCCCGGCGCCGGATATCTTCTGGCCCCAATAGGCCGCCGCGCCGAAATGGTTGGACTCGCGCGCGGCGACGATCGCGATGCCGTGCTTGTGCGCCAGCCGTACGGCATGTCCGCAGCACACGCTCGCGATTTGCTGTCCTACGCCGTTGGCCCCGTCGTACAGGAGGCATGCCCCGGATTCCAGCACGACGCGGCCTTGGGCGACGGTGTGCATGTCGCCGCGCTCGACTTGTTCGACGTAATAAGGCAGCAACTGCACGCCGTGCGAATCCACGCCGCGCAGGTTGGCAGCCACCAGCGATTCGGCGACCAGATGCGCGGTGGGCCGCGGGAAAGTGGCGGCTTCGAGCAGCGCGGCCGCCCAGGACGTCAGATCTTCGGCTGAGACGATAGGCAAGATACTAGAATAAACCTGTGCTCGCATTCACATTCGAGGAAGCGCGCCGCTGCGTGTTGGACACGGTCCGGGCCGCGAGGACGGCGCCCCCAGCGGAAAGCGTGGCGCTGGAGGCGGCGGCGGGACGCGTACTGGCCGAGCCCATCGCCGCCGACCGCGACTATCCCGCCCTGGCCCGTTCGGTGCGCGACGGATATGCGGTGCGCGCCATCGACCTCCCCGGCGAGTTCGAAGTCATCGGCGAAGTGCGCGCCGGCGAGATCTTCAGCGGCGAGGTTGGAGCACACCAGGCCGTCGAGATCATGACGGGCGCGCCGGTGCCGCGGGGCGCCGATGCCGTGGTCATGCTCGAACACGTCCGCCGCGAAGGCCCGCGCATGATCGCGGAGCAATCCGCCGTCTCCGGCCAATTCATCAATCCGCAGGGATGCGAGGCGCGCGCCGGCGAGATCCTGTTCCAACCCGGCAAGCGCCTGGATTTCTCCGGCATCGCCATGTTGGCGGCCGCCGGCAGGGAACGCGTGCCGGTATACGCCGCGCCGCGCGTAGCTATCGTCGCCACTGGCGATGAGATCGTGGCTGTCGCCGAAACGCCGCGCGACTTCCAGATCCGCAACTCGAACGTGTACTCGCTGGCCGCACAGGTGGCGCGCGCAGGCGGCGTACCTTGGATTCTGCCGGTGGCACGCGACGAGATCGCCCACACTCGCGAACTGATCGAGCGCGGCCTAAGCGCCGATCTGTTGCTGCTCTCCGGCGGCGTCTCGGCGGGCAAGTACGATATCGTCGAGCGCGTGCTGGAAGGCCTGGGCGCGGAGTTCTTTTTCGACCGGGTCCTGATTCAGCCCGGCCAGCCGCTGGTATTCGGCAAAGCGCGCGGCACGTTCTTCTTCGGCCTGCCGGGCAATCCGTCGTCCACCATGGTGACCTTCGAGATCTTCGCCCGCGCCGCGCTGGGACTGCTGGGCGGGCAGGAGGAGACCGCGCTTCACATGCCGTTCGCCCGCCTCACAGAGGCGTTTCATCACCGGGTGGGGCTGACGCGCTTCCTCCCCGCGCGCCTGAGCTCCGACGGCGCGGAGGTGACGCCCGTCGCCTGGCGCGGTTCGAGCGATGTGCCTGCGCTGACGCGCGCCAACGCGTTCATGGTGGTGGATGCCAACCGTCCCGCCTGGCAGGCCGGCGACTGGATTCCTGTACTGCTCAAATGAAGAAGCCCCCATGAAGAAGCTTTCGCATTTCGACGCCGCCGGCAGCCCGCGCATGGTGGATGTCTCGGCCAAGCCGGAGACCCGCCGGACCGCGCGCGCGCACGCCTTTGTGCGTATGCGGCGCGCAGTGCTGGATAGCCTGCCCGCAAATCCTAAGGGCAATCCGCTGGAGATCGCGCGCATCGCCGGCATCGCTGCCGCCAAGAAGACCGCGGACCTGATCCCGCTATGCCATCCGCTGATGCTGGCCCACGCCGATGTGGAGGTGCGCGTGGAGAAAACAGGGGTGCGCATCATTGCCAGCGCAGCCACCACCGCGCAGACCGGCGTCGAGATGGAGGCGCTCACGGCCGCGGCGGTCGCCGCGCTGACGGTCTACGACATGACCAAGGCGCTCGACAAATCGATTGAGATTCAGGACCTGTATCTGATCGAGAAGACTGGCGGCAAGAGTGGAGATTATAGGCGGGAGAAGGACAAAGGTCGATGAGAGTGACGCTGAATCTTGATGACGATCTCATCCGCCAGGCCCAGGAGTACGCGGGCATTCGGGAAAAGACTGCGTTGATCCATGAGGCCCTGCGTCACCTGATCGCCAGGGAAGCCGGGAAACGGCTGGCACGTCTCGGGGGGACGATGCCCGATTTCGAGTTCCCGAGGAGGAGGCGCAGCGCCGTCAGGACACGGGGATGATTCTGGTCGATTCCTCAGTCTGGATTGACACTCGTTTCGCTGCATCCTTTTGTCCTGGGAGAATTGGCCTGCGGGAACCTGCACAAACGCGCCGAAACGACTGCTTACCTGGAAATGCTGCCCGTGGTAACCGTCGCCTCGGAACCGCAAGTGCGTCACCTCCTGGATCGATCTGCATCTCCTGGCGTCGGCGCTCATAGACGGCTTGAGGCTGTGGACGGCCGACCGCGCTGTGGCTGCCGCGGCCAAACGGCTCGGCGTTGCCTTCCCGGATAGCCCAGCCTGAAGCGCGTCCAAAGTGAGAAGTCGCCTACAAGGCAGACGACACAATACGATCGTCTGCCCCACGGACTCCCTGGCCTCAGTGAGCATAGGGAGCGTCACCAATCGTCAGGATGTGGATAGCGAACTGCATCGGATCGCCCTGCAGCAATCCCGCGTTCTGGAAGACTCGATACGTGATGCGATGGGCTTGGCTGAGACGGATACTGAAGCGGTTCCCTACCGCCTCGGGATTTGCATCGCCGATTGCGGCGCTGATCATGTCTCCGACCGTCGAGCCGCCCGGTATGGGATCGCCGTGCAGGGCCAGGAAGTCGGCGACCTTGGTAGCCTCGTTTTGGTTCAACTCCGCGTTGGTCAAATCGCCGGCCTGGTTCCGGTTCGGAATCGTTATGATCGGCCGTGGGGCCACCGCTTTTACGACCACCACCGCCTTCTGAGTTTTTTTGTTGAAGTTTCCCATTCGTCCCTCCCAACATTAGTCTAAGCGCTGAGTGAGTGTAGCACGGAAAACGCACCCCGCGGTGTCGATCAGGGAGCACTCGCCGATGCGCGCCGCTCCCAGCCTCTTCACCAGGGAGAGCGACTGACGATTGCTCCACTCCACGACTCCAGCGGCGAGCTTGCCTCGAAAGCGCGCTTCGCGAACCATGCGGTCGAGGCATGCCGCCGCGTAGCCGCGCCCGCGGTAGCGGGGCAGCGTCTCGGCATAGAGATCGCACTGCGTCTCGGTCTCCCAGTTCACCGACGCGAACGACACGGGCTTGCCGGAGGCGAAAGCCGCCATCACGGCAGCCATCCCCGAGGCCCGCAGCAGGCTGGCGCGCAAATCTTCGGGCAGGTCCGCGGTCTCCAGCACTTCAGCGCCGCTCATGGGCCTGACCGGGCATCTGCCGGCCATGCCCGGCGGCAGGGACTCCCGGCGGAACACAAACCGCCAGGCGCGTCTCACGGAGCAGAGCGGCAGCGCTGCGGTGACGAAGCCGACCTGCGCCGGGTCCGCAACAATCACCGCATCTCCTGCGCATCGCGCTACCGCGGCACAGAGCGCTTCGGCCGACGGCATTCCGGCAAGGCCGATCACCCGCGAGGCAGGGTGAACAACAACGCCGCTTGAGCCAACGACGCCGAGAATCTCAGAGTCTCCGCTGAGCAGGAGCGCCCGCACTTCCAGCCACCGGGGGATGTCCGGCACGGCCGCCAGCAGTTGGTGCGCTGGGCCGGGAAAAGTCACTCCGGGCCCTCCGACAGGCGTTCCAGGCTCCAACGCGCGTGCTCCGCCACTACCGCGTCTGCCGACGCCGCCAGCTTTTCCAGCGGCGCTCGGAACCGCTCGTGCCGTGCGTTGCCCATGGCGATCGCCACGTTGCGCAGGAAGCCGCTGTACCGCGCGCGCGATATCGGGCTGGCACGGAACATCTCCCGGAATTCGTCTTCGGAAAGCGCGGCCAATCTATCCAGCGGCGGCGCGAAGTGCGTGGCGGCGAAGGCCGGCTCTTCCGTGGCAGGCGCGCGCCGGTTCCACGGGCAGACATCCTGGCAGATGTCGCAGCCGAAGACGTGGCGCCCGATGGCTGGGCGCGCCTGCTCGGGCACCACGCCGCGCAGCTCGATGGTGAAGTACGAAATGCACAGCCGGGAATCGAGCGCCCAGGCTGGTCCTTCTGCCAGGCCGGTGGGCACGATGGCTTGGGTCGGGCAGGCCTCGATGCAGCGCGTACATGAGCCGCAGCGGCCGGGCGGCGGCTGGTCCGGCTCCAGGTCGAGCGAAAGCAGCAGCTCGCCCAGAAAGAACCAGGAGCCCATGGCCTGGTTGATGAGGCATGTGTTCTTGGCGATCCAGCCCAGTCCGGCGTGACGTGCGTAGGCGCGTTCCAGCAGCGGCGCGGTATCCACGCAAATCTTCCACTCGAAAGGCGCAGGCGACATCGCGCGCAGTCCTTCCACGACGCGCGTGAGTCCGCGCCGCAGCACCTGGTGGTAATCCTCGCTCCACGCGTAGCGCGAGATCCAGGCCAGTTCCTCGCCGGCGAATTCGGTCGAATAAGGCAGCGGCGCGTTGTAGAGCTTGCCCACGCACAGGATCGACCGGGCGGACGGCAGCAATTGGCGCGGATCGTCCCGCATGCTGGCGCGGCGGTCCGTCAAATAGCCCATCTCGCCGGCGAGGCCGCCCGCGATCCACCGGCTGTAATAGGCGGACTCGCGCACTGGAGCCGCCGCCGCGATCCCGGCCAACTCGAATCCGCACTCACGCGCCAGCGTTTTGACTTGTTCCGGGTGCATGGATACCGAACTTCTCCCGGTACTTCGCCGGCATCTTGCAGGGCCGCAGGTCCCGCCCCAGGAAGATGTGCTTGGTTTCGCCCGTGGCAAGCTTGCGCCCATCCGCCGCGAGCCGCATTTCATACACGAAGCGCACCATGCGCGGATTGGCCTCTTCCACCCACGTGCGAATGACCACCTCTTCGTCGAACCGCGCCGGAGAGGCGTAGCGACAGCGCGCCTCGGCCACGGCCAGGAAGACGCCGTCCTCCAACTCCATCTGCTTGTACTCGAAGCCGCAAGCCTTGCAGTATTCCACGCGCCCGACCTCCATCCATACCAGGTAATTGGCGTAGTAAACCACGCCCATCTGGTCGGTCTCGGCATAGCGCACGCGGATGCGCGTCTCGTGTGAGGGCATTCGGAGCAATTATACGGCACAATCGGGCGAGGCAATGCAGACGATCAAAGCCCAAGTGGTTGGACTTAAGCGGGTGGTGGGCGATGGGCGAGGCGGCGATACGGTGACGCGGCGATACGGCGACGCGGAGACGCGGAGAGGCGCTGTCCTGGAGGTCGATTTCGGGGCGGTTAAGGGACAGTGATAGCGTACCCGTTGGAGTCGGGCGTAGGTTTGTCAAAGACCAGGGGGGCAGGTTGCTAACGGGTGTCGGGGGTGACAGGGGAACAGGAGACCGGGTGGGCCTCCGCGCCGTCCGACATTACATACTCGGGGGGCGGGGCCGAGGGCGAGCTTCGCTCGCCGGGGGCGGGTGGTCGAGGTTGGGGGCTGTGACCGGTTTGCGCGGGCTGCGACTGGCGGGCGTGGCGCTCCTTTTGGGACTGCTTCATGTCGGCGATGGCGGTGCGGAAGGAGCGCTCCAGTTGCACGCGCTGTTTGGCTACGTATGCCAACCTTTTGAACTGGATTTCGCCGAAGTCGATGTACGCGTAAATCTTCTGTTCGCTCTCGGCAACCCGCTTGAGCAGCCATTGGGAGGTAACCATGGTTTCCAGGTAGAGCCGTTCGGTGCGGGTTTGCGGCTGCCAGTCGGCATCCAATTCGTCCCAGAGTTGGGAGTAGTCCGCGGCGTTTTCGTCGGGGAGGATGGAGGCGCGGGTACGCAGGCCGTAGGTTAGGGCGTTGAAGCGAATGGCTTCTTTGCCCGCAGGGGTCTTCGGACCTGAAGAGTGCTGCGCGTTGTTCCGGTTGGCTTGGTGTTGCTTGTTGGAGATTAGCATGTGGAATCTTTCCTTTCGCCGATGGAGTGGCGGGACTGAAGTCCCGCGCGGGGTGAACCCCGCCCTCCGATTCCAGGATAGCGGGCGGGTGTTGCGGAAGCGCCCAGCCAAGGAGGGTGGCGGATTAGTAAGTGGTTTGGTTGGAGTGCGATGCAGACGGCGAGTTTATTATCTCGGCGTGTGACCGGCAGGCGATGGACCGGCGCGCGCTGCGGTGTGTGATCCTAAATGGATGTTCGCTCTCGAAAGCATCCGGCACGAATGGCGTCCGTTGCTGGCGCTGGCTTGGCCGCTGGTGCTGGCCGAAATCGGCTGGATGGCCATGGGCATTATCGATACCGTCATGGTGGGCCGCCTGCCGGATAGCGCCGTGGCCATCGGCGCCGTGAGCCTTGGCGGCATTCTGTTCTCCACCACCTCCGTGTTTGGCGGTTGTCTGCTGCTCGGTCTGGACACGGTGGTCTCGCAAGCTTACGGCGCCCGCCGGATGGCGGATTGCCACCGCGCGCTGTGGAGTGCGCTGTACCTGTGCGCGGCGCTGACGCCCGCCTTGATGATCGTCACCGCGGCGATGGCCGCCGGTTTGCCGCGCTTCGGGGTGAACCCCAGGGTCCTGCCGCAAGCCACCGCCTATATCCGCATCCTCAATTGGGGCACTCTCCCGCTGATGCTGTACTTCGCGTTCCGGCGCTATTTGCAGGGCATCGGCCTGGTCCAGCCGGTGATGTTCGCGGTGGTCTCGGCGAACCTGATCAACCTGTTCGGGAATTGGGTGCTGATCTACGGCCACCTCGGTTTCCGCGCCATGGGCACGGACGGATCGGCCTGGGCCACCGGCGCGGCGCGCGTTTATATGGTGGGGGTGCTGATCTGCTGCGCGCTTTACTACGACCGCGCGCGGCGCTCGGGATTGTTCCACGTTCCGCTGGCGCCGGATTGGCCGCGCCTGGGTCGGCTGCTGAAACTCGGCATCCCTGTGGCCACGCAAGTGGCGCTGGAGATCGGCGTCTTCGCATTGGCCACCGCGCTGATTGCCCGGCTGGACGCCGCCTCGCTGGCCGGCCACCAGATCGCGCTGAACATGGCGAGCCTGACTTTCATGGTGCCGCTGGGCATCAGCTCGGCCGCCGCCGTGCGCGTCGGACATCTGATTGGACAGCGCGATCCCGCCGCCGCCGGCCGCGCCGGATGGAGCGCGCTGGCCTGCGGCGTGGCGTTCATGAGCCTGGCGGCCGTCGCGTTCCTGACGATCCCCGTGCGCATCGCGCGCATCTACACCGCCGACCCGGCCGTCATCCGCATGAGCGTCACGCTGCTGGCCATCGCCGCCGTGTTTCAGATGTTCGACGGATGCCAGGTGGTAGTTGCTGGCGCGCTACGCGGCACCGGCAACACGCGCACGCCGATGTGGTGCAACCTGCTGTTCTACTGGTTTGTTGGGCTGCCGCTGGGAATGTGGCTGTGCTTCCGCGCGGGATGGGGAGCGGCCGGCTTGTGGACGGGTCTCTGCTGCGGCCTGATTCTGATCGGCTCGGTCCTGCTGGCGGTGTGGCGTCACACAGTGGCGGGCCTCCGCCGTAGTGCGGCCGCTATGCGACTTCGAATGACTGCTTCGCCGTGAGCCGTCGCGTCATTCGCTCTCGAGCGCCCTGCGTACCATGGCTGGCTCTTTCGCGATGACAGTCAGATACGCGCGTGCGGCCGAGTCTGGCTGGCGCCCGCCCTGCTCCCACTCCTGCAACGCCCGTTTGCCGATGCCATAGGCCCGCGAGAATTCACTCTGCGACATCTTCACCCGCTTGCGGATGGCCTTCACGTCGATCGGCTTCGGCCAAACCTGCTCCAGTTCGATCTTGCCGCGCCGATGCGCCAGAACCAGCTTCATTCCCTCGATCAGGCCCGCTCCGAAGGCCGGCTCCTTCGCAGCCGCTTTCTTTCGCATTTCAGTGCGCTCCTTTCAGATGGGCCGCTAGCGCCCTGGCGATACGCGCAACCGTCGAGGGCCTGCGGACGGCGCACTCCCTCACCCGTATGACGGCCCATCCGGCGCGCCGAAGCGCCTGCGACACGCGACGGTCCCTGCGCTTGTTGGTTTCGATCTTGTCGCGCCAGAACTTGGTATTGGTCCGCGGCAGATACTTGCAGCGGCAGCCGTGCCAGAAGCAGCCGTCCACGAATACGGCCACCTTGCGGCCAGGCCATGCAAAGTCGGGCTTACCGGCGACCGGCCAGTGCTTGCGGTACCCTCTCACGCCAGCGGCCCAGAGCAGTCTTGCAAGCGGCAACTCCGTGGTCGTATTGCCCCGCGAATGGATCGCCGCCATTATCTTGGACCGCACTTCCTTCGACACATGGTCCATAGGGCACCATTTTCACTTTTGCCCCTTCGCGTAGAGAATTAGGTCATCTATGCCGATCTCGGCGGATGGGACAAGCTTGTAGTGCTTCTCCTCCACGACCTTTACGTCCTCGCCCTGAAGCGCAAGCTCGAATAGCGCGATCGTTTCGTCCGTCATGAACTGCGCGGAAACGGGGCGGCAGGTGAGGCGCGGAAACTTCTGCTGGCAGCAGGCTATGTCCTGTCGGGTTTGGGTAACTCCGAGCTGATCGTTTCCGCCCTTGGCCTGGACGGGCACGACGAATTGTTGGCCGTGCCGGTTCAGCCCGACGTAAACCTCGTCTACCTCGATTTGCCCCATATTCTTGACGAAGGTCTGCAGGTGATTCTGTAGCGAATAAGAGGCGATACCGAGAAAGATGTCGATGAGCCGGTTGTAGCGCACTTTGGCAAGAAGGGACTGCTCATGCGTAAGCGCGTACGCGGCGATAATCTCCGGTGTGGCGTCCGGTATTTTAATCGCGATCAGATCGGGCCTGGGCAAAATGCGGACGAGCTTGCCGAGTTTAAAGCGGTATTCGCCCTTCCCAGCCAGCTCGATTCCCCACTCCATGCCCTTCGGGGCCGTGGCGGCAATCTCGGGAGGCAATGCGGTTCGGAACCGAAACGAGTAAATCGCGTCGCCGAGATTCTTCGGAAGCGCGATGTCGAGGGATTTGGCGATCCCAACGAATTCGTCGCGCGAGAACTCGAACTCCGTCTTGCCGGGTTTGTAGTGATTCTTAAAAATCGTGCCGATGATAGCAGAGTAGCGGTTCGGCCTTTTCGGTGCGGCGTCTTCCTTCTTAGGCATTCGTCTCGCCACCTTGCCCCATGCGGGTACGCTTCGGCACGACGTCCGATCGCACCCCGTAATGCGCTGCGGCGTCCGACATGTCGAACGAAAGCAGGCGGGGATCGCCCTGCGCGACGGGATGATCGTACTTCTTGAGAGATGGGAAGGCTTCGCGGATCTTCGACGCCACGGCCCTCGCGAGCAGCGGCGGCACGGAGTTGCCGATCTGCCTGAAGCCGTGCCATTTTGTCACGTGTAAACGGAACCAGTCGGGATAGGAGTGCAGGCGCGCCGCTTCGCGCACGGTGATGCAGCGCGGCGAAATCGGATGGATGGGACGCGGCGACGTGAATGCGCCGTGATCGCTGGCGGTCCCCGCCCGAATCGTGTTGCAGACGCCCTTGGGATCGAGCTTATGGAACCGGCTCACCGGTTCGGTGTCGCCGGGAAGCGTCTCGAGAAAACGCTTTCTCGACAAATCGGTGTGAACGGTTCGCATGCTCGATGTGAGGATCGTCGCATCGAATTCGCGGGGCGCCGAGTAATCCCGAGGGTCGTCCGCGTCCCCCCGCAACGGGGCGCTGTAATCGGTCGGTCTCTTGAACCTCGCCTTGACCCAATCCCGATGCAGTAACTCCTCGTAGTCGTCGGCCTCGGGAATGTCGCGCAACGCGTCCCATACGGTTGGCGTCGATCGGCGGAACAGGCTTCCGGGGCCGATGCCGCCGTTCACTTCGTGGGTGGCGTCGGGGTATTCCGGCAACGGAAAGCCCTTACGCGCTCCAATAAGGAACAAGCGTTGGCGGTTCTGCGGTACGCCGTGATGCGCGGCGTTGAGCACTTGGTAGTCTTCCACCACGCGATATCCGCTGTTCCGGAACTCCCCAATAATCTCTTCGAGAAATCTCCTATGCGCCCCGATAGTGAGGCCTCGGACGTTCTCGAATACGAAATACGACGCCTCCAGCTCGGCGGCGAGACGGACGAAATGGTAAACCAGCGAATTCCGCGGGTCGTCTAGCGCGCGCTTGCCGATCATGCTGAAGCCCTGGCAGGGCGCGCCGCCGAAAAGCACGGCAACCGGGCGGTCGCCGATCCTCGAATGTTCGCGAAGGTACGCGCCGTCGATATCGGCTACGCTTCGGCAGATGGTGGCGCAGTCTGGGAAGTTAAACTCGTGCGTGGCGCAGTGGATGGGGTCGTATTCGACGGCGGCCGCGACATCGAACCCGGCCTGCTCGAAGCCGAGACTCATCCCGCCCGCTCCAGCGAACAGATCGACGCCCAGAGGTCTTTTTCCGCTGCCGCTCATCAAACAAGAACCTTCCCGAATGTTCGACCGCTTTCGGGGGAGGGGTCACATACGATTCTACGGCGGTCCGCTGGCTAACGCAAACGCCGCAGGAAACTCTAGCCGGGACAGCGCAAGCCTCCCGATTGCGCCTGCTGCGTCTGTATCGACACGGATCGACGCGCCCGATAGGCACCTCCGGCACGAGACGCGCCACCAGCCCCGCGTGGTAAAATCGGACTGATCCCGCAAATGATTGAAATCCTTCCGTCAATTCTGGCTGCGGATTTTGCCCGCTTGGGCGAACAAATTGCCCAAGTCGAGCGGGGCGGCGCCACCATGCTGCACCTGGACGTGATGGACGGCCATTTTGTCCCGAACCTGACCATCGGGCCGCCGGTGGTCGCTTCCATTCGCAAAGCCACGCGCCTGAAGCTGGACGTTCACCTGATGATCGAGGATCCCGACAAGTATGCGCCCATCTTTATCGACGCGGGCGCCGACCAGTTAAGCGTGCATCAGGAAGCCTGCAAACATCTGGACGGTACGCTGCGCGAAATTCAGCGGGCGGGCGCGCGCGCGGGCGTAGTGATCAATCCGGCGACTCCGGTTTCCACCCTGGACGAGGTGCTGGGGCTGGCGGATTACGTGCTGGTGATGAGCGTCAATCCGGGGTTTGGCGGACAGCGGTTCATCCCCTATGCGCTCGACAAAGTCCGGCGGCTGGACGCGATCCGGCGCGAACGGCGGCTGGCATTCCCCATCGAAATCGATGGCGGCGTGACCAAGGAAAACATAGGCGAGGTAGTTCGGGCGGGCTGTGACTGGATTGTCACAGGGTCTTCGATATTTCACACCCCGGACCCGGCCGCCGCGCTGGCCGAACTGCGCCAGGCGGCCCTACAGGCGAATGCCGTTCGTTGTTGAATGGCCCCCAGGCTGGCGATCGAATTGCTATTCTAGTCTGAAGCGCAAAATATTGGCCAAGGGTAAACGATGTATTCACGCATTCTTCATCACCTGATTGTGGTCGCCGCGCTGGCGGGCCTCCTGAGTTCCTGCGGTATACGCCGCCACAAGTACGCCGACCCCATCACCAAGAAAACCGAACAGCCCGATAAGGTGCTCTTCGACCGGGCCATCAACGATATCGAGCACAGCCGCTACGAGATCGCGCGGCTGACCCTGCAGACGTTGATCAACACCTACGACAGCAGCGAGTTCCTGGCCAAGGCCAAGCTGGCCATTGCCGACAGTTGGTTCCGTGAAGGCGGATCGCACGGTCTGGCGCAGGCCGAAGCCGAATACAAGGACTTCGAATTGTTCTATCCGCAAATGGAGGAAGCCGCCGAGGCGCAGGAACGGGTTTGCGATATCCACTACAAACAGATGGACAAGGCGGACCGCGATCCGCTGCACGCCATCCGCGCGGAGGACGAATGCCGTCAGTTGCTGCTGCAGTATCCCAATAGCAAATTCGCGCCCGAGACCCAACAGAAGCTGCGCGATGTGCAGGAAGTTCTGGCGCTTCATGAATATACGGCCGGCGCCTTCTACCACCACAAGGGCGCTATGCCGGCCGCGGCCAATCGCTTGACCGGGCTGGTGGACCAATATCCTCTGTTCAGCATGGCCGACGAAGCGCTGTGGATGCTGGGCGATTCCTACGACCGGATGGGCGACCGGTTCGAAGACAAGTCCGCCACCGCCTACACGCGCCTGGTGAAGGACTATCCGCTGAGCCCGCACGCCGAGGCGGCCAAGAAGAAACTGGAGGCCATGAAGCAGCCGGTCCCGGCAGCCGATCCGGTGGCCCTTGCCCGCATGAAATACGAATTGGTGAACCGGAACGCTCCGAGTAAAATGAATCGCCTGCTGGACAACTTCAAGAGGAACCCGGATACGCGTTTGGCGGCCAAGGGCGGAACGCCGACCATGACCGTTCTGCGTCCGGGAATCCCGGTTAGCGTGCCGGTACAGCCTGGCGCCGCGACTCCGGGCGCGACGGGAGGCGTGGGATCGGACGTGACGATTGGCGTTACCAACGATACCAAGGAACTCGATCAAAGGCCCGATGCGCGGGCGACCCCGCCTGCCGCGGGAGCCACGGCACCGGCCGCTCCGGCCGCTCCGGCCACGGATCAGGCTGCCAAACCGGCTGACGGAGGGTTAGTGGCTCTCCAGCAGCCTTTCGCCACCAACCATCCGATCACCGAGAAAGACAGGAAGCTGGCCATGAAGAAGATGCAGGAAAAGGCCAAGCTAGACAAGAAAGCCGCGGCCAAGGCGGCCAAGCATGCTCCGGCTCAGCCAGCTCAGCCGGCTCAGCCAGCGCAACCCCAGACGACACCCCCGGCGCCAGCCGCTCAGCCGGCGCAGACGCCGCCGCAAGAATAAATGACGCGCATTCTGCTCGCCGATGACAGCCCCCACGCTCAGCGCATGGGCGAGCAGATTCTCACCGAGGAGGGCTTTGAAGTAGTCACGGTCAGCGATGGCGACTCCGCGTTGCTGCGCCTGGAAGACGTGGATCCCGATCTGGTGCTGGCCGACGTGGAGATGCCGCATCGTACCGGCTATGAAATCTGCCAGTACGTGAAGCTCAGCCCGCGTCACAAGCATGTCCGGGTGATCCTGACCGCCGGCGTCAAGGACCGGCTGGATGAGGCCGAAGCGCGCCGCGTGGAGGCCGATGGCATCGTACAAAAGCCGTTCCAGGCGTCCCTGTTGCTTGGCGCAGTGAAGCCGCTGGCCGAGATGGCGGTGAAGGAACGGGGATCCGGTCCGCCCCCCGCCGCGGCGGCCAAGCGCCCCGCGCCGAGGGCGCCAGTGGTGGCGCTGGTCGATCCGGAACGCGTGCGCGCGGCCGTGACGGTAGCCCTGGACGCCTCCCTGTCTGGTATCATTGACGAGATTACCGAGAAGGTCTTGATTGCACTCGGTACCCGTTAGAATCTATGCCCGATAACAGTTTCGACGTCGTCTCCAAGATCGAACTGCCGGAGGTCGGTAACGCCATCCAGCAGGCCCTCAAGGAAATTCACCAACGTTACGATTTGAAGGACTCCAAATCCTCGATCGAGCTGAACGAAAAGGACCACAAGGTCGTGCTGGCCAGCGCGGATGAGTACAAGCTGAAAGCCGTGATCGAGGTGCTGGAAGGCAAGCTGGTAAAGCGCAAGGTGCCGCTGAAGGGGCTGACTTACGGGACGCTGATCCCAGCGGCCGGCTCGTCGGTGAAGCAGGAGATCACGCTGCAGCAGGGCATTCCCATTGAGAAGGCCCGCGAGATCGTGCGCAAGATCAAGGACAGCAAGCTGAAAGTGCAGGCCGCCATCCAGGGTGACCTGGTGCGCGTCAGCGGGCGCGACCGGGACACGTTGCAGAGCGTGATCAAGCTGCTGCGCGACAACGATTTCGGCATCGACGTGCAGATTACCAATTACCGGACGTTTTAGAAACCGGCCACGCGCGGCGGCGTCTACCAGATTGAGGTTCTTTAACCTATGCGCAGCTTCAACAGATTGGCAGCCGCCCTGCTGTTGGCAGCCGGCGCCTACGCGCTCCAAGCGCAACAATCCACGGGGCGTGTCGCCCTGCGGGTCGTGGCTCTGGATTCCGCGGGCAACCCAGTCCCGGACCTGACGGCCGCCGACTTTTCCGTGTTTGACAACGGCTCGCCGCAGAAGATCGTCTCTCTCCACCTAAACCAAAGCGACCAAGCCGGTCCCTTGGTTATCCTGTTCGATCTCTTGAATGCGAACTTCTCTTCGCGGGGAGAGATCTGGAACATTCTCAAAACTTCCCTGTCTCGTTTGCCAGCCACCGGCTCCCTGTATCTCTACCTGTTGGTTGAGGATGGCAGTCTCTATGCGGTCCACGGCCTGCCGGAAGCTCCGGCTGCCCAGGATGCCGCCGACGCCTCCTGGGTGCGGAATATCGGGCCGCTACTGGATACCGCCATGCGCAAGACCTTGCAATTCAGGCCACAAGATTTGAGACGATCGAGCCCGGTCGGTGTGCCGGAACGATTCACGATTACTTGCCGTGCGCTGGAAGATATGGGTGCGCGTATGGCAATGGTGCACGGCCCCAAGGAGCTGCTGTGGGTTACCTATGGTTTTCCAAGCGCCATTGGCCTTGAGGGTGAGGGCTGGTGGGATGGCGGCCCAACCCTGCGGCAGCTTGGCGCGCGGCTGGTTCAGTCTGAAATTACGGTCTACACGGCCGACCCGGGTATGAATCTCGACCGCGGAGTCCTGAATCGGGATTCGCTCGATATTCTGACCGGGGCAACCGGGGGCCGTACTTCGACGGTTGACCTGAACAAGGCGATCACGCAGGCCGAAGCCGACGCACGCACCAATTACAGCCTTGAGTACGAGCCGCCCGCCCGGAATTGGGATGGCAAGTACCACAAGCTGCGCGTGACGGTCGCCCGCAAGGGAATCCGCCTCCAAACCGAACACGGTTACTATGCGTTTTCGGGAGCTTGACTTCAATCAGTCAATCATGTAACACTGGAGACATGACCGGCACACAGACCGCCAGAACTCAAGAATTGAAGACGCTGACCATTCGGCTGGGCGAGAGTTTTCATCGCCGGCTGAGGGCCAAACTGTTGGCCGACGGCACGAATTTCCAGGTCAAAGTCCAAGCCATGCTCCAGGAGTATGTCGATGGCCCGGCCGAGGAGCGGGAAGAGGTTGCGCGCCAGATCGCCATCGCCCGTGAAGCCATGCGCCGCTATGCTCCCGCCATGCGGGAGTTGGCTCGTTGATCAAGCCGGTTTGGGTTGAGCCGGCAGCAGTCATGCGCTTTCACGGCGAGAGCCTGATCGAATTTGGAGGTGCGCCCGGAATCCTCGACCCAGGCGCCATCGAGTCGGCGCTGGCCAGACCTCGAAACTTGCTTGCCTACGGGGAGCCGGATCTGTGCGATTTGGCGGCGGCTTACACCGCCGGGCTGTGCCAGAACCACGGATATGTGGACGGCAACAAACGCACTGCCTTCCTGACCGGATTCGTTTTCCTCTTCGAAAACGGCCGCACCATCCTGGCCGAGCAGGCTGAGGTGATCGCCGCCATGCTATCGCTCGCCGACCACACGCTCGATGAAACAGGCTATGCCGCCTGGTTGCGGGAGCACATTGCTCCTAGCCAGCCGTGAGCCGCCCATAGACCCAATGGCACGCCGCATCGAAGCGCTTCAGTTAAATGGCCCCGCGGGCAAGCTCGAAGCTCTGCTCGAAGCGCCGGAGGATGCCGCCCCGCGCGCGGTGGCACTGGTCTGCCATCCCCATCCGTTGTTTGGCGGCACCATGCATAACAAGGTGGTCCATCGGGTGGCGCGGGCGCTGCGGAATTCGGGTTACGTAGTGTTGCGCTTCAACTTCCGAGGTGTGGGGAAAAGCGAGGGCCGGCACGACTTGGGGGTTGGCGAGATCGAGGACGCTCGCGCCGCGCTCGACTGGCTGCGCAGCCGCTATCCGGGCCTGCCGTACACCCTGGCTGGGTTTTCGTTCGGCTCCCGGGTGATCCTGAGCTTAGGATGCGCTTTGCCGGACGCCGAACGGCTGATCGCGTTGGGCTTCCCCGCCAATCGCGACCCCGTGGGCGTGCTGGCGTGGTGCACCGTGCCCAAGGTCTTCATCCAGAGCGCCCACGACGAGTACGGCTCACCGCCGGAGATGGAAGCGTTGTATGTGCAGGTGGCCGGACCCAAACGGCTGATTTGGGTGGAGGCGGAGGATCACTTTTTCGCAGGAGGTTTGGATGAGTTAGAGAGGCAAGTTGCCGGGCTGGCATGAAGCTACCGCAACCTTCACACCTAGGAAGGTGCTATTTGTAAAGGGAGGGGTTCGCCATGCTCGATATCACCAAGGACATTCAATCGCTGACGACGTTTCGCCGCCGATCGGGGGATTTCATGAAGCACCTCAAAAAGAGCAAGCGGCCGGTGGTGCTCACGGTGAAAGGTAAGGCCGAGGCCATCGTCCAGGATGCCGGCGCGTATCAACGGCTCCTCGATATCGCGGCCCGCGCCGACGCTGACGAAGGCATCCGACAGGGCTTGGAGCAGTCCAAGCAAGGACAAGGCCGCGACGCCGAGGAGTTCTTCGCGGATTTCGAAGCCGCGCATGGCATATCGAATGAAGATCATGCCCCGCGCACAGCGGGATCTTTCCAGCCTCTATGACTGGATTGATGCAAGTTCTTCGGACGCGGCTCTTACCTGGTACCGCGGCCTCAGGGACGCCATTCGCACCCTGCGAAACAGCCCCAACCGCTGCCCGGCGGCACCAGAGAATCGTGATTTCAGGCACTTGCTTTATGGCAGCAAGCCGGACGTCTACCGCGTAATCTACCGGGTTGTGGAGAAGCAGAAGCAGGTCGACGTGCTCCATATCCGCCACGGTGCCAGGCAACAATTCAGAACCGAAGAACTGACATAACCATCGATTCTGAGCGGAGTGCCAGCTCTAAGCTAAGGGGCGGGAGTCGCGATAAAGCCGACATACATGGTGCCTGGCGTAGTGTATGCGCCTGCGACTTGCCCCTTGTTGTTGATTGAGCTGATAGAGCCGTCGTTGGCACCCGGCGGAAGCACGATCTGGAATTTGCCCTTCTGGTATACGAATCCCCGGTTGGTCACACCGTTGAAGTAGCCTCCCACCATCACGCCGCTGGAGTTGATGTCGGTAATCATCGCACCTGGTACACCGGGTATCGCGACGGTCTTATAACCCGAATTGGCGTTCCACACGAACGTGTGAACGTTTCCGGATGCGTCCTCGTAGGTACCGATGACATCGCCGCTGTTTTTGACCCAAACTGGTCCCGAGTTGAGGGCGCCCGGGTACTGGATTGTCGTGATTTGACCACTTGGCGAGGCCAGAAAGCCAATGAAACTCCCTGAGTTGAGGTAACTTCCGACGTAGTAACCGTAGTCGTTGATATCGGCTACTGGTGCCGGCTGGCCGTCGACCACGACATTCGTGTAAACCCCTTTATGATAGAAGAAGCCCCCCTGCCCGGTTCCGATCAAGTAGCCGCCCGCTATCACGCCGAACTTGTTCATGCCACCGGCGTTCGTGCTGGTGGCTCCGGGAGGGTACGAAACAGTAATCACCTTCCCGGAGCTAGTCCGTAGGAAGCCTGTCTGCGCGCCCGTTACCGGCGCACCGTAAAAGCCCGTTACGTCGCCGCTTTCGTCGATAGCCGTGGCGCCTGTGTAAGTGGAATTCGGAACAGCGAACGTAGTGAACGTGTACTTGGGTTGTCCGCTGGCCTGAGCGGCGAGTAGCGCAGCCACCAACGCCGGCAGGAATCCCGACAGTCGCGCATTGAAGTTCATCGTGAAAGTTCCTCCATGGCCACCCACCTTACGTGCAAGGAGGCACCGTGCACGTCGTCTGGCCGAGGTAGCTGAAGTAGGCGGGCCGCACGCATCTCAGACTACTGGGCTGCCGCGCGATTGGCGCGCCGCTGCGCGCGCATGCCGATCAGGTCGGCCACCTGGCCGAGCAAGGCGGAAACGTTCTCCGCGTTGATGGAAACCTGCTGTTCATCGCCTACGGGATAGCGGGAGGCCTTGGTTTCCCTATAGGCCGTCACCAAGGCGGTGGCGGGCTTATAGGGTTTCACCCGGGCATACGAAAGCACGCGCAGCCCGGCTTGCGGCGAATCCACCTCGGCCTCGCTCAGGACCAGTTCGTATTGGCCCTGGTCCAGCTTCGAGAAGGCCTCCGCGGCCGACCCCGCAACGTCCACGCTGTAGCCGCCGGCTTCGAGGAGGGTCTGCAAGGTCAGGCGGGAGGACAACTCGTCATCCACCACCAACACCCGCGCCAGTTCCAGGCTCCTCGGCATTTTGCTGTACAGATATACTTTACCCGAAAAGCCAAAACATTACACGCAAAAAATGATAGCGCTTGCAGGGCTGCCGGATTCTGCGCTAATCAGTTGAAAACACGATGGAAAATGGCATCCACGTTGCGCAACTGCCGCTCCAGCGAGAAGCTTTCGGCGATTTGGCCGGGGTCTAGGACCGCCCGGATCTCGGGATCGGCCTCGATGGCAGCCCGGAAGTCCGATTCCTGCTCCCAGGCGCGCATGGCATGGTCCTGTACGATCCGGTACGCCGTCTCCCGCAACATCCCGGCGGCCGCCAGATCCAGCAGCAATTGCCCGGAGAAGACCAGCCCGCGGGTCAAATCCAGGTTGCGCCGCATGCGCTCGGGGTAGACCAGGAGTTGATCCACCAATTGCGTGGTCTTGTCCAACAGATAGTCGGTGAGGATGGTGGAGTCGGGCAGGATGACCCGCTCGACGGAGGAGTGGGAGATATCCCGCTCGTGCCACAGGGCTATGTCTTCAAAGCCGGCTTGGGCGTTGGCGCGCACCACCCGGGCCAAGCCGCAGATCTGTTCGCAGGTCACCGGGTTACGCTTGTGCGGCATAGCCGAACTGCCCTTCTGCCCGCGCGCGAAGTACTCTTGAGCCTCGCGCACCTCGGTACGCTGCAGGTGCCGCACCTCAAGGGCGATCTTCTCGCACAGGGCGGTCACCAGCGCCAACGTGGCGATCAGCGCGGCGTGCCGGTCGCGCTGGATCACCTGCGAAGCGGCCGGCGCGGGTTTCAGACGAAGCCGCGCGCAGATGCGTTCCTCGGCTTCCGGGCCGATATGGGCGAATGTGCCCACGGCGCCCGAGATCTTGCCCACGCGCAGGTCTTCGGCGGCGGCCCGCAGCCGCGCCAGATTGCGCCCCGCTTCGCCGTACCAGATGGCCAGCTTCAGCCCGAAAGTGACCGGCTCGGCATGCACGCCGTGGGTGCGGCCGATCTGCACTGTGTCTTTGAACTCCAGGGCTCGCCGCTTCAGCACTGCCTGGAGACGCTCCAGTCCGGCCAGCAGAATCCCGCAAGCCTGGCGGATCTGCAAGGCCTGCGCCGTATCGACGACGTCGTTGGAGGTGAGACCGTAATGCAGCCAGCGCGACGACTCGGCGTGACCGGCGGCCTGCATGCTCTCGGCCACCGCCGTAGTAAAGGCGATCACGTCGTGCTTGACTTGCTTCTCGATTTCGAGAATGCGGGCGGTATCGAAGCTGGCATGCGCCCGCAGCGCCTGCGCCGCTTCCGGCGGCACGACGCCCATTTCCGCTAGCGCCTCGGAGGCCGCCAGCTCCACTTCCAGCCACTGCCGGAACTTGTTTTCATCCGTCCAGATGCGGCCCATTTCCGGCCGCGTATACCGTGCGATCAAAGCGATAAACCTCCGTAGGGCGCGACTGGCTGGCGATTTCGAGCGGCGTCTGAAGGCCGCGCCGCTCCAGCGCTTGCGTGGCCACCAGCCGTACGATCTCGGGATGGTTGTTGTGCTCGCTGAGGTGCCCGAGCACCAGCCGCGCCGGGGAACCGTCGAAATCGCGCAGCAGAAAGTCGCTCATGGTGTCGTTGGAAAGATGGCCGACCCGGCTCATCACGCGCTGCTTTACGGACCAGGGGTACGGGCCGACCTTCAGCATCTCCAGATCGTGATTCGATTCCAACAGCATCAGGTTGGCGCGCCGCAAATGGAATTTGACGGACTCGGGGATGTAGCCGAGATCCGTGGCGACGGCGATTTTGACGTCTTCGGCATGGAAGCAGAAACCGACCGGATCGATGGCGTCGTGCGGGATGCCGAAGCTATCCACATCGATGTCGCCCACCGTGAAGCTGGCGCCGGCTTGAAAGCATTCCAGGCGCGGGCGGATTTCACCCCAATCGACGGCCGGAGCGGTGAGCTTGCTGATGTAAACCGGAATCCCCAGGCGGCGGGCCAGGCGCGCGAGACCGGAAACATGATCGGAATGCTCGTGGGTGACCAGGACCGCATGGAGCGGTTCGACTAGCTCGCCCACGGATTCCAGGCGGCGGACCAGAGCCTTGAAGCTCAGGCCCGCATCCACCAGAATGCGGGTGCGATCGGTCGCCAGCAGCGCGCAATTGCCGGAGCTGCCGCTGGCCAGCACGCAGAATTTGACGATTGTGCCGCCTCCCAGGAACTTTCAGCATACCAGCATGCCGCCGCAGTTGATACGCTGGACTGGATGAAAGTCGCACGCATCCACCAACATGGCGGGCCGGAGGTGCTGGTCTACGAAGACGCACCTGAGCCCCAGATCAAAGCCAACGAAATCCTGCTGCGCGTAGGCGCCTGCGCGCTCAATCATCTGGACCTTTTCGTGCGCGGGGGAATTCCCGGCATGAAGTTCGACATGCCGCACGTGCTGGGCAGCGACATCGCCGGCGAAGTTGTGCGCGTGGGCGAATTGTGCGAGCGCGTGAAGCCCGGCTGGCGCGTGCTGCTATCGCCCGGATTGAGCTGCCGGCAGTGCGCGCAGTGCGTCTCCGGCAACGACAACCTGTGCCGCCGCTACACCATGTTCGGCTATCGCGTGGATGGCGGCAACGCCGAATACATCGCGGCGCCGGAATATAGCGCCATCCAGATTCCGGACGGCATGGGCTTCGAACAGGCCGCCGCCGTGCCGCTGGTATTCCTGACGGCGTGGCATATGCTGATGGCGCGCGCCAATCTGCAGCCCGGCGAAGACGTACTGGTGTTGGCGGCATCGAGCGGCGTGGGATCGGCCGCCATCCAGATTGCGAAGCTGTTCCACTGCCGCGTGATCGCCACGGCCGGCGGTGAAGCCAAGCTGGCCAAGGCGCGCGAACTGGGCGCGGATCACGTGATCGACCATTACCAGCAGGACATCTCGGCCGAGGTGCGCAAGATCACCGCCAAGCGCGGCGTGGACGTGGCGATCGAGCACGTGGGCACGGCGACATGGCAGAAGAGCGTCGAATCGCTGGCGCCCGCCGGCCGCCTGGTGACCTGCGGCGCCACCACCGGCTTCGATGCGAAGGTGGATCTGCGTTTCCTGTTCAGCCGCCAGCTCTCGCTGCTGGGATCGTTCATGGGGACCATGGGAGAGCTGCACCGGGTGTTGCAGTTCGTCTTCCGCGGGCAGTTGAAGCCGGTGATCGACCGGGTTTATCCGCTGGCGGAGATTCGCGCGGCGCATGAGCGGTTGGAGGCGAAGGAGCAGTTTGGCAAGGTGGTGGTGGCGCCGTAGGATTGATTGAGGCGGACGGCTCAGAATTGGCCGCTGGTCTGGCCGGTTTGGTATAACTAAGATGCGCACCAATGAAGACGGCTATTTCCCTGGAAGACGAGTTGCCGATAAGGGCGGACCGCACCGCGCGGCAGATGGAATCAGTCGCAGCCGCCTGCTCTCGCTCGCCCTCGAAAGCTACCTTCGTAAGCGGCGAAATAAGGAAACGCTAGATCGGTTGAACAAGGTCTACGCCGGCGATCCCAGCCCGGAGGAACGGCGAACCAAGGTGGTGGTGGTTTCGCAGGGGCTTGGCGCCTAGCTGCCGCCTAGCCTAGCCGGCCTTGCGGTCCTCGCGATCGAGCGCCTCACGCAGCAGTATTTTCATATACGTCTGATAGCCGATCCCTTTCTTCTCCGCAAGCCGGCGGGCGCGCTCGATATCGCCTTCCTGCATCCGGATTGTGATGTTCCGCGAATTGGCGGACACCCGTAGCCGTTCCAGTAAACGCTCCTTCGTAAGGACCTTTACCTCGCCGGCTTTGGCCGCTTCCTTCAGATCGCTTGAGATCCGGCCGCGGTTCCGGTACCACCATTCGGCCTCTTCAGCCTCGCTGCTGAATTTCGGAACGACCCTCTGCTTGGTTGCCATCGCTATCCTCTTGCGCTCAGATACACCGCCTGGTCGTCCTCGGGAGAATCGAACGCGGTTACAATCCGGATGAACCCGCCCCGATCTGTCCAGACAGCCGTGAGAAACCGTCCGACGCTCGTCATTCCCGCGGCAACGAACCTCTCTTCGCCTTCAATGACCTGGTAGTCGATCTCGACGGGACCATTCAATATGACCTGTTCGGCCTCTTCAGGAGTGACCTGGTGGCGCGCAATGTGCCGGATGTTAGCATCGTCCCAATCGAAACCCAATGCGTCCACCACCAACTTCAGTATACATATATTGCATGTATATTCACATGCGGGCTCCTCAAAGACGTTGATCGCCCTGTGACGCACCTCCGGCGCAGCGCCCGCCTGCCCCTATAATGGTGGTGAATCCAATGTCCGGTCCCTCCATTGTCATCGGCGCCACCTTCTCGGCGGATGCTATCGAACCGACGCTCGCCTTCTGGATGCGCGAGCTGGGTTTCGACTACCGCATCCGCATGGCGCCCTATAACCAGGTGTTCCAGCTTTTGCTGGACCCGGCCGGCGCGCTCGCGGCCAACCGCGACGGCGTCAACGTGGTGCTGGTGCGGTTCGAAGATTGGGCGCATGACCTGGCGCGCCTGGAAGCCGACATCCAGCATTTCGCCGCCAGTCTGAAGACGGCCGCGCAGTCCTTCGCCGCTCCGCTGTTGGTTTGCATCTGTCCGGCATCGCCCGCCTTCGACGCCAGTTTTCAGAGCCGCCTGGAGGAGCTTGTCGCGGCCGCCGTTGTCGATCTCGGCACCGTTCACCTGGTGACGCCGCACGAAACTGGCGCGCTGTATCCGGTATCGCAGCCGCACGATCCGCTGGGCGATAAGCTGGGCCATATCCCGTACACGCCGGCTTATTTCGCGGCGCTGGGCACCATGGTGGCGCGCAAAATCCATGCGCTGCGCACGCCGCCATTCAAAGTCATCGCGCTCGATTGCGACGATACGTTGTGGCGCGGCATCTGCGGCGAGGACGGGCCGCAAGGCGTGGTGGTGGACCCGCCGCGCAGGGCGCTGCAGGAGTTCATGCTGGCGCAACAGGCGCAGGGCATGCTGTTGACCCTGTGCAGCAAGAACAACGTGGAAGACGTGCTGGACACCTTCCGCCTGCACCCCGAGATGGCGCTGCGCATGGACCATTTCGCCGCGTGGCGCATCAACTGGTCGCCCAAGGCGGCGAACCTGGCGGCGCTGGCCGAAGAACTGGAACTGGGTCTCGACAGCTTCATCCTGGTGGACGACAATCCGCGCGAGTGTCGCGAGGTGGAGGCGAGCTATCCCCAAGTGTTGACCCTGGCGCTGCCGCCGCGCGACGAGGAGATCCCCGAGTTTCTGCGGCACGTCTGGGCTTTCGACCGGTTGCGCGTAACTGAAGAGGATCGCACGCGTCCGGCGATGTACGCGCAGTCGCTGGAGCGCCAGCGCGCCGAAAGACAGGCCGCCAGCCTGGACGATTTTCTCCGGAACCTGCAGCTTGAAGTGCGCATAGGGCCCATGTCGCCCAAGGATCTGGCGCGCGTGGCGCAGTTAACCGAGCGCACCAACCAGATGAACTTCACCACCGTGCGGCGGTCGGAGAGCGACATTCAGGCGCTGCTCGAATCGGGCAAGGCGGAATGCCTGACCGTGCACGTGAGCGATCGCTTCGGCAGCTATGGCCTGGCGGGTGCCATGATCTTCCGGGGCGGCGTGGACGCCATCTCGATCGACACGTTCCTGCTGAGTTGCCGCGCGCTGGGCCGCGGTGTGGAGCACCGCATGCTCGCGGCTCTGGAAGGCATCGCTCAGCAGCGGGGCCTGGCCGCCGTGGAGGCACGCTTTGTGCGCAGCCAGCGCAACCGGCCGGCGCTGCTGTTTCTGGAGAGCGTGGGCTTGGCATTCCAGAGCGTGCGCGGCGAGGCGCTGCTGTTCCGGTTTCCGGCGGAGTTCGCAGCACGGATTGAATATGAGCCGTCGACCTCGCTGCGGCCGGCGGCCGGCGCGGCCCCGCAACCTTCGGCCGTCAGCCGCGATGGAATTCCGTACGCGCGGATCGCCAGCGAATTGCGCAACGTCGAACAGATCCTGGCCGAGAGCGCCACGGAAGTCACCGGCCGGCAAACGACCGCACCGCCGGACCCGCCGCGCTCGGACCTGGAGCGGCAACTGTGCCGCATCTGGTCCGGCATGCTCAACGTCGAGCCGGTGGGCATTTACGACAACTTCTTCGATCTCGGCGGCCATTCTCTGCTGGCCGTGCAGCTTCTCTCGCGCCTGAAGGAAGAACTCGGCATCGAACTGTCGCTCGATGTGGTGTATGGCGCGGACTTCACCGTGGCGGAGTTGGCCAAGGCTATCGAGCTGCGCGAAATCGAGATGGCGGGCGCGGAACGGTATGCCGCTCTATTGGCCGAAGTGGAAAGTCTCACTGACGAGGAAGTGCGCGAACTGCTGGCCAAGGAAAGCGGGGAAGCGCCCTACTGAGCGATGCGCATTCTGCTGACTGCCAGTGCATCCTACGTGCCGCCCCGGGGAGGCGCGACGCGCAGCAACCTCCTGTGGCTTGAGCACATGGCGGCCCGGGGGCACGCGTGCCGCGTGGTGGCTGGCGCGCTGGCGGAAAGCCCTGGCAAGCGCGCGCAGATGGCGCAGGAAGGCTTGGACCGGCAAACGCTCATGGAGCGCGGCGTGGAGGTGCATGAGGTCGCGGAACGCGCGCGGCAAGCGCCGGTGCTGCGCCGCCAGATCCACGAATTCCAGCCGGATTGGGTGCTGGTTTCGTCGGAAGATTTGGGCCACGCGCTGCTCCGCGAAGCGCACGAATCGGCGCCTGGACGCGTCGTTTACCTGGCGCACACGCCGCAGTTCTTCCCGTTCGGGCCGGCGAGCTGGAACCCCGATCCGAGCGCCACGGAACTGGTGGCGCACGCGGCCGCCGTGGTGGCCATCGGGCATCACACCGCCGCGTATATATGCCGGCACACGGGACGCGAAGCCGTGGTGATCCATCCACCGATTTACGGCAGCGGACCGTTTCCGAATCTGGCCTCGTTCGATACGGGCCTGGTGACGATGGTCAATCCGTGCGCCGTGAAAGGCATCTCGATTTTCCTGGCGCTGGCGGAGCGCTTCCCCGCATGCGGCTTCGGCGTCTTGCCCGGATGGGGCACTACCGCCAGCGACCGCGTGCGGATGGCCGCGCATGGCAACATCGCCATGCTGCCGAACTGCCGCCACATCGCGGAGTTTCTGAGCCGCACGCGCATCCTGCTGATGCCTTCGCTGTGGTACGAGGGATTCGGGCTGACCGTGATGGAAGCCATGCTGCACGGCATCCCGGTGATTGCGAGCGACGCCGGCGGACTGGTGGAGGCCAAGATGGGAACGCCGTTCGTGGCGCACGCGCCCGCCATCGAGCGGTACGCGCCGGTCTTCGACGAGCACTCGCTGCCGCAGCCGGTGATCGGGCCGGTGGACCTGCGGCCTTGGGAGGACGCGTTGCGCGCGCTGGCGACCGATGGCGCGCTGTACGAGCGGGTTTCGGCGGTTTCGCGGGAGGCCGCGCTCCGTTTCGCCGGCAGCCTGGATGCCGGGCGCATGCCGGAGTTCCTCGAATCGCTCAAGCCGGGCGAGCGGGTGCGGGAGCGTCCCTCGCTGGCCAACCTGTCTGGGGAGAAGCGGACTCTGCTGTTGCAGATGGCCCGCCGCCGGAAGCACTGAATGCGCATCCTGCTGGCGCAAAACGCGCTCTACTATCCGTCGTACGGCGGCGGCGACCGGTCCAACCGTTTGCTGCTGGAGGCGCTGGCCGCGCGCGGTCACGAATGCCGCGTGGTGGCGCGCATCGCCCGCTTTGGCGCAGCCGGGCATGCGCAATATCTCGGCGAACTGGCGGCGCGCGCGGTCTCGCCCGTCTCGACCGATGGCGGCGTGGTGGTGTTTCGCCGCGCAGGGGTGGAGGCGCACGTGGTCACGCATCATCCCAATCTGCGGGCCTACTTCTCGGCGCAGATTGCGGCGTTCGCGCCGGACGCGATCCTGACTTCCACCGACGATCCCGCGCAACTGCTGCTGGAGGTTTCCGTGCGGGCGGACGCGCGCACCGTCTACCTGGCGCGCGCCACCCTGGCGCTGCCGTTTGGCCCGGATTGCGCCTTCCCCAGCGCGGCTAAGACGGAGGTTCTGCGGCAGGCCGGCGCGGTGGTGGGCGTGAGCCGGTACGTCGCCGATTACATCCGCAAGTGGAGCGGCATTCAGGCCGTGCATGTGCCGATTTCGTTGCTGGACCCGCCGCCGTATCCCGACCTGGGCCGCTTCGAAAACGAATTCGTCACGCTGGTGAATCCGTGCGGGGTGAAGGGGATTTCGATTTTCCTGGAGCTGGCCGATCGCATGCCGCAGGTGCGGTTTGCGGGCGTACCGACGTGGGGCACCACCCAGGCGGACCGCGCGGCGCTGGCGAGGCGCGCGAACATAACCCTGCTCGATCCGGTCGATAACGTGGACGACATCCTGCGCCGCACGCGCGTGCTGTTAGTCCCTTCGTTGTGGGCCGAGGCGCGGTCGCGGATGGTGGTGGAGGCCATGCTGCGGGGCGTGCCGGTGATTGCCAGCGATATCGGCGGCATCCCGGAAGCCAAGCTTGGCGTGGATTATCTGCTGCCCGTGCGGCCGATCGAAAAGTATCGGGCGCAGCTCGATGAGCAGATGGTGCCGCTGGCGGACTTGCCGGTGCAGGATATCGGGCCGTGGGAAGCGGCGCTCGGGCGGCTGGTTTCGGATCGCGCGCATTACGAGCAGCTTTCGCGGGCGTCGCGCGAGGCAGCGATGGCCGCCACGGCAAACTTAAGCGTAGGACCGTTCGAAGAGCTATTGGAATGGAGGGCGGGCTTAAGCCCGCGCGGGGCTTTAGCCCCGCCGCCGGTGCGCGAATCTCTCCCTGTCAATGCGCTGGAGCGCCTCTCCCCGGATCGGCGCAAACTGCTGGCCTTGCGGCTGCGCGGGATCTCCGGTGGAGGACAGATTGCGGCGGGGGCGCTGCGCCTGTTCTGTTTCCCGCACGCAGGCGGAGGAGGGTCGGCGTTCAAAGCCTGGGCGGAGCGGCTGCCGCGTTCCGTTGTGGTTGTGCCGATGCGTCCGCCGCGGCGGGCCACACCGTACATCATGGCCGAACTGGTGGCGGCGCTGGGCGATTCCATCGAGCCGTATTTGGACCAGCCGTTCGCATTCTTCGGACACAGCATGGGCGCGGTGGTGGCCTTCGAGCTGGCGCGCCTGCTGCGGCGGCGCAACCGGCCGTTGCCGCGCCTGCTGGTGGCTTCGGGCGCGCGCGCGCCTCGGTTCCGGCGGGGACATGTGCCCGGGCCCGAACCGGGCGAAGCGGAATTCGTGGATGCGTTGCGGCGCTTGCAGGGAACGCCGCGCGCAGTGCTCGACAATCCCACTCTCCTGCAACTGATCTTGCCGGCATTGCGCGAGGATGCCGCCATTTATCGCAATTACATCTATGCCGAGGAGCCGCCGCTCCATTGTCCGATTCGCGCCTATGGCGGAGCCGACGATCCGAACGTGCACCGCCAGCACCTCGAAGGATGGGCAGCGGAGACCACGGCGGCATTTGCAATGCGACTGTTTCCCGGTGGCCACTTCTATTTGCAGACCCACCGCCAGGAGTTTCTCGCGGCGCTGACGCTGGATTTGACGGGGTGAAGTGTACCGGTTTACGCCGTCTCTCGCGTCTCTTGGCTTTGGTAGTATCTGCACACCTAGCTAGCCGAGAGACTGTCTTAACATGCGCTTAACATATCTAACACTCCTCATGTCCGTATTCGCCGCGAACCTTGCCTGGGCGCCCGCTGCCAGTGCGGCCGCGCCGGCCGCTACGCGATGGATCGTGCTTCTGAACGAGAAACCCGTGGTGGAGCGGTACCCGGGGAGGATCGAGAAGACGCGCCCCGCCGCGGAGCCTTACCGGCAACATCTGCAGCAGGTGCAAGCCGGCCTGCGCCCGCAGATAGAAGGCATGCATGCGCGCGTGACCGGCTCATTGCAGCACCTGCTGAACTGTATCTTCGTGGTGGCCACGCCGGCCCAAGCCGCGGCGCTGCGCAAACTACCCGGAGTGAAGGCCGTGACGCGCCAGCGTCAGTACCGCAGAGCGGACCAGGACAGCATGAGCAATGTCTCACAGGCTTGGGCTGTGCCGGCAATCGGCGGCGAGACGAACGCCGGCGCCGGCATCAAAATTGGGATGATCGACACCGGTATCGACCAGACTCACCCGGCGTTTCAGGATCCCACACTCACGCCACCCAGCGGTTATCCGATTTGCGACGTGCGGCCATCGGACTGCCCCACTCTGCCGTCGCAGTGCGCCTATACCAATAACAAGATCATCGTCGCCCGCAGTTACGTCTGCGAGATTGTATACGCCGATGCGACCAACTCGGCTGACCTGGCGGCGCAGTCGCGGCCGGACGATCTTAGCGCGCGAGACCTGGTGGGCCATGGCACAGGGACCGCTGCCGTGGCTGCCGGAATGCCGGTGACTTACAATGGGACCACGATTACAGGGGTCGCGCCCAAAGCGTTCCTGGGCAACTACAAAATATTCGGCTCGGACGATGTGAATCCGAATGGCGCGGGAAACATTTATCAGGCGCTGGAGGATGCGGTTACCGACGGGATGGACGTGGTCAACTTATCTCTTGGCAGCCCCGCCTGGTACAGCGGGCCGCTCGACGAAGACTCGAATTACTGTCCCAGCACCGGTTTGCCAAACTCGCCGATTCCGATTCCAACCGACTCCTGCGACCCGTTTGCCTACGAAGCGGAAAACGCCATGGACAACGCACTGGTCACTGTAGTGGTCGCCGCCGGCAATCAGGGCGTAAATGGTTATCAATTCAACTATGGTTGCGGCTCGCCGCCATGCGACAACTATTCGGCGCCCACCTTCAGCACCATGAGTTCCCCCGCGTATGCGCCTTCTGCAATCGCCGTGGGCGGTATCCAGAACGATGTCACCTACGTCGAGCAAGTGGAAGTAATCGGCAGCGGGGCGCCGCCGGACGTGCAGGCGATCGCGGCGCTTGAAAGCTACGATGGGCCCGCGCCTCTGACGCCGCTGACGAAGCAACTGGTCGACGTTACCCAAGCCGGAGACAGCGACGGGCTACTCTGCAACGCGGTGGGCGCCACGGCCCTTTCGGGCGTATTCGTTTTGGTGCTGCAAGGAACCTGCGACGATGTCACCAAGGTAACCAACGCACAGAGCGCCGGGGCGGCGGGTGTAATTGAGATTGCCGATATTGCCGGCGCAGCGCTCTACCCGCCGTTTGGACTTTACGGCACGACCATTCCCACGTTCATCATAGACCAGACCGACGGCGCGAACCTGAAGAGCTATATCGATAGCAATCCGGGCGCCAAGACAACCCTGGACCCTACGCCACACCAGGTGTCCGCCTCATCCCAGGGATACTCGCCTTATTCCATGGCGGTCTTTTCCTCCCGCGGTCCGGTGAATGAGACGGGGGCGCTCAAACCGGACATGGTAGCGGTCGCCACCGACTTCCTGATGCCTGCGCAAAGCTACGATCCCTATGGGGAACTGTTCAGCTTCTTTCGGTACGGCACTTCGCAGGGGACGAGCTTTGCGACTCCCATGGTGAGCGGGAGCGCCGCCCTGGTAAAGCAGTCTAATCCGAATCTGACTCCGCTGCAGATCAGATCCGCCTTGGTGAATACCGCGTCTCTGTCGAACCTAACGACATCCGATGGATCCGCGCAGGCCTCCGTGTCAGAGGCAGGGGCGGGACTGTTGCAGACGCAAAACGCGGTGATCTCCACCGTGCAGGTGGTGCCATCGCCGGGCAGTTCCTACAATCCCTACTTCGGCGCGACGGTTTCCTTTGGAACGGTGGGTACCGCATCCATAACTCCGTCGGGGAAACTGACACTCGATAACACGGGCACCAGTCCGGTTACTTTGACGATGAGCATTAAGCAGAGCGCCAACTACTCTTCGACCACAGCCGCGGTTTCGGTCAGTCCGTCAAGTGTGACCATCCCGGCGGGCACACCCAGCAGTCCTGGCCAAGCCACCGTAACGGTGACTCTTGCAGGTTCCGCGCCAGCAGCCGGACGCTTTGAGGGCGTCATTACGGCCGCTGGAGGGCCGGTTCCGCTCACGATTCCGTACATGTACCTGGTGCCCAGCGGCACTCCGTACGATGTGATTCCGCTCAACGCTACGCAGCCGGGCCAAGGTTACATCGCATTCGACGGCGCTGTGGGCGCTTATCTTCCGTGGGAGTACCTGGGATGCACGAACACCAACAATAGCTGCGTCAACGATTACGGCCCAATAGCCATTCAGGTGGTCGATCAAACCGGGGCGCCGGTTGCCAATGTTCCTGTTGAATGGGGGGTAACGGAAGGCACCGGATTGCTTGATGCAAATGACTCGGATAGCTATACGAACTCCAACGGCGTGGCGGGCGCAGCGTTCGTTTTGGGGTCGTCGCCCGGCCCGCAGGAGTTTGCGGTCCTTGTGGAAGGGATTTCATACGCATTGCCTTTCGACGGCTATGCGCGCGTGCCTCCGGCGATCAATGCGGGCGGCATCGTGGACGCCGCCAGTTTCAAGCTCACATCGGTGGCGCCCGGTTCCTGGATTTCAGTGTTCGGCACCAATATGTCGGACACTACGCAGGGTAATAGCGGGGTGAACGTGGCGTTCGACAATTGCTCACTGTGCAACGTGGTGAACCAGGCGTTGCCGATGGGCATCGACGGCGCTTCTTTCAGCTTCGACACATCGAGCCAGAGCTTGCCGGGACGTATGAATTATGTGAGCCCGACGCAGCTCAATCTCCAGGTTCCATGGGAGCTGACGGGGGCTTCGGCGGCGGTCAAATCGATCGTCAACTACACATACGGCGCGGAATATGCTCTTTCGCTCGCCCAGTACTCACCCGGTTTCTTTGTGATTGACCCGGCCAATGATGTGGCCGCGCTCGACCTGAGCTACAATCTGGTCAACTCCGGCAATCCGGTGGCGCGCGGCGACTACGTGCAGTTGTTCATGAACGGGCTGGGGCCGGTCTCGAATCAGCCGGGGGACGGTCTGGCGGCGCCGAGCGGTCCGCTGGCGCAGACGATGGCTACTCCGACAATCATGATCGGAGGCCAGCCAGTCACCGCCGTGCAGTTCAGCGGCCTGGCGCCGGGGTTTGTCAGCTTGTACCAGGTTAATGTTCAGGTGCCGGCGGGTATTTCCGCGGGCGCGCAACCGATCACGTGTACTATCGGCGGAGTGACTTCGACTACGGCGCAATTGTGGGTTAAGTAAGATTTGGGGCGGCCTGAGAGGCCGCCGGGCCCAGAGGGCACCCCCGAGGGCCTGCCCCACAAGGAGATGCGCTATAGTGAATGACTATAGCCATGTTCGACAAGGTCGCTGTATTCGACACTACTCTGCGCGATGGTGAGCAGGCCGCTGGCACGCGGCTGGGCAGCCGGGAGAAGCTCATGATCGCCCGGCAGTTGGCGCGTTTGAATGTGGACGTCATCGAAGCCGGCTATCCGTCGTCGTCGCCGGAAGACTTCGAAGCCGTGCAACTGCTCGCGCAGGAAATCGAAGGGCCGGTGATCTGCGCGTTGTCGCGCGCGGTGCCGTCCGACATTGAGGCTTGCGGGAAGGCGCTGGCTAAAGCCAGACGGCCCCGCATTCATACCGGTATCGGCGTTTCCGATATCCATGTGCTTGGAAAGTTCCGCGACGAACGCTACGGCAGAGACCTGGCTGAGAAGAAAGTCACCATGCTCGCCATGGCCGTCGAGGCGGTCAAGCTGGCCCGGGGCTATGTGAGCGACGTAGAGTTCTACGCGGAAGACGCCGGCCGCGCCGATCGGAGTTATCTCTTCGAAATGCTACAGGCGGCCATCGAGGCCGGAGCCACCGTAGTCAATATTCCCGACACCACCGGCTACACGGTGCCGGAGCAATACGGCGCACTGATCCGCGCGGTTCGCGAGAACGTGCCTAACATCGCACGGGCGGTCATCAGCGTGCATTGTCACGACGACCTGGGCCTGGCGGCCGCCAACACCTTGAGCGGTGTGATGAACGGCGCGCGGCAGGTGGAAGGCACCATCAACGGCATCGGCGAAAGGGCCGGCAATGCCGCGCTGGAGGAAGTGGTGATGGCCCTGCGCACGCGCCGCGACTATTACGGCGTGGATACCGGCATCGATGCGCGGGAGTTCTGCCGGACCAGCCGGCTGGTGGGGGACATGCTCGGCATGCCCGTGCCGCCGAATAAGGCGGTGGTGGGTGCGAATGCGTTCTCGCATAGCTCGGGCATACACGTGGATGGGTTCTTGAAGGAGCGGGAGACGTATGAGATCATGCGTCCGGAGGATGTGGGGCTTGCCGAGAGCCGCGTGGTGCTGACGGCGCGCACCGGGCGCCACGGACTGCGCGACCGCCTGGAGAAGCTGGGGTACTCGATATCGCAGGAGGAATTGAACCAGGCTTACCAGCGATTCCTGACCGTGGCGGACAAGAAGCAGGAAGTATTCGACGAGGATCTGATCGCCATCTTACGCGATGAGATCCGTCCCGCCGTGGAAACTTACAAGCTTGAGTATCTGCATATCTATAGCGGGACGTCGGCGATTCCGACGGCGACCGTGAGGGTGCGGATGGGCGAGCAGACGCGCGAGGGCGCGGCCATCGGCGACGGTCCGGTGGACGCCGTTTGCAAGGCGATCGCCGGAGTGACGAAGAGCGGCGCCAAGCTGGTGCGGTATGAGATCCGCGCGGTAACCAGCGGGACCGAAGCGCTGGGCGAAGTTACGGCGCAGCTTGAGGGGGGCGGCCGGAAGGTGGTGGGACGCGGCGCTTCCACCGATGTGATCGAAGCCAGCGCCAAGGCATATGTCGACGGGCTGAATAAGCTGGCGAATATGGAATCGAAGCGCGCCACTACTTGAGCGTGGCGCCGAGTGTGGCAATGGTGGCGCCCCATCCGCCGGCTTCCGGCGGCGCGTCGCCGTACGACAGCACAAAACTGGTGCGGGCCAGGACCGTGCGCACGATTTCGCGCTGCACTCCGATGCCGCGGCCGTGAACGATGCGGATGGCGCGGAAGCCCAGGCGGTGCGCCTCCTCCAGGTAGGCCTCGACCACCCCTTGGACGTCGCGCGGCGGTACGCTGTGCAGGTCGAAGACATAGGTGATGGGGATGCGGATTGGTTCGCCGGGCTCTGCAAAATCGTCCGCCATGCTATAAGCTTATACCGGAGGAGCGCGGTGGCCGCCAAGTATACCGACAAACAGGGACAGTATCTGGCCTTCATCTCTATGTACACCAAGCTGTACAAGTGGGCGCCGGCGGAGACGGACCTGCAGGCGCACTTTCGGGTGACGCCTCCGAGTGTGCACCAGATGATCCTGACTTTGGAAGCGCGCGGCTTGATCAGCCGGATTCCGTGGACGCCGCGGTCGATTCAGGTGCTGGTGGCGAAGGAGGAATTGCCGGAACTGGATTGAGGAACTAGGTGCCCGGCGTGGCGCAGACGATCGTTGTTTGTCGTCTGCGCACCGTGCTCGAACTCGGCAGGCCACGAAAAACGATGGCCTGCCCCACAGCTAATCTGCTGTACAGTTATTTCTTGGACACTGCAGTTTACCGAGCCGCGCGCGTGAGCAAGCGGACGCTTTGCGAGTTTTGCGGAGTGTTCTGAGGTAGACTGGACTCCATTATGCGCATCGGTAGACTCGGCCTGGCATTGACTTTGGCAGTCGCATCGCGGGGCTTTTGCGGGGCCGCGCTGCGGGCGGGCGTGGCGCGGGTGGACATCACGCCGCCTGCGGGCGAACAGATGTGGGGCTTTGAGGACCGGCATCAGCCCGCCACCGGCACGCTGGACCCACTGTACGCGCGGGTGCTGGTGCTGGAAGCAGGCCCGGAAAGCGCGCCCCGCCGGCTGGCGCTGGTGACGCTCGACCTGGGCCGCAGTTTTGGGCCGGGGTCGCTGGCGCGGCTCCGCGAGGCAGCCAAGCGCTCGAGCGGGATCGCGTGTCTGCTGGTGGCCGCATCGCACACGCATAGCGCGCCGGTGATCCGGGACGAATACCGTGACGCGCCCCCGGCTTGGGAGCAGGCCGCGTTGGACAAGATCGGGCGCGCCATCGCGGAGGCGGCGGGCGCGTTGCAGCCGGCGCGCATCGGCGTGGGGACGGGCGCGGTGTACATCGGGCACAACCGCCTGCGGGTGAATCCCGATGGCACGGTGAGCTGGTTCGAGCGCAACCAGACGCGCATCCCGACCGCGCCGGTGGACCCGACGGTCACGGTGCTGCGCATCGACCGCGCCGACGGGACGCCTCTCGCGGTACTTACCAACTATGCCTGCCACCCGGTGGTGTTCGGCGCGGACAACCTGCGCTACTCGGCCGACTTTCCGGGCGCGATGAATCGCGTGGTGGAGCGGGAACTCGGCGGACAGGTGCAAAGCTTCTTTCTGCAAGGCGCGCCGGGCGACATCAATCCTTACTACGCAGTCACGCCGATGGAGCAAGATGCGGCTGGCCGGCGCGATTGGACGGGGGAGCGTTTGGGTGAGGAGGCGGCCAGGGTGGCGAAGGATATTCATACGCGGGCCGTGGATACGCCCAGCATCGACTTCGCCGAATCGACGATTACCGTGCGGTTGCGGTGGGATGTGGACAGGTTTCGCGCCGCGCTGTTGAAGTTTCTGGGGCCGGGTGGGATGGAGGTTTACGGTGCGCGCATCGTGCCGGAGATCCAGTTGCCGGTCACGACGGTGCTGATCGACAGGGACATCGCGCTGACGACCATGCCCGGCGAGCCATTCGTGGATTTCCAGATGAACTGGCGCGACCGCTGTCCGGTGCCGCACGCGCTGCTGCTGGGGTACACGAACGGGTATAACGGATACTTCCCGACGATCGCGGCGGCGTCGCGCGGCGGCTACGGCGCGGCCAGCGCCAGCACTTGGGCGGAGCCGGGCGCGGGCGAGCGGATGGTGGACAACGCGGTGGTGAAGGTGTACGAGATGCTGGGACGGCTGAGCGATCTGCCGGACGATTTGAAGGGGGACGTCTATAAGTGAGGTCATTGCTCTGACATGCTAGGATCGCTGCAAATGCGGCAGGCGCTGGCGGTTGCGATCGCGGGGATGGTTCTGTTATGCGGCTGCCACCGGCACAGGGTCTCGCAAGCACTCGCGCCGCCCGCACCGGCTCGTACGGCGCCGGCCGCGCCAACAGCCGAATCCGGCGAAACGGGCCTGGCAAGCTGGTATGGCCACCCCTATCACGGGCGGGCATCGGCCAGCGGTGAAATCTACGACATGGAGCAGATGACCGCGGCGCATCGCACCCTGGAGTTCGGCACCATGGTGCGGGTCCACGATCTGGACAATGACAAGTCGGTGGACGTGCGGATCAACGACCGCGGCCCGTTCGTGGATGGGCGGATCATCGACCTGTCGCACGCGGCGGCGCGGGCCATGGGGATGATCGGTCCGGGAATTGCGCGCGTGCGGCTGGAGATTCTGAGCGCGCCCGCCGCGGACCAGGCGCATTTCGGCGTGCAGGTAGGGGCGTTTCGGAACAAGGAAAACGCCGAGCACCTGCGCCGCGCCATGGCGGCGAAATACGGCCGGGCGCGGCTGGTGGAGCGCGCCGATGAGCCGGGCTTTTGGCACGTCGTGGTGGGGATGGAATCCACCCAGGAGGGTGCATCCGCTTTGGCCGATCGCATCCAAGGCGAGGATCGCGCGGTGACCACCGCATTCGTGGTTCGCCTGGATTCTGTATAATCGAAGCAGCTAATGGAACGAGGTGCTCCGGGCTGGTCCCATGGCCTGGTGGGGCAGTCGCCGCAGATCTGCGAGATCCGCAGGCTCATCGAGAAACTCGGACGAACGCATGCGCCGGTGCTGCTGTTGGGGGAGAGCGGCACGGGCAAAGAGGTGGTGGCGCGCGCCATCCACGCCGCTAATGCGAACGGCGAGTTCGTACCCATCGACTGCGGCGCACTGGTGGGACCGCTGGTCGAAAGCGAACTATTCGGCCACACCAAGGGCGCTTTCACGGGCGCGTCGGAAGCCAAGCGGGGCCTGATCGAAGTGGCGGACGGCGGCACGGCCTTCTTCGACGAGATCGGCGATCTGCCGCTGGACATGCAGGTGAAGCTGCTGCGGCTGCTGCAGGAGCACGAGTTCCGTCCGGTCGGCTCGTTGAAGCAGCGTAGTGTGAATATCCGGGTGATCGCCGCCACGCACGAGGATCTGGCGCGCGGCGCGGCGCGGGGGACGTTCCGGCAGGACCTCTATTACCGGCTGAACATCGTGAGCTTGCGGCTGCCGGCGCTGCGGGATCGCAAGGGGGATATTCCAGAGCTGATCGATCACTTCCTGGAGCGGTTGGAGGCGCATCACCGGCTGACCTCGGACACGCTGGATGCCATGATGAATTACGATTGGCCGGGGAACGTGCGCGAGCTGCAAAACTCGATCGAGCGGATGGTGGCGCTGAATACGGGCCCCTGGCTGCACATTGAGGATCTGCCTTCCGCGTTGCGGAATCACGGGGCAGCCGAGCCGCCGCTGGTTTCGGCGGTGGCCGCGGGTTCGGAGACCGCGCCGCTGCCGTTGCTGTATGCGCCGCCGCGGCCGGCGGGGTTGTTTCTGGCCACGGTGGAAAAGGAGACCATCCTGAAGGCGCTGGTAGCTACGCACGGCGACCGCGCCAAGGCGGCCCTGTTGCTGGGCATCGGCCGTACGACGCTCTACCGCAAGCTTAAGGAATATAAAATCGAGAATTGAACATCGCGCTGGATTCGACGTACAGTGTTGGCGCGGACCTGTCCGGAGTGGGCGTATATTCGCGGGAGATGCTGGACGGCCTCTCGCGCGCGCACCCTGGCGACCGGTTCGCATTCTGCTACCGGCCGCACCGGTTCGTGCGTTCGTTGGGCGAGCGCTTGCCGGCCAACGCCGGGCGCTTCCTGCTGGGCGAGACGCGCGCGCCGCGATGGGCGGATGTGTTTCACGGTCTGAACCAGCGGCTGCCGCACGCGCGCATGCGTTGCGCGGTCACCACTTTCCACGATCTGTTTGTGCTGACGGGCGAATACTCGACGCCGGAGTTCCGGCGGCGGTTCGCGGAACAGGCGCGCGACGCGGCCGCGCGCAGCGACCGCATCATCGCAGTCTCTGAGTTCACGGCACGCCAGGCGATCGAGTTGTTGGGCGTGGACCGAGCCAAGGTGCGGGTGGTGCATCACGGGGTCAGGGTGGCGGAGGGAACGGCCGTGGCACGCGAGAAGGTCATTCTGCACGTCGGCGCCGTGCAGCACCGCAAGAACATCGCGCGCCTGGTGGACGCCTTTGAACGAGTGGATGGCGACTGGCAGCTTGTGCTGGTGGGATCCGCTGGATATGGCGCGGCGGAGATCGCCGCCAGGATTGGCGCGGCGCGCAGCCGGGAACGGATTCGCGTGCTCGGCTATGTTTCGCGGGCGGAGTTGGCCAATTGGTATGCGCGCGCCATGATATTCGCGTTTCCCTCACTGGACGAAGGCTTTGGGATGCCGGTGCTGGAGGCGATGGCTTCCGGGACGCCGGTGATCGCGTCGAATCGCGCGGCCGTTCCCGAAGTGGCGGGGGATGCGGCGTGGCTAGTGGATGCGCAAGACACCGAAGAACTGGCGGGCGCGATGGTGGCGCTGACGCAGGATCCGGAGCGGTGCGCGGAACTATCCCGGCGGGGGCTAGAACGGGCGGCGAAGTTTACGTGGGCGGCAGCAGTCGAAAAAACGTGGCAGGTTTATCGCGAGTTGGCCGGGAGCAGGGCGGACTAGCGGGACTCTTCGTCCACGGCGATCTTGAGGGCCTTCAGGAATCGGTGATCCTGGGTGGTGAACTTGATCTTTCCGGTGCTTTCGAAGCCGCGTTTCCGCTCCGGCTCGGCAGCCGGCTCGTCTTCGGAGGCCTCATTGCCGTCGTCGCGCTTATTGAAACCAATGGTGGCTTCCAGCACCAGGAAAACGTCATACCCCGCGCGTTTGATTTCGCCAATGGCTTCGGCAATCCGATCGGATTCCGAGAGCGAGTCGTTGATCGCGTTCCCCAGATCCTGCATCAGGTTTTTCAATGGCTCGTCCACAACGACCTCCCCTAATATGGTGGGATGCGACCGCGTTACATCTCGTTGCAATTTCGAGATCGCAACCGCCGTACCCGTTTAGATTGTAATGGAGCCTGGACGGCTTCACAAGGTCTCCACTGATTTTTATCGGCATAACGCGCCGAAACCAACAGGTACCATTACTTCTGATAATATCAAGATGTTGTGCCTAAACGTAACATCTATCGCGAGGGAGCGCGAGTTTACAAAGAGAGCCGCCGCTTTCTGAGATTTGTGGTCCCGGCGGTGGTTAAGCCGGCCCACTCTCTGTGGCACCAGATCGTCGGATTCGTGTTCACGATGATGGCCATCGCCTTTGTTTTGTCCGGCTTCCGAGCCGTCCGCCAATTTGACGGCAGTGCCGGAGCGGTCCTGCAGTTGACCATGCTGGCCATCGGGGTGTGCCTGCTGGGCGGATACGGCATCTCCTCGTTCCTCCGGGCACGCAAGATTTCACGCTCGTGACGGCCGCCGGCCGGCGCGGCTAGATCTGCATTTCAATCCCGGCGCTGGGGATCGCGTAGAGCTCGCGTACGGGCTCCGCGGACAGAGCGGGAGCGGGCTTTGGGCGCAGACCCAGGCGGTGCATGAGGCGGCCGACGTGATCCGGATCGTAGCGGATGGCGAAGCGACCCTCAATGGCCTGCGCCAGGCGGGCGGTGGTCCAGCGATCCGTTTCAAAACCGAAGGCACGGGGGCCGGCGGCGAACATCTCGCGCACCTCCGCCCGTTGGGTGGATGACAAGCGGCTGGGGCGTCCGGGCGCTTTGCGCTTGCGTAGACGTTCCAACCCTTGCCCCTCCAGAGTGCGGTACCAGCGGGAAGCCGTGGTCCGGCTCACCCCGAACTTACGGGCGACCCGGGCTTGAGTGATCCCCTTGAGCAGGTCCCCGGCAGCTTCAAGGCGCCTGCGTTCCATTTCATCGCGATTCAACGTAACCGTAACGGCAGCGTACATTCCCTCGCGCGCGGATTTTTGGCCAGAGCAATCTCAATATACACCAAAACATTTCCGATGTAAATTGATTTTTGACGGCCGGGTAAAGATTTTGGCCTGGCGAGGAGGCGGGGCAGGGCGTGAGCTGCGCAGTGCGTTTCAGGCGAAGATCCGTCCAGGCGGCTACCAAGCCATCAGTTGAGCGCCGCGGGTGCGGAATTCGTAGCTCTCGATCTTGACGGCGACCTCGCCCGGCTCGCTGTGGACTATCCGGCCCAAGATCTGGAGTTTCATACGGCAGGTCTTTTCCAGCATGGCCGGCCAGTCCATTGCCAACCGCATTTTCTGGCCGCGCTCAAGAGGCTGCCGCGTTGTGAACCTCACTTCGCGGCTGCTCATTTCGAGCGTTCTGCCTGCGCCGACGGCCAAGACCCGGCGGCCCTTCACGCATTGGTAGCGCACATCCTGGCGAATGGGAAACCGGCGCGGCGCTCGCGGCGCCTGGTCTCCGTGCAGAGAGTCGTTGGTCATTTTGGAACCTGCCAATTCCCCGTTAATTCTCTTCCCTAGCCACCGCCACCGCGCGGCTCCGGCAGCCTGCGAACGCCCGTTCGCGGCTCCTCCGCCCACCCGCCCCGCTCAAATCGATCGCTGGACTGCCGCTCAGTCAACTGGCCTGGCATTGGCGCCTGTCTTGGTTGCCCATGCACCGCCAGAGTCAATTGACCTCGTGTCCCGACTTCCGCTGGCGCTCGTCGAAGCGGGGCTCCGACTCCGGATGGCTGCGCCGGGACAGGCTGCCAGGACGCCGGGCGCAATCGGTACTCCTTTCGTTTTCATGCGAACTTCCCGATAGTTATTCCCTAACCACATGGATGATCGTCGAATGCCGGTCCACGCCTTTGCCCAGGTAGTAGCCTGCCGTCGTCACCCCGACCGCTACCCCTGTTAGGGTGCCGGCTGCGGCGCCTTCGGTATTGCACGTGTGCACGGCGATCTCGCCACCGGCCACAAGTCCGACAACCGCTCCGACCACCACGCCAAGGATTCTCCCGCCCGATCCCTTCGCTTCCGTCATCTGCAGCGTCGTTACCGAGGCGCGTGGAATGGTGGCTGTTCCCTTGGGTTGACTCTTGCTGTCGGAAGTCTTGCGTACATCCAGCGCCAGCGAATCGTCGCGTACCGCCTCCACTTCTCCTGCAATGGCGATTCCCCCAGGCAAGACCAAAGACACTGTATGCCCGAGAATCAGGGATGATAGCTCCCGCCATTGGACTTCAACTTTGGAGGTTCCGGCGGTTAAAGGCGACACGCCCAAAACGCAAAGGCTCACTAGTATCCGGAACCAGGTTTTCGTGTCGATTTTCATCTTACTGCTCCCTTCAAAACCAGCCGTCTCGCGCGCGCATTTGCGGGATGCTCCCGGCGAGTCCACTCATAGGCTCTCGGTTACTATGTAGCTGGCGATGCCGACAGCAGCCCGGCCCGGCTCGCTCTGAACTACCGATCCGCGGATTTCCAGCTTCGTGAGGCAGTCCTTCTCCAGCATCGCGGGCCAGTCCACCGCCAGTCGCACCCTTTCGCCCCGCTTGAGTGGATGCTGGGTGGTAAAGAGGATCTCGCGGCTGCTCATTTGCAGGGCTTTCCCTACGCCAACGGCCGAGCCGCGGCCACGCTTCACTCGCTGGTAGCGGATCTCCATGGGAAACTGGAGATTGCCGCGTTCCGGGTCTTTTATCTTTGACATCGTTGACATTGGTGGACCGTATGGCCGGAGTGACGCCGGCTTGGTTGCCCACTAACTCGTCGACCAACCTCTTGAGTATGGGACAAGATCGCCAGCGTCTCAAGAGTATCTTTCGGACAATGCCAGCGCCGCCACGCGATCCGCACTTAGTCAGAGCTGGTCTTCGTAGTGTTCCAACACGACCCGCGTCAACTGACCTCGGGTCCTGACGCCGGTCTTTTCGAACAAGCCTTGCAGGATCGCCTTGACATAGCTCTCGGAAATCTGAAGGTGCCAGGCAATCTCCTTGTTGGACAATCCCTCCAGCACAAATCGCAGCACTTTCCGCTGGCGTTCGTTGAATCTGGGTTCGGTATCCGGATGGCTTTCCCCACCGGCCAGGTTGCCATAGCGACGGTCGAGACAGGTCTCGCCCGCGTGCACCTTACGGATGCTCTCGGCGAGCGCGCTCAAGGGGCTCTCTTTTACGAAAATGCCGCCGACTCCCTGGCGCAGCAGCCGGCGGGCCTCGGTGTCGCTGACCCACGCGGTCACAATCAGGACGCGTCCAGTGAACCCGAACTGGCGCGCGGAGGGCAGGAACTGCGAGGCTCTCTCCACGCCTAGATCGTGATCGAGAAGCACTACGTCAACCGATTGCCGCTGGAGAACTTGGAACGCCTCTTTGATCGTGGCGCAGTGAAACACTTCAAGATCGTCCTCCGCGCGCAGCGCCAGGGCGACGCTCTCCCGGAACAGGGCATGATCGTCCACCAGCAATGTCTTGATCTTGACCGTTTCACAGTCCAAGAGGGTCACCTTTGCCGCTCGACCGGCCAGAGTTCGACTACAAACGACCCCCCCTGGGTTGTTGGTTCGTGACGGAGGTCTCCTCCATACGATCGAAGGACGGCGCGCGAGATATAGAGCCCCAGGCCCGTCGCTTGCGCGCCTGGCTGAAACGGTTTGAATAAATCATCCGGGCGCGCCACACCAGGGCCGGTATCTTGAAATCTCACCGCGATCATATCGTTTTCTTCGACCGCCTCTACGGATAGCGTTCGAACCCTGGTGTCTCTCATGGCGTGCTCGCTATTGCGCGCCAGGTTCAGGAAAACCTGCAGCAAACTGTGGCGGTCGGCCTGAACCAGGGGCAGTCCATTGGCAATCTTCCAAGCAACCACGCAACCGGAATCGCGGAGCGAGGCGTCCACCACCACGCGGGCCTCGTCCAACACCATCCCCAGATCGGTGATGGGGGTGGCGCGATGCGACGCCAAACCCAACCCGGAGGCCGCTAGCTTCTCAAGACCCTCGATGATCGATCCCAGGGTGCTGAAGTTCTCCGCCTGCGAGATTCCGGGAAAGGATGCCAGACCGCGGTGCGCGGCATGCGCCGCCGCGGCGAGGTTGCGGATTTCGTGACTGACTGCGCCGACCAGGATGCGGGATGTTGCCATCATGGAATCGAGGCCGGCGCCCTCCCGGTCTCGCAGGTTCTCGGAGGCGTCCCAGATGAATGCGGCGAGATGCCGGCCGGATGGCGTTGCGAAGGTCGATAACCAGACTTGTGCGAGAAACGTCTCGCCATCCTCGCGCTGGCCGCGGCTCTCCACACTCGTGTGCACGTACGTCGACGACCGCTGCATTTTCAAGAAACGGTTCAGTATCGGCAGGTGGGCTTGAATTTCGGTGCCATGCATGCGTTCGGCGCTCAAACCCAAAAGGCGTTGCGCCGATTGGTTGGCCAGCGAGATGGTTCCGCGATTATCCAGAATCAGAATCGCCAAGGGGCTTGTTTCGATCACCACATTGAGTTGCTGCTGGGCCTCCAGCCGCAATTGCACCTGGCGTTCCCGCTCTTCGGCGTTCTGCGCCATCAAGCGCCGCTTCAGGTTCAGCTCGGATACAAAGTAACCCGCGAGGGCGAAGCCGGCTCCGCCGACGACAACCCGGATGCCAGCGCCCGGCGTGGGATGTGTCGCGCTGAGGAGTTCATAGTTACTGAACGCTTCGCGCAAGCCTCCGCACACCGCGGCGAACGCCGCGATCTGCCAACCACGCAGGATCGCCGATACCAAAAGAATTGGCGCGATATAGAGATATCCGATGGAGTCTTCCGGTACTTTCCAGTCGAGATAGGCGATCACCGAAACAAGCGCGCCGGCGCCGGCATGTACAATTCCACGGTGCGCCTCCGCGGAGGCCATGTAGGTTTCCAGCGGATTCATCCAAAGCTTCCGGAGCCAGTTCGCCGCGGTCACCCACATGTTCTTAATGTAGCGCCCGGAGTGAGCGGGAACAACGCCTCGCCGCCGCCAGCAATGCGGATTGTCCGAAAGATACTGCTGTGTTCCGGCGCCTTCTGCCGCATAATTGAGTTTTCGGGCGCAGTGAGGCCTAACACCGGCTGAGTGAGCAGCGGATTAAAGCGGGATCCACTGTGCCGTGGCGAACCAGATCGGCTGGGGAGACGGCATGAATACCGGAGGCCGTACTTTCGGACAAACACCCTTTGGGTTCTGTGGGCACCGGCGAGACGAGACGGGTGGATACGGTGGATGGCTGGGACTCTGTAGGGTCAATCCGCGGACCATCGCCGCCGAAACCGGGGCGTAGGTCAAAAGAGTCTCTCCCATCAGCGGAACAACGATGTTACCCGGCACTTCCGGAGAATGAGCGGAGGCGGACAGCTTCCCCATCGACGCTGTCTCCTGCTCTGTGCGGGCCGAACGGAAAGCCCAGCGTGCATAACATCCAATCGTGGAGACAAACAGGAGGAAAGGAATCAATGGTCACAAAGCTTTGGTCTATAGCGATAGCAGCAGCGGTAATATCCGGCTTGGCAGGCTCGAAAATACTGGCAGCATCCTGTTCCAGTTCGGTGATCGCTTATCAAGCTTCGGGAGCGTTTGGGAGCAACCCGATCGGCGGAGCCGACAAACTCAAGCTGGCAGGCCAGCCCTTCAGCATCACCCTCTATGTGTGCCAATCCAAGACGCCGTCACAAACGAGCGCGAACTATGCGGTTTACGCTTCCGTCGAGTTGACAGGCACAGTCAAATCTTTCCTGATCACGACGCCGTACACCATCAAGCCCACCGCCATGACTTTCGTATTGGTGCACCCGCCGGACACGATCCAGGTGCTGGGTCCGATAACCGTGTTCGGAGGTACGATCAATATCAAGGCTGTAATCGCGCTGCCGGCGGGCACACTGGCATCCACAAGCATTGCCGCTTTCCCGACCGTTTCGATTGTCACAGGCAAGTCGGGGTTTGTCTATTCGCAAGGCACTGTGTCCACGACTTTGGCGGTCATCGGGACGGCGACAGGCGCCGTCTACACGGGGGCTGCCGCGCAAGCCAGAGCGCTTCTGCATGCCGAAGGGGTGCGAGCGATCACATCCCACGGGGACGGGACGCAATCGGTGCAGCCGATGCAGGCGGGGCCGTTGGATCTGGGGGCGTCATCGGACACGGTGATGCTGCAGTTCTACGCATCCGGCGTGCGCGACGCTTCCGAAGTTCACGTGCAGATAGCGGGACAGGACGCGCCGGTGCGATATTCCGGGGAGTCCGGCCATTTCGCGGGATTGGACGAGGTCATCGTGGAAGTGCCGCGCAGCTTGGCAGGGACTGGCGATGTGGACGTGGTGCTGACGGCGGATGGCCAGACGGCCAGCCCCGTGCGCATACACATTCAATAAGCGCCCATACCGCGTGAAGACGAATGGGGCCGCCTCTGCCGGAAGCAGGACGACCCCAGAGGCATGCCCGGCGGCGGCCACCGCATGCTGCATCGCCATGGAAGCGTCCACATTCGCTACCATATAAGAGAGCCCCTCGCCCTTACGCCGGTTTGAAACGCAACCAATGAACAACGCTACTGCTGCAATTCGTAACATCGCCATCATCGCCCACGTGGATCATGGCAAGACCACGCTGGTGGACGCCATGCTGAACCAGAGCGGCATCTTTCGCGAGAACGAAGTTCACGTCGAACGCGTGATGGATTCCAACGAACTGGAACGCGAGCGCGGCATCACCATCCTGGCCAAGATCACGGGCATCCGCTACAAAGGCGTGAAGATCAACATTGTGGACACGCCCGGCCACAGCGATTTCGGCGGCGAGGTAGAGCGCGCGCTGAAGATGGTGGACGGGGTCATGCTGCTGGTGGACGCCAGCGAAGGGCCGCTGCCGCAGACGCGCTACGTGCTGTCGAAGGCGCTGGAGGCCAAGCTGCCGCCCATCGTGGTGATCAACAAGATCGACCGGCCGGACGCGCGCGTGCCGGAGGTGCTGAACGAGATCTACGATCTGTTCATCGATCTGGACGCCACCGAGGACCAACTCGATTTTCCGGTGCTCTACACGGTGGCGAAGACGGGCGTGGCGAAGACTTCGATGGAAGACGATTCGAACAATCTGAAGCCGCTGTTCGACTCGATCTTGAAGCATATCCCGGCGCCGGCGGGCGATCCGGACGGCGTGCTGCAGATGCTGGTGGCGAACCTGGATTACAGCGACTATCTGGGACGGCTGGCGATCGGGCGCGTCTTTGAGGGCACGCTGAATTTCGGCGACACGGTGGCGATCTGCAAGCTGGACGGATCCCAGCACTCGACGCGCATCACCAAGCTGTACTCGTTCGAAGGGTTGAAGCGGGTGGACGAAACCGTCGGGCGGCCGGGCGACCTGCTGGCTATCGCCGGCGTGGAAGGCATCACTATCGGCGAGACGGTCACCAGCGCCGAGAATCCGCTGCCGCTGCCGCTGGTGCAGATCGACGAGCCCACCATCGCCATGACGTTCACCATCAACACGTCGCCATTCGCCGGCCGGGAGGGCTCCTATGTAACCTCGCGCAATCTGCGCGACCGGCTGGACAAGGAACTGCTGACCAACGTTTCCATCCGGGTGGAGGAACTGGGCCACGATACGTTCAAGGTGATGGGGCGCGGCGAGCTGCAGTTGGCCATCCTGATCGAGATGATGCGGCGCGAAAGCTACGAGCTGATGGTGGGCAAGCCGGAGATCCTGACGCGCACGATCAACGGCAAGTTGAATGAACCGGTGGAACTGCTGGTGATCGACTGCCCGGAGGCTTTCATCGGAGTGGTTATCGAGAAGTTGGGCGGGCGCAAGGGCAAGATGAACAAGATGGTGAACCACGGTTCCGGGCGCGTGCGTCTGGAGTTTCACGTGCCGTCGCGCGGCCTGATTGGGCTGCGCAGCGAGATCCTGACCGATACGCGCGGCACGGCCATCATGAACTCGCTGTTCTACGGGTACATCGAGTGGCAGGGCGAGATCCCCTCGCGGCCCACTGGGTCGCTGGTGGCGGACCGCGCCGGGAGGTCCACCGGCAACGCCATCTTCAATCTGCAGGAGCGCGGGGAGATTTTCGTCAGTCCGGGAACCGAGGTTTACGAAGGCATGATCGTGGGCGAGAATGCGCGCACGAAGGACCTTGACGTGAACATCGTGAAGGAGAAGAAGCTGACGAACATGCGCGCGTCCACGGCGGACGAGGCCATAAGGCTGGTGCCGCCGCGCATCTTGAACCTGGAGCAGGCCATCGAGTTCATCCGCGACGACGAGTTCGTGGAAGTGACGCCGGGTTCCATCCGGCTGCGCAAGAAGATCCTGAAGGCCAACCAGAGATA
>Ga0224555_1000656_pt1 | contig 53085 bp, 48 predicted proteins | sample 714S23034metaG_FD_180687 | JGI IMG/M metagenome (GOLD analysis project Ga0224555, IMG submission 180687) | Peat soil microbial communities from Stordalen Mire, Sweden - 717 S2 30-34 | ecosystem: Environmental > Terrestrial > Soil > Wetlands > Peat | place: Sweden: Norrbotten County, Stordalen...
TCACTACTCCCAGATGGCTGCCTACCTGAGGCTAAACGGGATGTTGCCGCCTTCGGCACAGCCCAGGAAGTAGCGGCGACGACTAACTACCCTTTCGAGACTGGACGTACTGACCAGTCAGGACAAGCCAGGCCGACGGCGTGCTGCGCTGCGCTTGAGCGCCTCTTGAGTTCCGAGCCGTGTGACCGGCATTGCGGAAGTTTCGCGGCGGGTGGTACTCAGGGGCTAAAGCCCGACTGATTTTGCGGCTTTACGGCATGACTGAAAGTCGTGCCCTGATACAAAACCAATGAATATTTCTGTAACGAAGTTCAGACTCAGGACACTAGCTGGGGCTGGATGGATTGGCTGCGGTTTTTGGCGAGTCTTTCTCGTCCGTCTTCTTTGCCGCCTCGACGTCGGCTTTGCGTGCGATGCGCAGGGCGTGGCGGGTGGCTGAATACTGCGCGCCGCTCAGCAACAGGAGTCCGGTGAGGAAAGCCCAGATCATCAAGCTCACGGAGACTTCGAACGGGCCGTAGACCGAGTGCAGGTCCATGTGCGGCAGAACGAGGATGTAGAGCAGGCGGCCTACGTCCCACAGCAAGCCGCAGATCACTGCCGTCGGCAGCACCGCCCGCAGGGGCAGGCGGCGGTGCGGAAGGATCCAGTAGATGACGAAGAACATTCCAATGCTGAGAAATGCGACGGCGATCTGTAGAAAGATCTCGTGAATGAACCCGTACAGAGCGTTCTGCGTGTGCCCGAAGAACAGGAACGACAAAATGCTCGACTGCGCTGTGGCCGCTCCGACGGCGATCATGGTCAGCAGACCGATGAGCCCGGCGACTCCCAGCGATACGAGCTGGTTCATGACGTAGGAGCGGTTTCTTTCGACGCCCCATACCTGGTTCAGGGCGACTTCGAGCGGCAGAAAGACGCCGGTGGAGGAGATAAGCAGCATGATGACTGAGGCCACCTGGACGCTGCCGCGCGGGTGCACCAGCAGGCTCATGTTGCGGACGACGAAGTCCTGGTTCGAGGGCAGAACATCGTGCAGGATGCCGCCGATCTCTCTCGTCATGGCGGGCGAATGGAAGACATTCTGGGCGACGGTGAACATCATGACGATGAAGGGAAAGATGGAAAGAATGGCGTTGGCGGCGACGCTGAATGCGTAGGTATGTACTTCGGTTTGCGCGAGATATCGTGCCAAGCCGGTAATGACCGCCCGCCAGCCGCGTCCGCCGGCTCGCGGCGGCGGCTTCGGTGCGGGGGCAGGCAGAGCCTCTTTTGCGGCCGGAGTACCGGCCGCCTGTGTCTCCAGCCCATCACCCATGGGGATTACTCCTGGAAAATCGTAGCAGAGGGCTGGCCGGGGCTAAATCGGCTGTGCGTCCTCTCCACACCGACACGCGAAAGGTGCGCCTACTTCCGTAACCTGCTGCGAAACATCCGCATGGGGGCACAAATTTTCCTTGATTTCAAAATCGTTTCCTGCCATAACAGGTACACGATTTCCATCCCCAGGAAGGAAATCGGATTCGGAAGGCCAGTTCCTGATGTACCCGTATCGCTGTCACTGTGACTGCCCGGTCGTTCCCTGAGCTGCCCTCGCCGCCCCATGCAGGGGCGTGTACAGGCAGCTTTTGGTGTCTCTGGCAATCGTTACAACCGTAACGACTGCGGGAGGACGGACGGAATCGGCGGCAACAACGCAGACGCAAACGAAGAAGGAGTGCCAGGTGAAAGAGCATGGAGTCGTGAAGTGGTTTAACGGAGCCAAGGGTTATGGGTTTATCCAGCGGTCGAGCGGCGAAGACGTTTTCGTTCACTTTTCCGCGATCCAGGATTCGGGGTACAGAACGCTGAACGAAGGCGAAGCGGTCGAGTTCGAGTGCCAGCAGGGTCCGAAGGGCCTGAGCGCCGCGAACGTCGTACGCAACGGCGCCTAGAGCGATCACGGCTGCGAGGCTTTCACCCCTCGGGAAGTCTCGCAGCAACCGGAATTCTGCAGGGGCCAGTCTGCCCTGGCCGGGTCAACAGACGATCAGAGTCGTTCCCCCTCGTACTCCAACCGTCGCAGATTCTCCACCGCCCACGCGGCCGCTTCGGCCACGACTGGATCGGTGTCTCCGGCCCACTCGAGCAGCCGCGGCAGGAAACGCGTCTGTCCGCTGTTGCCCATGGCGATGGCCAGATTGCGGCGGAAGCCGGACCACTTTGTCCGCCGCACCGGCGATCCGTTGAAGGTGCGCTCGTAGTCTGGCTGGTCCATGCCGGCGAGCCAGTCGAGCGCGGGGTTCACCAGCTCCTTACGGGCGGTGAGCTCGGGATCGGTCGATGTCGGGGCGCGGCGATTCCACGGGCACACGTCCTGGCAGATGTCACAGCCGAAGACCTGGCGGCCTATGCCTGGGCGGAGGTCTTCGGGAATGGCTCCGCGCTTCTCTATCGTCAAGTAGGCAATGCAGCGGTTGGCGTCCATGGTGCGGTCGCCGTTCAGGGCGTTGGTGGGGCAGGCATCGATGCAGCGGGTGCAGGATCCGCAGCGGTCGGCGGGGAGTTGCAGTGGGGTGTTGGGCGGAACATCGAGCGAGGTGACGATGACGCCCAGGAAGAGCCACGACCCGAGTTTCTGGTTCAGGATGCAGGTGTTCTTCCCTACCCATCCGATGCCCGCATAGCGTGCGTAGACACGCTCGACGACGGGGCCGGTATCGACAAAGCAGCGTGACTCGAAGGGGCCCACTTCGTGGGCTAGCCGGTCGCGGAGTTTTTCGAGGCGGCGGAGCAGGACCTTGTGATAATCCGAGGGGCGCTGGGTTCCGTTGTCGGCGCGTGCGGACCAGGCATAGCGCGCGATCCAGCCTGTCCCGGGCGGCGCGGGATCGGTCGAGTGCGGGACGCTGGAGTTGTAATTCGCGGCACACACGATCACCGATCGCGCCCAGGGCAGGGCTACTCGCACTGACGACCGGACCAAATGTCCGGCGTCGTCGCGGCGCTTGAGATATTCCATCTCCCCGGCGCGGCCCTCCTCGACCCAGGCGGCAAACCGGTGGCGTTCATCGAGGTCTTCCGGGGAATTCGGCTCGGGCACAGCGGCGATTCCGGCAGTGGTAAACCCCACTTCCCAGGCCAGTTCGTCGATTCTGGTTGTTAGAGCCGCCGTCATTCCGGGAACAATCCTCGCAACCTCTTCAGAGTACCTTCGCGACCTCGCCGGCAAACCGGTGGTTGCTGCGTTCATCGAACCCCCGTATACTGCACCCAACGAGGGGCGGCCTGCCGCTTCTCCGAATCGAGGTGTGTCTTCAGTCAGAGCCTTTCCCTGACGAACACCCCTGTGAACCCGGTTCACCGGGGAAGCCGCGACCCGGAAGTTCCGCCATCCGACACATCCATATGGCGCGCTGTGGTTCGCGTGCTTCGAAGTAGCGCTCGGACTGCGTTTTTTGGCACCTTCGACAGTCTCTGCCTGGTCATTTTCCCCGCCGATTGCCGCGTCTGCGGCCTGCCGCTTGCTGGTTTCACCCTCCTGCCTGTCTGCGCGTCCTGCTGGAACGATCTGCCTGCACAATCTGGACCGCTGTGCGCCCGTTGTGGGGAAGCCCTGGACTGGGATCCTTCCACGACCGGCGACACCCAGTGCCGCCCCTGCCGCGCGGTGCCACCCGACTTCACCCAGGCCGTCGCGCACGGCGTTTATCGGGACAAGCTCCGGGCGCTGCTGCACCTTCTTAAATATGACGGCATGGAGGCGCTGGCGAAACGCCTGGGTGTGCTGCTGGCCGATCAGGTTCTGGCGATTCCCGGTCTGCCGGGAGACCTGCTCGCCGTGCCCGTGCCTCTCTACGGAAAAAAGCGCCGCAACCGCGGGTTCAACCAGTCGGAGCGGCTCGCTCGCGGGCTGATTATGGCGCTGCGCGAGCGCCGCCCGGAGATGCGCGTCAAACTTGCCGCGCCGCTGCTGGTCAGGCAGCGCGCCACGGAGAGTCAGGCGGGGTTGACCCCGCATCAGCGCCGTGAGAATGTCCGCGGCGCATTTTTTGTCCCCAAACCGGAGACGGTGCGGGACCGCCATGTGCTTCTTGTCGACGATATCTATACCACCGGCGCCACGGCACGCGCCTGCTCCACCGCGCTTCGGCGCGCAGGAGCTGCGTCGGTGTGGGTCGCCACAGTTGCCCGCGCTCAAAGAGAGCACGCGCTGGCGCCGCAGCTGGAAGATTTGCACTCCGAGATTCGGAGTGCCGGGGAGCAGGACAGCGAGCTCCCCATGGAACAGGATTTTGTTTTCTGGGAGGAATCAGGCCGTTCAGCTCCGGCTGACGGCACTGCACGATAGCTCGCCCGGTCTGGCAAATCGGGTCATCGACAGGGAGGGACGTATGTCGTTGGGGAAAGCTGGTGTTCACGCTCGCAGGCAGACTCTGGGGAAGGCGCCGGGGACTGTGCACGCCAAACTCGAAAGCCACAGTCACGAGGGCCTGCGCATCGTCACGACCACCCAGGCACTGCAGACGCCGGTGCTGGTGCTCAACGCCTCCTATGAGCCGATCAATATTTGTGGCGCTCGCCGCGCGCTGGTGCTGGTGCTGAAGGGGGTCGCGCGCACCGAAGAGGAGCAGGCCACCGAGCTGCATTCCGCGCGGGTGCGCATGGCCATGCCCTCGGTGATTCGCCTGCTCGAGTACCGGCGCATCCCGCACCAGACGCGCGCGCTGTCGCGGAAGAACATCCTGCTGCGCGACCGCAACACCTGCCAGTACTGCGGTGTGATTTCGCCGTCGGCAGAGCTGACGCTCGACCACGTTATACCGCGTTCGCGGGGCGGGCTTTCGACGTGGGAGAATCTTGTTGCGGCGTGCCACTCCTGCAATCGGCGCAAGGGGAATCACCTGCTCATCGAACTGGAGCACATGAAGCTGCAGCGCGAGCCGCGGCCGTTCACGCTGCACACCAGCCGGCACATTATGCGGATGATCGGGCACTCGGATTCGAAGTGGAGAAAGTACCTGTATTACTGAGGAGCAGCTAAAAGGCGGTCAGCGAAGAAGCGGTCAGCGAAAGACCGGTCAGCGATGAGACGGCCAGTGGCTCCCGGTATACTTCTCCCCGTCCCCCAGGAGATTCAGCCATGCCGGTGAGCGCACAACCGGAGGTCACCCTGCGAAAAGCCACGCCTGCGGACGCTGCAGTGTGCGGGGCGATTTGCTACAAGGCCTTCTCGACGATCAGTGCCGAACATAATTTCCCCTGCGATCTTCCGAATGAGGAAGTCGCCATTGGAATGTTGACGATGCTGTTCGGTCATCCGGGTTTTTATTGCGTGGTGGCGGAGAGCGACGGACGCATTGTCGGCAGCAACTGCCTGGATGAGCGTTCCATCATCGCCGGTATTGGGCCGATCACCGTCGATCCCGAGGTGCAGAATCGGGGCGCCGGACATACGATGATGCAGGCTGTGATGGATCGGGCGAAAGAACATGGCGCCGCCGGAATGCGTCTCGTTCAGGCCGCGTTTCATAATCGTTCTCTGGCGCTGTACACGCGACTGGGATTCGATATTCGCGAACCCCTCGCCTGCCTGCAGGGCCGGCCCGTGCAGCGCGTTGTCGCGGGATGTTCGGTGCGCCCGGCGCAAACCGCCGACCTCGAGGCATGCAACGCCGTTTCGCTGCAGGTGCATGGATTCGATCGAGGCCGCGAACTCGCCGACGGCATTCAGCAGAAGAACGCCGTTGTGGTGGAGCGTGATGGACGCATCACCGGCTATGCCAGCTCGCTGGCCTTCTTCGGGCACACAACTGCGGAGACGAATCTGGATCTGCAGGCGCTGATCGCGTCGGCGGAGTCTTTCGGCGGCCCCGGGATCCTGCTGCCCTCGCGGAATACCACGGTTCTGCGCTGGTGTCTCGGCAACGGATTGCGGATTGTCCAGCCGATGACGCTGATGACCGTTGGCCTCTACAACGAACCGAACGGCGCATGGATGCCGTCCGTACTTTTCTGAGCGCGGGGGCTGAGTTTTTTAGTTCTCGAGAACCCTGAGCCCCGACTCCCGCGCCTGTTCCGGCAAAAATGCCGGGCCCCACTGCGGCGACTGCAACTCCGGCATGGGCTTGGCCTGGAACAGACGCTTGCACTGCCGCGCCGTCCAGCGCGCCCACCGCTTTGACTTCTTCCGCCGCGCGCTGTCGCTCGAAATGCCGGTGCCTGCGTACATCTGGCGGTAGAGCTTCGACAGGAAGATGAAGGCGATGCGCGATGTCATGTTGGGACAGCACGCCGAGCGCTCCCAGATCGCCGGCCAGTTATAGAACCGGTCCCAAACCTTTTGCGTGCGCTCGCGAATCTCGTCGGAGCTCATCGAAGGATGGGGCGTGAACATCTTGGGACGAACCTCGGTCGGAATCAGCCAGTAGCGGGTGATCGGCACATCGCCCACCATGGCCGGATCCACGGACTGCTGTTTCTCCCAGCGCCCAAAATCCACAGTCCCGGGGAAGGGCGTCATCATGACGAACTGGGCAAAGGTGACGCCCGCCTTCAGCGCCATCTCCACGGTGGCGTCGAAGGTTGCGGGTTTGTCGGTCGGCAGTCCGAAGATGAACGAACCCAGAACGTGCACGCCGTGCGCTTTGAAGGTCTGCAATTGCTTCGCCAGCGCCTCGCCGGAGTAGTTCCAGTCTTTGTAGACGGCCTTCAGTCCTTCGGGCGTCACCGCCTCCACGCCCACCAGCGCGCCTTTGATGTTGGCTTTGCGCATGGCATCGAGATACTCGCCGTCCTCGCCCGCTTCCATCGTGATCTGGGTGAAGAAGACCATGTCCTGAGGCAGCTTCGCCAGCTCTTCCATGAGCGCGAAGCGCTCCGCGCGGATCTCGGTGAGCTCGTCGACTTTGGCCTGGTTGTTTTGCTCGCGCGCCAGGCGGAGATCGGTGAGCGTGACCGGGTAGAAGTTGTCATCGGCCAGCGCGACAAACCTGAAGCCCAGGCGGCGCAGGTTCACGATCTCGTCAATCACGCTCTCGTGCCGTCTCTGCCGCGGCTTCTGACCGTCGGTTCGCCACACGCTGCAAAACGAGCAATGCTTGGGACAGCCGCGAATCGTCTGCACGGAGGCCCACATGTACTTCTCCGGCCGCATGAGGTCCCAGCGCGCGGGAAGAAAATCGGTGCCGGCAATGCGGCCGCCCTCATAAACTTTGTCCGGATTGCCGGCCAGGCAATCCCTGACCACCTTCGCCCACACCAGGTCGCCATCGCCCTTGACCACCGCATGGGCCTGGCCGCTCTCCAGCGCTTCCTCGGGGAACAGCGTGGCGTGAATGCCGCCATACACCACCCACGCGCCGCGCTCGCGCGCCATCGCGCCCACCTTGTATCCGCGCAGCGCGTTGCCGGTATGCACGCTGATGCCGACGATGTCGCCGGCATGAATGCGCTCGGGAACGATCGGCTCCAGCGACTCATCGACGAGAATGGGATCTCCCACCGACGTTGGCGTGGCAGCCGCCAGAACAAACAACCATCGCGGCGTAATGACCGCCGTGCCAAAGGAATTGTCGCTGGGATTCACCAGAAAAACGCTCATTCGATCCTGCCTTTCGTCGTGCGACTGGGCGGGGCCTCTGAGAGCGTCTCGCAGTTGTAGTGAACGTACTGGGGGTCAATGGGGGGCGCTGGTTCTACCCGCCCAATTATCTCCCGATGATAGACGCCAAGTTGCGTCATTGGACAATCGGAAACCGTATTAGTTTCGCAATTTCGGCGCAGATGACTGGAAATACAGGCCTTACCGGCGCGGCGTTTTCTTCGCCTTCAGCATTGCGACGCACTTCTCGATCCGCCTCGACCGCGTCTCTTCCTGCTTCGCATCTGCGATCCAGTCCACCAATTCCTTCTGATGCGAACGGCTGAGAGCGGCGAAAATCTTGTCCTGGCCGGCTGCCTTTAATGCCTTCGTCAGATACGGGGGAACCTCCACGATCCTTTTTGCCGTGTCCGGCTCCATCGTGACCTTCACAGTATCGCCCACGCCGGCGTTTGCGCCTGCCTGCATTTCTTTGTTCAGAGCCATGTAGTGGGTGCCGTCGCCGCGCGGCATGATTGAGCTGCGATACGCGAACCCGTTGATGGTTCCCTTTACGGCGACCCGCGCCCTGGTCCCGAATACCTTCTCCACGCTGAAGGGCACCGGCATATGCGCCCATGCGTGGACCACGCCCGATAATCGCCACGGAAAACGACTGTTTCATATCTCTTCCTTCGCCGGCGGCTTCGCCCAACCCGTGTCGCAGCAAACGCTCCAGGTCTTCACCTTGCCGGCTTCAATCTCTCCCAACCATGCGGCCCGCACGCTCCAGCTGTGTGGAAGCACCTGCCCGTCGATTCTCCACTTCCCGCCGGCTTCGCCGAACAGCGCCACCAGCGAGCCATCCGCGATGACCTTATCGACACGGATCCAGTATTCGGGAAACGCTTCGAAGAAATAGCGCCAGCCGACGATCATCTTCGCTACGCCCGAAGTGCTCCGCCCCAGCGCATCGGTAAACGTGTGATCTTCGGTCATTAAAGCGCGCATGGCAGGCAGATCTGCGGCGTTGACCGCCTTTACAAAGGCCTGTGCGATTTCGAGAGACGAATGCGCCATCGACGCATCCTCCTCGGATACACCGCAGATTAGCATCTCTCGATTGTTTTCAGATTGAAAACGGAATCCGCGTAACCGCGCCGGAGCGCCCCCCGCTTGCGGCTCGGCTATTCCCAGCGGCGGAAGATCAGCGAGCCGTTGGTTCCGCCGAAGCCGAAGGAGTTCGACAGCGCGATGTGCATCGGGCCCTTCTGCGGCGTATTCGGCACGTAGTTGAGCACGCACTCGGGATCGGGATTGTCGAGGTTCGCCGTGGGCGGAGCCGTTTGGTTGATCAACGCAAGGATGGTGACGCCCGCTTCGAGTCCGCCCGCGCCACCGAGCAGATGGCCGGTCATCGACTTCGTCGAGCTGATCATCAGCTTGCCGCTGGTCGCGTGCTCGCCGAACAGCCGCTGCATCGCCTTGGACTCCACCACGTCGCCCAGGGACGTCGAGGTCGCGTGCGCGTTCACGTAGTCCACCTGGTGCGGCTCGATCTTCGCGCTCTTCAGAGCGTGCTGCATCGCGCGACAGCACCCGTCGCCATCCTCGGGCATGCCGGTGATGTGGTACGCGTCGGCGCTCATCCCGTAGCCGATAATCTCGGCCAGGATTTTTGCGCCGCGCGCCTTCGCGTGCTCCAGTTCTTCAAGGATCAGGATCCCCGAACCCTCGCCGCAGACAAATCCGTCGCGGTCCCTGTCGAACGGCCGGCAGGCGTGGGCCGGATCGTCATTGCGGGTCGAAAGCGCCCGCATCGCCGCGAAGCCGCCAATGCCCATCGGCGTAATTGCCGCCTCGGAGCCGCCTGCGATCATTACATCGGCGTCATTGCGCTCGATGATCCGGTACGCATCGCCGATGGCGTGCGCGCTCGTAGTGCACGCTGTCGCCGTCGCCTCGTTCGGCCCCTTCGCCCCGTAGCGGATGCTCACCTGCCCCGCCGCCAGGTTGATGATGGTCGCCGGGATAAAGAACGGCGAAATCCTGCGCGGGCCGCCCTGCAGCATGTTGCTGTGCTCGCGCTCGATCACATCGAATCCGCCGATGCCCGACCCGATGAAGACCCCGACCCGATCGCCGATCTCCGGCGTCACCTTCAGCCCGGAACTCTCCATGGCCTCGTGCGTGGCCGCCAGAGCCAGATGGATGAAGCGCCCCATCTTACGCGCTTCCTTCTTGTCAATAAACTTGAGGGGGTCGAAGTTCTTCACTTCGGCGGCGAAGGTGACCGGGAAGCCCGTCGTGTCGAAGTGCGTGATCGTCGCGATCCCGCTCTTCGCGGCCAGCAGGTTGTTCCAGACCTCGGGCGCCGTGTTGCCAACTGCCGACACCAGCCCGAGCCCCGTGACAACGACACGTCGTTGCAAGATTACTTGCCGCCTTTCGCGTTCTTGTCGATGTACTCGATCGCGTCCTTGACGGTCTTGATCTTCTCGGCGTCCTCGTCGGGAATCTCGAGGTCGAAGGCTTCCTCAAACTGCATCACCAGCTCGACCACGTCGAGCGAGTCCGCGCCCAGGTCCTCCTGGAATGACGCGGTGGGAGTCACTTCCGCCTCATCGACCTGCAGCTGCTCGACAATGATCTGCTTCACCTTCTCTTCCACACCAGATGCCATGCGTTTCTCCTGTTGGTCCTTCGTTCCTGTTGATGCTGAAAATCGGGAGGGGGGATGTGAAGCCTCCGCGCACACGCTGCCGAGGTTCGCTCGCAGCGGCCCGCGCTGAATGGGTTCGCGGTGGCTGCGCCTCGCTCAGCTCCGAAATTTCAAGTCTACTGACGCCCCCTGGTAGTGTAAAGCCGACTCCACCATGATGATGCACCATCCTGGCTAAGGACTCTCTCTCGGCAATCTGCTACCCTGCTGTCTCCCGCCGCACCGCCGTCCCGATCGTACCCAACGGAGAACGTCGCACATGAAAATCCGCTCGAGCCTCGTCTCTCTCCTGCCTCTCCTAACCGTGGTCTCTGTCCCGGCGCAGGATCGCTCGTATGGGCGGTCCGTCGTCTCCAGCCCGTACGGCATCGTCGCCAGCAGCTGGGTCCAGGCCTCGCAGGCCGGTGCCCAGATGCTCGACAAGGGCGGCTCCGCCATCGACGCGGCCATTGCCGCCAACGCTGTCCTGAATACCTCCGAGCCCATGATGAACGGCATGGGCGGCGACCTGTTCGCCATCTACTGGGACGCGAAAACCGGCAAGCTGTACGGACTGAACGCCAGCGGCTGGGCTCCACAGGCGCTGACGATTGAGCACCTCCGAGCGAAAGGGATGACGACGATGCCCTTCAAAGGCATCGACTCGGTCACCGTTCCGGGCATGGTGGATGGATGGACGAAGCTTCACGCCCGCTGGGGCAAGCTGCCCTGGCGCGAGCTCTTTGAGCCCGCCATTTTCTATGCCGACCATGGGGTCACGGTGCCGGAGATGATCCACGACTACTGGGCCGCCTCGGCTTCGCAGTTCTCGGACAACGCTGAGAGCCGCCGCGTCTTCCTCCCCGAGGGCCAGGTTCCCGCCGCCGGAGCGATCTTCATGAACCCCGACCTGGCGAATACGCTGCGCATCATTGCGGACCGCGGCGAGGACGCCTTCTATAAAGGACCGATTGCTCAGGCCATCCTGAAAACCTCCGCCGAGAACGGCGGCACGATGACGGCTGACGACCTGGCGCAATACTCCGCGGAGTGGGTCGAGCCCATCTCCACCACTTACCGCGACTGGAACATCTACGAGCTGCCGCCCAACGGCGACGGCATGGCAGCGCTGGAAATGCTGAACATCATGGAGCAATTCCCGGCCGACCCAGCGGGGCCGCACAGCCCGGGCGAGCTGCACACCCGCATTGAGGCCATGAAGCTGGCGTACGCCGACGTCAAAGCGTATGACGGCGATCCGCGCTTCTCAAAAATTCCCGTCCCGCAGCTTCTGGCGAAGTCATACGCTGCTCAGCGCGCCAAACTCATCGATCCCGCGCACGCCAACTGCTCTGTCGCGCCCGGCGCTCTGCCTGGCAGCGATACCACGTATCTGTCGGTCGTCGATCACGACGGCAACATCGTCTCCTTCATCCAGAGCAACTACGCCGAATTCGGCTCCGGCATCACGGTTGACGGCATGGGCTTCGTGCTGCAGGACCGCGGCGGCATGTTCAAGCTCGATCCGCAGTCGCCCAATGCGCTGGCCGGGCGCAAGCGCCCGCTGCACACGATCATTCCCGGCTTTATGCAGCGCGGCGACGAACACATTGGCTTCGGCATCATGGGCGGCTGGAACCAGCCGCTGGCTCACGCGCAGTTTGTTTCGAATATCGCCGACTATCACATGAATATTCAGGCCGCGCTTGAGGAGCCGCGCTTCACGGTCAACGCCAAACTTGGCTGCCATATTGTGATTGAGTCGCGCGTCGGCCAGGCCTCCATCGATCAGCTGACGAAGATGGGCCACCAGTTGGAAGTTCGCAAGGAGTACACCACAGCGATGGGCCGCGGCCAGGCTGTGCTGCACAACAGCGAGACCGGCATCAACTATGGGGCGTCGGATCCTCGCGCGGATGGCGCTGCCATCCCGGAAACGCCGAAGTTTCCCGAGCCGGCAGCGGAGCGGGTCGCGAAATCCACCCCGTGAGCGGCGGGCGCATCCGCTACGACTGAACAGCTTGCGGAAGAATCCGGCGACTGCGGAACTCGATCCGCGCCGATCACCTCCGCCGTGGGAAGGGCCTTTTCACGTTCAGGTTGTTTGGACTACCGGGGCTGGCCGCGTCGCAGGCTCCACAGCCCGCGCACCGAGAGGATGAATGAGAAGAGCGCGGTTACGCCAAGCGCGAGGAGCGTCCAAGCGAAGAAGAAACCCCCGCTGCGGGTGGTCCCGAAGCCGATTCCCCGCCCTCTCATGTGGATGACGGGAATGCCCATGAACAGGAACGACGCGAGAAGGATGATGACATACCCGGAGCGCGGTCCGGCGAGCACGAGCGTTGCGTACAGCCAGATGACGCAGATGACCACCCCAACCAGGTTTAGAAACCCTCCGGGTGACATGCCGCGGGCGACGTCGTCCGCCAGGTGAAAGGTGCCCAAGAGGATCGTGAGCAGGGACGCGATGGTCAATAGAACGTTTTCTTTCATTCGATGTTCTCCTCTTCAGAGAAGGGAAAACTAGCTCTCGGAGACCTGCTCCTCCTCGGCCGCCATCTCCAGGATCAATCCGGACGATCCTTGGTCCGGCGTGAGGGGTAGCGCCTGCTGTTCGTGGATCCCCAGCAGCCCCGACACCTCGGCCGGCTGCGTCTCCAGCGTGCTTACATCCTTCAGCGTCCGGTTGATCGTTCTCGTCTTGCTGCTGATGTCTTTCAGGGTGTTCTGCACGGTCGAGACCTGACTCTCCACCTTGGCCATCAGCTTTCCGAATTTCTGGAACTCCATCTTCGCGGCACCCAGCACGCGCCACACTTCGGCGCCCTTCTTCTGAATCGCCACAGTCCGGAAACCCATTTGCAGGCTGTTGAGGATCGCGACGAAGTTCGTCGGCCCCGCGACGGACACATGCAGATGAGTCTGCAGCTCGTCGATCAGGCCGGGCACCCGAATCGCTTCGGCAAACAATCCCTCCGTCGGCAGGTACATCAGCGCGAAGGGCGTGGTCCGTGGCGGGTCGATGTACTTGTCGCAGATTTTCTTCGCCTCGCTTCGCAGCGTTGCCGCCAGCGCCTTGCGCGCGGCCGCAATTTCATCCGCGGAGCCGTGATCCAACGCCTCTTCCAGGCGCTCCCAGTCTTCTTTGGGGAACTTCACGTCGATGGGCAGCAGCATCTCCGGCTGGTCGCCGTTCGGAATGCGGATGGCAAACTCCACGCACTCGCGGCTCCCCTCTTTGATGGTGGCGTTGCGGATATACTGATCCGGCGAAAGGATCTGGTCGAGCTGCGCGCCGCACTGCGTTTCACCCATGCTGCCGCGCGCCCGCACATTGGTCAGCACGCGCTTCAGATCGCCGACGCCGACGGCCAGCTCCTTCATTTCGCCGAGGCCCGTCTGCACGTTTTCGAGGCGCTCGGCCACCATGCTGAAGCTCTCCGTCAGCCGCCGCTCGAGGGTCGAGTGCAGCTTCTCGTCCACCGTCGCCCGCATCTCTTCGAGCTTCGACGTGTTGCTTTGCTGCAGCGTTTCCAGCCGCCCCTCCACGGTCTGCCGCAGAGTCTCCTGCCGCCGCTCGTTCGCCTCCGACAGGGCGTTCACCTGCCCGGCGACTTCCGTCAGGCGGCTCTTCACCTCATCGGTCAGCTGGTTCGTGTTCTCGCGGAGATCGCGGCCCAGCTGACTCAGCGTCGTCTCGACGGTTTCTTTCATCGTCAAAGTCTCAGCGGACTGCGTTGCCTGGCCGGTTAACAGCGTTTGTCCGATCGCCGTGAGCCCGGTGTTGATGTTCTCAAGCATCACACCATGGCGTTGGGTGAGCAATTCACGGAGCTCGCTCGAATCTTTGCGAACCTGGTCGAAGAAACGCGATGCGTCGTCGCGTGACTGGCCCATGCCGCTGGTCAGATCGGTGCGGATCCCCTGCACGCCGGCGCGCATGTCTGTTTCCAGATGCTCGGATCGCGCGTTCAGATCGACCATTCGCTCTCCCAGTATCTGCAGCGAAGCAGAGATGGGGCCGATCGGGTTCCTGCGAACCATCAGAAGAATGATGCCGATGAGAATGGCGGCCTGCAGGCCGATAATGAGGAGCATTGGGGATCTCCAAAAGCAGAATACCCCGTAGACGCAGCGCTCTCTCAAAATTCACAGGATGTCGGGGATCGGAATGTTGAAGCGTGCGGACAAGCGGCGCGTATCACTCGTACCGTGACCGCCTGAAGTTTTCCGGGGCTAAAGGCCGGAGATTTTCGAGTTGCTTGTTCCCCGGCCTAAAGGCCAGGGCTTCTACCGTCGTCCCGCTCGCGCGGGACCGCTTCGCGAAAGGCCCCGAGTCATGCAGTCGGAGCCCTAGCGCTTTCTGTTCTTCTCCTCTGTTCCTGTCGGGAACGAGCCCGTCGCGTGCTGGCCTGCCGGGGTTGCTGGATGCTGTTGCGCCTGGCGGTCCTTGCCGACATTCATCTCCAGCACCTTGCGTTGCTGCCGCTGACTGTTCCCCGTGGCCTTCTTATCCTCGGGCTCAACGGGATGGACGCTTGTCGGCGGCTGCTGCGCCGGCGTGCCCGCGTCCTGCTCTTGCGATGCAGGGTCCGGCTTGCGGGGCGAACGCGAAATGGGGTGGACTTTTGTTGTGGAAGAATGCGGCATGGTGACCCTCGTGGGAGCCTCGCTGAGGCTCAGGTGGGTTAGATGCTCAAAGCTCGCCGTCGTCAGTCCTTTGCGTCTACTCCCTGGCTCTGATTAAGCGAACAAAACATCCCTCAGGGGCTAAAAGCCCACATTTATTTTGGCCCGTTTGCGGCACGAGTGAACTCGTGCCCTGATACAAAAGCAAACGCATTCGAGTTTTTCCGCAAGCTGTGAAGCCGTGCCCCTTCAAAGCGGGAGCTAATCAGAGGTTGCCCAGCGCGGCCCGCACGCGCTCCCAGGTCACGTGGAAATCCTCGGGCAGGATCCGCGTCTCTCCCACGACCGTCAGAAAATTTGTGTCGCCAGTCCAGCGCGGCAGCGCGTGCAGATGCACGTGTCCCGCCACGCCCGCGCCCGCCGACTTGCCCAGATTCAGCCCAAAGTTAAACCCATCGGGATGATACAGCTCCGCGAGTGCCTGCTCCGAACGCTGCGCAAGGTCCATCATCTCCCGGGCGGTCGCCTGGGGCAGGCGGGCGAGCGATGCCTGGTGCTCGTAGGGCACCACCATGATGTGTCCCGAGGTATAGGGAAAGCGGTTCACGCAGATGAAATTCCGCTCGGCGCGCAGTACGATGCCCGCAGCGCGCTCCGCCTCGCGCCGAACCGTTTCGCGATCCCCGGTACCGTGGTCCACGGCGAAATCCACCGCGGCGATCATGTTGCAGAAGATGCAGCCCAGGTCCCCGGGCCAGGCGCTCAGCTCGTCGGGAATGCCCGCACGTTTCTTCTTATCGCCCTCAGTGACGTAGGTGTAACGCCAGGGTGTCCACAGGTAGTCCACTGGCGAAGTATATCCAGGACCGCGTCACCCCAGGATTTACCGCGTCTCCGTCACTTCGGCGCCCATCGATTGCACCTTGCTGTGCCGCACCGAGTAGCCGAAGTAGATCAGGAGCCCGACGATCAGCCAGCTGAAGAACCCGATCTTCGCCGGCGTATCGGACGAGACCATCAGCGCCAGGGAGATGATCATGCCTGCGATCGGCACAAAGGGGACCCAGGGCGTGCGGAACGGCCGCGGGACGTCGGGCTGCTTCTTGCGCATCACCCATACGCCCAGACAAACGATGGTGAAGGCCAGCAGCGTGCCCAGGCTCACCAGCTCGCCGAGGAACGAAATATTGAAGAAGGCCGCGAGGAACGCCACGAGCACGCCGGTCGCCATGGTGACCAGCCACGGCGTGCGGAAGCGCGGATGAATGCTCCCCACCCACTTCGGCAGCAGCCCGTCGTGCGCCATCGTATAGAGCACGCGCGTTTGGCCCAGGATCATCACCAGCATCACCGAGGCCAGTCCGGCAATCGCGCCGAGATCGATGAGAACGACACCCCAGGTGGCTCCGATGGCCGCCGCGCCCTCGGCAACCGGCGAAGCTGTGTTGAGGGTGCCGTAGGGCTTAATGCCGGTCAGCAGCGCGCTCACGATGATGTACAGCACTGTGCAGATGATCAGCGATCCGAGGATGCCGAAGGGCAGATCCTTCTGCGGATTGCGCGCCTCCTGGGCCGCCGTGGACACGGCGTCGAAGCCGATATACGCGAAGAATACGACGCTGCCGCCGCGCATGATCCCCGACCAGCCGAACTGCCCAAAGCCACCCCGATTGGGGGGAATGAAGGGATGCCAGTTGGCCATCATGTGCGACCAGTGCGTGAACGCAAAGATTGTCGCGATGCCGATGAAGAACAGCACCACGGAAACCTTGATCATGACCGCGGCGCTGTTGAAGTTCGCCGACTCCTTCACCCCGATCACCAGGATCGTCGTGACCACGATAATGGCGCACAGCGCGAAGATGTCGACCTTGGCCGATAAGGCGTGGCCGAACAGAGTCAGCGCGACCGACGGCGTTGGGTTGAACGGCATTTTGATCCCGAAATACCCCAGCAGGCTGCTGACGTAGCCGCTCCAGCCCACGGCGACAGTGGCCGCGCCGAATGCGTATTCGAGGCACAGCGCCCAGCCGATGATCCACGCCGTCAGTTCGCCCAGCGTTGTGTAGCCATAGGTGTACGCGCTACCCGCGATGGGAATCATGGAGGCAAACTCGGCGTAGCACAGCCCCGCGAAGACGCAGCCGATGCCCGCAACCACAAACGACAGGACGATCGCCGGACCCGCGAACTGCGCCGCTGCCGTTCCCGTCAGCACGAAGATTCCCGCGCCGATAATCGCGCCAATCCCCAGCGTGATCAGGTTCGTCGCGCCCAGCGAGCGCCTCAGCGTGTGGTCGCCCTCCTCGGCGGCCTCCTGCCGGATGACGGAGAGCGACTTGGTTGCGAAAAGGTTAGCCATTCTCGGCTGTTCCTCCAGAAATAGGTTCGGGTGCGCTTTCTCGTCGGGCAGAGTTGCGGGACCAGATCAAGAAGACCGGCACGCCGAGCAGAACGATCACCAGGCCCGGCCATGTGTACTGGGGTTTGTAGCGCAATAATACGATACAAATCCAGGCCGCCATCACTATATAGATGGCCGGCAGCACCGGGTACCCGATTGCCCGGTAGGGCCGCTCGGCGTCGGGGCGCTTCACCCGCAACACAAAGAGGCACGCGATGGTGAGGATGTAGAAGATCAGCTCCGTGCAAATGATGTAGTCGAGCAGCTGGCTGTAGGAGCCGGAGATGCAGAGGACGCAGGTCCACAGCGCCTGCACGATCAACGCTGCCACGGGCGTGTGCCACTTTGGGTGCAGGTTGCCCGCCGCTTTGAAGAACAAGCCGTCGCGGCTCATCGCATAGTAGACGCGCGCCCCGGCCAGGGTTAAGCCGTTGGCGCAGCCGAAGGTCGAGATGAGAATCGCGCCCGCCATCAGGTACGCGCCCGCATGCGAGAAGATCTGCTGCAGCGCCGCCGTCGCCACGCGATCTTCGGACGCATACTGGATTCCGCGCGCGGCAATCGTTGTGCCCTGCGGATCGCCGTGCAGCGGCAGCGCCATCAGATAGACGAAGTTCGCCAGGATATAGAGCCCGAGGACCAGCGAGGTTCCCAGCGCCAGCGAGAGTGGGAGGTTTCGCTTTGGATTCTTCACCTCGCCGGCCGTGTAGGTGACATTATTCCAGGCATCGGCCGAGAACAGCGAGCCCGTCTGCACGACCGCGAGCACGGTCAGCAGACCCACCATCGCGATGGGCCCGCCCACGCCTACCTGCACCGCGTGGAGATCGTGCCAGCCCGCCCAGAAATTTGAGCCAAAGTTCGCGTGCATCGCCGCGATGTTGCGGCCGAACAGCACACCCAGGACCACCAGGCCAAGAAGCGCTGCCGTCTTCGCCGTCGTAAAGATGTTCTGAATGAGAGCGCCCAGCTTCACGCCGAAGACGTTCACCACCGCGAGCAGCAGGATAATCACGATGCCTGCCAGATTCGCCGTCGAGAGGCCGATGTCCATGTTGCCGAGCACCATCGGCCCGACCTTCCATGCCGGAACGCGCCCGATGTGCCAGACCCAGTTGGTGGTCGAGACCGAGGGGAAGAAGACGCCCAGGAATTTTCCGAAGGCCACGGCGACGGCGGCGATCGTCCCCGTCTGGATCACAAGGAAGAGCGTCCAGCCGAAGAGGAAACCCCAGATCCTGCCCAGCGCCTCGCGCAAATAGACGTACTGGCCACCGGCGCCCGGCATCATCGCCGCCAGCTCGCCGTAGCTGAGCGCGCCGATGATGGTCATCACGGCGGTCACCAGCCATGCGCCGATCAGCAGGGCCGGCGATCCGGTGCTGCGGCTGATGTCCGCGGGAACGAGAAAGATCCCCGAACCGATCATCGATCCAACGACGATGGCCGTGGCGCTGAAGAGGCCAAGGCTCGCCACCAGCCCGGACTTTTCCGAAGCTTGTCTTTCCTGAGAGGGTGCGGACGTGACGGATGGGGAACTCACGTGTCCTACAGTTCTACTTGAAAATTGTGAGAAAGTCTCTTGCCGATTGGCCTGCGTTGAGGCCGGGCGCAAAAATCGCCGCAATGACGGCGACCGCATCCGCGCCTGCATCGATCACGGCCGCCGCCGTCTCCGCTGTAATCCCGCCGATGGCGACCAGGGGCTTTTCCGTCAGCACCCGGGCGCGCCGCACGCCTTCCAGTCCGATCACCGGGTCGGGATTCGCCTTGCTGGGGGTCGCGAACACGGGGCCGATCGCGATGTAGTTCACCGGCTCGAGGTTCGCCGCGCGCAGCTGGGTCTCGTTGTGGGTTGATAGCCCGACCCATGCTGCTGGCCCCACCAGCTTCCGCGCTTCGCGGGCCGGCAAATCCTCCTGGCCGACGTGCACACCATCCCAGCCGATACGCGCTGCCAGCGCTACGCGATCGTTCAGGATCAGCTTCATTCCGCCCGCAGCCTCGCGGATCCCGCGCGCGTCTTCGGCTACGGTTTCGTCGGCATCTTGCTTGTTGCGATACTGCAGGATCTCCACGCCGGCGTCTGCCAGCTCCGCCACAACGCGCCGCAGCAAGGCCTGGCGCCTTACTCGATCGTCAACCACCTCGCGCAGCACGAGCTCCGCATCCAGAATCGGATACAGCCGCGGAAAGCGCTTCGCGCCGTGTACTTTCAAAGGAAATCTCCCGCAAGCCAACAAAGTGGCCCTGCCACGCCGTAGCGTAACAGGGCCCGTCCAGTTGAACTTCTCTTTCGGCTGGGGTGAAAATCTACCGCGGAGCTACGCTCATGGTCATCTGCGATCCGGTGTAGAGGCTCACGTTGCGGTTGTGTCCGGTCACCAGGGTCGCTGTGGATGCGCCGCCGGCGGCGCTGACTCCACCGGTCCCCGCATCCGCCGCCAGGTTCACGGTGGCAAAGGTTACGCCGGAGAGATTCCCAACGGGCATCGCCGCGCCGCCGCTCACACCGCCGCCCAGTCCAGCGGCGCTGTTGAGGGCTGCGCCACCGACTCCGCGAGCACCGGTTCCCAGGGCACCGTTTTCGGACGCCGCTCCGTTCACCGTCCCATCGATGCCCGAACCGGCAGCGTGCATCCCGCTGCCCGCAACCGCTGTCGCACCGCCAGCCAGGCCTGCCGCAGTGTGCACCCCGCCCCCAGGTCCATTGCCCGCCAGTCCACCGCCGCCCCCCGCGGCCATGCCACCGCCGGCGGCCTGAACACCGCCGCCCGCCATCAGATCATCCGATTCGCCTGGCGGAGGCGCTTCTACGGGCGCGGCAAGGGTGCGGACCCTCGCGTTCACCGGCAACTCGCGTCCATCGCTGAGCACGGCATGATCGAAGCAGAACGCCACATGCGCGTCGTGGTTCTCTTTCGATTTCGCCTGCACGTCGGTCACGCGTCCTACCAGCTTCGATCCTTTGGGGACTTTCGTCCCATCGGCCAGGCGCGCCTCGCTGGTGGTCTTCGCGAAGACCGGGTCGCCGACCTTCGCGTCCTTGCTGTCAACCTTCTTCGTCAGCTCCGCCGAGACGTTCGCGGCCTGCGCCGCTGACGGCGAGGCCCGTCCCGCCTGGGCGGCCGCGCTTCCCGATTCGGTTGCCGCTGTCGACGTCTGAGCTCCCGCCGCAACGGCGAGAGCCAGCATGGCGGCCCACGCAAATTGTGCTTTCATGTTCGAACCTCGTTCTGAAGATATTCCTGTCGATCCCTGGGTTGAGACTCGGGGCCCGAGGGTTTTTGGGTATCTGGCGCACTTCGATGCCCGACCCCCGCCAGCGGTTGGGAGGATGCCAGCTGCAACTTTGGTGGAGTGACAACAGGAACAAGGCGGAGGGGGCTCGGCTCAGGTGCAGCGGGGGTGCGCAATACCGGCGAAAAGCGGCTTGCGGGGTCCTCAAAGACCGGCACACAACTTCACTTTCGCCGTGGCCCGGGAGGGCTCGGCCATCCTAATTAAAGGGAATCGAAACTGCGGGCATCCCGACAACTGCCCTGTCGTTGCAGAGGTGTTTCGCTTCCAGCCGGATCCGTTCCGCAGGAGTCCTGTAGGCTCCGATGGTGGTCATGCAAAACGGGCAGCGCAGGAAAGTCGAAACCGCGGCCAGACGCACCGGGGGGAGCTCTCTGGGGATAACATGCGTGGTCTTGACTGAAGGGTTCATCGCTCTCTCCTCGCCAGAGTCGCGACGTGCGGGCCCTGAGGTTAGTGGTTGGCTGGCTCTTTCGTTTTCAATTATGGCACGCAATCGTCACCTGCGAAGCGCCATGTTACGCAAAAATTCACATGACCAATAGTTACTAACGGATGTTTTTATCCCGAACTATTGAGGCTGACATTAGTGCGGTATCCGAACTTAGTCGAAGGGCCGAGGTGCCCTGATTTCCGCCAGATACGGAGCGCTGCTGCAAGGTTCGGCAGAACGCGCCGATAGATGTATCAGGCATGCCTGCTCCGGAGCCTTTGATGCCGTCGAACGCGATTACCGTCAGCACCAGTCCCATCGTCCTCCTCGGGTCCGCCAACGACCGGCTGATCGAAGTTTTGGGTGGCACCCTGGAGTCCTGGCACTACCAGATCGACCTGGCCCGCTCCGGCGCCGAAGCGCTTGCGCGGCTCGACAGCCTGGCGCCTCCCCCGATCGCGCTGCTGGATATGGACCTGCCCGAGCCCGGGGCAGCCGAAGTTGTGTGGGAGATTCGCCGCCGGCAGGAGCAGCGCCGCACCTGGAACATCCTGCTGAGCGAACGCCGCGACGGCGGCCGTGTGCGCGCGGCGCTTCAGTCCGGGGCGGACGACTTCCTGGTCTTCCCCGCCGATGCGTCCGATTCCTCGGATCTTCGCGTCCGCATCCGGGTCGCCGAACGGGTGCTGGCCCTGACCAGCCGGGTGCAGAAGCAGTCTTCAGAACTTCGCTACCATGCGACGCACGACGGCCTCACGGGGCTCTGGAACCGCGAAGCCCTCATCAGCCTTATCTTTCAGGAAACGGACCGGGTGCAGCGGATGAAGACGCCGCTCAGCCTCATGCTTCTCGACCTCGACAGTTTCTCGCGCATCAACCACGACTACGGGTATGAGACGGGAGACCGCATCCTGATTGAAGTCGCCAGCCGCTTCCGCCGCCAGTTGCGGAGCTACGACCTGATCGGCCGCTGCGGCGAGGACGAATTCCTGATCGCGCTTCCCGGCTGTACGCTGGAAAACGCCCTCCAGCTAGCCGGCCGCATCCGGCAGCAGATCCTGGGCCGTCCCTTTTCCACGGACAACGACGCCACCACGCTGACCGCCAGCATTGGCGTTGCCGCCAGCCGCGGCCGTTCCCCCCTGGTGGTGCTGCGCGACGCGGAGCGGGCCCTTGCTGAAGCGAAGCTCTCCGGCAAAGACTGCGTCCGGGGCGACCCCCCCGAGGCCTGGCTGACCCAACCCATCCTGACCGCCCCTCCCTCCGCTTTCCCCGGCGACTGAGCCGGAGCTCAGGTTTACAGGTGACAGGTTACGGGGAACAGGTTACAGGTGACAGGTGACAGGTTGCAGGTTGCAGGTTGCAGGTTGCAGGTTCCAAGTTGCAGGTTGCAGGTTGCAGGTGGCCGGTGGGCTGGCTAACGGCTTTCCGCCTTCCCTCGCCAACGGATCGGGGCCCGATAGTGACCCGCGCCTGCTCCCTGCTCCCTGCTTCCAGCTCCGGCCAACCTGTAACCGGTAACCTGCTGCTGTTTTTCTCTGTAAACTTGCCGCGTGAAATCCCGTCTATCTCGTCGCATGGAAGAGATCGCCGGCAACGAGCTCGCCATCGAGAAACGGGAGCAGGCCATGCTGGAGCTCGCCGACTTCGACGAAGTCGTGCGCGTGTACCGGCCGCGCATTCTGCGCTTTCTCCTCTCGTCTCTCACGGACCGGGACGCCGCTGAAGCGCTGACCCAGGAGTGTTTTCTCAAGGCCTGGAGCGCACGGCATCAGTTCCGCGGGGAATCGAGCCTGAGCACCTGGTTGACACGCATCGCGGTCAACCTGATGCGCGATCACCTGCGCAGCCGCAGTCTGCGCTTCTGGCAGAAGACGCGCGGCACGTCGCTCGATGTGATGGACATCAGCGACTGGGTTCCTGACGGCCGCAGCTCTCCGGAGAGCGTGGCTGTGGCTCGCAATCGCGTGGCCGAGGTGTGGCGCGCGCTGAAAGACCTGTCGGCGCATCAGCGAACGGTGTTCGTACTGCGCTTTGTCGAGGAGATGGAGCTGGAAGAAATCGCAACGACGATCGGGATGAACCTGAGCACGGTGAAATCTCATTTGTATCGGGCACTTGCAGCGATTCGCGAGCGCCTCGGAGAAACGAAATGAAATTCCGCAAAGATTCTGCTTCCAACCCGGAACCGAATTCGAGCCGCGAGGATGTGCACGATCTGGCCGAGGCTCTCGAGCTGTACCGTTCCGCCATGCATCACGTGGCCGATCGCGAGGCCGCCCGCCCTTTCGTGGCTGAGCCGCGCCCCTCGCGCGCGTTCCATTTCCGGCTTCTTCTTGCGCCGGCCCTGGCCGCCGCTGTCGCCGCCGGCGTTCTTGTGCCTGCGTACAGCCATTTCCATCACCACGCCACCGGATCCTCCACCATCGCCAGCCCTACGCAGCCGAACGCTGCGGAAGCGCGCGCCAGCGTGGACGACACGGTGCTGATGAACCAGATCGACAGCGACCTTTCTGAAGATGTGCCCGACGCTCTGCGGCCTTTGGCCGACCTGAGCGATCAGGCGGCCACCACCAATTCTGTTTCGGAGAAGAAAAATGTCACGCACGAATAACTTTCTGATGGGCGCATTGCTTTGCCTGCTCGCTCCTGGATTTGCGTTCGCGCAAAGCTTCGATGGTCCCGCACCTGGACCCGGCGGGCCTGATCCCGCGCAGGGGCCCGGAATGCAGGGACCGCCCATGGAACGCGCCTTCCACGCCGAGCACTCCGGCCGCTGGTGGGATAACCCACAGATGGCCCAGCAGCTGAACATCACCGATCAGCAGAAGAAGCAGATGGACGACATCTTTCTGCAGCATCGGCTCAAGCTGATCGATCTCCACGCCAACCTCGACAAGCAGGAAACCCTGCTGCAGCCGATGATCGAGGCCGATCAGCCCGATGAGGCGAAGATTCTGTCGCAGATCGATGCGGTGGCGCAGGCGCGCGCCGAGCTGGAGAAGGCCAACGCGCGGATGCTGTTCGATATTCGCAAGACGCTCACTCCTGACCAGTGGCAGAAGCTGAAAACGATGCGTGAGGAACACCACGACGGCAAAATGATGCGCGATGATCGTCGCGGCCCGGGCGGTCCGGGCGGTCCGGGCGGTCCGGGCGGTCCGGGAGGACGCGACGGCCAGATGTGGCGCAACCATCGGCAGGGGCCGCCGGATGGCACAGCGCCCGCACCGCCGCCGCCCGCACAGGGTCAGCCTCAGGCTTCGCCTCCATCGGCGAACGAATAAACCGATTGCATTTCTGGAACTTAGTGAAGGAGCGGCTTGCGCCGCTCCTCGTTACTTTGACCAAAAGTCAACGGCTCTTTTTGCTACTTCCGTAACCAAAGTTCCGCTCACGTTGCACTTCATTTCACGCGACTTCAATTGACACGTGCATAGTGCAGCACTATAGTTTTTACAGGGGGTTTGCGCGCTCGGGATTCATTGCGCTCACCTTCGGTCGCCACTCCTGTTCCTTCCAGTCCTGCCGGCGGTTTCAGTCAGGAGATCGATGTGCGATCCCAACGCGCACCGTCTCCGATGGGTAACTCCGCGTGGATACGGATTCGACAGCCGGGACGATCCCCGAACTTCGTCGAGAACCGCGCCAGGGACCCACGCCCTCCCGCTGACGGCGAAGAAAGCTGCAGCCCGGAAATCCGGCACGCTGTTCCTGCTGGATTCCATCGCTGCGGGGCGAATTCCGGGAACCGCCGCATGAGTCCCGGAACTGTCTATGGCACACGTCCTCAATTCTGAAACGACCGAGAGCAACCCTCTGAACACCGAAATGGAAACGCCAACGCTGGAAGCTCCGCCGGAGCAGTCTGAACCGACGGCTGAAACCACCTCCAACCCCGAGACCGGCGAAGCCGGGCCGCAAATCGCGTCCGAAGCCACGCAGCCGGAACTGGCTGCCGAGGCTCCTGAGCAGCACGAAGAGCCTGACCTGAGCATGGAAGACTTCGCCGCTGCGCTGGAGTCCTTCGACCGCGAGCAGGCTGCCGAAGCCGCGGCGCAGGCCTTCGACGACAGCGCGATCGTCACCGGCACGGTCATCAAGCTGACGGACAAGCATGTGGTTGTCGACGTCGGCATGAAGTCCGAAGGTCTCATTCCCATCGAACAGGTTGTCGACCACACCGGCCAGCCGAAGCTGAAGCCTGGCGACAGTGTCGACGTGGTGATCGAGCGCGAGGAGCCGGAAGGCGGCTACCTGCTTGGCTACGAAAAAGCCCAGCGGCTGCGCGTGTGGGACACGGTGGAGAAGGCGCACAACGAAAAGACGCCGATCACCGGCACGGTGGTGGGTCGCGTGAAGGGTGGCCTCACGGTCGACATCGGCATTAAGGCGTTCCTGCCCGGCTCGCAACTGGAGCTGCGCCCGGTGCGCAATCTCGACGCCTGGATCGGTCAGCCCATTCAGGTCCGCGTTATCAAGCTGAACAAGAAGCGCGGCAACGTCGTCGTCTCGCGCAAAGAGATCCTCGAGGAAGAGCAGTCGGTCCGCCGCTCGCAGACCCTGGAGCACCTCGAAGAGGGCGTGATCCTGACGGGCACCGTGAAGAACCTCACCGACTACGGCGCTTTCGTCGACCTGGGTGGGATCGACGGCCTGCTGCACATCACCGATATGTCCTGGGGCCGACTCACGCATCCGCGCGATCTGGTCAACGTCGGCGATGAGATCCAGGTCAAGGTTCTCAAGTTCGACAAAGACAAGCAGCGCGTCTCGCTCGGCTTCAAGCAGCTCACGCCCGATCCGTGGCTCGATGCCGCCGAACGCTATCCCATCGGCGCGCGGGTTAAAGGGCGCGTGCTCAGCGTCACCGATTACGGCGCCTTCGTCGAGCTGGAGCAGGGCATCGAGGGCCTCGTCCATGTGTCGGAGATGACGTGGTCGAAGCGCATGAAGCACCCCTCCAAGCTGGTAAAGCCCGGCGATGAGGTCGAGACCGTCATCCTGGCCGTCAATCCGGCGGACCGGCGCATCTCGCTCGGGATGAAGCAGCTGCTGGAGAATCCGTGGGAGCATCTGGCGGACAAGTATCCGACCGGGGCGACGGTCGAAGGCCGCGTGCGCAATCTCACCGACTTCGGCGCTTTCATCGAGATCGAGGACGGCATCGACGGCCTCGTTCACGTCAGCAATCTGAGCTGGACAAAGCGCGTCAAGCACCCTTCCGAAGTGCTGAAGAAGGGCGAGAAGGTGCGCGCCATCGTGCTCGGCGTCGAGCCGGAGAACCGCCGTCTCTCCCTTGGCGTCAAGCAGCTCCAGCCCGATGTCTGGGAGACCTTCTTCGCGCAGCATCGCGTGGGCGATGTGGTGAAGGGCAAGGTGCTGAGAACGGCGCAGTTCGGCGCCTTTGTCGAAATTGCCGAAGGAGTCGAGGGCCTGTGCCACGTCTCGGAAGCGACCGATGCGCATGGCGCTCCCATCAAGCTGGAGCAGGGCAGCGAGCAAGAATTCAAAATCATCCGCATGAACCCGGAAGAGAAGAAGGTCGCGCTCAGCATCCGCGCGGTCAGCGGCGAAGAAGCCAGCCGCGCCGATGTGGAAGCCTACAAGCAGCCCGTTGTCTCCAGTTCGACCACGACCCTGGGCGACCTGGTCCACTGGAAGCGCGAGAAGTAGGACTCAATCCGCACCAACCAGAAACGCCACCCAACCCGGGTGGCGTTTTGCTGTTGGTTACTGGCTATTGGCTATTGGTTACTTAATCTTCAGATCGATATACACCAGCTTCCGCGTATCGAATGAGCTCAGGGTTTTTGTCGCGCTCTTCTGGCCGTGGTACGCCGCCCAGACCGTATAGTCGGTGTCGGACGAAAGCCCGGCGAAGCGGTAGTTCCCGTCCTTCTCCGAGAGATACGTCTTCACGTCGTTGTTGCGGGAGTTCTTCAGATACACGATCGCCCCGCTGATCGCAGCGTCGCTCCCGTCATAGACCTTACCCTGCAGGTTCTTCAGCCCGAAATTCTGGGCACGTCCTACTGCCGGCAGTGCAGCCAGCAACATCACCGCCGCTACGCATCCTGCCAGCATCTTCGATCGCCGCGTAGGTGCAAAAAGCCTTACCTGAAGATCGATGCGCACGGCCCGCCTCATTCCTCTTCCTCTTCGCTCAGCTCTTCTTCGTCCTCGTAGCCCTCCTCCACCTTGCTCAGCTCCAGTGGATCGGTGCCCACGACTTCGTATTCGGTCCCGCACTCATCGCACACCACCACATCTCCTTCTTCGACTTCTTCTTCGTCGAAGTCGAGAGCGGTTTCGCATTCAGGGCATATTGGCATGAATCCCTCCAGCTAAAAAACCATCCAGCTTAAAAAACGAGTCCTGGTTCCATCAGAATGACGCCGCTCACAGGGAAAATGTTGTTGCCACTTCCGCAATCGTGGCCTTCCGGTCCGATTCCGCGGCGCCTTCGCTAGTTTTGAAGAGAATTGGCCCACACGTCAAGGGACGTGCGCCACTCTCCTGCTCTGAGGCATACTCGATAGTCATGATCGCTTTCCGCTTCTCCGCCTGGGTTCTGCTCGCTTTCGCTGTTCTCACCGCCAACGCGCAGTCGCGCGCTTCTTCACCCGATGCCGGCCGCCGCGATCTGGATGCCATCGGCGCTCCGATCCGGCCGATGCCTCCCGATCCGGCGATCGCCCACGCCATCGCTCAGGTCTCGCCCGCTCAGATTCAGCATACGATTGCCACCCTTGTCTCGTTCCACAATCGCAGCACGCTCTCCAGTCTCGACAAAGATCTCCAGCCCAACACCGGCGTGCTGCCCGCCGCCGACTGGATCGAGTCGCAGTTTAAAGCCATCTCCGCCTCGTGCAACGGCTGTCTGGAAGTCCATCGTGACTCCTTCATGCAGCCGCCGCTGACCGGCCCCAATCCGCGCGTGACCCAGCCCACGCCCCTGAACAACATTTACGCCATCCTGCGCGGCAGCGATCCCACGCAGGCCTCGCGCATGATCCTCGTCACCGGCCACTACGATTCCCGTGACAGCACCAACGAGGACACCCACGGCGAAGCGCCCGGCGCCAACGACGACGCCAGCGGCACCGCGGTCAGCCTGGAGTGCGCCCGCGTCCTCTCCAAAGTCAAACTCCCCGCCACGCTGGTCTTTGTCGCCGTCGCCGGCGAAGAACAGGGCCTGCTCGGCAGCAAACACCTCGCCGACCTCGCGAAGAAGGAAGGCTGGCAGCTCGAAGCCGTCCTCAACAACGACATCGTCGGCGGCAATCGTACACCCGGGGACAAGGGTCAGGACCCGCATGCTGTCCGCATCTTCTCCGAAAATGTCCCCGCCAACGCCCCGCCCGAGGAGATTCGGCGCATCCTGGCACTTGGCTATGAGAGCGATTCGCCCTCCCGCGAACTCTCGCGCGCGATTGCCGACGTCGGCCGCACCTACACGGTCGCGCCTGCGGCTGCGAGCCTCGATCCCGTGCTCGAGTTCCGCCGCGACCGCTTTCTCCGCGGCGGCGACCACTCCTCCTTCAACCAGGACGGCTTCGCCGCCGTCCGCTTCACCGAGTGGCGCGAGGACTTCAACCACCAGCACCAGAATGTCCGCGACGAAGACGGCGTCCAGTACGGAGACCTGATCCAGTATGACAACTTCGACTACATTGCCCGCGTCGCGCGCCTCAACGCCGCGACCATGGCCGTGCTCGCCAGCGCGCCGCCGGCGCCCGTCAGCGTGCAGTATCCGCCGCCGCCGCGCGTGTTCACCATCGCGCTCAACAACACCGAGATCGTGTGGGACCAGGCACCCGACGCACCCTCGGGCACGAAGTTTGAGATCGTGTGGCGGCCGCTCGCCGCACCCGACTGGACCCGCTCCATCCTCGCCGACAAGCTCACATCGATCCCCGATGGAAAGTTCTCAGCATCGGATGGTCACTACGCCATCACGATTCCGGTGTCGAAAGACAACGTCATTTTCGGCGTCCGCGCCGTCGACGCAAAAGGCCACCGCAGCCCGGCGGTCGTTCCCTGGCCGGCTCCGCGGCCGGCAAGGCCGGAGTAGAACTCCGGTGCCCTTCGCGCCGATTGCGATCCACGAAGGTCCGTGCGCGAAGCGCGTCCGCCTGGACGGCTAGTTCCTAAAAGTCGCTGAACGCGTACTGCGGGCTCAGCCCCACGCCCGCCGCCGCCTTGGGCTCGCTGGCCAGATCGAGCACCAGCCGCTCCAGCACCAGCCGCTTGTCGGGCGGCTGCGAGCGCAACTCCAGATCCGCGCGCGCGATCAGCCGCAGCGCCCGCGTCAGCTCGCGGCGCGATTTGTAGCGCCGCGCCTGCCGAATCACATCTTCCGCCGCAAACGGCGGCATCCGGAATCCCTGCCACAGCGCTTGCCAGATGGCGCGCGAGTCCCGCACGTTCTTCTCCAGAATCACCAGCATCTGCCGGAACGTCCGCGCCAGCATGTACAGGTGACCGATCGCCGAATCCTCGCCACCGTCGCTCGCGTTCAGCAACCCGTGCAGCAGGCTTAGCGCCCGCGCCCGATCCTTCGCCGAAATTGCATCCGTCAATTCGTACAGCGAGCGCTGCTTCGCCGCCAGCACCATCGTCTCCACGTCGCCCAGCGTGACGAGCTTCTTCGGTCCGACGAACAGCACCAGCTTCTCCACTTCCTGCGCGATCAGCATCATGTCCGCGCCCAGCGCATCCGCAAGCTCGCGCGCCGCATCCGCCTCGATCGTCACCGCGCGCCGCTTCGCCTCCGCCGCGATCCAGCGCAGCGCATCGGCCTCGTCAACACGGGCGAGTTCGACGATCCCGCACCAGTCCCCGAGCGTCTCGCGGATCCGCTCGTAGCGGTCCTTGTCCTGCATGTCCATCCGACGAGGGTCCGACGGAATCCGCAAATGATCCGCCACAAAAATCAGCAGCGCCTGCGGATTCGGCGATTTGAAATACGCGTCAAGTGCGGCGAATTCTTCCTTCTTCGCGCCGCGCGTGTACAGCTGCTTCAGATTCCGGATGAACAGCACCTGGAAGGGGGCCATCAGCGACGGCGTTTGCGCCCGATCGAGCGCCTCAAAGATGTTCGTCTCGGCGAGATCGAGTTCCGAGAGGCAGAAGTCCCGCATGTCCGAGGGAACCAGCGCGTCGAGTACCGCGCGCCGGCACCGCTCGTAGAGAAACACCTCATCGCCCACGAGCACGTACCCGGCCCGCAGGCGGTTTTCCTTCACTTCCGCGATGAATCGATCCGTCGCCGCGAATCCCGCGCCCATCGCCTCTCAGTCTACCTGACCGCTGTTCGCTGACTGGGGGGTCGGCTACTTGCTACTCCTCTTCCAGACAACAAAATACGGCTGGTTCGACAGCGTTGCGTTGAATCCCGGCGCCATCCACGCTTCGTTCCCGCGCTTCAATTCAAAGAAATACTCCAGCGGGAAGGCCGAGTGCGTGTAGTCCCCTGGAATCGTCCCCTTATAGCTCCGCTCGCTTCGATCCATTTCCAGCCACTGCCAACGCTCCGCCTGATCCACATGCCGGTACCGCATGCGCACCGTGATCTCTTCCGCAGCCGCGCCCTTGCCCAGCTCCAAAACTACATCCAACGGCTCGCCGGGGGTAAAGCTCTCTGCCGGCGTATGCGTCGTCGGAAGGCTCAGCCTCTGCGGCCTGCCCGTCGCGTACTGGACCGCACGCTCTGCCTCCGGCGACAGCTTCCCCGCCGCCGCCCCTCCGCTGGCAACCTTCTGTTGCATCGCAGCGATGTCTTCATCGATCGCGGGCAGTCGATCCATCCAGTGCCCGCGCCGCATCGGGACGCTCCCGTACCCGATGTCCGCTCGGTAAACATCCTTCGCGCGGGTGGCCATCGTCGCCCACGACTCGCGCGCGTCCTTGTAATACGTCACAGCCTGCCCGCCCACGCCCGTATCGTTCGTCTTCTGCCAGATCTCCCACAACACCGCGCTGCGCAGCTTCTTCGCGAAGAATCGCCCCAGCCCGATCTGGATCAGCACGTCTTCTTCAATCCGCCGGAACTCGGGCAACCGCGTGTGATCCGCCTTGACCCGCGCCTCGTCGACTCCCGCCTTCGCGGCGGCCGCCATATCTTCCAGCCACTGCGCTACCTCGATCGGCGAGTACTTCGGATTCGGCCAGGCGGCGAGCAAATCCCGCGACCACTCCACCACGGTCGCAAACAGCCGCGGATCCAGCGGGCTCACCGTCCCAAAAACCTTTGGCTCCGGCGTGTCGCTGTACGGCGACTTCTCGCTGCCCAGCACCACCGGCATGTTCGTGTAGAGCTCCGGCCAGAAGGCGTGATTGGACGCCGACGGCAAATGCGCCGAGGTCAGCAGCGCCAGCGTTCGGCTGGCGTTCGCGAGCGCCGTCTCCATCGGCTCCGCGCCGCGGCCGAGTTCGCTCCGCATCGCACGCCGCCACGTATCCGCGTCAGCCTCCGGATCGTAGAGCTTCCGTCCCCAAACGCGATAGAACAGCGTGAACTTCTTCCAGTCCTTATCGGGATTGAGCGTCGCGTCGGCATAGGCGCATCGGCCACCGACCGAACCCGAGCCCTCACGCCCTTTGAACGTCAACGGTTCGCAAATATCCAGCCCGGCCGCGCGGCAAAAGTGCGCCGCCCGTCCATAGGCTGCCGCCGTCTCCGGGTCGCACGACAACAGATGCCGTTGCGTTCCCGGCCACAACCGATACCACAATTTGTACGGCGCTCCCTGCGCGTAGAAATCCGCATAGCCATAGCGCGTAAACAGCCGCGCCCCGCCGCTCACGCTGAACGGGCCGCCCACCTCGTGATCCAGGTTCGGAATCTCCAGCGTACGAATATCCGCCTGCTGATACCCGAGGCTCTGATGCTCGGCGGAAAACTTCGCGCCCAGCTTCACCGGCATGCCTGTGTCCGCGGCCAGCGAGATCATCGCCTGGTCCACGCCCTTGGCGTGCATGTCGATCTCGACCTTCCGCCCGCAACCCTTCACCGCATCGAACAGCGTCTTCCAGAAGTCGTAGCTCCCTTCGGGCACGCCACTCTCGCCGTGCACGCGCATCGTGAGCCCCTGGATCTCCGGACATTCCCGCAGCAGTATCGCCAGCGCGTCACGGCAATAGGGCGCATGCGTATCCGGCGTGAGTCCCTCGATGCGGTGATACGCCTCCGGACTATCCGTCCACGCATACGCATGCGTCCAGATCCCGAGCTGGAAGTCGAGGCCCCACGCCCCGGTCTCCGCCGCGATGAACTTCAGCATGGCCATGTTGCGCGCCTTCTCCTCAGCGCTCACCACCCCCGGCGTCGCGAGTCGTGTTCCATCTGCGGTCTTCAGCTGCACGACTTTCACACTTTCATACCCCGGCACATCCACTAAATATGGATAGGGCAAGTGAAAGTAATCGTCCGTGACGCCCTTCGGAAAGTCGTACTCCAGGCCAAACGCCAGACAAAACCGGTTGAACCGGCTTGCCACCAGCGCATCCAGATACCCGCGCCAGAACTCCTTGTCGTAGTACCAGGGCTTGTCTTCGAGCTCGCAGCAGAAATACCGCCCCACGCTGCGCCATTCATTGGCCGGGCGCTCCTCCACCGGACGCTCCAGGTGCAGAGCGCTCTTGAGCTCTGCACCAAACTCCACTCGCTCGGCCAGCTCGAGCAGTCCGTAGATGAACCCCCGCGCATCGCTGCCTGAGACCAACACCGCAGTCGCATGCTCCACTTGACCCGGCGTCAGCCGCAGGCGCTCGGCTCCGGTCAGCTCTTCGTTCGCATGAGAAAAATGCCTGGCCAGCTCCGACTTCGGCCCCGCCACGAAGACCACGACACTCGCCCCGGCCGCATCGTGAATCGAAGAAACGACATTGGCCGTCGCGCCCTTCCCTGCCGCTGCTTTGCACAGCCGCTCCGCCGCCCGCCGTACCGGCGCACTGGAAGCCACCGGATCGGCCGCATCGAGCACAACAAAAAACGTGCCCGCCGTCGCCGCGCGTGCCAAGCCACCCGCAGCCGCGGCGCCTGCCAGCTTGAGAAAATCGCGCCGCTCTACGCGCCAGCGTGACCCAGTTTGCTTTGCATCCGATTCCGCCATCGCAAACCAGCGTACACCGGGCCAGCGAAGAGCCGATCAGCGGAGGAGCGGCCAGCTAAAGTGCGGTCAGCTAATCCCTACTTCACTACCTTCGCCGAACCCACCTGCTGCGCCGTCGCCGAATACAGATGGCACGCACCTGTCGTCTCTTTGAACCGGAAATAGGGATGGAAAAACAGCGCCGCGCGCGCGTCCCCCGAACCTTCCGCCAGGTCCGTGAGCCATACGCCATCCGGCTCCGCGTGATCGTGGACGTACAGCCAGAATCCCTTGTGCAGATTCGCCAGTACTCCGCCGGCGATCTTCAGATCCTGCGTCGACTTGATGTCGATATCGATCGGCTCCCCCGTCTCCTCATCCACCGAGATCTTACCCTGCATCACCTGCGCGAATCGCTGATTCAGGTTTTTCGCCTTGAAATTCGGATTCGGCACGATGTCGTAGAACAGCACGCTCCGCCCGTTCACCTGCTCGCGATGCCCGTTCCTGAGCTGCATCGCGCTCATGACCTCTTCGATCTGCTTGTTCTGCTTGTCGGTCTCCTTCTTTGCCGTTGCCGGATCGCTGTACTTCACGGTGCGCTTCATCACCTTGTCGTCTTCTTTCTTCGTCTCGACCGGCGTCAGATCTTTTCCGTTCTTCGCCAGTGTGCGATCCATCTCAACGCCATTCACGAAGAACTGCTCCTTCGTCTCCGTTTCCTTTTTTTTGACGTTGCCCTTGCTGTCCAGTTCCGTCGTTTCGTCGTTCACGCGGCACTCGTACCGCTCCTGCTCCTTCGCCAGCTTCGCCTCGTTCGCAATCGCGCGCTGCATCAGATCGGTGGGGTTCGGCAACGGCGCATCGTTCTTCTTCGGCGTTTGCGCGCCGGCCACGCCGGCCAGCACCAACGCAGCCACGCAGACACAAATCTCCCGCAATATTCTCATGCCGATTCCGTACGCACCCAACGAACGCGGAGTTTCCACACCCTTAAGACGCACGACCCCAATCACCGAAAGCAAAGCATCGCCGAGCTGTAACCTGTGCCCTCTAACCTAATCCTGGCGCAACGCCCGCATCGGCTCCACATACATCGCCCGTCGCGCGGGGACATAGCACGCCAGCATCGCAATCGCCGCCAGCGCCGCCGTCACCGCGATATACGTCATCGGATCTGTCGCGCTCACCGCGATCATGCTCCGCACCAAGTGGGCCGCGCCCAGGCTCGCCGCCATGCCCACTGCCAGCCCGATGCCTACAATCCACAACCCCTGCCGGTACACGATTCGCAGGATGTCTCCCCTCTGCGCACCCAGCGCCATCCGCACGCCAATCTCCATCGTCCGCTGGCTTACAACATACGACAGCACGCCGTACAGGCCAACCACCGCGAGAATCAAACCCAGTGTTCCCATTACGCCCGCCAGTCCCGCCACCACCTCGTACAGCAGCAGCCCATTCGGCGAATACAGCGCCTGATGCAGCGTCTTCACGTCGAACAAGGGCAGCCCCGGCGTCTGCGCGTGAATCGCGCGCTCGATCGCCGGCGCCATCGCGCCCGGATCGCCCTGGGTCCGCACCTCCAGCGCAAGCAGCGAACTCAGATCATGCTGCGCGTACGGTGTGTAAAAGTACGAAGGGGCCGAGCCGTCGGGCGTCTCATAATACGCATCGGCTGCCACGCCCACGACCTGGAGCAAATGCGTCGGCTCGCTCGCCATCGTGAAGTGCCGTCCGATCGGATCCTCGTGCGGCCAGTACTTCTTCACCATCGCCTCGCTCACGATCGCCACGTACGGGCTCTGCGCGTTGTCCGAATTCCTGAACTGTCTGCCTTCCAGAATCGGAATCTGCAGCGTCTCAAAGTAATCGGACCCGATGATGTTGTTGCTGACCTCGGGCGGTGCCTGCCCTGCCGGCGGCGTGTACCCCTCGATCGTCACGGCGTCCGAGCCGTGATCGAGCATTCCCATCGGGATGGACTGCGCCACCGTCGCCGATACGACGCCCGGCAAACTGCGCATCCGCGGCAGCAGATCCTGGTAGAACGCCAGCGATCGATCCACGTTGTACCCAATCTCGCTCGGATCCATCATCACCGTCACCACATGGTTCGGATTGAAGCCCAGATCCGTGTGCGCGCTGCGCTCCAGGCTTCGCATAAACAGCCCCGCGATCACCAGCAGGGTCAGGGCCGCGCTCACCTGCACCGTCACCAGCCCGTCGCGCAGCTTATGCCCGCGTCCCGCGATGCCGCGACCGCCTTCCCTCAACACCAGATTCAGATTCGCCCGCGCCAGCCGCACCGCCGGCACAATCCCCACCACCGCGCCCGCCGCTACCGCAATGGCCGCCGAAAACGCAAACACATGCCAGTCAAAACCGAAATCGAACGCAATCGGCAAGTCCGTCTGCAGGTTGACTGAGCTCAGAAAGGTGCTGCCGGCCAGTCCCAGCGCAATTCCCCCCACCCCGCCCAGCATCGCCAGCAGCACGCTCTCGGTCAGCATCTGCCGGATGAGCCGGAAGCGCGCCGCGCCCAGTGCCGACCGGATCACCATCTCCCGCTCCCGCACCGTCGCCCGCACCAGCAGCAGATTCGCCACGTTCACGCACGCCAGCAGCAGCACCAGCCCCGCAAGGCCCAGAAATATCGACGCTATCATCGCGAGACTGTTGTCCTGGTTCAGCGATCCCGTCACCATCCCCGTTTCCACCGGGAATCCGCGCAGCTCCGCGTTCCGATCGTCCACCGGATGCGCACGCGCCAGATCGCGCGCCACCACAGCCAGCGCGGCTCCGGCCTCCGCTCGCGTCACCCCATTCCGCAGCCGCCCATAAACCTGCAGGCTGCGAAAGCTCTGCTTGTTGAAATCCGTCAGCGGCGTGTTTTCGATCGGCACCGTCATCGCCAGCGGAACATACGCCTGCACCCCCAGAATGGCGCTTAGCCCGCGATAGCTCTCCGGTGCCACGCCGACAATCGTTACCGGCTTGCCATCCAGCGCGATCTGTCGCCCTACGATATTCCTGTCGCCGCCGAAATGTTCCTTCCAGTACGCATAGCTCAGCACCACATACGGATCGGCCCCCGGCGTCACCCCCTCCGTCGCCCTGAACAAACGCCCCAGCGCCGGCTTTACCCCCACCCCGTTAAAGTAATTTCCGCTCACGTAATCTGTGAATACCCGATCCGGCTGGTTCCCTTCCGTGCTCAGCCCGTCCAGCCCATACACGTCGCAGAACACATCGGAAAATATCCCACGCGTCTGTGCAGTCAGCGCCCGATATTCCGGCAGCGACAGCGTTTTCTGCCAGATCGCGCCATTCTGACGAAACCCCACTTTCAGCACCTGCCGCTCGTTCTCGATGTGCAGCGAGGTGAACAACAGCCCGTTCACAATGGAAAAAATCGCGGTGTTTACGCCGATCCCCAGCGCCAGGGTCACAATCGCAATCGCCGCGAATCCGGGGTTCTTCCATAGCTGCCGCACCGCGTAGCGGATGTCCCGCCCCAGGTCTTCCAGCGAAACAAGGCTGTTCATCTTCCAGATCTCCTCACGAATCGTGGTTGGATTCCCGAGCTTCATATACGCTCGCCGTCGCGCTTCCTGCGCCGTCATGCCGCGCGCCAGGTTGTCCGAGGTCTCCTGGGCCAGATGCCCTTCCAGTTCGCGCGCCCGCTCCTCGTCCCACTCCCGTCGATGCAAATACCGGCGCAGACTCATCGTTCGTTCCTCCGCGCTACTCCACTACAGGACCTGCATGCCCCAGCACCCGCCCAATCGCTTCCACCATGGACTGCCACCGGTTCGTCTCCACGGTCAACCGCTTGCGCCCCGCCGCGGTCAGCTTGTAGTAGCGCGCCTTGCGGTTGTTCTCGCTCGCCCCCCAGTACGACGCAACCCAGCCGCGATCCTCCAGCCGGTGCAGCGCCGGATAGAGCGATCCCTGCTCGATCTGCAGCACCTCTGCCGAGGTGTGCTCGATCACGTGCGCGATGGTGTGCCCGTGCGCCGGACCCATCACCAGCGTGCGCAGAATCAGCATGTCCAGCGTCCCCAGCAGCAACTCCTCTTTTTTCGATCGGCCCAAAGCTTCCTCCAGTAGAACCCCGATGGGACTTCCGGTAGACCTTCTATGGGTCCCTACCCTACACCACTCGACGTTCTATTGGAAAGAGGAATTACGAACCATCTCGGACTTTCGTTCCACAAATTCTCGCCCACCAGCCTGCGGCTCCTGTAACCCCGAACCGCGCAGTGGAACCGCGTCGTTCACGCCATGGCCAACGCGCTCAATGCAACTTAGGAACCGGCATGATCCTCGCCCTCATCCGCACCGCTTTTCGCAACTTGCGCTACGAATAGATTGCGGCTGCCGGCTACCGGCTACACTAATCCCTTCCATGCTCCGCACCGTCCGCGCCACGCGTTATGTGCTTCCGCTTCGCGAAGGCGGCTCTCTGCCTGCCATTGTCGAAGCCGATGACCTCGGCCTCTACGTCGTCAAATTTCGCGGAGCCGGCCAGGGCATCCTCGCACTCATTGCAGAAATCATCGCCGGCGAAATCGGCCGTGCGCTCGGGCTTCGCGTACCCGACATCGTCCTCATCGACATCGACCCCGCCCTCGGCCGGAATGAGCCCGACGCCGAGATTCGTCAGCTTCTCAAAGCCAGCTCCGGACTCAACGTCGCACTCGACTACCTGCCCGGCTCGACGATGTTCGACCCCGCCGCACGCGACGCCGCGCCCTCACCCGAAGCTTCGATGCTCGTCTGGTTCGACGCCTTTGTGCTCAACGTCGATCGCACCCCGCGCAACGCCAACCTGCTCGTCTGGCACCGCAAACTGTACCCCATCGATCACGGCGCCGCGCTCTTCTTCCATCACAACTGGCCCTCGCGCGAGAGCAAAATAGAATCGCCGTTCATGGAAATCGAGCACCACATCCTGCTGCCCTGGGCTAACGAAATTGAAGAAGCCGCCAAAGCCGCGCGCGCGCGACTCAACCCCGCGCTCCTCGCGGATATTGTTGCGCTCGTGCCCGACGCTTTCTTCGAGGCCATTCCCGCGGCACCGGGTGCAGCTACTTCGCCCGCAGAGCGCCGCGCCGGCTACATCGACTTTCTCACGCGCCGCCTTGCCGCCGCTGAAATCTTCGAACAGGAGGCCATCCGTGCCCGCACCCGCCTCCTTTGATTACGCCATCCTGCGCGTCGTGCCTCGCGTCGAGCGCCAGGAGTTTATCAACGCCGCGGTGATCGTTTTCTGCCTCGAGAAGAAATACCTCGATGCCCGCGTCCACCTCGATCCCGCTCGCCTCACCGCGCTCTGGCCGGACATCGACATCGACCTCATCCGCGATCACCTTAACGCCGTCCCGCGCATCTGCCAGGGGGACCCCACTGCCGGACCCATCGCGCGCCTGCCGCAGCGCGAACGCTTCCACTGGCTCATCTCGCCGCGCTCGACCATCATCCAGCCGTCGCCCGTGCATACCGGCGTCTGCGAGGAAACCGAAGGTCTTCTCGACCGGCTGGAAAAGCAGTTCCTCCTGCCTTAGACTCGCTCGTTTTTGCCGCTCGCCTTTCCGATTCCTGCCTGTCCCATTCGTCACAAAGTTTCTCTATCTACGAAGAGCTTCGTTGACACCTACGAACCTCTTCGTATATTGTCCTTCTCATGAAGCGAACCCTCCAGCTCCCCCGCCCCACAGAAGGCGAACTCGAGCTCCTCCGCATCCTGTGGGAGCGCGGGCCCTCAACGGTCCGCGACATTCACGAACAGATCAGCAGGACGCGGCCCCTCGGCTACACCTCGGTCCTCAAGCTGCTCCAGATTATGACCGACAAGGGACTCGTGGATCGCGAAGAATCCGGCAAGGCGCACATCTACCATCCGGCCGCATCGCAGAACGAAACGCAGGATCAGCTCGTCCGCGACATCTCCGAGCGCCTCTTCGCCGGATCGGCCGCGCAGCTCGCGATGCACGCGCTCGCGCTGGAGCCGGTCAACGACCACGACCTGGAAGCGCTTCGCACCCTCATCGACCAAAAAAGGAACCGCAAATGACACACCACTGGGAAGCTCTCGGCTGGACTCTCGTCCACTTCCTCTGGCAGGGCGCTGCTATCGCGCTCGTCTATCGCGTTGCTGACGTCGTGCTCGCGCGCCGCTCCGCCAATGCGCGGTACGTGCTAGCGCTCGGCGCGCTGCTCGGCATGCTCGCTGTCTCGGTCGGGACCCTCGCGTACGAAGAGGCCGCCTTCTACCAGCCGCTCGCGCAGCACTCTGCCGTCGCCGGCCTCCGCACCGTTGCCGCTCCCACGACGCGGCCGCTGCATCTCGACCTCAGCAACACGCCAGCTGCTGCGCCGCTCCGCCAGGCCGACCGCTTCGTCCTCGACCACCTCATGCCGTATCTTGACGGCCTGTGGCTCGCCGGCGTTCTCCTTCTCTCGCTGCGCACCCTCGGCGGATGGTGGCTCATCCGGCGCATGCGTGCGCGTCTTCAACAAGCCCCGCACACCCTCCTGCTCCGGCTCGACGTCCTCCGCCGGCAGATGAACATCCCGCGCTTCGTCGACCTGCGCCTCTCCACGCGCCTTACGAATCCGCTCACCGCGGGGGTCGTCCGCCCCTGGATCCTGCTTCCCGTCACCGCGCTCACCGGCCTCAGTTCCGAGCAGCTTGAAGTCGTGCTCGCGCACGAGCTGGCGCACATTCGTCGCGCCGACTACCTTTGGAACCTGCTCCAGACCCTGGTCGAAACCCTCTTCTTCTTCCACCCCGCGGTCTGGTGGGTGAGCCGCCGGGTACGCGAAGAGCGCGAGCTCTGCTGCGACGACATTGCTGTCGCGGCCTGCTCCGATCCCACGGTTTACGCCTCCGCGCTGCTCCGCCTTGAGGAAGAGCGGCGGACGCGGCTGCACCTCGCTATGGCTCTGGACGGGCATCAGTCCCGCGCCGGACTGCGCGCGCGCATCCTGCGGATTCTGGGCGATCGCGAAGCCACGCCGCGCTCCTTCCGCCCCATCTCGCTCGCCGGAGTCGCGATCGCTCTCGTCCTCTTTCTCTGCCCGCTGCCGAAGCTCTTCGCCAGCTTCCGCGCCATTCCGCATGTCGCCGCCAGCATCGTTCCAACGACGAGTCGCGTCACCCGGACCGTTGTCTACCGCGCCACGCACACCCGGCTTCAGGTCTCGTCGTCCACGCCGAAGCCGAGCGCAGCGCAAGCGGAACCCGCACCCTCCGACGACGAAGCGCAGAACTCCGCACCCACACCCAGCCCCGAGCCCCAGGCCACTTCCGCTCACACCGACTACATCGACGCGATGAAAGCGGCCGGCTATGACGTCGATCTTGACAAATACGTCGCGATGAAGGTTCAGGGCATTACACCGGAGTACGCCGCCGAGATGTCCAAAGTTTTCGGCGAAAAGCTGCCGGCGGATAAGCTGATCGCCCTCAAGGTACAGGATGTCTCACCCGACTACGTCAGCAAGATGCGCGCTGCCGGATACGAGGTCGATGCCAACAAATTCATTGCGATGAAAGTCCAGGACATCACGCCCGAATACGCTGCCGAGATGGCCAAAGCAACGGGCGAAAGCAAGCTCAGCGCGGACAAGCTCATCGCGGTGCGTGTTCAGGACATCAACCCGCAGTACATCGCCGCCATGCGGGCCGCCGGATACAGTGCCGACATCAACCAGCTCATCGCGGCGCGCGTCCAGGACCTTACTCCCGACTACATCGCCAAAATGCGGGCCGCAGGCTATGAGGCCGATGCCAACAAGCTGATCGCCATGAAGGTTCAGGACATCACGCCCGAGTATGCCGACCAGATGTCCAAACTCGGTTTTGGCAAGCCCTCCGTCGAACAGCTCATCGCGCTCAAAGTTCAGGGTGTCTCGCCCGACTATGCTGCCCAACTCCATGCCGACGGCATCGATGCCGCCTCCTTCGGCGACCTCATCCAGTACCGCATCTTCAATGTCTCGCCCGATTTCGTCGCCGGCATGAAAGCGGCCGGATTCGGCAACATCCCGACCAAAAAGCTCGTCGCCCTGCGCATCCAGAACGTTACGCCCGACTTCGCGAAGAGCGTCAAAGCGCAGTTCCCCGACGCCACCGTCGAAGACCTCGTGCAGATGCGGATTTTCAACATCAACGGCGACTTCATCGCCAATGCCAAACGGCACGGCTTCGACAACCTCACGATTCAGAAGCTCGTGAAGCTGCGTATCTCCGGCATCCTGGACGATGCCGACGACAGCAACAAGTAGACCCGGACCCGAAAACCAGGAGATTCGACCATGAGCGTTCGCGCCGCGATTCTCACAATCTTTCTTTGTCTCGCCGGCAGCCGCCTCTTTTCCGCTGAAGACGCTCTCCAGGCGATCCAGGGTACCTGCACCATCGCGCCCTCGACGATGCCCGACCACGTCCGCTATGAGTTTCGGCACGGCGTCTGCGACGACGGCGACGGCGATTGTCACGAGAACGACTCCGACGCGCCGCTGACGACCTTCACCGGACTCGCTCTGGCCGACTTCGAGCATGAAGGCGCGCACATCGAGGCGAAAATCATCGCCGAGGCGGGGACCATTTCCTGCTCCGGCGCTATTCACGGCGCCGTTCTCTCCGGCGATTTCACCTTCACGCCCAACGCGTCCTTCGTCGAGCAGATGGAGCGCCTCGGCTTTACCGGCTTCACCTCGAACAAGCTCGAGGCCTACACGCTGTTCCACATCGATACCGAGTGGGTCCGCCAGCTTCAGGCTGCCGGCGTTTCCGACATGAACACAGACAACGTGATTGCTCTGCACATCTTCAAGATCACGCCCGACTTTGTGCGCAGCATGGACGCGCTGGGCTACTCGCATCTGCCGGCCGAGAAGCTGATCGCGTTTGGCGTTCACCACGTCAATCCCGACGAGGTGAAGGAGTACCAGGCGCTTGGGTACCAGCCGACGGCCGACCAGCTAATCCAGATGCGGATCTTCAAGGTGACGCCGGACTTCATCCATCGCATGCAGGACCGCGGCTTCAGCAATCTGACGATTGCGAAGCTGGTGCAGATCCGCATCTTCAAATTGGCGGATTGAGTGCGGTAGCGAAGTAGCGGGCGCGGTGTCAATACCCTCGCGAATTCCGACGAGCGTGCTCGTCGGAATTGCCGACGCTCGGGAGGTCCTTCGACTGTGTTCGACTCACGGAGTCGAACTTCGCTCAGGATGACAGGGAGCGCGGGCGGCGCTCTTTCGCTTTTTGGGGCGAAAGTTTGTGTTTTTGAGTGGGGACAAAATTTTTGTCGTTTGGAATGTTATGGGTAGCTGTGTTTACAGATTTGACAACATTGGGACGGCCGTCAGCCGAGCACCGTTCGGCGCTCCGCGTTCGGCGTGCGGGACCCCGATGAATCGATCGGCGTGCGGCGGCGGCGTTGAGGTTGAGGACGAGGGCGGGTTCGGGACAGGGGTCCGCGTGGTGTTCGGCGTTCGGCGAGTTCTCCGGGTCTGAAGCCTCTTCTTCTGGTGCTGCTGCTGACGCGGGCCTGAAGGCCCGCTCTTCTACCGGGTCGCGCTGCGCGCGATTGGAGTGTCCCTGGGTGGCAGGTGATCCGGCTGATTGCGCCGCGGTTTCGTCTTCTCTGACGTTCTGTTTTGGTTGCCGCCTGACGTGTTTGCTGAGGGCGATGGCGAGGGCGGCGAGTTCATCGCCTGGGCGGCGGGGATCGGTGGGGGACAACTGCCGTTCACCCCTGCAGAAGTCGCAATGGTGGTCGCGCCACGGTCCGCCGCACCATGAGGTGCCGAAGGGGCAGTCGTCGGAATAATGGAGCCGGTATTCGGCATGGGGATCGGGCAGACCGGCGGCGAGGGCGGCGGCGGATTCCTGTGTTTCGCGCGCGATTCTTTGCCGGTTCATCTCGACGATGAGCTGCTTATAGCTATAGGTGAGGGCGGTGGCGGGGTCGAGTTCGGTTTCGTTTTTGGGTTGCTGTTTCCTGGTCCAGCGGGCGTCGAGCTCGTCGTATTTCGTCATTTCGCCGGAGGGGGAGAGGAAGGGCTCGCAGGTGGCAATCCAGGTCCCCAGCTGGTCGACGACGGAGAGAGCGGCTTCGCTGCGGGGCTGCGGCAGGTCGGAGGGCTGAAGACGGGCGGGACGGGGGAGGGTGGAGTTGGCGACCGTGCAGGCGTGCAGGATCTCTTTGGCGACATCGGGCTTCATGCGCTCGTTGGCGAGAGCATGGCCGACTTTGGTGCAGGTGAGCTGGATGGCGGAGTGGTCCTCGAGCAGGGGGATGACGATGTGTCCGGGGTTCTCGAAGGCGCGCGGCTGACGGTCGATGTGGGCGACGCAATAGTTTTGCCCGCGGAGGGCGGCCTGTTTGCACTGAACGCCATTGACGGTGAGGGAGGCGCAGCGGCGGACGATGTTGCGGTCGGGGTTATAGGGGTTGAAAAGGAGTTCGGGCTCGGAAGCGGTTGGCGTGTCGGACATGGGTGGTTCTCTTTTCTGGGCGCTCGGCGCTCCGCGTTCGGCGTTCGGAAACGTGGTGCTTTCCGGCGCGTGAAGTTGACCTGAAAAGGCGAAGGGTCTGCACCACTACACGCAGACCCTTCGCAAGGGACCGGGGAGCCACCCCGGTCAGCCGCTAACAGCTCGCATTTAAGCCAGGAGAAAGGGCTTAAATGAGCACGAGGAGAAAAAGGAAAAGCCCGCGCAGGGCGGGCTCTTTTTCTTTTTCTACTCTAAGTTCAGAATATCAGGCTGGGGGAGTAAGTCTGCCAGGTTTGTTGGGGTAAGTTGGCTTGTAAGTGGTTGTAAGTCAGGGGTTGTTACTTTGGATTTTGGGTCTAGGGCTTGACAGTTTTTCGACAGACAGCCCGTTGGCGGTAGCCGATGGCGGATGGAATTTGCGAAACTCCGGGTTGGCGACTCCACAAACGAGACCGCAGCCCCGAATTCAACGGGCGCGGAACGCGACGCAGCTCCAGGACGCGAGAACGCAGCTCCGTGCTACGGTGGTATCAAAGTGAGTAGAAAAGGGCTGAGCCCGGGACGCCTGGAGGCGATCTCCGACGGCGTCATCGCGGTTATCATCACGATCATGGTTCTGGAACTGAAGGTGCCAGGGCCGGACGGCATAGCCGGTTTACGCGCGGTGCTGCCTGCGATCTTTCTCTATCTGCTCACCTTCGTGCAGATCGGGATTTACTGGGTGAACCATCACTATCTGGTCGACGAAGTGGAGACAGTCAGTCACGGAATTTTGTGGGCCAACCTGATGTTTCTCTTCTGCCTCTCGCTGTTTCCGTTCGCCACGGACTGGATCGGCGTGAAGGGGCTGTCGTCGTTTACCACCGCGCTCTACGCTGCGGTGAGCATTTTGCCGGGGCTCGGATATATGGCGCTGTGGGCTCAGATCCGATCGCAGAGTACGGCGCCGGCGCACGCAACCTGGGGCAAGCAGATCGCGTCGGTAGCGCTTTATCTCACAGCGATACCCATGGCCTACTACCGGCCTGCTGCCTCTCTGGTCCTGATCGGTATCGTTGCGGTGCTCTGGCTGCTGCCGCCGAAGGTTCAAGTCACCCCGGAGTGAGATTACGCCAGTCTCCGCGGTGAATAAGAACCGAGTCTCAGGGAATCCCGGCTCCACGGATGGATACTTTTTCGCCTCACGACGCTCACCGTCAGGATGACAGGCTCCGAGGAACGTGCTTTCCCACATCTGCGCAGATGCGGGGGGATCCGATTTGGGGGTACCGGGCTCGTTCCAAAACGGGACAACTCGTACCGAGACCGCCTGAAGCTTTCCGGGCCTGAAGGCCGGAGATTTTCGAGTTGCCTGTTCCCCGGCCTAAAGGCCTGGGCTTCTACCGTCGTCCCGCTCAAGCGGGACCGCTTCGCGAAAGGCCCAGAATCATACGGTCGGAACCCTGTTCTCAGGCGATGACTTTCGGGTGAAGGCTGGTCTCTAAGGGGTTGACTTCCAGGCCATGAGCGAATCAGCTGCTTGCTGTGGGGTGAACCTGGCTGCTCATCGGGGGGTTGGCCTGGTTCGGTGGGGCGGAGATGGTGGAGCGGTTGCGTGGATCGGATTTCGGAAAGGTACGCTTTTTCCCAAAACGACCCCTGGGATGTCAAGGCACGGTACTGTCGGCTGCGACGCAGAGTGAAGTCGATTGACGAGCGGATGGCGAGGGAGTCTTCTGCTTGCTGTGGGGTGAACCTGGCTGCTCTTCGGGGGTTGGTCGGCTCTGCTGGGACGGGCTCGCCTACTCGCGGCGTTCCTGGAGGAAGTCGGCGGAGACGGGGTTCTCGTAGAGGGAGTAGTCGCGGGTGACGACGGTGAGGCCGCTGGGGGTGACGAAGTAGTTCTTGCGGTCGTCGTTCTGGTCGTAGCCGATGACGGTGCCTTCGGGGAGGTGGACGTCGCGGTCGATGATGGCGCGGCGGATGCGGCAGTGGCGGCCGATGATGACGTGGGTGAAGACGATGGAGGAGTCGACCTCGGAGTAGGAGTTGACGCGGACGTCCTGGGAGATGACGCTGTTGCGGACGACGGCGCCGGAGACGATGCAGCCCTGGGAGACGATGGAGTTGATGGCCATGCCGGTGCGGCCGGGCTCGCCGAAGACGAACTTGGCGGGCGGATACTGGCGGGCGCGGGTGCGGATGGGCCAGCTGTTGTCGTAGAGGTTGAAGATGGGGGAGACCGAGGCCACGTCCATGTTGGCGTCGTAGTAGGCCTCGAGCGTGCCGACGTCGCGCCAGTAGAGGGCTTCCTTGCGATTCTCGTCGACGAAATTGTAGGCGAACATTTTGTACTTGCCGAGGATGGCGGGCAGGACGTTGTGGCCGAAGTCGTGCTGCGACTCCGGGTCTTCGGCGTCGCGAATGAGGGCGGGGAGCAGGACGTCGGTATTGAAAACGTAGACGCCCATGGAGGCGTCGACCATGCTGGGGTTGAAGGGGGAGCGGATGTCGGTTTTCTTCGGCTTCTCGAGAAAGCCGGTGACCTCGCCGTTGCGGGCGACCTCGACGATGCCGAAGCGGGCGACGTCGGCGGGCTCGATGGGCAGGGTGGCGAGGGTGACGTCGGCGCCGGAGTCGACATGCTGGCGGAGCATCTTGCCGTAGTTCATCTTGTAGATGTGGTCGCCGGAGAGGATGAGGACGTGCCTGGGCTGCTCGGAGCCGATGGAGTAGATGTTCTGGTAGACGGCGTCGGCGGTGCCCATGTACCAGTTGGCGCTGACGCGCTGCATGGGGGGCAGGATCTCGATGAACTCGCCGAGCTCCTGGGCGACGACGCTGGTCCAGCCTTCGCGGATGTGGCGGTTGAGGGAGAGGGCCTTGTACTGGGTGAGGATGTAGACGCGGCGGAGGTCGGAGTTGATGCAGTTGGAGAGGGTGATGTCGATGATGCGGTACTGGCCGCCAAAGGGGACGGCGGGTTTGGCGCGATCGCGGGTGAGCGGGAAGAGCCGCTCACCTGCCCCGCCCGCCAGGAGTACGCCCAGAGTATCTTTGATCGGCATGATCGGCTCTCACGGCTGCTGGCTGAAATCTCGCTGCGCTCCGGCGACTTACCGAGGTTTGGGCATCTATGCGACGGAGTGGGCGAAGGCCAGGTATATCACAACTTTGTTGGGATGCGCGTCCGGTGAAGGACGCAGGAATTTAGTTCAGCTGCCTTCGGCATCCTGAGCTTCGCCGGCGATGGAGATGCGCAGCGACTTGAGGAAGTGGAGGTCCTGGGCGGTGAAGGTACCCTGGGCTTCGGCTTCGGATTCGTCGTGATCGGCGCCTGGCGCCTGGAGGGCGCCCCTGGGCTGCTCCTCCGCCTCGTTCAGCCCGATGGTGGCTTCAAGCATGAGCATGACTTCGAAGCCCTGGCGGCGAATGTCGGCGACCACGCCGGCGATCTGGGGCGACTCCGAGACGCTCTCGTGAATGGCCTCGCCGAGCTGCTGAACCAGTTTGCGGAGTTTTTGATTCAAGTCAGAACCTCGATTTCCCCCGGCGGCGCGGTTCGGCTCCGGCCGCCGATGTTCCTACCTTATCTTTTGATGTTCGCACGGGGCAATGCGAATCGGGCGGGGCGGAGCGGGGGTGGCTTCGAATTGCTGTGGGAGCCAGGCCGCTTGCTAGACTCTGGTCATGGAGCCGAATCGGGTAGGCCGACTGCTGGGGATTGGGACGAGGGTGGCGGCCGGCAAGCTGCGCGACGGAACAGTGCGGGCGGCGGCGGCGGTGGAACGGACGAGTGCTTCGGGTTCGGGAGGTGGGGCGGGTTCGGGGGGTGCGGGTCGGCCGGAGGCTGGGGCGGGTTCGGAGCGGGGACGGACGGTGGCGCCGGCCTCGGCGGCTCTGGCTGAAGGGAGCCGGAGATTCGCGCGCGGGGCGGGGCGGTTCAGCTCTTCGCTGTTGAAGCCGTTTGCGCACGCGACTGGGTTGCTGGGGTTACAGATCACGGGGTTATTCTTCGCGATGTTCGCTCTGGGGTTCGGGGCGAAGTGCTGGCAGTTGTACAGGGCGACCGGGTGGCGGGATCATTATCTGGGGATGTACCTGGGGTTTGCGGCGCTGTTTGCGTGGTTCGCGGTGAGCTCGTTCTGGCGGGCGAGCCGGAAGCAGCGGCGGGGCTGAGGCGCTACTTCGCAGGAATGTGCTGCGCGAGTATCGACCGCAACGCATTCTGTTGGTCCGCGCTCATGCCTGATTTAGGAACAATGTTGAAGACACGCGACGGCGTCCCAATCACAAAGACCCTCTAACCCTCTGCGTAGCGGTTGAAGTGGCTCCAGGTAGCCTTCGCAGTCGCGCCAGAAGAATCATCGAACTGGATCGCCTGATCGTCGAAGTCGGCTATAGATTCACGCTGCAGGCTCGGATCGCGTGCGTAGGTACGATCGACCGAGCGCGAATAAATGAAGCGCAGCAGACCAAGGAGAGCGAAAACCACAACTGCCGGGAGAAGGCTCAATCCAAGGGTGTGATCTTCAGGAGTGCCCGGGACTCGGCTGAACTGATACAGCAAGATAGTGATAGTTGCGGCGACAAGCAACGCAATCGCAGTCCAGCGCAGCACTCTTCTCATCGGGGATCGGACCAGCTGGCACATCAACTTATGCGCTTCTCGATAGTCCTCCAGACTGATTCTGTAGCGCACCTGCAAGGCGGGAGTCTAGCATGGGGTGTTTGGGCAGAGGGATCGACTTTCTAATGGTCAACGACACGAAACTGCTCTACTCCGCTGACGACCTCGCGAAATTTTCGCCGGAGTTTGAGATTGGGTTTCCGGGGGAGTTTCCGTACACGCGCGGGACTCAGCCGACGATGTATCGCGGGCGGCTGTGGACGATGCGGCAGTACGCCGGCATGGGGGATGCGGAGGAGAGCAACCGGCGGTACAAGTTTCTTCTGGAGCAGGGCACGGCGGGGCTGTCGGTGGCGTTCGATCTGCCGACGCAGATTGGGTACGACTCGGACTCGCCGTACGCGCTGGGTGAAGTGGGTAAGGTCGGCGTTGCGATCGACTCGATTGAGGACATGGAGCGGCTGTTCGACGGAATTCCGCTGGAGCGCATCTCGACGTCGATGACGATCAACGCGACGGCGAGCATTCTGCTGGCACTGTATGTGGCCGTCGCGCGGAGGACGGGCGCCGATGTGCGGAAGCTGTCGGGGACGATCCAGAACGACATTCTGAAGGAGTACATCGCGCGCGGAACGTATATCTATCCGGTGCGCCATGCGATGCGGATCGTGACGGACGTGTTCGCGTGGGCGGGCGAGAACGTGCCGGAGTGGAATACGATTTCGATCTCGGGCTATCACATGCGCGAGGCAGGATCGACGGCGGCGCAGGAAGTGGCGTTTACGCTGGCGAACGGCATGACGTACGTGCAGGCGGCGATAGATGGGGGCCTGGATGTGGACCGGTTCGCGCCGCGGCTCTCGTTCTTTTTCAATGCGCATAACAATTTTCTGGAGGAGATCGCGAAATTTCGGGCGGCACGGCGCATCTGGGCGGGGATCATGCGGGAGAAGTTTGGCGCGAAGAATCCGCGCTCGTGGATGCTGCGCTTCCACACGCAGACGGCGGGGTCGACGCTGACGGCGCAGCAGCCGGAGAACAATATTGTCCGGACCGCGGTGCAGGCGCTTGCCGCCGTGCTGGGCGGGACGCAGTCGCTGCATACGAACGGCTACGACGAGGCGCTGGCGCTGCCGACGGAGGAGGCCGCGGGGATCGCGCTGCGCACGCAGCAGATCATCGCGTGCGAATCGGGCGTGCCGAACACGATCGACCCTGTGGCGGGCTCGTATGCCATCGAGTCGCTGACGAACCAGATCGAGGCCGCGGTCCAGAGTTACTTCGAACGCATCGACAAGCTGGGCGGGATGCTGGCCGCAATCGAGCGCGGATGGGTGCAGCAGGAGATTCAGAACGCGGCGTACGAATACCAGCGCGCGGTCGATACGGGCGAGGCGACGGTGGTGGGGGTGAACCGGTTTACGGTCGAGAACGATCCGCCGATTCCAATCCTGCACATCGATGAGGCGCTGGAGCGGAAACAGGTGGAGCGCGTGCGGGCCTTGCGGACACGGCGCGATGTCGCGGCGTGGCAGGCTTCGCTGGATCGCATTCGGGAGCATGCGCGTTCCGGGGCTAATCTGATGCCGGCAATTCTCGAAGGGGTGGAGAGGTATGCGACGGTGGGCGAGATCGCGTCGACGCTGCGCGAGGTCTTTGGAGAGTACCGGGAGACGGTGGTGGTGTGATCGTCAAGTCGCCGCCGACGAACCGGGCGCAGCGGAAACGAGTCGGCTGACACCGGATTTATTCACCGGTTTTGGTTGAAGCTGGGTCCTTTCAAAGCTGCTGTTCTTGCACGATGTTGGTTCCGAAACGGGAAGGGGTGTTACTTTCGGCTGCCTTGCCGGGTGAAATCGTTTGACGATCGGATGGCGGGAGTATCTGCTTCTTGCTGTGGGGTGAACCTGGCGCGGCCAATATTTGGGGCGGCGTCCGTTATTTGGGTTGCGTTGGTTTTTTCAGGTGTCGCAGTGCGGTGAAGGATGCTCTCCGCGTTCAAGACGGCGATGATCGGTCCAAAATGGGCAGGAGAGGTTACTATCAGCTGCCGTCGAGGATGAAATCGTTTGACGACCGGACAGCGAGAGAGTCCGCTACTTGCTGTGGAGTTAATCTGACGCTTCATGACTTTGCGCCGGTCCGGTCGTTTGGGGCGGGGTTTATTTTTGCAAGACCCTGTTCTATCGGTTCTATGGTTGCTATTCGTGAGATCCATTCTCTGCAGGCCCAGATGGCACGGTTCAAGTTCCAGCCTTTTCAGGCAAGAACTTGAACTGCGGCGATAATCCTGGCGGGTGCCCTGCGCGCGGTTGCGTTAGTTTTGGCGTTGTGCGGCACAGGGGTGACAGTCGTGGCTCTTTCCAGCAACCAATTCTTTCGCAGTTGCGAGTCGGAGCCGCCTGAAGGCGGCTTGCTGTTTTGCAAAGCATCTTCAAAATGGCACGCGGAACGGTACTTTCGGTTGAGGCGCAGGATGAAAATGGTTGATGTTCGGACGGCGGGAGTATGCACTTCTTGCTGTGGGGTGAACCTGGCGCGGCCCACATGTTCTGGAGCGGGCGGCTGCGATCGGTGTTTGCCGGTGAGCCGAGCTTTTCCAACAACCGATCTTTCGCAGTTGCGAGTCGGAGCCGCCTGAAGGCGGCTTGCTGTTTTGCAAAGCATTTTCAAAACGGCACACGGAACGGTACTTTCGGCTGAGGCGCAGGCTGAAAATGTTTGACGGTCGGACGGCAGGAGTATGTACTTCTTGCTGTGGGGTGAACCTGGCGCGGCCCACATGTTCTGGAGCGGGCGGCTGCGATCGGTGTTTGCCGGTGAGATCCGGGCTTTTTCCAACAACCAATTCTTTCGTAAGTTTGCGAGTCCGAGCCGCCTGAAGGCGGTTTACTGTTTCGCAGAGCATTTTCAAAACGGCACAGGCAGCGGTACTTTCGGTTGAGGCGCAGGATGAAAATGGTTGACGGTCGGGCGGCGGGAGTATCAGCTTCTTGCTGTGGGGTGAACCTGGCGCGCGGCCCACGCTTTGGGTGTGGGATTTGTCCTTAGGTGTGAAGTTGCAACAGGTTGTCCATTCGATCCGGATCGGAGAAGCTGATGGTGACTAAACCGCAGTTTCCAGGAAGGAGATCGAATGGACTACCACCAGAATGCCCGACTGACGGTCTATCGTCGAGAGCAGTTAGCCAGAAAAGTGGTTGAGGAAAGATGCACGCTGAAGCTGGCCGCGGCCAGCTTCGGCGTGAGCGCGAAGACGGCAGGGAAATGGGTGCGGCGCTACCGTGAATCCGGCCCGGCCGGACTCCGGGATCGCAGCTGGGGACCGCACCGGATGCCACGGCTGACCGGCTGCGCCTTCGTGGAAAGGGTTTTGCTTCTGCGCCGCCAGCGCTGGACCGGAGTGCGGGTTGCGCAGTCGACCGGGCTGAGCCGGGCTACGGTCAGCCGCATCCTCGGCCGGCACCGGCTGAGCCGCATGCGCGATCTGGAACCTCAGCCTCCGGTGCAACGCTATGAGCACCCGTCGGCCGGCGATCTGCTCCATCTTGATATCAAGAAGCTGGGCCGCTTCACCGCTCCCGGGGCGCGCGCCCACGACGATCTTCGCCGCCGCACGCGCGGCGTGGGCTGGGACTACGTGCACGTGGCCATCGACGATCACTCCCGCATCGCCTTCTCGGCCATCCATGCCAACGAACAGGGTGGCTCGGCCGCGGCTTTTCTGCACGCCGCGGTAGCCCGCTATGCGCGGCTGGGCATCCGCATCCGACGCGTGCGGACCGACAACGGACCGGCCTGTCACTCGCTGGCCTTCGCCCGCGCCTGCACGGAGCTGGAACTGAAGCACCGCTTCACCCGGCCCTATACATCGCGCACCAACGGCAAGGCCGAGCGCTTTATCCAGACCCTCTGCGGGAGTGGGCCTATGCTCGTGCCTACGAAAACTCTGAGCACCGCAACCGGGATCTTCTCCCCTGGCTGCATCAGTACAACTGGCACCGACCCCATGGCGGGATCGGCCTGGCCGCTCCCATCACCCGCTCCGGTCTGGATCGGAACAACCTGTTGAGCCTCCACAAATAGGGGGTCCTTGTTCTTAGGGGGGTCCTTTGATAACCATTGGCGCAGGGTTCTCAAACAGCCCGGGGGCCGCAACGTGTTCCCCGACCACCGGTGCGACCCAGGGGCCGACCACCTGGGCATCCGTAAATGCGAACAACCAGATCACATCGGCGGGAAGCGGCGGGCCGGTGGCAACCTATACCTACGACAGCGCCGGGAACGTAACGTACGATGGGACCAACTTCTACGCCTATGACGGTGAGGGGCGGCTCTGCGCGGTGCAGCCTGTTGCCGGATCGGGCGCTTTCGGATACCTCTACGATGCGGACGGCAATCGCCACGAGAACCTGGCGCGCGTGCTCGGAGATATTGATTCCCTGGTGTAGTGTCCAACAAATAGCTGGGCAAGAAAAGAGGATCAGAACACAGTCAGATATGCCACGATCCTCTCCCTCGCTTGCCGTTTCTCAACCTCAGCAACAGCAGTTGGAGCAGTGGCTGGGAGCCATGGGAACGCCGCAGCAGGTGGCGCCTCGGTGCCGTATTGTTCTGGCTGCCGGCTGCGGAAGAGCCGAGGTTCAGATCGCCTCGGAACTGAGAATCAACCGCAAGACGGTTCGACTCTGGAAAGACCGTTTTACCGAGCGGGGCCTGCCGGGGTTGTGGGAGATTGCGCCGGGCCGCGGACGGAAGCCGACCTACGGACCGGACCGCGTCAGGGCGGTGATCGACACCACCCTGCAAGCGAAACCGAAAGGGAGCACGCACT
>Ga0224555_1000657_pt1 | contig 53080 bp, 41 predicted proteins | sample 714S23034metaG_FD_180687 | JGI IMG/M metagenome (GOLD analysis project Ga0224555, IMG submission 180687) | Peat soil microbial communities from Stordalen Mire, Sweden - 717 S2 30-34 | ecosystem: Environmental > Terrestrial > Soil > Wetlands > Peat | place: Sweden: Norrbotten County, Stordalen...
CAAGAAAGAGGACTTTCAGGTCTTCGACAATGGCAAACGGCAGGAAGTCCGGTTGTTTTCCGAGGAGACCCGGGCCGTCCTGCCGTCGGCGGCCGCGCCATTGCCCCGGGGCACGTTCACCAATCAGCTCGAACAACGGTCGGGAACGCCGGCGGCGGTTACCGCAATTCTGCTGGATGGCGTGAATACGCGCTTTTCCGACCAGACCTACGCGCGCCGGCAAGTGGTGCAGTTTCTGAAACAGATCCAGGCGGAGGACCGCATTGCCATCTACACGCTGGATTCCCGCGGCCTGAAGGTGCTGCACGACTACACCACGGATTCCTCGGACCTGGTGGCGAAGCTGGCAAAGTACCAGGGCGACATTGCGCCGGAGGTGACCGGGGCAAGCGAATTGAGCGATGCGCTGGGCGGGTGGATGGGCAGCAGAGGAAACAGCTTTGAGCGGGCGTACTATCTCAACGACCGGATTCAGCAGACATTGCACGCCATCGAGTTCATCGCCAACAACCTGGCCCCCCTGCCCGGCCGCAAGAACCTGATCTGGATTTCGAGCGCGTTTCCCTTGCAGATCGGATTCTTGAGAGCTTCCGGAGGGGGTGGTGGTGGCGGGATGCCCTCGGCGGCGCAGCGCGGAAGCGCGGGCACGCCGGGCATGGGGAGCACGGGCTCGCATATGCCGCGCTCACCGCGCCAGCAGCAGACCTGGACCGCCGATTCCGACCAGGCGATACGCGCGCTGAACGACGCAAACCTGGCCATCTATCCGGTGGATGCGCGCGGGCTGGTGGCTTCCGCGTCGCCGCGCGTTTCGTCCCGCACCTATGCGAACCAGGCAACCATGGAAGAACTCGCCAGCCGCACCGGAGGGCGCGCGTTTATCAATTCGAACGATATCGCGGGCGCGATCCGGACCGCCGTCGAGGATTCTTCGATTACGTACACGCTGGGCTTTTACCCGCAAAACGACAAGTTCGACAACTCCTTTCACAACCTGAAGGTAAAACTAGTGGACTTTCCGCACCTGGATCTGCGATACCGGAAGGGGTATGTGGACCAGAGCACTCCGCCGCAAGACGAAGGCCAACGGCGGGCGGCGCTGCGTGACGCCGTTTTGAGCCCGATGGACGCTAATGGCATCGGGCTGCGTGCAAATGTCCGCGAGACCAGCGGGGGCTTCGATGTGACCCTGCGGGTGGACCCGAGAACCTTTCTACTCGATCCACAAGGGGACCGGTGGGCGGGGAAGCTGGACCTTCTGTTTGTGGAAAGGGACGAGCACGGCGCGCAGACTTTCGGCGTGGACGACACGCTGTCGCTGGAACTGAAACGGGAGAATTACGATCGCGTGCAGAAGGAAGGACTGATGTACCACCGGGTGCTCCCACCGGCGGGCAAAGCCAGCGAGATGCGGGTGGTGGTGCGGGACGCGTCGACCGGAGCGGTGGGCAGCATTACGGCGGCGCTCAGCGCGATTCCGCCAAACTAGGGGAGTCCTGCCCCACGATTAATGCAGTTATGCCTAAAAATTAATATTGAAAAAACTTGACGCAAACCGGCCGGAACGGGCACAATTAAGGTATCCGGTTGCTCCGGCCGGCGTTTGGTATTTGGGTTCTGGCGAACTACTACAGGTTTCACCACCTGGGCGCTCGTGTCTGGACGTATGACGAACTCTTCATTCAGCCTCCCCCGGATTCCGCTGTTCGCAATCCTTTTCTTCCTGTTATCCCAGGTCGTCTTTGCCGCGCCTGCGCACCATCGCCGGCGGGCGGTGCATCACGCCGCCGCCGTGGTCCATCATGCGAGCAGCGCCGTGGTGCATCGCATTGCTTATCGCGTGCCTGCGCCGCCGCCGGCGGTAGTGCGTGGCGGGCCGTGGACCGAGCCGACCTATGCCGATTCCACCATGGGCGACAACGCCGATGGCGAAGATCTGGAAGTGCGCCGCTCCGCCGTCGAGGCTCTCGGCGCATACAACGGATCGGTGGTGGTGGCAGATCCGAATTCGGGCCGCATCTTGACCATCGTCAACCAGAGGCTGGCGCTGGGCAGCGGATTTCAACCCTGCTCCACGATCAAGGTCTCGGTAGCGCTGGCGGCGCTCAGTGAAAAGGTGGTCGGCGGCGACGGCAAGCTCTTCCGCCATGGCGGCTACAACCTGACGCAGGCTTTGGCGCATTCGAATAACTACTATTTCGCAACGCTGGGCGCCAAGCTGGGCTTCGACAAGGTCAGCTATTACGCCCACCTGTTGGGATACGGCGAAAAGGCCGGCCTGAACATTCCGGGCGAGAACCCCGGACGTTTCCCCGCCGAGCCTCCCAGCAACGGCGGTGTGGGCATGCTCACCAGCTTTGGCGAAGATATCGCGCAAACGCCGCTGCAACTGGCCGCGCTGATGTCGGCGCTGGCCAATGGCGGCACGCTCTACTACCTGCAATATCCGCGCACCCGGCAGGAAGCCGACCAGTTCGTACCGCGCGTCAAGCGCCAGTTGGAGATCGGGAGCGTGATTCCGGAGCTGAAATCGGGCATGCGCGGCGCCGTCGAGTATGGCACCGCGCATCGTGCACAGCAGGATGAACCCATCGCCGGCAAGACGGGCACCTGCACCGACAGCCACACACACTTGGGATGGTTTGGCTCCTTCAACGACGTGGGCAAGAACAAGCTGGTGGTGGTGGTTCTGCTCACCGGCGGGCATATGCCGGCCACTCCCGGGCCGCTAGCGGCCGGTGTCGCCGGGGAAGTGTACCGCAGCCTCGCGCAGAAGAACTACTTCGCCGTCGGGAACACGCTGCGCACGCTCATGCCCGCGACCCTCCTCTCCACGCAAATCTGTTGCGCGAGATAGACGCCGATCGGGAGTTTAGACCCAGTCCAGGGCGCCCTTCTTGTAGGCCCAGATGTAGCCCACCACCAGGATGGCCAGGAACACCACGACCTCGGCCACGCCGAACCATCCCAACGTCTTATAGCGGACGGCCCATGGAAACAGGAAGATCGTCTCCACGTCGAAAATGACGAACAGGATGGCCACGATGTAGAAGCGCACGGTGTAGCGTCCGCGCGAATCCGAGGCGGCCTTGATGCCACATTCGTAAGCTTCCAGCTTGGTGGCGAACGGAGAGGATGGCCGCACCAGCTTGGCGAGGACGATGAGGACGACCGGGAAGGCGATGGCGATTGCCAGGAAGATAAAGATCGGTATGTAACCGCTCGGCATGGCCACAAATATATCATAGTTAAAGCCGGTTCAAGACATGCACAGCGATCCACGGAGCGCATACACCGAGCGATTGGAGGCGCGCCGACAGGCGGTAGCGCGGCACGACCAGCGGCACCGCACCATCGGCAACTTGCGCCTGCTGGTCTTTTCGAGCGCGGCCGTTCTGGCGTGGCTGGCCTGGGGACGCGACGCTCTTAGCGCCTTCTGGCTGGGGCTGCCCGCGGCGGTGTTCGTCGGCCTGATCGTGGCGCATGAGCGCGTGCTGCGGGCGCGCCGGGCCGCCGGCCGTGCGGTGGCGCACTACGAAAGTGCGCTGGCGCGGTTGGACGGGCAGTGGGCCGGCCACGGCGAAACGGGCGAGCGATTCCTGGACGGCGCCCACCCATACGCAGCGGATCTGGACCTGTTCGGCCCAGCGTCGCTGTTCGAGTTGATGTCGACCGCGCGCACGCGCATGGGCGAGGAAACCCTGGCGCGCTGGCTGCTCGAAACCGCCGACCCAGCGGTGCTGCGCGCACGGCACCAGGCGGTAGCCGAACTGCGCCCCATGCTGGACTTGCGGGAAGATCTGGCGGTGCTGGGCGAGGATGTGCGCACGGGCGTGCATCCGGCGGAACTGGCGGCGTGGGGCGAGGCCCCGGCCGATGTCCCGGCGCTGCTGGAATCGCGGGTCGCCCGCGCGGTGGCCTTCGCGATCCCATGCCTGGTGGCTGTTTCCGCCGTGCTCTGGGGCGTATTGGGGTGGCGCGATCCATTCTTCGCGATGCTGGCGGCCGTGGCCATCTTCATCGCGCGCTACCGCCGCATGGTTGCGCGCGTGGTGCAGGCGGTGGAACAACCGGCGCACGATCTGGCCTTACTGGCGAAAGTGCTCGCCCGGTTGGAGCGCGAACGCTTCACATCGGCGCGGCTGGTGGAACTGCGCACCGCGCTGGAGGTAGCCGGCCGGCCGGCTTCGGCGCGCATCATCAGGCTGAGCCGGCTGATCGAAATGCTGGACTCGCGCGACAACCCGTTCATGAAAGCCGTGGGACCGCTGATGCTATGGACCGAGCAACTGGCATTCGCCATCGAAGGCTGGCGCCGGTTGTCGGGACGCGCGCTGCGGCGCTGGCTCGACGCGGTGGGCGAGATCGAAGCGCTGTGCGCCCTGGCGGCCTATGCGTACGAGCATCCGGCGGACGTGTTCCCGGAATTCGAATCCGGCGCGGCCTGCTTCGACGGCGAGGAACTGGCGCATCCGCTGCTCGATCGAGCGCGCGTGGTGTCCAACAGCGTGCGGCTGGGCGGCGATTTGCGCGTGCTGATCGTGAGTGGGTCGAACATGTCCGGCAAGAGCACGCTGCTCCGCACGGTGGGGATCAACGCGGTGCTGGCCCTGGCTGGAGCGCCCGTGTGCGCGCGCCGGCTGCGGCTGTCGCGCCTGGCGCTGGGCGCGTCCATTCGCACGCTGGATTCGCTGCAGGACGGCACCTCGCGCTTCTACGCCGAAATCAAGCGCCTGCACCAGATCATGGAGCTGACCGCCGGTCCGGTGCCGGTACTGTTCCTGTTGGACGAACTGCTGCACGGGACCAACTCGCACGACCGGCGCATCGGCGCGGAGGCCATCGTGCGCGGCCTGGTGGAGCGCGGCGCCATGGGCCTGGTGACCACGCACGACCTGGCGCTGGCGCACGTCGCCGAAGCGCTCGCGGCGCGCGCCGCCAACGTGCATTTCGAGGATCAGTTCGAGAACGGGCGCATGACGTTCGACTACCGGCTGCATGCGGGCGTGGTGGAGAAGAGCAATGCGTTGGAGTTGATGCGGTCGGTGGGGCTGGAGGTGTAGTCCCGCTAACGCATCCCGGTGCCCGGCGTGGCGCAGACGATCGTTGTTTGTCGTCTGCGTACCGTGCTCGAACCCGGCAGGCCACGAAAAACGATGGCCTGCCCCACGGCTACTACACCGACCAATCTGTCTTATCCGCCGGCGTCATCTCGATCCAGCCCTGCTGCGGCACCGCGTCCATGGGCAGGCCGCCCTGCCAGAGCGAGAACTGAAAGCGGACCGGAGCGCCGCTGCTCGCGCCCAGCGCGGCCAGCGAGAGGCGCGCCTCCAGCACATTCTTGAAAGCGAACTCCACCGCCGCCGTGGCCGCTTCCGGCGCCGCGGCTAGCTTCTGCTCCGTGACGTTGGCGCGGCCGTAATCGAAGCGCACGGTCACCTGGCTGGATTCGGCCGGGTCGCCCGCCGAAATATTCAGGCGCGCTTCCATTTCCGAAATGGTCTGTTCGGAGCCGCGGTGAAAATCCACGCGCAGATACAGATTTTTTCCGTCGCTGCCGTAATACACCTCGCGCACCAGGAACTTCTTGCCGTGCATGGAGCCGGAGCGCTCGTCCACGCGATAAAGGCCGGCGCCCATCCATTCGAAATACGAAGTGACTTCGCCGTCGATGACCGGCTCAATCGGCCCGCTGGGCGGAACGTGCACGGCGCTCACCGCGACGCGCAGAATGGGGCGGGACAACTCCTCGGGCGGGCTGAGGTTCAAGAATCGGTAGACGTTGGCGAGATGGCTGCGGTAAAGCTGATCGAACTCTATGCGATTGGCCGAATCGTGCTCGGGGCCGTACCACCAGCACCAGTCGCTGCCCTCCGCGATCAGCAGCTCTTCAAAGGCCAGATGGCGGCGGTCGTCGGGCACGTTGGCCGCGGCTTGGTAGGCCTCCCGCGCGCGCAGCAGTTGGCTCCAGGCTTGGTTATCTTCCTCCGCGCCGATCCAGACGTCGAAGTTGGCGTTGATCCAGGAACCCGGGAAAACGTGCGACAGCGGCTCGGGTTCCATTTTGGCGAGCGCGTCGCTAACGGTTACGGCGGACATCCGCGCGTCTTGGGAAATGAGCGTATACAGGTGCCGCAGGAAGGGCCGGCCGTTGTGATCGTAGTATTCCCAGGCGTTTTCGCCGTCGAGAATGATGGGAACCAGGGCATCGCGGCCGCCCGCCAGGATGCCGCGGCAGTTCTCGCGGATGCGATTCAGGAAATCGTGCGCGGCTTGCGCGGAGTCCATTCCCGAATACACGAAGCCGATCAGGTCGCTGAGGAAGTGATCGCGGAAAAGCACGCCGATCTGGCGGCGGTTCTGCTCCCAGCGGTACGGGCGATAGATGGCGTCCACGCCGATGGCGCGGCCCAGGGTGCGCCCCAGGACGCCGCTGTCGCTGGCCGCCCAGTGGAAGCCAATTTCGGCGGCAATGGCGAAGGTCTCGTCAGAAACGGAACCCTCCGAGGGCCACAGACCGACCGGCGCGATGCCGAACTCGCGCTCCACGTATTTGTAGGCCATCTGCAATTGCGTGTGGGCGTCTTCCGGATAGCGAAACGGGGGCGGCAGCGGCACGCCGGGATGCGACACCGAGGCGATGTTGGAGTCGCACAGCAACGGCAGAATGGGGTGATAGTAAGGCGTGGTGGAGATTTCGATCTGGCCGGCGGCGGCCATCTCGCGATAGATGGGGATCACCTTGCCCAGGATCTCCAGTTGTTTGCGTCCCACCAGGCGCTGGTCGTCGAGCGTATAATCGGCGCCTTTGGCAAACAAGTCGCGAATCTCGGGATCGGCGGTGCGGAACTCCTCGTCGAACCAGATCAGTTGCGAGACCACCTGCAGGTCGCGGAAATCCTGCGCGGAGAAGCGGCGGCGCGCCGTTTCGAGGCTGTCTTGGGAATGGCGCGCTTCGAAGAGGCCGGCGTAGCGCGGGAGCGCCTGGGTCATGTGCGGCGGATGCACTTGCAGGAACTGGTGCAAAAGGAAGGTCTGCTCCGCGACGGTGAGCGCTTCGGCGGGCTTCAGCGCGGCAACCAGGTAGGGGTCGTGGGCTTCGCCACGGGCGTACTCGTCCACCTGCGCCATCATGGAGGGCACCAGGTTGAAGGTTTGGCGCACGTTGGGGAATTCGCGCAGGATCTCGACCATGCCGTAGTAATCCTTGAGGGCGTGCAGACGGGTCCATGGCAGCTTGTACTCGCCGGAGGCGAGATCCTTATAGAAAGGCTGGTGCATGTGCCAGAGGAAGCAGAGATAAATGCGAGGCATGGGTTAGCGGGCGAGCGGGGCTAAAGCCCCGCGCGGGCTCAAGCCCGCCCTCCGTGCGAAGAAACTGCTGGCGGGCGGCGGCGCGTGAACGCCTTTAATAGCCAGCCAGAGGATATCGTTTAGCTCGTCGGCATCGGCGCGGTCTTCCTCGCTGAAATCCAAACGGGAGGAGCGCTCGGCGGTGGCCGATTGTAAGGGATTGCGTTCGTCGAGCGGCACGCGCGGCTTTTCGGCCGCGTAGGGCGCCGGGTCCGCAGTCGCCTGGAACGCGGCGGACATGGGCCGCGCCGCGGCGTCGAACTGGGTCATGGGCCGCAGCCCCAGGATCAGTTCCATGGTGCGCAACATGGAGGCGGTGTTGTACATCGAGCTATCCACGGCCTGGCGCCTGACGTAGGGCGAGATGAGAAACGCGGGCGAGCGGTGCGAATCCACGTGGTCGGGGCCGTTCTGCGCGTCGTCCTCCAGCACGCAGATGAGGGTGCTCGACCAGAAGCGGCTCTTCGAGACGGCTTCCACCAGCGTCCCCAGCGCATAGTCGTTATCCGCGTTCATGGCGATGGGGGTGAGTTTGCCGCGCTGGGTGCCGCTGGTGTGATCGTTGCCGAGGCGCATGAACATTAGTCGCGGCATGACGCCGGATTTCTCAAACTCTTCGAGGTCGGCCAGAAACACCTTCACGCGTTCCACGTCGGGATACTCGAGATCGAAGTCGCGGTAGTGGAGGTTGGTGACGCTTCTCAGCGCCGGGTCGCGGACCAATTCGACCTGCGTACCGTCGGCTGCGGCCGTGGCGCGATTCTGCGCCATGTAGCCGTAGTTGCGCATGGAAATTCCCGCGCCCGCGGCGCTCGACCAGAGATATCCGGCGGGCGGCGCATCGGTAGGATCCTGCTCTTCGTAGTCGTAATGATTGCGGCGGTTGGCGTAACTATTCGGCCACATCTTCTGGATGTAATCGGTGCCGATGGCCGCGGTCGACCAGGAGTGGCCGTCGGCGCTCACATCGCCGTTCACATAGAAATTATCGAGCAGCACGAACTGGCGCGCGATCTTGTGTTCGTTGGGCGTGACCTTTTCCCCGAACAGCACGAGGGAGGGATCGCCGTTGCCTTCCTTCATATCCCCGAGCACCTGGTCGTAGGAGCGGTTTTCCTTAACGATGTAGATGACGTGCTCGATGGGCGGGAACGGATTGGGGGTGTCCAGTTTCTCGTCGCGGTAGGCGGAGTTGGCCATGGCGATCTTGGTGTAAGCCTGGAGCTGCTCGCCGGTGAAGGGTTCGATGAACGAGGCCGTGCCGGTTTGAATGCGGGCCACGTATTCGACGATGCCGGCGTCGCCCTGGTGGCTGGCCTCCGGACGGCGGGCGGGATTCGGCCCGTGCGGATTCGGATGCGAACCGCCCCCGCGGCCATTCAGCACCACCAGCGTGCCGTCCGGCAGCACGCGCGCCGCGGTGGGATACCAGCCGGTGGGGATGAACCCTTCGACATGGCTGCGTTCCTCGGAGATATCCACCACGGCCACCACGTTGGCGTCGGAGCAGACCACGTAGAGTCGCTTGCCTTCCTGGCCGGTGGCCAGCGCGCTGGGAGTCATGCCGGCGGGTTGGCGCGGCGTCATGGCGGTATTGATGGTCTCGATCAGGGCCAGTTCTTTGCCCTCGGAGACGCCCAGCGTGTAAACGCTGTTGGTATTGGAGGCGGCGATAAACAGGCGCGCGACCCATGGCGTTTCCCCTTCGGCCGCCTCGCGCTTGCCGGCGAGCCAGAGCATGTCGGTGGGATGCGGGCCGAGCCGCACGGTGGTGAGTTGGTTGCCGGAGGCGGTGTCATAGTGGCCTACGGAGCCATCCGCCCAGCTTGTGACGAAGAAGGACTTGCCATCCGGATGGAAGAGGATGCGGTAGGGGCGGCGGCCGGTTTTGACGCGATCGACGATCATGCCGGACTGCGGATTGATCACCACCACCGAGTCGTGATACAGTTCCGCGGCGTAGATCAGGCGGCCGTCGGGGGTAAGCGCGACGTCGCCGATGAAGTCGGTATGCGTGCGCTTGTCGGGCGGAACAACCGGGAAGGTGCGGGTAGCTTCCAGCGCGCCATCGGCGAAGGAGAACTCGTAGACCGCCGCGCGCGATCCGCCGCTCACGTAGACGCGGTCGCCCTTAGGAGAAAAGGTCAGGCCCAGCCAGCCGTCGGCCACGGGCACACGATGGAGTTCGCGTCCGGTAGCAGCGTCCAGCACGCTGATGGTGGGCGGCTTGTATCCGCCGTTCAACACCAGGAGGTATCGGCCATCGGGCGAGAGCGCTGTAGACATGGGGAAAGTGTCCAGCGGGATTTGTTTGCCGGCTGGTTCCAGGCGCCAGCCGCTGTTGAGCAGGAATCCGCCAGTGGGAAGCGGGCCGACCTGCTCGCGCGGGGACGGCTGGGAACACAGGAGAGCGGCAGCCAGAAGGAGGGCAACGACGAAAAATAAGCGCATCCTGCCTACGATCATACCGTGCGGCGCGGTGGATATACGCGGCGGTGGCGTGCTAAGGCAGGGCCGCCCTGGACGATCAAAGCCCAAGTTATTGGATTTAAAGAAGGTGGCGAGTTTGGGGGGCGCGGAGACACGGTGACGCGGCGATGGGGCGGCCCGGGGCCGGTGGATTTTCGAACGGGGGAAGAGATAGTTATCGCGTATCGGTTGGAGTCGTTTGCCTGGTTGTCAAACATCAGGTGGGCGGATTGCTAGCGAAACGGTGTCGCCGCAAATTGATGTCTAGACATCAAACAGGGACCATGATATGATGACTTTATGCGCACGACCCTGACAATCGAGCCCGATGTGGCGCAGCAAATCCACCGCCGCATGACGCAGACAAAACTCCCATTAAAGCGGGTAGTCAACGACGCGCTGCGGGCCGGCTTGTCATCACCGGAGAAAGAATCCAAGGCGCGGTACTCTGTGGAAACATACCCGTGCGAATTCAAAGCCGGCATCGATCCGAACAAGCTCAATCAACTCCTGGACGACCTGGATGCCGAAGAGTTCGTGCGGAAGATGGCGCGCTGAGGGGCCCGTGTTGATACCGGATGTAAATATTCTGGTCTACGCGCATAACTCGCGCGCACGCGAGCACGCCCAGGCCCGCGAGTGGTGGGAGGAAACGTTGGCCGCATCCCGGCCCGTGGGGATGGCCTGGGTAACGATGCTCGGTTTCATCCGCATCATGACGCATCGCCAGATCCTGGAAAATCCCATGCACGTCAATGACGCCGTCCGGCGCGTGCGCGCCTGGCTGGACCACCCGCACGTCCAGATTCTCACACCCGGCGACCGGCACGGCGAAGTTCTGTTTGACTTGCTGCTGCTCCACCTGGGCACGGCCGGCAACCTTACGACCGATGCGCACCTGGCGGCCTTGGCGATTGAATACCAGGCGGAATTGGCATCCACGGACGCGGACTTTGCCCGGTTTCCGCGGTTGCGTTGGTTCAACCCACTCAAACTCAAGTAGGGCTGCCATTGGCGCTTCCCGCGCATGCTGCGAGGCCGGTAAGCGGTGCGCTGTCGTCGGCGGCCGCGCGCGCGGAACCAACGGCGTTGTTAAGGTGTCCAAAATGCAGCGGCATGGGACGATTGGCGGCCAGACTGTTCTCGACTGCACACTTAAAGGCCTGATTATCTGAAACTTTCCCTGCCGCCGGAAACTCTAAACCGATGATGGCGATTGCGCTCGCGGCAGCCTGGGTTCCTTTACGCCGGGCGGCGCGGATCGATCCGATTTCAGGCGCTGCGGCAGGAGTGACCGCGACCTTACTGGGATGGCCGGTTCTTTGTGCGAACAGCTATTCATATCTGAGCGCGACCGTGGGATCGACGCGCATCGCGCGACGCGCCGGAATGTAGGCCGCTGCCAGGGCGACCAGGATTAACAGGCACGCCACGGCGAGAAACGTCAGCGGGTCGTAAACACTCACACCGAAAAGCAGCTTGGCCATGAGCCGGGTCAGCGCGAGAGAAGCGGCGATGCCCACCGCAACTCCGATGAGGGCCACCTTCGCGCCGTGGCCCAGAATCAATCGCAGCACATCGTTCCGCTGTGCGCCGAGCGCCATGCGAATGCCGATCTCATGAGTGCGCTGCCCGGCCAGATACGAAATCACGCCATAGATGCCGACGCACGAGAGAGCTAACGCGAGCGCGGCGAAGACGCCCAGCAGGATCATAGAGAATCGCCGCGCGGCCATTGAATCGGACACGATCTTGTCCATGGTCCGCGTATCGTACACCACAATCTCGCCGTTGACGCTTTCAAGCGCCCGCCGAATGACGCCCATCTCGATTTCCGGCGATCCTTGCGTGCGCACCACGAATAGCGGGCCGCGGGCCATTAGCGGTATGAACTGATCGGGAACCTGCGAAATCGACATATAGAACTGCGCGTGGACAGGCGAGTGGGCGTCTTCAGCCAGGCCCCATTGCTTTACGTGTCCCACGACTCCGACAATTTCCGCCGCCTTGTTCAGAATGGCGAGGTTCACGCGCCGGCCCACAGGATTCTGCCCGGCGAAGTGCAGCTTGGCGAATTCTTCGTCGATGACTATGGCAAACGTGGAATGCTCGTTGTCCGCACGCGTGAGGAATCGCCCGCGCTGCAGCGAAATAGCCATGGCTTTCAAGTAATCCGGCTCGATGACGTAAAACAGCGAGGTCTTCATTTCCGCGTCGGTCGCGGGCTTGGGCTGGCCGTCAATCCAAAACGGCACCTCGGAATCGCCAGACATGGGTATCGCGCCCCCGCTGAGCGAGGCCGCCTCCACCCCGGGAGCGTCAGCCACAGCGTCATGGAGCTGGCGCATGGAGGCGCGAGTGGCATCGGGGGCCGCACCCGGCTTCGTGGGACAGGACACGGAGAATGTGACCACGTTACGGGGGTTGAAGCCCGGATTGACGCTCCACAGTTTGGCAAGGCTGCGGATCATCAGCCCCGCACCGACCAGCAAGACGATCGCCATCGCCATTTCGACGACAACGAAAAGCCCTTGCAGCCGGAGCCGCGCGCCGCTGGACCCGCGCCCCCCTTCCTGCAACGTGGTGTGCAGGCTGGCACGGGAGGTTCTGAGCGCCGGCACAAGTCCGAAGACGATTCCCGCCAGCACGGACGCGGCCAGAGTGAAGAGCAAAACGCGGGAATCGATCTGCACGGACTGAACGCGCGGCAGCGCATCTGGCATCAGCCTGATTGCCGCCTGCGTTCCCCATGCGGCCAGCAGCAGGCCCAAACCGCCCCCGGCGCAAGAGATTACCAGGCTCTCGGTGAGAAGCTGGCGAATCACCCGGCTCTGGCGCGCGCCCAGCGCCGCGCGAATTGCGAATTCGCGAATGCGCCCGGTGGAGCGCGCCAAAAGCAAATTAGCGACATTCACGCACGCAATTAAGAGGACAAATCCCACCGCTGCCAGCAGCATCAGCAGAAATGGCCGGATGTCGCCCACCACGTCCTGTTTGAGCGGAAGGACCGAGATTCCCCTGCCCTTGTCGGCATCCGGATATGCCGCGGCAAGACCTTGCGCCACAGTGTCCATGTCTGCCTGGGCCTGCTGCAGCGTCACTGTCGGCTTGAGCCGGCCCACCGCGTCCATGCCCATGCTCGCGCGCCGATCGCGAAAGGTCGCATCGTTCCACTGGCCGATGGGCACGTAAACGTCGCTCGAATGAAAGTTGCCGCTTTCATAGCGAAAATCCGTAGGAATCACGCCAACCACGGTATAGCCGACTCCGTCGAGCGTTAACGTTTTCCCGAGCGCGTCCGGGGAAGAGCCGAATTTCCTTTTCCAGAATCCGCCGCCGATGAGCGCTACCGGCTGGGCGCCCACCTGGTCCTCCTCGGGACGAAGCAGGCGGCCCGCGACGGGATTCACGCCGAGCACTGAGAAGAAATCCGCGGAGACCATTTCCGCTTTTACCCGTTCAGGCTCGCCCATGCCCGTCAGGTTGAAATCATCCTCGCGAAAGGCCGCCATAGAGGAGAACGAACGCTGGTTGCGCACCCAGTCGAGAAAATTGAGATAGGAGATGGAAGAGTGCGAAAACTCTTTGGTCTTTGCGTAGATGGCAACCAGGCGATCCGGTTGCCGATAAGGGAGCGGATTGAGCAGCACGCTATTCACGACGGAAAAGAGCGCGGTATTGGCGCCGATGCCCAGCGCCAGGGTGAGAATCGCAATCGCCGCAAAGCCCGGCGATTTGGCAACCATGCGGATGCCGTAGCGAATGTCTTGCAGCAAGGTATCCATACTTGTTTCCCGAGGCGCTTTACCGCCTGGAGCCGCGAGATTGCCGCCGGCCATGGCGCCTCACAAATTTGATACGCCGTTGCCGTTGGTAATGTTCCTTGACCTTGCGTGCCGCACGGACCGGCATCGGCCAGTGCCTTCTCTCTCATCCGCGCGATCCGCACGCACTATTGGATAGCGCACAACGCGCGGCATGTTATCTTCGGAAACGATGCCCCATCGCCATCCGGTCCGCGTCCGGCGCGTGGATGAATGCGCCACCCTCGACGAGATTTTCCGGCACTGTCTGCCGGCCTTTGGCGGGGCGTATCTGCGGCGCATCTACACCATCCTCGACCGCGCGATCGGCGAGGGCTGCCCGCTGACGTTGGCCATCTCCGGCCCAGTCACCGTGTCGGGCCAGCACCTGGCGTGGCTCATCCCGCTGCTCGAAACCGGATGGGTGGCCTACATCAGCACGACCGACGCGGTCTGCTATCACGACGGGCATCGCAGCCTGGACGCGCATGCCGGCGATCCCATTCACGAAGTGCCGATCCACAGCGACGACGCGGCGCTGCGCGAGGAGGGCACCATCCGCGTTACGGACATGGCGTTCGACGAGGCCGTGCTGCTCGATCAGGACCGCTTCCTGAGCGCCTGCCTGGCGCGTCCCGAGTTTCAAAAGAAGATGACCGGCACGGAATTGCGTTACCGTCTGGGCGCATATTACGCCGCGCAGGAGCGGCGCAACGGAGTGCCCGCGGGACTGCTGGCCACGTGCCATCGCCTGGCTATTCCGGTGCTGGTGGGCGCGCCGGCGGATGGCAGCGTGTTCCTGAATTCGATGAAGCTGTGGGCCATGCGCAACGCCGGCATCGTGCCGGAATATGCCTTCGACCTGGACCTGCACGCCGAGGTGTTCGAGGCCTGCGCGTATCACCGCTGGGGATTGTTCGAGAGCGAAGCGCGCGCGCTGGCCACGCTAATCCTGGGCGGCGGCGTTCCGAAGAACTACAATCTGCAGCCGGAGCCGGCGCTGGGCCAGGTGCTCGGGCTTCCGAATGTGCGCGGCTACCAGTTCGACGTGCAGATCGTCACCGCGCCGGTCACGGATGGTTCACTGTCTTCCTGTCCGCCCGCCGAGGCGGTGACTTGGGGAAAGGTGGATAAGGACACTTATCTGCAGACTACCGAGAGTATGCAGGCGGATTACTCGATGGTGATGCCGTTCGTGGTGAAGGCACTATTGGATAATCACTCCAAGCGGGAGGGTTATCGTTTGTACGAACAGCGCGACGCACTCTGCGAACGGCTGCGGGAGGATGTGCGAGGCAATCGGGAGTGGCTGCTGCGCAGCGTGGACTACCCGCTGGCGCAGTAGCTACTCCAGTGAGGCAGCCCGCCCGCACCAGGGCGGGGGGTGTACTTCGCCGCCGCCGGTCGGAACCGGATCGTAGCACACGCATGCACGTGACCGGCCCGGTCGCCACGGACGCCGAATCTCTGCGATAAGCCGTTGCCGCGAGGATGGGCTGGGCGGTTAATCTGCGACTTCCCTTTTATGTCTCATACCGGATTTTACCGGCGCCACCGAAAATAACTACCGGTGGTGTCCCATTTCCATTTTCAAGTTAGGAAACCACCCCCCTTGACATATTAGCGCAGCGGGGCGAACCTGGGAGCATGGAGGACACCCAATGGCCCGGCTCTATCTAGCCGCGCCCGAGGCCAAGCAATGAGGGCGCCACACCACATCTCCTGGTTTTTCAGGCCCCCGCGTAACCGCAAGCGCAAACCCGCGCAGGATTTCTATCCGATCATACGCGAGAACGAACGGCTTATTGCTTTTCTGATCCTGGTCTTTGTGGTTCTGTTAGTCTGGGCTGGCAGCCACCAATGACCATCTTCCACGGCATTCACTGGTAGTTCTTCTCGCCGCGCGCGCCAGCCTGGGGCGGCCATGCGAGGCCCGCAAGCAAAAAATGCCGAGGCACGCGAAGCGCACTCAAAGCTGTTGCGATGCCGACACCACCGACCAGCCTTCCGCCCTGATGCTGTCCACTACGTCTGGGTATGTCGCAACGAAAGCCGTTTCACCCTGGCGCTTCAGTTCGTAATACTGCACGCCGGTCGGCAGTCCCTGTTTCAACACGGCAGATGCGGCCGTCAACTGATCGAGGAAAACGCGATTCAGGTCATCGCCTTCTGCCGCCCATCTGCCATCTGGCCGCTCAAAAACATAGCCAACGACATTGAGCGGGCCGGGGCCATCGCACACGGACCAATATCCGCGGGAGTCCCGCCAAAAAGTGGGTTTCATAGGACGATTGTATCACTGCATACCGTACGCGCCTTGACTTCGCCCCCTACTTCCCACGCACCACTTCCAAAAACGCCCGCGCGGCATGACTCAGCACGCGCCGCGTGGGATAGATCAGCCGGACCTTGCGCTCCACGTGCAACTCCTTCACCTTCACCTCGCGCAAGGGGCCCTGCTCGATCTCCTGCTCCACGCACATGCGCGGCAGAAAGGCCACGCCCTGGTTGTTCTGCACCAGCTTGCGGATGGTCTCGATGGTCGGCATTTCCACCGGCATGTTCAGCGGCACGCACCGCCGCTGAAACTCGCGCACCTCGGCGAGCGAGTTCTCCATTTCCAATTGCAGATTCTCGAAGCGGCGCGCGTAGTCGAGCACGGTGCGGCCGGCGTCGGTCAGCACCAGGTCTTCGGCGGAGCGGTCGATCAGCTTTTCGCCCAGTTCCGTCTCCAGCCGCGGTAAAGCCAACGGGACGGCGGGCTGCGCGCGCAGCAGCCGTTCGTCGGCCCACGAGAAGCTGGTTTTCCCATATCTTTTCGCGTACCCTGAAATTAGGAGCGTAGATCATGGCGAGCCTCGATTGGTCACAATGTCCCGCCGTGGAGAGTATCCCCGGCAAGGTCAGCGGCGCGTGGGTGTTCAAGGACACGCGGATGCCGGTTTCCATTGTGTTTGAAAACCTCGAAGCCGGGGCCACCATCGACGAAATCATGGAGTGGTTCCACCTGACGCGGGAACAGATCGTGACTGTCCTTGAATTTGCCGCACGAAGCCTCGACCCATTGCCAGCCCTGCAGCAGGGCGCGACATCAACGGTAAAGGCTTATCCTGTTTGACCACAGCGCACCAGCCCCGCTGCGAGATGCACTGAAAGGTCACGTGGTCATCGAAACGGTTGAACGTGGATGAGAGAGGCTTGCTAACGGCACTTTGCTCGATGCCGCCGAGGCAGCCGGCTTCGAGCTGTTCGTGACCGCCGACAAGAATATCCGGTATCAGCAGAATTTTGACGGGCCGGAAAATCTCTATCTTGCGCCGATACGTTGAGAGGGTCGTCGCTGCGGTGAGCGCGGCCACTCCGGGCAGCCACACTGAAGTTGACATCCCTTTCAAGTGAGCGCCGCTTGTGTGTCAAAGCAGCAAGACCCGGCCCGCACTGAGTCTCGTTCACGGCGTCCTCAAGGCGTTGGGCGATATCGTCACGGGAATAAGAGCGGGTCCTGGAGGACCCGCGCAGACCTGGGGGTCTGCCCCAGGGGTCTGCCCCACTTCCTACTTCCCTCGCACCACATCCAAAAACGCCCGCGCGGCATGGCTCAGCACGCGCCGCGTGGGATAGATCAGCCGGATTTTGCGCTCCACGTGCAACTCCTTCACCTTCACCTCGCGCAGCAGGCCCTGCTCGATCTCCTGCTCCACGCACATGCGCGGCAGAAAGGCCACGCCCTGGTTGTTCTGGACCAGCTTGCGGATGGTCTCGATGGTGGGCATCTCCACCGGCATGTTCAACGGCACGCGGCGCTCCAGGAATGCGCGGATCACCACGTCGCGATACGGCGAAATGACGTTGTGCGCGATGAAGGTCTCGGCGGCCAAGTCAGTAATCGAAACTGTTTTGCGATCCGCCAGCCTGTGTTTGGGCGACACCACGAAGGCCAGCGCGTCGGTATAGATCACGGTGGAAGTCAGGCGCTCGTCGGGCGGGTCGTAGCTGATCACGCCCAGTTCCAGGTTGCCGTCCAGCAGTTCGTTGGGGATCTTGCTCGACAGGCTGCGCCGCACCCGCACGTTGATCTTGGGGTGCAGCCGCCGGAAGTTCTCGATATGCCGCAACAGGTACAGCGAAGTGGATTCATTGGCGCCCACCGTGAGCGTGCCAGCCGAATTGTCGCGCAGTTCGGCCAGCGAGTTCTCCATTTCCAGCCGCAGATTCTCGAAGCGCCGCGCATAGTCGAGCACCGTGCGCCCGGCGTCGGTCAGCACCAGGTCTTTGGCGGAGCGGTCGATCAGCTTCTCGCCCAGTTCCGTCTCCAGCCGCTGCAAAGCCAGCGAGACGGCGGGCTGCGTGCGCAGCAGCCGTTCCGCGGCGCGGGAGAAGCTCTTCTCGGTGGCTATCGCCAGGAAAACCTGGAGTGCGTGCAGTTCCATGCGTTTTCAGCATAACAAAAGATTATACGGACCGCTAATATTATAAATTTGCTAAATTGCGCCGCCCCCGGCATAATGACTCAATAGGGCGGTTTCTATGAGCGATCGAGTCTACATTTTCGATACCACGCTGCGGGATGGCGAACAATCGCCAGGCTGCAGCATGAACGTGCCGGAAAAGATCCGGATGGCGCGCAAGCTGGTGGAGTTGGGCGTGGACATCCTGGAGGCGGGCTTCCCCATCGCTTCGCAAGGCGATTTTGAAGCTGTGGACGCCATCAGCCGCGAGTTTCCCTGGGCGCAGGTGGCTGCGCTGGGGCGCGCCTGCACCATGGACGTGGAACGCGCCGCGCAGTCGTTGCGGCACGCCCGCCGGCCGCGCATCCACACCTTCATCGCCACCAGCGATATCCACCTGAAGTACAAGCTGAAAAAATCGCGGCAGCAGGTGCTGGAAGAAGCCGTGGCCGCGGTGGAACTGGCGCGCCGATACGTGGACGACGTGGAGTTCTCGGCCGAGGATGGCGCGCGCACCGACCCCGACTATCTCGAGGAAATCTCCAAAGCGGTGGTGGCCGCGGGCGCGCGCACCGTGAATATTCCGGACACCGTGGGATACTCGGTGCCCTACGAATACGCCGGGCTGATCGGCCGCATCGTGAAAGCGCTGGGCGACTGCGCGATCGTCAGCGTGCACTGCCACGACGACCTGGGCCTGGCCACCGCCAATTCCATCGCGGCGGTGGAAGCGGGCGCGCGGCAGATCGAATGCACCATCAATGGAATCGGCGAGCGGGCCGGCAATTGCGCGCTGGAAGAAGTGGTGATGCTGTTCAAGACCCGCCAGGATCGGCTGCCTTACGATACGGGCATCCGCACCGAGCATCTGTACTCCGCCAGCCAAATGCTGGCTTCGATGATCAGCTTCGGCCCGCAACCGAACAAGGCCATCGTGGGGCGCAACGCGTTCGCGCACGAGGCGGGCATCCACCAGGATGGCTACCTCAAGGAAAAGACGACTTACGAGATCATGGATCCGCACACGGTGGGCGTGCCGGAAAGCAAGTTGGTGCTGGGCAAACACAGCGGCCGCCACGCGCTGAAGAAGCGCACCGAGGATCTGGGCTACGACCTGGGAAAGGAAGAACTGCAAGTGTTGTACGAGCGCTTCACGGCTCTGGCCGACAACACCAAGGGACTGCTCGACGAAGAGATCGTGGCGTTGATTGAAGAAGGCCAGATGGCGATGAAGGTGGCCGCGGACTAAGCGGGGGGGCCGTAAGAGCGAGGCTGAGAGCCCCGCGCAGGCCGAGGGCCTGCCCCACAATTTATGGATCTTAACATTTTAGTCCTGCCCGGCGACGGCATCGGCACGGAAGTGACGCGCGAGGCCGTGCGCGTGCTGCGGCACGTAGCGGGAAAGTGGAATCACCCGCTGCACATCGCGGAAGGACTGCTGGGCGGCATCGCGATTCATCGCACCGGGAGCCCGTTTCCCGAGGAAACCGCGCGCCTGGCGGCGGACGCCGACGCCACGCTGTTGGGCGCGGTCGGCTTGCCGGAGTTCGATAACTGCCCGCCGGAGAAGCGCCCGGAAAAAGGGCTGCTGGGCATCCGCAAAGCGCTGGGAGTTTTCGCCAACCTGCGGCCGGTGCGCGCCTTCGCGGCGCTGCTGGATTCATCGCCGCTGAAGAACGCGCTGGTGGAAGGCACGGACATGATCATCGTGCGCGAGTTGACCGGCGGCATCTACTACGGCACGCCCCGCGGCATTTCGGGCAGCGGGCCGGAAACGCGCGCGGTCAATACGATGACGTATACCCGCGCGGAAATCGAGCGCGTGTCGCACGTGGCCTTTCGCCTGGCGCGGGGACGCCGCCGCAAAGTCACTTCGGTGGATAAGTCGAACGTGCTGGAGAATTCGCAGTTATGGCGGCGGGTAGTCACCGAAATCGCCGTCGAGTATCCGGATGTGGCGCTGGATCATCTGCTGGTCGATAACTGCGCGATGCAGTTGATCCTGAATCCGCGCCGTTTCGACGTCGTACTGACGGAGAACATGTTCGGAGACATCCTGAGCGACGAGGGGGCCGTGCTGGCGGGATCGATCGGCATGCTGCCCTCGGCGTCGCTGGGCGGGCGCAAGCCATCCGGCGCATGGGTCGGATTGTACGAGCCGGTACATGGCTCGGCGCCGGACATCGCCGGTCAGAACAAAGCAAACCCGCTCGGGGCCATTGGCTCCGTGGCGGCCATGTTGGAATACAGTTTTGGTTTGAAGGAAGAAGCCGCCAGCGTGAATGCCGCGATCGAAGCAGTACTGGGTAGCGGACGCGTGACAGCGGACCTCAGACCATCGGGCGCGCCGGCCACCACCGAACAGGTTGGTGAAGCCGTGTGCGCCGCAATCGGATAGGCCCGGGAGCTTACCGGCTCGCCGGGCCTGTACGATCCACCGCATCGCAACCAGTCACAATAGACTTATGCCCCCACGCACCATCATCGAAAAACTTTGGGACGCGCACGTGGTCCACGAACAGCCCGGCGCGCCCACCTTGCTGTACATTGATTTACACCTGGTACACGAAGTCACTTCGCCGCAGGCATTCCAGGGCTTGCGCGAGCGCGGCATCAAAGTGCGCCGGCCCGATCTGACCGTGGCGACCACCGACCACAGCACGCCGACCACCGACCCCTCGCTGCCCATTGTCGACGAGATCGCCGCCAGGCAAGTCGCGCAACTCGAAACCAACTGCCGCGATTTCGGTATCCGGTGTTATGGAAGGCGCAGCGACCGGCAGGGGATCGTACACGTAATCGGTCCCGAACTGGGCTTGACGCAGCCCGGCATGACCGTGGTCTGCGGCGATAGCCACACCGCCACGCACGGGGCATTCGGCGCGCTGGCCTTCGGCATCGGGACCAGCGAAGTCGAGCACGTGCTGGCCACCCAATGCCTGCTGCAGCGCAAATCCAAAACGTTCCAGGTGCAGGTGGATGGCGCGCTGCGCAAGGGTGTTACGGCCAAGGACATCATCCTGGCGCTGATCGCGCGCATCGGCGTGGGCGGCGCCACCGCTTCCATACTTGAATACCGCGGCCCGGCGATCCGCGCACTGACCATGGAAGAGCGCATGACCGTGTGCAATATGTCCATCGAAGGCGGCGCGCGCGCGGGCATGATCGCGCCGGACGACACCACGTTCGAATACCTGGCCGGACGGCCGCACGCGCCGAAGGGGGCGGATTGGGATGCGGCCCTGGCGCGCTGGAAGCAGTTGCCCACCGACGAAGGCGCGGCCTATGACCGATCTATCGCGATCGACGCGGACCAGCTCGAGCCGATGATCACCTACGGCACGAATCCCGGCATGGGCATGGCGATCACGGCTGCGTTGCCCGAGCCTGAGCAAGTGGCCGACCCGCTACAGCGCGATTCCATTTCGAAGGCCCTGCGCTATATGGATCTGGAAGGCGGCAAGCTGCTGCTGGGCCATCCGGTCAATGTGGTGTTCATCGGAAGCTGCACCAATTCGCGCATCTCCGATCTGCGCTCGGCGGCCTCGCTGCTGAAGGGCCGCAAAGTGAACCCGCAGGTGCGCGTGATGGTGGTGCCCGGGTCGCAACAAGTGAAGCGGCAGGCCGAAGCCGAGGGACTGCCGGAGATTTTCCGTGCGGCGGGCTGCGATTATCGCGAGCCCGGCTGCTCCATGTGCATCGCCATGAACGGCGATCAATTGCAGCCCGGCGAGTACAGCGTTTCCACCAGCAACCGCAATTTCGAAGGCCGCCAGGGCAAGGGTGGACGCACCTTCCTGGCCAGTCCGCTGACCGCCGCGGCCGCCGCGCTGACCGGTGTGGTGACCGATGTGAGGACACTGTTATGACTTTCCGCGGCATTATGAATTTCCGAAGCCGGCTCGTGCCGCTGCCCATGAACAATGTGGACACGGACCAGATCATCCCGGCGCGCTTCCTGAAAACGATTTCCAAACAGGGGCTCGACAAGCAGCTTTTCAACGACTGGCGCTACGATGCGGAGGGCAACCCGAAGCCCGATTTCATCCTCAACCAGCCGCGCGTGAAAGGCGCGCAGATTCTGCTGGCCGGCGACAATTTCGGCTGCGGCAGTTCGCGCGAGCACGCACCCTGGGCGCTGACTCAGTTCGGATTCCGCGCGGTGATCAGCACCTCGTTCGCCGATATCTTCAAACAGAATTCGTTGAAGAATGCGCTGCTGCCGATTGTGGTGCCCGCCGATGTCCACGCCGCGCTGTTCGCCATGGTGGACCGCGATCCGGACACGGAAGTCACCGTGGACCTAGCCACCCAAACCGTGGCCCTGCCGGACGGCCGCAAGGTGGAATTCCCCATCGATCCATTCTCCAGACACTGTCTGTTGGAGGGCGTGGACGAACTGGGCTACATCCTGAAGAACGAAGCCGCAATCGCGGCGTATGAAGCGGGGCAGGTAGGTTCAATCGACACACTGGCATGATCCATCCACCGGGAGTATCAGGCGCATGAATATGCGCCAGGGTTGTCGCTCTTCGGATCGAGCGGCGGTGGAGAGGCCTTCGCTTTCGATCAACGTGGTGGCGGAAAAACGCCGGTGGTTTCAGTGCCACCCGCGCCGAGCCCCTGGCTCGGCGGTCGGACCGGGGGGTCCGACGCGGGCGAGGGCGCCCGCCCCACGGTTGGCGTGCTATGGTCGGGATTTCGATGCGCGCAACCCGGAAAGCGTGGCCCTTACTCGTGCTGCTGGCGGAGGTGCTGGCGTTCTTTCGGCAGGTCCTGTTCTACGGCCATTACGCCATCCCGTGGGATTTCCGTTACTACCATCTCTCGCAGGCCTGGTTTATCGCTCGGTCGTTCGCGCGCGGGGAGTTGCCGCTTTGGGACCCTTATACTTACTGCGGCATGCCGTTTTACGCCAACCTCACGGCGCAGCTTTTTTATCCACCGGCCCTGGCCGCGATCCTGCTGAGTAACTTCGGCGGCGGCGGACATCTGCTCTATTGGCTGGAACTGCAAATGGTCGCGCACGTATTTCTGGCGGGCGCGTTCACTTACTGGCTGCTGCGCCGCCTGGGCCTGGGGCGCGCGGCAGCAGTGGTGGGCGCGACCGTCTACCAGCTTGGCGCTTACACGGCTTCGCAAGCCGAGCACCTGGGCGCGGTGGATGCGGCCGCGTGGCTCCCGCTGGCATGGCTGTGCGTGGTGGCGCTCGGCGAGCGGTTCCGGTGGCGCTGGTTGGCCCTCCTCGCCTGTGCGCTGGCGATGTCGCTGCTGGCTGGATTTCCCGCCACCACGGCGGTGGTGTTCATCTCCTGCTTTCTGCTGGCTGCGATTCTTGCCCTGCTGCGCCGAGCCTCGCCGCTGGTGCTGGTCCGCACGGCGATCGCGGCGGCGTGGGCCGTACTGCTGGCCGCCATCCAAGTCTTCCCGACGCTTCAGCTTTCGCGCCTGAGCGTAGCGCAATACCGCAGTCAATTTCTGAAGACCGGCGGCGGCATGCCGCTGCAGGCTCTGATTTCGCTGGTGCTGCCCAATCATTACGGGATGCTCACCTTCGACGGCGGCGTTTGGAAGCATCCCTGGGAAATGACCTCTCTTTATACTTACTGCGGAATCCCTGCATTGGTGTTTGCGGTGTTAGCCGTCGTGTACCGCAGGAACCGGTACACGGCCGGCATCGCTTTGCTGACGCTTTCCGTCGGCCTGTGGATGCTGGGCGATTCCACACCGGTTGGGAAGACCATCTTCGTGCTGCTGCCGGATGCGGTGAAGGGTTCGTTATACGCCCAGTTCGCGCTGTGCGCGTTTTCGCTCGGCATGGCCGTGCTGGCGGGGTTGGGCGCGGAGCAGGTTTTCGAGGGACGCCGCCGCTGGGTGCAGGCGGCCGTGGTCGCGATGGTGGCAGCGGACTTGATCGCCGTCAGTTCCGGGCGGCCCTTCAACACCGTGGACGAACAGCTTGATCCGGGGATCGGCTACGACCACTACGCCACCGTCCCGCGGATTCCTGCGGAAATACGGCGGCTGGCGACCCGGAATGTGCCGCCATGGCGGATGGATTCGATGGAGGGATACATGGACATGGCGACGCACGGTCCGTTGTTCGAATACCCGTCGGCCAATGGCAACGATCCGTTCGCGCTGGTCAGGCTGATGCAGGTGCGGCTGTCGTTTTGCCAGGGTGTGATCTGGGGCCGTTATTACGAGATTGCCAACCCCGATTCGCCGGTGCTCAAACTGATGAACGTGCGGTATGTGATGGCGGCGCATGTGCTCGGCAAACCGGGCGCGATGCAACAGGTGCTCGAACTGCCTGGGACGCACATCTACGAGAATCCGGGCGTGCTGCCGCGGTTCTTTCTGGTAAGCCGGGTGCGTCGCGCCGCGAACATGGAGGAGGCGCTCGCCATGCTGCGGTCGCGCGATTTCGATGTTGGGTCGGAAGCCGTGGTGGAGGGACCGCTCCAGGGACCGCTCCCTTACGGTCGCGGCTCGGTAACATTGCGTGCGGGAACATCGCGCGCAGGAAAATTGCGCGCGGGAGACGTGCGGGTGCTCGCGGGAGACGTGCGGGTGCTCGAATATGGCGCGCGGCAATTCACGCTGGAGACGGACGCGGCGGCGTCGGCATTTCTGGTGACGTCAGAAACGGCGTATCCGGGATGGCACGCGTGGGTGGATGGCGAAGCGCGCGCGCCGCTCATGACGGACGTGGCATTCCGCGGTCTGCCGGTCCCCGCCGGCAAACACGTGGTGAAGATGCGATTCGATCCGGAAATCCTGTGGCGCTCCGCGTGGCTGACTCTGGCTGCGTCGGTCGCGCTGGTTCTCGCCGTGTGGTTCGGCGATAATCGAAGCACAGGGTCATGGACTTCAAAGAGCAACTGAAATCCTCCGTAGACATCGTCAAGGTGATCGGGGAATACGTGCGCTTGCGCAAGTCCGGGGTGTCCCGGTATACCGGGCTCTGCCCATTTCACAGCGAGAAGACGCCGTCGTTTTCCGTGCATGCCGGGCATCAGTTTTATAAGTGCTTCGGCTGCGGCGCATCCGGCGACGTGCTGAAGTTCGTCATGGAATTCGAGCACGTCAGTTTTCCGGAAGCGCTCAAGCTGCTGGCGGAGCGCAACGGCATTCCGATGCCCAAGCGTGCGGAGTATGCCGACGCGGACACGCGCCTGCGGGCCGCCGTATTCCAGATCCAGGAACTGGCCGAAGAGGCATTTCGCGAGCAGCTTGCCGGGCCGGCGGGCACCGAGGCGCGCCGCTATCTGGACAAGCGCGGCGTTGCGCCGGAGGTTAGTGCGCAATTCGGGCTGGGGTACGCCGAGCGCTCCGGCCGGTCGCTGCTGCGCCTTTTGGAAAAACAGGGGTTCACCGCCGAGCAACTGGAGAACTCCGGTCTGCTGGGCCGGCGCGATGACGGCAGCTTCTACGACCGCTTCCGCAACCGGTTGATGTTTCCCATCCACAGCGAATCGGGAAAAACCATTGGATTCGGCGGGCGCGCGCTCGATCCGGCCGACGAGGCGAAGTACTTGAATTCCGCCGAATCGCCGATATATAAGAAGAGCGCCGTGCTCTACAACCTGCACCGGGCCAAGGAAGGCATCCGGCGAGCGGACCGGTCGGTGTTGGTAGAAGGCTACATGGACGCCATCGGCGTCTCCGCGGCGGGTGTGCGCGAGGTGGTGGCCAGTTGCGGAACGGCGCTGACGGCGCAGCAGGTGCAGGCGTTGCGGCGGCATTCCGACAAGATCGTGGTGAATTTCGATCCGGACGCGGCGGGGGCCAACGCCGCGGAACGGTCCATCAACCTGCTGTTGGACGAGAACATGCATGTGCGAGTCGTGGAGTTGGAGGGCGGTCTCGATCCGGACGAATACTGCAAGGAACGCGGCGCGGACGCCTATCGCGGCAAGCTGGATAAGGCGCAGACTTATTTTTACTGGCTGGCCGATCGGGCGCGGGCGAAGTTCGACCTGCGCACGGCGGAAGGGCGGGTGGCGGGATTCCAATTCCTGCTGCCGGCCATTCAGCGGCTGCCAGATAAGATTGAGCGGGTAGCGGTGGCGAACGACGTGGCGGGATACCTGGGTGTGGACGCGGGGCTGGTGTTGGAAAACTTTCGCAAAGCCGCCATGGACCGGCGCGACAAGAAGGTCGCGCCCGTGCGCGAGCCTTTACGGGCGGACGAAAAGATCCTGCTGAACCTGCTGGTTTCCGATGAGGAGGCGCGCCAGGAGCTGATTCCGGAACTGGAGCAACTGCCGGCGGTGGAGCAGTTCGCCACGCGGCGCATATTCAAGGCGCTGTTCGCCCTGCACGCCGGCGGTACGGTGACTTTCGAGGAATTACACGCGCGCCTGGAGGAAAGCGATCAGGAGTTATTAGCGTCCGCGGTGTTGCAGGATGAAACGAATGGCTCCGCCGTCTCACTATCCCTTGGAGTGGAATGTCTGCGCAGCCTCGAACGCTCCAGCCTCAAGGCCCAGGTGGCCGCGTTAAAGGCCCAGGTGAAAGCGGCGGAGCGGTCTGGAGATTTGCACGAGGCACTGCGGCTGGCGGACGAACTGCGCCATCTCGAAAAGGCCGGATAGCCGCGCGCCGCAAGAAACGCGCGGGTGTACAATGTGGAAAACAGTCTCGCAACGGGTAGGGCACTTCAGTGGCACCGGAAGATAAACTCGATCGTTTGCAGCAGTTAGTCGAACAGGGCAAGGATAAGGGCTATGTGGCCTATGAAGATCTGAACGAAGCCTTGCCCGCCGGTCTCGGCAATGGGACCGAGCTTGGCAGCCTGCTGGCCGACCTGGATGGGTCCGGCATCGAGATCCTGGAAGATCCCAAACTCGAATTCGACCAGAAACTCGAGGAAGCCGAAGATCTGTTGGATCTGGACTTGGTTCCGGCGAGCGGGGAGAAGGTCGACGATCCGGTACGCACCTATCTGCGCGAGATGGGCACTGTGCCGCTGCTGTCGCGAGAAGGCGAGACGGAGATCGCGCGTCGCATCGAACGCGGCCAGAATACGGTGATGAAGGCGCTCTCGCGTTCGCCGCTGGTGATCCAGGAGATCCTGGACCGGGCGGAGGAGGTGCGGCGCGGGGCAATTGCCGCGCGCGATGTGGTGTTGCTGGCCGACCCGCTCAGCATGGACGAACCCCCGGAAGATGGCGGCGAGAGCGGCGAGAGCGGCCAGGAATTGATCGTCATGGCCGAAGAAGCCGCGCGGCATTTCAAGAAATTCCAACAGTTGCGGCAGAAGCTGAACGCCATCCCGCGCGGGCTGAAACCCAAGCAGCACGCGCATCTGCTTTGGGAAACGCATCGCGCGCGCGTGCGGGTTTCGCGGCGCATACGGACGGTCCGCTTCCAGGGATCCATGCTGCGGCGCTTCGCCGCGCGGATTCGGGCTGCTGTGGAGGAACTCGCGCCGGTGGAGCGGGAGATGGCGCGCATCCAGCGCCGCATCGAGACCTCGCCGGCGCGGGCGGAAGGCGTCAAGGAACTGCGCAGGGAGCAGCGCGGTTATGCGCAAAGAGTGCAGCAGATCGAGGAGCGCTGCTGCTCCCCGGCGGCGGAGTTGCGGCGCACGCTGGCAATCATTACCAAAGCCGGCCAGGAAGCCGAAACCGCCAAGCGCGAATTGATCGAGGCCAACCTAAGGCTGGTGGTGAGCATTGCCAAGCGCTACACCAATCGCGGGCTGCAGTTCCTGGACCTGATCCAGGAAGGCAACATCGGCCTGATGCGGGCGGTGGATAAGTTCGAGTACCGCCGCGGATACAAGTTTTCGACCTACGCCACGTGGTGGGTGCGGCAAGCCATCACGCGCGCCATTGCGGACCAGGCGCGCACCATCCGCATTCCGGTGCACATGATCGAGACCATCAACAAGCTCATCCGCGCCTCCCGCCAGTTGATTCAAGAATTGGGGCGCGAGCCCACCTGTGAGGAACTGGCCAAGCGCCTGGACCTGCCGGTCTCCAAGGTGCGTAAGGTGCTGCGCGTAGCGCAAGAGCCGATCTCCCTGGAGACTCCCGTGGGCGAAGAGGACGAGTCGCACCTGGGAGATTTTCTGGTGGACCAGGCGGGCCTGTCGCCTTCCGACGCGGTGATCAATCTAAACCTGCGCGAGCAGACCGCTCAGGTGCTGAAGACCCTCACGCCGCGCGAGGAGAAGATCGTCAAGATGCGCTTCGGGCTGGAGGACGGCAGCGAGCACACGCTGGAAGAGGTTGGGCAGAATTTCGCGGTGACGCGCGAGAGAATCCGCCAGATCGAGGCCAAGGCGCTGCGCAAGTTGCGGCATCCGAGCCGAAGTCACCGGCTGCGGGCGTTTCTCGAAGATGGCGCCGGCAACGGGTAACGCTGCCGAATCCGCGCGCCCTCAAAGATCCGGATTCCAGATATCAGCCATTTCCAGCACAAAACCTGCGACGGGAGGTTCGCCCGCGACACGGCGAGGATCGACCAGCCGCTCTGTCGTTTGACCGGGGCGGTAGATATAGACCGTGCGCGCCTCCGGATCGATCAACCATCCTAGTTTGGCGCCGTTGTCGATCCATTCCCGCATCTTGGCCTGCGCCCGTGGCAGCCGGTCTGAAGGTGAACGGAGCTCGACCACGAAGTCGGGGCACAGCGGCAGGAATTTCTTCTTCTGCTCCGGCGTCAGCGCAGCGAGCCGGGATCGCAGAACCCAAGAGGCGTCCGGAGAGCGCGCCGCGCCTCCGGGAAGAATATACTCCACATTGGAGTCGAAGTCCTTTCCGCGGCCCTCGCGCCTGGCCCAAGTGTACAATTGGGCCGTCAAACCGGCGTTCCGGTGGGATGTCTCGCCTCCAGTGGGCGGCATAATGACGATCTCTCCTTTCGCGGTCCGCTCGATGCGGAAGTCTGGGTTGGCCGCGCAGAAGGCATAATACTCCTCATCGGTCATCCGCCGCGGTGGTTGGAAGCGGATCGTCGAATCCGGCTCGATGTCGTTCAGCACCAATTGCATTGCTTCCATGATATACGATTGTCTTTAGCCGGGAGGCATTATGGAACGACGAACCTTTCTAATGGGCGCCGGTCTGGTTTCGATGGGCGCGCGGGCGGCCAACGACACCGTCGGCATTGGAGTGATCGGCCTGGGGGGACGCGGCCGCGATCACCTGAAGTATTACAGCGAGCTGCCGGGTGCGCGCGTAGTCGCCATCTGCGATGTGAATCAGGCGCAGACCGAGCGCGCCACGCAGATCGTCGGGAAGCTCGGAGGCAGCCAGCCGCACGTTCACCAGGACCTGCGCAAGCTCTTCGAGGACAAAGACGTGGACGCGGTGTCCATCGCCACGCCCAATCATTGGCACGCACTGGCCACCATATGGGCCTGCCAGGCCGGCAAAGACGTCTATTGCGAGAAGCCCGCCTGCTACAACATTTTCGAAGGCCGCGCCATGGAGGCGGCGGCGCGCAACTCCAAACGCATGGTGCAGATCGGGATGCAGGGCCGCAGCCTGGCCCACAAACAGCGCGCCATGGATCTGCTGCACTCGGGCGCTATCGGGCAAGTCTATATGGCGCGCGGCATCTGCTTCAAGCGCCGGCCGTCCATCGGCCACACACCCGCCGAGCCGGTTCCGCCGGGCCTCGACTGGGACCTCTTCCTGGGTCCCGCGCCCATGCGTGAATACACCAAGAATCGTTATCTATACAACTGGCACTGGTTCTGGGACACCGGCAACGGCGACATCGGCAACCAGGGCATCCATGAAATGGACCTGGCCCGGCGCGGCCTGGGCCGGGACCTGCCCAAAAGCGCGGTTTCGACCGGCGGGAAGTACGTTTATGAGGACGACCAGGAAACGCCCAACACCCAGATCGCCACGTTCGACTACGGCGACGCCGAAATCGTCTTCGAAGTGCGCGGCCTGAACACTGGTGGGGAGCCAGGCATTCCGGCGTCGGGTCCGAATTTCGTCGGCGTGACCTTTTTCGGCAGCAAGGGCTTCATGGCGGTGGATGAACACGGCTTTCAGATTTTCCTGGGAGACAAGCGCGAGCCGGGCGAGTCGATGAAGCCCGCCGAGGGTGAGATCGACGACACCATCCCGCACATGGCTAACTTCCTCAAAGCGGTGAAGAGCAGAAACCCCGCGGACCTTACCGCCGATGTCTCAGTCGGCGTAACTTCCGCCGCCCTGGTGCACATGGCGAACATCAGCTACCGGGTGGGGCGCAAGCTGAATTACGACTCCGCGTCCGGAAACTTCGCGGGCGATGACCAGGCCAATGCCATGATGACGCGCCCCGTGTATCGCAGCCCGTATCTAGTGACGTAGCTATGTGGGGCGGACCTCCAGGTCTGCGCGGGTCCTCTAGGACCCACTGGGCCAGCGTGGACGCCCGGCCGCAGGACTGGAGTCCCGCCCCACGAACAAGCTACTGACTAAGTAGCCCAAATGCCGCCACCCCATTCGGCGTCCCGACGTACACTTTACCGTTGACGATGGTCGGCACCATGAACTTGTTGCCCGCGCCGAACTGGTCGCGTCCGTTCGCCGCCTGACTGGTGTTGTATAGCTCCTGCGACAGATTACCGGCCGCGTACGCGTGCAGCACGGCGAGTGTGTTGTTCTCCACCGCCCACAGGATGCCGTTTGCCGCTCCGTTCGCCGAGATACTCGGCGTCGCTCCGGGATAAGGAAACTGAGTGCCGGTGGTCGAAACCGGAGTCAATGAGAGCATCGCCTTGCTGAACTGAAACGCCCGGATAGGGCCGCCCACCGCGCCAAAATACACGCGGCCCTGATAGTAAGCCGGCATCGACCAGATACCGCCGGGCAGCGCGCCATCCAGCTCCTGATAAATGGCGCTGTCGTTTGTTGGACTGAACTTACCCATATTGTCGCGGTTCACTAAGTAGATATTACTATCCTTGCCCGCACCGATTGCCAGGTGCTGCACCTGGCCGTTGGCGTCGGTCATGTCCGGCAAGATCAGCGCGCCCCCCGATCCTAAATCCTCGTCCGCATTGGATTCGGCCGTCGTATTGTACATGGTGAAATAGTCGGCCACGGTCAGTTGGCCGCTCGCGGTGGAAAGCTTGATGAAAGCGTTGCCGTAGTCGCCGCTGCTGGGGAAGCCCTGCGCGTTGAGAGTTGTATCGAAAGTGCCATTGGCGTCCAAAAAGTAAATGTATCCGCTGGAATCCGCCGCCAAACCGGCGCCGGCGCCCCAGATGGCTCCTTCGGCGCCATTGGGAGTCACGTCGATCACACTGGTTTGCGCCAGTGTCGTGGCGTTGTAGCCCATGATCCATCCGGTGTACGGAGCGTCATCGCAATGCGACGCCCACCCCAGGTACACCACCCCGCCCAGCAACAACAATCCCGATCGTTCTTTATATTGCTTGGGGTCGAACAGAGCGTAACCGCCGCTGCTGTCCTCGCCGGTTCCGGGGTACTTGGCGGCGATATCCACGGCGGCGACGAGAGCTTTACCCGTAGTCAGGCTCACTTTGTGCAGCCGTTGATGATAGTTCCCCGACGCGTCCTTGCTCATGGCCACGGCGAAGATGACGCCTTCCGAGGTGCCGGTCTTAAGCCAGATGACGGGCGTAGAGGTGATGCCGATCTGCGGAGTCACCTGCCCACAGCCGCGGTCGTCGGAAGCGGTCTCGCCGCTCGCGAGCAGCGTGACTTTCCAGAGTTGCGCGCCGGTAGCCGCATCCAGTGCATACAGGCTGTCGTTCTCCGTGGCCACGATCAGCACGTTATGAATTCCCTGGCTCGGGATTGAGACACCGGCAACGTAGAGCGGTTGCGCGTCCACCACGCCGTCCAGGGTCGACTGGAAGAGCTTGCCGAATGTGACCGAACTTACGTTGCTCGTGGTTAGGATGGTTTCCGCCAGGTTTTGCCCCGTGCGGTGCACGTCGTTATGAGAAGTCAGCACGTTGGGCTGCGCCGCCAGGGGCAACAGCCGAGCCGCAAATAGAGACCACAGAAGCAGACCCGATTGTAAGTGCATGTTTAGCCTCACTTATAGTCTGCCACTGCACCGGCTGCCGCATCTACTGCCGCGCCAGCGCGTTTGTGCGTATTCACACGGCCGGAAGGGAACTGTCGAGGATCTGGCCGGCTGCCTTCTACAGCGCCAGTTCACTGTGATACATCATGTCCTTCAGGTTGAACTTGCTCTTAACCTCGATCTGTCCCAGTTTTGTGGTGAACAGGACCTCCCGGTCGTCGGCCGTGAGCTGCAGCACCTCGCGCGGAAAGCCAAACAGCAAGGTGGGCATTCCGGAACTGCTGACCGGCCCTTTCTGCACCGCGCTGGGCTGCGCCGGGGACTTTCCCTTCGGCTCCAGATAGGTCAGGTTCTTGATACGTTCGAGCACCTCATCGCTCAAACCCTTCGATACCGCGGTGTCGCTGTCGGGGTCGTCGGAGTGTTGCCGGCTGGAGGACAGAATGGGAACGCCGCTCACGCTGATGACATACGCGCCGGCAAGGCCCTCCGGCAGCGGCGTCTTCAAGGCCTCTTGGACGGGCTTGGCGCTCTCCCAACGGACCGTGGCCGTGTACGACACGGGCATCGGACCGCCGCCCCCGCCTCTGCCGCCACCCGTGCTGCGGCCACCCATGCCGCCGCCACCCGGATAACTTCCGCCTCCGCCGCCGGGGTAACTGCCGCCTGCGCCACCCGGGTAACCTCCGCCTCCGCCAACACCGGGGTCGCCCATGCCGCCGCCGTTGCCTCCGCTCCCGCCATACTTGCGGCTCATCGCGGGCGAGGAGGCGATGACTTGCCTGGCCCAAGGCGATTTCGTCACCAGCTTATCGATTTCGTCGGAAGACCATTCGGCTGGCTCCTTTTTGTTCCAGAAGTCCGAGCTGCCGGCATACAGCCGCAGCGAGGCTTGAACGCCGGCGCCGGTCGCCAGCATGAGCAGTCCGCGGCGCGTAAGTCCGAGTTGTTGAAGCACAGTTATCTCCTAATAAGCTTCAGACGTTAGAAACGGCGCCTAAGGTTGCAGTAGAAATTCCGTCGGATTCTGCGAGAATGGAGTCATGCGGCACATTGCGATCTTCCTCGTGCTCCTCGCGCTCTTGCTGCCGGTGCGGCTGCCGGCGCAGTATTCCCGCCGGCGAGGGCCGTCCTCAGCCACTGCGAACTCGGGTCCCTATGGCGGCCCCGCGGTCACTTTCAGTGGGACGGTGAAGGCGCTCACCAAGAAGGAACTCGTCGTGGACCTGGATCGCCCCGACCCCGACGCCGAGCAGCAGAGCCTCACCTTCCGCTTGTCCAAGAAAACCAGGTTTCTGAAGGGCGATCAGCCGATTAAACTATCCGATATCGAGGCCGGCACGCACATCTCGCTGGATGCCACCAGAGACGGCGACCTGAAGTTTTCGGCGCTCAACGTGATGGTCGCTCCACCGGGCAAACCCGCCGAGAAACCGGGCGATAACGCCGAAAAGTAGGACGCCGAAATGCATATTTTATACTTCGTGATTACCGTGGCGTTCGCGCTCATGGTGACGTATTCCGGCATCGGCAAAATACGGCGCGATCCCCTGCCGGTGAGAGTGGTCCACGAAACGATCGGTCTGCCATTGAAATACTTTCCGCTGCTGGCCGCGTGCGAGTTTGCCGGGGCAGTGGGACTCGTGGCTGGAATCTGGTGGCCGCCAATCGGAATCGCCGCAGCAATCGGTCTCGTCCTCTATTTCGTGGGCGCCATCGTGTCCCATCTGCGTGTCGGCGATGTCAAAGGCATCGGCTCCGCCGCATTTATGCTGGTGCTTGCCGCGATAGCGCTGGCCCTGCGCGCCGCGGCATTCTGACTTCTGTCTCCTGGTCTGTGACTCCCCTCGAACCCGCTGATGCCACAGGAGTCTGGCTGTGGGGCGGCCAATCTTGGCCGCAGCCGCCTTTCAGGCGGCCAAGCCGGCTAAAAGCCGGCTGCGGGCAGAATTGCCCGCCCCACAAAGTCACATCCACGTTCAATCCGGCGTCGCCGGTGGCTGGGCTGTCTTCTGACTCCTGACTTCTTCCTATCGCCCCTTCACCCTCTCCATCTCCCCATACACGTCGCGCTTCGACAAACCCCGGCGATGCGCCACCGTCTTGATGGCCTCCATGCGCCCCATTCCTTGGGCCATCAACGCCTCCACGGCCTCGGCGAGCGGCGTGTCGTCCTCCGCCGCGCCCGTACGCTTGCCGATCAGCAGCGTGATCTCGCCCTTCACCGATTCGCGCGCCATCAGCGTGGCCCGGATCTGGGCCGCCGTGCCACGCAGCAACTCCTCGTGCATCTTGGTGAGCTCCCGCGCCACCACCACCGGCCGGTTCCCCAGCGCCTCCTCAACCGCCGCCAGCGCATCCACAATGCGATGCGGAGCTTCGTAGAAGATCAACGTGGCCGTCTCGTCTTTGAGAGCCTCCAGCGTGCGCAGCCGCTGGCCGGACTTGGCCGGCAGGAATCCGCCGAAATGGAAGCTGTCGGTGGCCAGGCCGGATGCCGCCAGCGCGGTCAGCACCGCGGACGCGCCGGGTACCGCCTCCACGCGGATGCCGCTGTCGATCGCCGCGCGCACCAGCCGATACCCTGGGTCGGAGATCAGCGGCATGCCCGCGTCGGAGACCAGCGCCACGGTCACCCCGTCGAGCAGCTTCGCGGTCAGCTCCTGGCTGCGCTCCGCCTCGTTGTGCTCGTGATAACTGACCGCCGGCGTGCCGATTCCGTAACGATCCAGCAGCTTGCGTGTCTGCCGCGTGTCCTCGCAAGCGATCAGGTCCGCTTCTTTCAGCACGCGCACCGCGCGGAAGGTGATGTCTTCCAGGTTGCCGATGGGCGTTGCCACCAGGTACAGCGTGCCGCTCAGCGCTTGTCCTCCTTACAGGGCGGGGCGGGCAGCTTCACCAGTGGTATGTGGTCGATGCTATCCGGCTCGGCGGGCGGCCGCAGGATCGGCATGCGCTCCGCGTTCTTCTCCACGCGCGCTTCCAGCAGCGGAATGGAGCACACGGGCGCCTCTTCCTGGTTGTAGCTCTTCAGCACTTGGCGCAGGGCGCGTTTGGCCTCCTCACCGGCCGCGCGCGCCGGCGGCGTTAGGATGAACTGCGGCACCCCGGGGAGCCGCACTGGCGGAGTCTGGGCAGATGAAGCCGTCGCCCAAATGCCCGCCGCGACGATGCCGATTGCTCGACGATACATAGGCCTCCTCCCCGACTACATGCCCCGAAAGGACATTTCCTTTCACAGGCTAAAGCCTGTGCCACCTTCACAGGCTAAAGCCTGTGCCACCTACCTTTCCAGCTTCTGATGATAGTTGGGATAGTCGGGCTTCTTGTATTCCGGCAGCGGGTTCTTCTTAAGCTGCTCCAGCACGACTTCGACAGCCTTTTCAAGCTGTGGATCGTGCCCCTGCCGCACCAGCGCGGGATCCATCTCAACCTCGATATCCGGCGCGATGCCGTGGTTCTCCACCTCCCACTCGCCTTTCAAGCCGTAGATGGCCACGCGCGGCGCAGTCACACGGCCGCCATCGACAAGCTGCGGGTAATCGTAGATTCCCACCAAGCCGCCCCAGGTGCGATTGCCGATGAGCGTCCCGATGGCGGCCTTGCGGAAGTACCACGGCATGGCGTCGCCGCCGGAGCCCGCGAATTCATTCACGATCATCACCTTGGGTCCGTAGATGGCGCCGGCCGGACTGGAGAAATCGTGGCCTTCGCGCGTGGCCATCAGGCTCATCAGCGGACGACGCAGGTGATCGATAATGTAGTCGGCCAAATCGCCGCCGTGATTGAAGCGCTCGTCCAATATGGCCGCCTCCTTGCCCACCTGCGCAAAGAAGTAGCGGTTGAAATTGGTGTACCCGCCATTAGCCGTGTCGGGAAGATGCACGTAGGCCACGCGGCCGCCGGTCATTTGATCGACCTTGCGCCGGTTGGATTCGATCCAATCCAGGTTGCGCAGGCCGAATTCGTCGTCGGCGGGCACCACGGTCACCTCGCGCGCACCAGTGCCGCTGGGATCGGACCCGACTTTCAGCACCACCTGCTTGCCGGCGGTCTCCTGGAAGAAGCTGAAGATCTCATCCGAGCCGCGCAATTCGCGGCCATTGACCGCCAGCAGATACTCGCCGGCTTTCACGTTGACACCGGGTTGGGTGAGCGGCGCGCGAAGCTGCGGGTTCCAGTTCTCGCCATTGTAGACTTTGGCGAAGCGGTAACGGCCGTTCTCGATGGAATAGTCCGCGCCGAGCAATCCTACTTTCACTTTGGGCGGCTCGGGACGATCGCCGCCGCCCAGGAACACGTGGCCCAGCGTGAGATTGCCGAGCATCTCGGTAAACAGGTAGTTCAGATCGTCGCGCGTCGAGACACTCTCCAGGTACGGGGCATAAAACTTTTCGGCGGCGGCTACGTCCAGCCCATGCGCGTGCGGGTCATACAGGAAGTCGCGCTCGATGCGCCATACTTCGTGGTACATCTGCTTCCATTCTTCGCGCGGGTTTACCCACACTTCCATGTCGCCCAGCTTGAGCGCGGCGGCATCCGGCTTGGGCGGCTCAGCCGTCGGAGTGATGCGCCACTGATCGCCCTGCTTGATCAGCATCTTCTCGCCGTTAGCGGAGACTACGAAACCCGACACATTGTCGGCCAGCTTGTCTACCTTGCGTTTTTTCAGATCGAACTTCTGGATGGTCATCGCCGGTGGGCCGTTTCCTTCGTAGTCCGGGGGCGCTTCCAGCAGCAGCACTTCGCCTTCTTTACCCGCCGACAAGCCCTGGTAATTGCGGGCCGGCACGGGCAGCGTCAAGATGCGCTGGCCGATGCCCTCGAAATCGATGTGCACCACCGGCGGCGCCTTGGGCTTGTCCTTGGCTTCTTCCGTCTTTGCTTTATCGCCGGACGATTTATCTTTATCGGCGGCCTTGTCCTTGGCGGCCGCGTCCTTTTCTTCACCCTTTTCTTCGTCGCTCTCAGGCGCCAGCGGCGATGGATCGTCCTTGGACAACACCGCCAGATACACACTGCGCGTGCCGGGGTGGCCGATGCTCGACATATCCAGCCAACTGACTCCCAGCCCCACATCCGTGCTGGCAGTCAAGTATAGATACTTGCCGCTCTTATCCCAGTCCGCGTAAAGCGCGTCGCTGAATCCATCGGTGACCTGGTTGATCTGGCGGTTTTCCAGGCCATAGATGTAGACGGCGTGCAAATGGCTGGGGAGCTGCCTGGTGTACACCAACCACTTACTATCCGGCGACCAGGCGGGATTGAGCGTGTGAAAGGGACTGTCGTAATAGTCCGTATCGACCTTCACCGGCGCGCCCTTCTCCACATCCACATACCAGAGGTTCAAGCGCTTGTCGCAATACGCGATTTTCTTGTTATCCGGCGACCACACCGGCGAGTAGAAGTAAGAGGGCGGTGTTCCCAAGTCGACCTTGGTCGTTTCCCCCAGGCCGTTCTGATTGCGGATGTGCAACTGGTACTCGCCGGATTCATCCGAAAACCAGGCGATGCGTTTGCCATCGGGCGACCAGGCGGGATCGCGGTCGGCCACCGACGGGCTGTTGGTCAGATTGCGAATGTCGCCCTTCTCCGCGGGCACGGTGACGATCTCGCCATGCACCTCAAACACGGCGCGCGCGCCCGTGGGTGAAAGGTTGGCGTTCAGAATGCGCTTGGCTTCCAGTTTCTCGAAGTGCGGACGGACTTCGGGAAACTCGCCAGGCAGGCGCACGTCCACGGTCTTGGTTTTCCCGGACTTCAGATCGAGTATGTGCAGCGAACCGAACTGCTCATAGACGATGGCGCCCGCGCCGGCATCGGCGGACTTGAAGTCGAGGCCCTGATTGCGCACGACTTCGGAAATCTCGTGGTTCGCAGTATCGTAGGCGAACAGGCTCACCGGGCCATTGCGATCGGAAAGGAAGTAGATTTTCTGACCCACCCACATGGGGTTAAAGTCGTTCGAATTGTTGCGCGGAATCTTCTCCACGTGCGAGTCGGAGAGGCGCGCGATCCAGATGGCCATAGTCTGGCCGCCCCGGTAGCGCTTCCAGGCGGCCTGCCATTGCATTTTCGGCGTGTAGGCTAGTAATGAACCATCCGGCGAGAAAGCGCCGCTGGAACCCATGGGCAGCGGCAGTTCCGCCGGGTATCCGCCCTCCAGCGGTACCGTGAAGAGCTTGGGCGGATCGGTGCTGCTGCTGCGTCCGGAGACAAAGAGAATGCTCTTGCCGTCGGGAGTCCATCCAGCGGGGCTATCGTACGACGGGTGATAGGTGAGGCGCCGCGGTTCGCCTCCCGCGGCCGGGATGACGAAGACATCGTCGTTGCCGTAGTAGTCGGCGGTGTAGGCGATCCACTTGCCATCCGGGGAGAAGTAGGGGTCGCATTTGGACCCGACGCCGGCGGTGAGGCGCTGCGCATCGCCACCCTGGCGGCCGACGGTCCAGATATCGCCCGCGTAGCAGAATGCGATTTGGTCGCGGCTGATGGTGGGATGCCGGATCAGCAGCGGCTTGGGAGCCTGTGCGCAGCAAAGCGCGGCAAGCAGGATGGCACAAAGCGGCAGTGTAATATAGCGATTCATATCAGTCCAGCAGCCAGTATACATCCCTAGCTGTGGGGCAGGCCATCGTTTTTCGTGGCCTGCCGAGTTCGAGCACGGTGCGCAGACGACAAACAACGATCGTCTGCGCCACGCCGGGCGCTAGCGGTGCTACGGCTCAATCCTGACCATCACTACGCCGTGACTCGGCACCGATGCCGAGAAGCTGCCGGTCTTCTCGCCAAGATCCTTCTTCGCCCAAAGATCGCGCACCTTCGCCGGGACATGGACCGGATACCCGATGTCGGTCCAAGAGACCGTGATGTTCGCTTCGGCGCCAGTCCTGTTCAGCAACGCCACGGCACGGCCGCCGTCGGCAAGCTGCTTTGCCCAGACTTCCAGGCCGTCGGCCCGCTTCACTCTATGTCCCTCGCGGCCTAATGGGTCCTGGTCGATCGCGATGACTTCCTTATTAGTGAGAATGTCGTGGATGTCGGCGCTCATGCTGCGGATATCGTTGCCGGCCATCAAGGGAGCCGCCAGCAGACACCACATGCTGAAGTGCGCGCGATACTCGGTCAGGTTCATCCCGCCATTGCCGACTTCCAGCATGTCGGGATCGTTCCAGTGGCCCGGCCCGGCGTACGACTGCAGACCGTCTTGCAAATCGAGGATCTGCACGACACCCAGGCCGCCCCATTTCTCGCTGCCTTCCCATTTGTCGACGATGTCGCCGGTGCTGCGCCACAGGTTGCCCACATCGCCCGCCCACAGCCATGGCTTGGTGGATCCCCATTCGCACAGGCTGAACACGATCGGCCGGCCCGACTTCTTCAATGCGTCGCGCATGATCGAATAGGACGCCTGCGAATCCTGCGTGCTGTGGTTGCACCAGTCGTACTTCAGATAATCGACGCCCCACGCGGCGTACTGGCGGGCATCCTGGAATTCGTAGCCCCGCCCGCCAGGACGGTTCTGGCATGTGCCGGTGCCGGCGTCGGAATAAATGCCGAACTTCAGCCCCTTCCCGTGTACGTAATCGGCCAGCGACTTGATGCCTGAGGGGAAATGCTTGGCGTCCGGAACGATGTTGCCCTGAGCGTCGCGATCCACCTGCCAGCAATCGTCGATCACCACGTATTGATAGCCGGCATCCTGCATGCCGCTCGAAACCATGGCGTCGGCGGCCTGCTTGATCAGGTCCTCGCTCACATTACATGCGAACTTGTTCCAACTGTTCCAGCCCATGGGCGGCGTGCGCGCCAGTCCATTGTCAAGCGCCTGCAATTGACCGGCTGCCGCCAGGAAGCCAACGGCCGCGATCCCCAGGGCAACGCGGCCGATTCGAACTTTTGTATCCATGAGTCTTAATTACCACATTTCGAGCGAGACGCTCGTGGGGCAGGACTCCAGTCCTGCGGCCGGCGTCCACGCCGGCCTGTTCGTGCTCGGATAGGGCTGATTTCGTCGTGCGCGAAGAGCGGGTCCTGGAGGACCCGGCCCAGGGGACCCCGACCTGGAGGTCCGCCCCACAACTGCCGCGCATTTCCAGGTGCGAAGCTCGGCTACCCCTTTGTCTTCGGCGGCACGAAATCCGGCGGCAAGGCCGCGCCTTCGCCGAAGAAGTAGTCGTCCATCTGCTTCAGCAGAAACTCCTGCGCCTCCTGCGTCCCCAGGTTGAGCCGGTATTCGTTCATGATCATCTTCATGTGCTCTACCCACATCTTCCAGGCTTCCTTCGAGACGTTCTCGTAAATCTTCTGGCCCAGCGGGTGTCCCTCGAACGGAACTTCGTCCAGCCCCTGCATTTGTTTCTGAAACTTGACGCAAAACACCATGCGCGCGCCAGCCGGCACTTCGATATTGACCGGGTTCACCGGTCCGCTACCACATCCCATTCCAGTCTCCTCGCTCCAGGATACTACTCCCAGCCCTCCGCTCAGTGCGCCCCCGCCTGAATGGTTACTTTGCGGCGGCTGACGGACGGTTCCGGCTGCCCGTTGGCATACGCGGCCGCCTTCAGGATCGACGGGCCGGCGGTCTGCGGCACGTGAAACTCGATGGCATAAGTCTGCTGTCCCAATCCCGGTACTCGAAAGGGCAATTCCTGGCGCGCCAGTTGCTCACCGCCCTCGCGCTCCAGCGTGAGCGTCAGCTTGCCCTCCGCCGCATCGTACGCGTCGTTCACCATCATCACCGCGATGCGCCGGCTGGAGCCAGGCTCCAGCGTGGGCTGCCAGAAGTTCAGATAAACGCCCAGCGGCTTGAACGCCTCCCGCATGTAGTCCGCGAAGTGCGGCTCCAGTTTCAGCGCCGCCACGTCCTCGAAGTTATCGCAAGTGTATGCGCCCGGATAGCACGCCGTCAGATACACGAAATGCAGCACCCCCGCATAGTTGCGGTAGGCGCGCCAGTATTCGGTCAACCCGCCCAGCAGATAGGCGTCCAGCGCCAGCCTGTCTTGCGGGCTGGCGTTGGCGCCCAGCAAGTGCTCGTATACCTTGCCCGTCAGTTCCGTGGGCGTGCCGTCGCGCAGCAGCCACAGCCAGCCGTATTCGTTATCGATCTGCGCGTGCCCGGTGGGCGTCGACCCCGCGCGGCCCTTCCCCGACATGCCCTCGAGTTCCACCGCCTCGAACGGCTTCTCATCCTTCTCGCTGCCTTTCTGGAATAAGTAAGGATGGTCTTCCACCGGATCGTCCGGCCCCACGGATGTGTTGTAACTGTTCTCCCACGGCCGCGCGGAAAGGTCGAGCCCGCGCACGGCGGGGATGATCTTCTCCGCAAACACGGCATCCAGCGATTCGTTATTGGCGTCCCAGATGGCTACGCTCGGATGGTTCCAGTTGTCGCGCATCCACTCGCCATATTGGCGGACCATCTCGTCCGCGTTCCAGTTCCGCTTGTAGCGATTGTGGAACCAGTCGGGCGCGCCGGTCCAGACGGCAAACTCATTCTGGATGAGCAGCCCGGCTTCATCGGCGATATCCAGCCACTTGTCCGGCACCGGTCCGATGCAGAAGCGGAAGCTGTTCCAATTCATCCGCTTCGGGATGTCGATGAGCAGCTTGCGTACCCAGGCATCGTCCCACGGGAGCGCGCCCGCCAGCGGATCTTCGAAGAACCGGTGCAGCGTGATGTTCGATCCACGCAGGAAATAGATGCGGCTGTTCAGATACGCCCGCCGGGTCGCTGTGTCAAAGCGGAACTCGCGCATGCCGAAGCGCGTGGTGGTGCTGTCGCCGCCCGTCGAAGTTTCCAGCACATAGAGGAACGGATGCTCGGGCGTCCACAGTTCCGCCGCGGGCACGGCCACCGTCTGGGTCACAGTCTTCTCTTCGCCCGGCGCCAGGTCGACGCGCAGCGGCGCCGCGTGGCCGGCATGGCGCACGCTCTCGGTCAGCACGAACCGCACGCGCGCCGCGCCGTAGTTCTTGACCTTCGTTTGCACGGTGATCTGGGACGTCGCAATCCGCGGGGCCACCTGCACACTCTCGATCGCCGGGTTGTCGCTCAGGAACAACGACACGCTGTCGTAGATCCCCGGCGTCCACCTGTTCTTTTCGAAATCGGTGCCGGTGGGATAATCCACCGGAAGCACACCCGGATGCGCGCCGATGCGCACCACCAGCCGGTTTTCGCCTTCCCAGTCGATGGCGCGGGTGACATCGAAGTAGCCCGCCGAAAAGCAGCCGGCATGCTCTCCGATCTTCTGCCCGTTCAGCCACACCGCCGTGCCGAACTGCGCCTTGTTGACGCGTAGGATCGCGACCTGCTTGCGCACGGTAGCGCGAAACGTTTTGCCGTACCAGAAGTAGTTTCGGCTCTGATGCGGAACGCCGGCGCCCTCCACCAGCGCGGACTCAGGCAGCTTGCCCTTGTTCACGCGGTTCACAATCACTTCTTTGCTGTCGAACTGGTCGACATCCGCAAAGCCCGGCTGCGCCAGGTGCGCGAGGCCAGGTACCGGCACGCGGTGATGCCACTCCTGCGGCATCGCGTCCGCCGTTACGCTGTCTTCAATCTGCCATTCTCCATCGAGAGAGAGCGTGACGCGCTCCCCGCCCCAAGCGCCGGCTGCCAATGCCAGACCGGCCCAGGCCAGCGCCCAACGCGCTTGTGCCGCCATACGGCCATCAAGGTAGCACGTTCCAGCGCGCGATCACGCGCGTCTCGCGTTCGTAGCCCAGCACGCTGACCGACGCCGTGCCCAGCGCGAAGAACCTGCCGGCGTCGGGAGGCAGTCCGAGCCAGCAGGCGGTCAAGATGCGCAGCAGGTGGCCGTGGGCGAACAATGCCACATGGCCGCCGGCTTTTGCCGCGCGCTCGATGACGCGACTGGCGCGCGCGGCCACCTGTTGGATGGTCTCGCCCTGCGGCACAGGCGACGTCCAGATGGTCCAGCCCGGCACGCTCTCCTGGATCTGCGCGCTGGTGCGGCCTTCGTAAGCGCCGTAGTCCCATTCGCACAGATCCGGCTCGATCTGGGCCACGCCGCCGTAGCCCGCCAGGTTACAGGTTTCGTGCGCGCGCTGCAACGGGCTGGTCAGCACCAGGGCGAAGGGCCGCTTCGCGAGGTAGCGTCCGAGTTCCTCCGCCTCCCGCACCCCGGCCGCGGTGAGCGGGAGGTCCGTGCGTCCGGTGTGCTGCCCCGAGAGGCTCCACTCTGTCTCCCCGTGACGAATCAGCCAGATTTCCGGATCGGAATTGGGCGAAGGCATGATGGGCATGATAATGATAAAGCATACCCGATGGAGCGAGAATAAAGGAACATGTCCCTCGACCCGAAGGCGGGCAAACCCGCGACGCCCTCCATGCTGGTGAACGTTCCTCGCCTGATCACCGCCTACTATACCGGCCGGCCAGATCCCGCCGACCCGGCGCAGCGGGTGGCGTTCGGCACCTCCGGCCATCGCGGATCGTCGTTCGCGCTCTCGTTCAACGAGGCCCACATCCTGGCCATCACACAGGCCATCTGCCAGTACCGCAAGCAGGAGCACATCACCGGACCGCTGTTCCTGGCGATGGACACGCACGCGCTCTCCGACCCGGCCTGGGTCAGCGCCCTGGAAGTGCTGGCCGCCAACGGTGTGGACACCATGATCGACAGCGCGGGCGGATATACGCCGACCCCGGCGCTATCGCACGCCATTCTGACTTACAATCGCGGCCGTGCCGACGGCCTGGCCGATGGCATCGTGATCACGCCTTCGCACAACCCGCCGGAAGATGGCGGCTTCAAGTACAATCCGCCCAATGGCGGACCGGCCGACACCGGCGCGACGCGCTGGATCGAAGACCGCGCCAACGAATTGCTGGAGGGCGGGCTGCGGAAGATCCTGCGCATGCCCTACGAGGGCGCGCGAAACGTATCCACGACACACCGGCACGATTATGTTTCGGCGTACGTGAACGATTTGGGCAGCGTGCTGGACATGGAGGCCATCCGCGGCGCGCGGCTCAACGTGGGCGCGGACCCGCTGGGCGGCGCCGGCGTGGCCTACTGGAGCCGTATCAGTGAGCGCTACGGCGTGCCGCTCACGGTGCTGCACGATACGGTGGACCCCACCTTCCGCTTCATGTCCGTCGATTGGGATGGCAAGATCCGTATGGACTGCTCCTCGCCCTACGCCATGGCCGGACTGATCGCGCTGAAGGACCGCTTCGACGTGGCCTTCGGCTGCGACACCGATCACGACCGGCACGGCGTGGTGACGCGCAGCGCAGGCCTGCTGAATCCGAATCATTACCTGGCGGTGGCGATTTCATACCTGTTCCAGCACCGGCCCGGATGGCCCGCCGGGGCCGCGGTGGGCAAGACGCTGGTGTCCAGCAGCATGATTGATCGCGTGGCGGCCAGCCTCAAGCTGAAGATGGTGGAAGTGCCGGTGGGATTCAAGTGGATGGTGGACGGCCTGGTGACTGGCGCGTTTGGCTTTGGCGGCGAGGAGAGCGCCGGCGCGTCGTTCCTGCGGCGCGACGGCACGGTGTGGACCACGGACAAGGACGGCATCATCATGGGGCTGCTGGCGGCCGAGATCCTGGCGCGCACCGGTCGCGATCCCGGCGAGTTGTACCGCGGACTGACGGAGAAGTTCGGCGCGCCGGTTTATGAACGCATCGACGCGCCAGCCACGCCCGAGCAGAAAGCGATTTTGTTGAAGCTCTCGCCGGCTGATTTGCATGCCGCCGAATTCGCGGGCGAAAAGATCGAGGCGACGTTAACCACCGCGCCCGGAAACGGAGCGCCCATCGGCGGGTTGAAGGTGGTGACGGCGAATGGCTGGTTCGCCGCGCGGCCATCGGGCACCGAAAGCGTATATAAGCTTTACGCGGAGAGTTTCCTGGGCGAGGACCACCTGCGAAGGATACAGAAGGAAGCGCGCGAACTGATCGCCCAGACGTTCGCCGGCCAGTAGGACAGGCCTCCTGGCCTGTCCAGTGTGTTGTGGGGCGGGCGTCCACGCCTGCGGCGGGTCTCCAGACCCGCTCTTCGCAGGCCGGCGTGGACGCCGGCCGCAGGACTGGAGTCCTGCCCCACGATTATTTGCAGCTTGATTGGGAGACGTGCGCATGACGAAGAAACATCATTACTCAGTCGCCGTCGAATGGACCGGCAACACTGGCACCGGCACATCCGGTTATCGAAACTACGACCGGCGGCACGAAATCTCCGCCGGAACCGGGAAGCCACCAATACCGGGTTCCTCCGATCCGGCCTTTCGCGGCGATCCAACGCGCTGGAATCCCGAGGAGTTGCTGGTTGCTTCGCTATCTGCATGCCATCAACTCTGGTATCTCCATCTCTGCGCGGACGCAGGGATTGTCGTCCTCGCTTACGTTGACCGCGCCGAAGGCGTCATGGAGGAAGCCGCTGACGGCGGGGCAACTTTCGTGCGTGCGATCCTGCGTCCGCATGTCACTGTCGCCCCCGGCTCCGACATGACAAAGGCGCGCGAGTTACATGCCGCCGCGTACGCCAAATGCTTCATTGCAAGGTCGGTGAACTTTCCGGTTGAACACGAGCCGGAAATCACCGAATCCGCCGCGCCAGCGCCCGCACCACCATCCGCAAACGGTCCGGCCACGGCAGACGGGCAAGATTCACGCGCACCACGCCATTAGTGAAGTAAGTCTTGCGCGAATAGTCGATGGCGACCTCCACGACGACGGGACGCTTGGCTTCCATCAGCGCGCACGCTTGCCGCAGGACCGAGTCTATCTCCGCATTCCTGGCTAACATCAGATACTCTGCGCCAACAGCGCGGCAGAATGCGGGTAAGTCGTAGTCCGGCAACTCGCTGCAACTCTTGCGGCCCAGCGCGGTCTGCTGGAACTGGGCGATTTGCGCCAACTCGCGGTCGCGCAGCAATAGCACCATCACCGGCAACTGCAACTGCGCCGCGGTCAACAACTCCAGGCCGGTCATCAGGAATGCGCCGTCGCCCGCCAGCGATACTACCGGCCGGCCGGGACACGCCAGCGCCGCTCCCAAAGCCGCCGGCACCGCGTAGCCCATGCAAGAGTAATCGATGGGCGCCAGGAAGGAGCGCGGCCGGTCGAGCCGCAGGCACTCGACGGCCAGGAAGGTGCCGTTTCCGCTGTCGGTAGTATAAATCGCCGCGGGGCCGACTAAGTCCTGCGCGGCCTTGAGTAACTGGGGCGGCGTGACCTTTTCGGCATCCGCCGGAGCCTCCCAGCCCGACCATACCTTCGCGTGGCCCGTGCGAATAGACTCCCTGAGTGCCGGATCGGCCTGGCGGGCCGGAAGGTTAGTCAGCAGCGCCGCGATAAATGGAGCGGCGTCCGCAACCACGGCTAAGTCGGCACGATAATTCTTATCCAGCACGGAAGGGTCGATATTCACGTGGACTAACTTGCCGGGCACCTCCAGGCCGTAGCTCCCGGTACCCACCTCGGAGAAACGGCAGCCAATGGCCAGCGTCAGGTCGCAGCCCGCGGCGATTTTCTGCATGAACGGAGGCGCGGCCGCGCCGAATCCGCACCACAGCCACAGAGGATGGCTCTCGGGAAAGATGCCTTTGGCTGCGAAAGTGGTCGAAACGGGAGCCTCCAGCCGCTCGGCCAGTGCGACCAGATCGGCGCCGGCGCCTGCGGCTCCGAGTCCCAAATACAGCAGCGGACGGCGGCAGGCAGCCAGCAGGCTGCGGGCCTGGTCCAGGTCCGCCGCGCGAAACGTTGGCTGTGCATCCGGCTGGTCGGCGTAGGCCTCCAGGTCCACATCGTGGCGAAAGATGTAGTGCTCCGCCGGGACCTCCACGAACACCGGACCCGCAGGCGCCGCGCGGGCAATGCGGCAGGCGCGGCGGATAGTAGCGTAGAGATCCGTGCCCTTGTCGATGAGGAATTGCGCCTTGGTCACGGGACGCGCGATCGCCAGTTGATCGACCGCGTGAAGTTGATATGACTTGCCGGTGTCGCGCCGGATGCCGCAGGCCAGCACCAGCATGGGGATGCCATCCAGGTAAGCCTCGGCGATTCCCGATAGCGCGTGCGTCAGCCCGGCGCCGGGCACCACGTTGGCCGCCGCCAGCATTCCGGAGGAGCGGGCGACGCCATCGGCCATGAAGGAGGCGCTCTGCTCGTCGGTGACCAGGATCGGGCGAACCTTGGTGGAGCGGGCGAGCGAGTCGTACAGTTCGATGTTATGCGTGCCGGGAATGCCGAAGGTGAACGGAATGCCTTCGTCTTCCAGGGCGCGTACCACGATGTCTGCGCCGGTCATTTTCATAGCATCCTCATAGCAGGGCGGGGACCTCCTCACGGATGCGCTGGGCCACGCGGTCGGCCAGCGCCATGATGGTGACGTAGGGATTGATTTCGAGCGAATTCGGAAACAGGCTGGCGTCCGCCACGAACAGCCACGGCAGGCCATGCACGCGGCCGTACGAATCGGTAACGGAGTCGCTCGGGCCGATGCCCATGCCGCAGCCGCCCTGCGGATGCGCGGCGGATACGGGCGTCTTCCCCGGCCGGAATTCTGCGGCGGCCGCGATCTCTTCCAGTCGTCCGGCGTCGCCTGCCTCGATGGTGGGGTCGCGTGCAACCGGCATGTGGACGCGCACCGCGCCCGCCGCGAAGAGAATTTTCGCCGCTGTGTAGGCGCCACTCATCAATCCGTAGATGCCTTTTGGCTGGAAGCGATAGTGCACCACCGGCCGGCCAGCTTTATCGATCGTGACGCGATTGTGCGCATCCGCTTCGTCGCAAGCCAGCACCAGGATCATCTGCAGCCGCGGGAAAGCCCGCATGAAGGCGCTATGCGGCTCGCCGAAGCCCGCCATGCTCTTGGCCGTGATAAACGGAAAGTACATGCAGGTTTCCAGAACGAAGCGGTCGCTCTCGGCGAATTGATCGACGTAGTAGCTCTTGGGGTGGCCCACGAAGTTGACGATCGGGCGCGCGTGTTCGCCCACAATGATGAACGCGGGATGGCTGGTGAAACCGTAACCCAGCCGCGGCAGACTCCGCCCCATGCCCGAGCGCAGCAGCAGGGCCGGCGTATTCACGGCGCCCGCCGAAAGCACCACGATCTTCGCGTCGATCTGGTAATCGCCCGGCTCCCACGGCGAAGGATCGCCCTTCGCGCCCGCGGGCTTGGCGGCGACGCGCGCGGCCAGCGTCTTCTCGCCGACGGTCAGCACCTCGCAGCGCGTGACCACTTCCACGCCATTCTGTTCGGCGCGCGGCAACTGCACGCGGTCCGTGCCCTGCTTGGCTTGATTGGGACAGCCCAGGTTGCACAGGCTCGATCCGCGGCAGCCTTTGATGTTCACTGGGAACTGCTGCACGTCGTATTTCAGCTTGCGGCAACCCTCGACGAACAGCTTGTTGTTTTCGTTGATGAGGCCGTCTTCCACCAGGTGCGCGTTGTTTTCGGCCATGAACTTCCGCGCGCGGCCATCCAGGTCGGCGTGTGTGAGGCCCGGCACATCCCATCGGCGGATGACGCGCTCGGGCGGCAGCATGGATGTGCCGGTATACACCACCGTGGAACCGCCATAGGCGCAACCGAAAGCAATCGTCATGGTGCCGTCGGCGGTAAGAAAGCCCCCGCCGTCTTCGTAGAGCGCGCCGGCCATCTCCAACTCGCGGCCGGTGAACTCATCGTCGCGCAGACGAGGCCCTTTCTCCAGCACGGCGATGCGCAAGCCCTGTCGGCAAAGAGGCGAGAGTTCCTGCGCCACCGTGCCGCCGCCCGCGCCGGAGCCTACGATCACGATGTCGTAGCTGATGCGCTTCATCCGCGCGCCTCCCAGCCGCGGACGCTGGCGGCGTAGCCGATCACCCGGGCCGCCTGCGGCCTGCCGTAATAACCGGCCAGCACGATGGTGCGCAGTCCCCAGAAGCCCACGCGCACCTTCTGAATCCGATCGTTTTCAAGGTGCCTCAGGACGCGCGCGCGAGCGGCTGGATGCAACCGCGTGAAAGGCCGGCCATAGCGGACAACGGGCAGCCACTGAATCGCGCCCAGGAATATGCGAAGCTGGCGCATGAGCGATTCCGGACGGTCGCGCAGCAGTGCTTCGACTACCTGATGGATCTCGCGCCACCCTTGGTCATCCAGAGCCGCGGCTTCCGGAACGATGGTCGAAACCACCGCGCGGAAAATGGCGGGGTCGGGATTCAGCGGCATTCCCCCTCACGGTATCACGTGGGGCAGGCTCTCAGCCTGCTGCGGCCTCTCAGGCCGCCCACCGCAACACCATCGCGTACGGACGATAATAAGAAGCGAGGTGCGCGATGGCCGCTGCTGCCGAACCCTTACTGATGACAGTCGAAGAGTATCGCCAGTTGCCGGACCGGGAAGACGTCATCCAGGAACTCCATTGGGGAACGCTGGTCACATTGCCGCGACCCAAGATGGGGCACGCGAAGCTGCAATCTCGTTTGGTGAGGATGTTACACCCAAAGGCGGAGCACCTGGGCATCATCGCAGCGGAAGTGGCCTTCAGGGCGCTTCCCGAATACGATCTGCGCGGCGCGGACGTAGCGTACGTTTCGCGGCAGAGATGGGACGCCACCGCCGCCGACGACAACCTGCACGGCTCACCGGAACTGGTGATCGAGGTATTGTCGCCTTCGAACACACGGGCCGAAATCCGCGAAAAAGCTGTCCTATGCCTCTCGAGCGGAGCACAGGAGTTTTGGGTAGTGGATCCGAAACGAGAAACCGTCAGCGTCACAAAGCAAGGTGGCGTCCCCACGGTTTATCATGTGAGCGACCGCACTCCGCTTTCGATGTTCGACAGCCACCTGGATGTGTCGGCGATTTTCGGGGTTTGAGAGAGCGGCAGCGATCAGAACGGAATGATGGTGATCGCGTTCTGCCAGTTTTCGGGTGTGTTGTCCGCCCAGATCAAAACGGGTATTTCGACTACGGACCGTAGCGGCGCTTGTCGTGATTGACCAGAATCCGGCCTTCGGAGGCAGCCCGGCGCAATACCGTCACATCGTCAAGTCAAGACGATCGAGTTGGGCGCTTTGCGCGGTCTTGAAGTCAATGCTCGGCTCCCTGCGAAACGTCGCGGCGACAATGAGCTGGTTAAGGTCGTTGTCGGCCTGATAGCGAATGCTCACTGACTGGCCATCTGTTCGCGAGCGCGTTGGAGCCTGGCGTACGCCTCCGGCTTCCTGTGGCTTAGCGGCGGCACCAGACGATGCACTTCCTCTTCACCCTCGCGGATGTTGGCGTCAATCTCAGCTTGGCGCCCCAGGTAGAATGCGATTGCGCCGCAGACCTGTTCCAGGGTGAGCGACGGGAAATCCTGCTGAATCGTCTCCGGACTCTCGCCGCCTCGGAAGGCGTAGACGATCGAGTCCAGAGACACCCGCGCCGCCACGTAATAGCCGCCATCTCTTTGTTCGACGTAGTCGCTGCTCATCCCAGCCTTGATTATACGGCCAAGAAGGGCGCTTAATTAATACGCCGACTGATAAATCTCCAGCGCCGCAGCGGCACCGAACGGACGTGGATTGAAGCGGCCCGTCCACTGCGTGGCGGCTTCTTCGGCCAGTGACGGCAGCGCTTCGTCCGGAACGCCAAGATCCCGCAAACGGCTGGGCAGGCCCGCGGCGGCGGCCAACTCCGCGAGGCGGCCGGCTAGATCCGCGCCCGCCAGCTCGCCATACAGCGACTCAGCCGCGGTCCAGTTCCAGCGCACCACGTGCGGGAGCAGCGCGGCGATAGCCACGCCGTGCGTCGTGCCGTAATGCGCCGTCAGCGGATTGGCGCAGGCGTGGGTTGCGCCCAGCATGGAGTTCTCGATGGCGACGCCGGCATAGTGCGCGCCGAGCAGCATGGCGCCGCGCGCTTCCAAATCGCACGGATCGCGGAGCACGCGCGCGAAGTTGGCCGCCAGCAGTTGCCAGGCTTCCCGCGCGAACACGTTGGAGGCCGGCGTGCGCCGCGTGGTGACGTAGCTTTCGACCGCATGCGAGATGGCATCGTACCCGGCCGTGGCGGTCACCTCGCGCGGCTGCGAGCGCGCCAGCAGCGGATCGAGAATCGCCGCGCGAAAGGCGGCTTTGGGATCGCCGCAGGCCATCTTCGCGTGCGTCGCGGCGTCGGAAATCAGAGCGTAGCTTTGCGCTTCGCTGCCGGTGCCGGCGGTGGTCGGGATCGCGATCATGGGCAGCATGGGCCGCGCGGCTTTGCCGAAGCCCCAATAGTCGCGTATGCTGCCGCCGTTGGTGAGAACGAAGTTGATGCCCTTGGCGCAGTCGAGCGAACTACCGCCGCCTAGCGCGACCAGTGAGTCGATGCCGTGCGCCGCCGCAGCGATGCGGCCCGCTTCCACCATTTCGGTATCGGGGTTCGGCGAGAAGTCGTGGAAGGCGTGCGCGGCGATGCCGGCCGCAGAGAGCATCGCGACGGCTTGATCGGGGTAGCCGGTGGACTGCATGCCCGGGTCTGAAACCAGAAGGGTTCGGCTAAATCCCAAGTCCCGGGCCAGGGTAGCCAGCTCCTGAAAGCGGGATTCGCCGAAAACCACCTGAGTTCGAATGTCGAGGGTGAATCCCATCCGGATCACGCAATTTGACCGTCGACTTCCCAAACTCACGAAGAGCTCGTGCTAGTCTTAAGTCGGGTAAGCCTCAGGGCAGTCGCCCCAAGGTGTTCTGCCGGGAACTTCCTATAATCTTTGACAATTTCCATCGCAGCCGGTGGGGCTAGTTATGCACAAGCGATCTGCAAAAGCCAAGGTCGCCCCCTTCTGTCTTCTGACTTCTGTCTTCTGTCTTCTGACTTCTTCCCGTCACTTCTCGCTCAGCGCCCAGAGTTCGTTCCGGTTCATCACAAACAGCGCCCCATTCGCCGGCACCACCGTCGCATACACCGAGCTGCCCATATTGATCGTCGAGATCAGCTTCTTCTCCTTGGCCGCTTCCAGCACCAGGACGTCGCCGTCCTCATCGCCTATGTACACCTTGCCGTTGATCACCATCGGCGAGCCCCACACCGCGGCCAACAGATCGTGCGTCCAGTAAGGCTTGCCCGTGTTCACGTCCAGGCAATGCAGGAAGCCGCTGAAATCGGAGTAGAACAGCAGCCCGTTGTAAATCGCGCCGGTCGAAATCGAACGGCGGATTTTGTCGTAATGCCAGAGCCGCCCAGTCTGGGTGATATCGCCGCGCTTGGTGGCGTCGATGGCATACAGGTGACCCACTCCCTCGCCGTGTTCGGGGTCCTGGCCGTTGGCGATGAAAACCTTGTTTTCCCAGATCACCGGCGTGGCGATCACTTCGTTGCGCGTTTTGGGCCACACCGAGTCCTTGGGGTTCATATCGAACTCCCAAAGCTTCTTCCCGGTCTCCGCTTCGTATCCGCGCACGTAGCCATCGCCCTCGCCCATCACCACCTGCACCACATCGCCGATCTTCCCCACCGCGGGCGACGACCACTGCCCATGCAGGATGCGCTCGCCCACGTTGTTCACTTCCCAAACCTTCTTGCCCGTGTTCTTATTCAGCGCGATCATCGACGGCGCGCGCGGCGAAGGAATATGCACGTGGCTTTCGTCCTGACCGTTGGCCGTGCCCGCGAACACCAGGTTCCCGTAGGAAACCGGCGACGAGTTCGCCATGTTGTGCGGAGAGGCGCCCACCTCTTCGATCATGTCGAACTTCCAGATCACCTTGGGCCCGCCGTTGCCGTCGCCGTGCGTATCCAGGCACACCACTTCGCAGCGGTTGGAAACGTAATAGAGGCGGTCGCCTTCCACCAGCGGCGAGGAGCAGACACCCTGGAAGGGCCAGTCCAGCGCGCGGCCGGCGGCCAGTTTTTCATTGGCGTGCTGCCAGAGGAACTTGCCATCCGATTCGCGGAAGCACATCAGCACGCCGCGGTCGCCGGGCTCTTTGGGGTTGCGCACCAGTTCGTTGTTGGTGCCCGCGTAGACCTGGCCGCCAGCCACCACGGG
>Ga0224555_1000658_pt1 | contig 52910 bp, 56 predicted proteins | sample 714S23034metaG_FD_180687 | JGI IMG/M metagenome (GOLD analysis project Ga0224555, IMG submission 180687) | Peat soil microbial communities from Stordalen Mire, Sweden - 717 S2 30-34 | ecosystem: Environmental > Terrestrial > Soil > Wetlands > Peat | place: Sweden: Norrbotten County, Stordalen...
CGGCACAGGCGCCGACTCATTTACGCTCAAGGTGGCGGCCGAGTCCATTGAACATCTGGAAAGCCTGATTGATAAGCTGACGCCTTTCGGGACCACTTCCACTTCGATCGTTCTCTCGACTCTGGTGCGCCACCGTATCCTGACGCGCCGCATTGTTGGCGCCCGCAAGAAGTGAGTTAGCTCCGGGCCGCGAATCACCTGCAGCGCGCAAGGCCGATCAAAAAACATTGCGCATCTTCCTTCGCTGTGCTTAGGATGGTTCTGTTCGCTGCGCTAAAGAGCGATTTTGACAGATGACGGTAACTCAAGCGGAGAAAAAGTCGCCGATGACGAAGCTGTGGCCGGACGCGCACGCAGCGCTGGACGGCATTGTGCGCGACGGGATGCTGCTGGCGATTGGGGGATTTGGCCTGTGCGGCATTCCCGAGGCGCTGATCGTCGCCCTGCGCGATAGCGGGGTTCGCAACCTTACCATCGCCAGTAACAATGCGGGTGTTGACGATTACGGGTTGGGGCTGCTGCTCCAAACGCGGCAAATCAAGAAAATGATTTCCAGCTATGTGGGCGAGAACGCCGAGTTTGAGCGGCAGTTTCTCTCCGGCGAGTTGGAGGTGGAGTTCTGCCCGCAGGGCACGCTGGCCGAGCGGATGCGCGCGGGCGGCGCGGGAATCCCCGGCTTCTACACGCGAACCGGAGTGGGCACGCTGGTGGCAGAGGGCAAGGAGCACAAGGAGTTCGACGGAGTTACTTACATTCTGGAGCGCGGTATCTTCGCCGATCTGGCGCTGGTGAAAGCATGGAAGGCTGATCTCCATGGCAACCTCGTCTATCGGCGCACTGCGCGCAACTTCAACCCCAGCGCAGCTACCTGCGGAAAGATTACCGTAGCCGAGGCGGAGATTGTTGCCGAGCCGGGAGAGATTGATCCCGACGAGATTCACACGCCGGGCATCTTCGTTCATCGCCTGGTGCATAATCCCAATCCTGAAAAACGGATTGAAAGAACGACCACGCGGGAGGGATAACCAGTGGCCTGGACACGTCATCAGATGGCCGCGCGTGCAGCACAGGAGTTGCGCGAGGGCTTCTATGTCAACCTCGGAATCGGCATCCCCACTTTGGTCGCGAGCTACATTCCCGCGGGAATGACGGTGGTGTTGCAGTCGGAAAACGGACTGCTCGGTATGGGGCCGTTCCCTCGCGAGCATGAGGTGGACGCCGATTTGATCAACGCAGGAAAGGAGACGGTGACCATGGTAGCGGGGGCCGCGATTTTTTCGAGCGCCGATTCCTTTGCCATGATTCGAGGGGGCCACATCGATCTGGCGATTCTCGGCGCCATGCAGGTCTCCGAGCGCGGCGACCTGGCTAACTGGATGGTTCCCGGCAAGCGCATCAAAGGCATGGGTGGGGCGATGGATCTTGTCTCTGGCGTACAACGGGTCATCGCGCTGATGGAGCACACGGCTCAGGACGGCAGCCCCAAACTGCTGCGCCATTGCACCCTGCCGCTGACCGGCGCGGGCGTGGTCCAGCGCGTCATCACCGATCTGTGCGTGGTGGATATTACGCCCGACGGCTTCGAAGTGAATGAGTTGGCGCCCGGCGCTACACGCGAACAGGTGGAGCAACAGACGGAGGCGCATGTACGCTTCCATGCGTCCGTAAGTTAGTCAATCAGTTAGCGCCGTCATTCTTTCCATACCGGTTTCCGCTTCTCCAGAAACGCCGCCACTCCTTCACGGAAGTCCGCCGTTTCCCGTGCCTGCGCGCTGGCCTCCATCGCCAGAGCAACAGCCGCATCGAGCCATGGCTTGTTCTGCGCTGCCATCAGCCGCTTGGTCGCCGCCAGCGAAGCGGGACTGTTGGCGGCCAGTGTCCGCACCAATGTTTCTACGCGTCCTTCCAACTCATCAGGCGGCAGCACCTCATTCACTAGCCCCAGGCGTCGCGCCTCGGCGGCATCGAAGAGCCGTCCGGTCAACAGCAGGTCGCGCGCACGTTTATCGCCGATCTGCAACGCAAGAAATGCCGAGACCAGAGCGGGCACAAATCCGATGCGAACCTCCGTATAGCCGAACTTCGCTCCCGGCTCGGCCAGCGTAAAGTCGCAGATGGTCGCGAGACCGGTTCCTCCGGCGATGGCCGCGCCCCGCACCGCCGCGATGGTAGGCAGGTTCAGCTCATACAGGGTGCGAAAGAGCCGGGCGATGCGCTCGGCGTCAGCGCGATGCTCAGCCGCGCTCTTATCGTTCATTGCCTGCAATGCCGATAGATCAAGGCCTGAGCAAAAAACTTCGCCCGCGCCGCGCAGAACAAGCGCGCGGCAACCGGAAATCGCGGCCTCATTCAGCGCCGCAATCAGCTCCAACTGCATCTGCGGCGTCATCGCGTTGCGGCGCTCAGGACGATTCAGCGTAATCGTCCGCACCGCACCCTTATCGGCAACCAGGATCGTCGCGTCTTCCAAGCCGTCCTCCTAAACTTCTTGCGCATCCGGTTCCAAGGGCGCATCACTGCGTCCTGGGTCCGAATCTGCGCGCCAATTCCGCACTGGATTCGATCAGTGGTTCAAGTGAAGCTAGAGCCGGCAGCACGGCTCCTAACGACTTCAGTTCATCAATCAGAATCTCAGTGGGAAGATTTCCCACCAGCGCATCCTGCGCGAAGGGGCATCCCCCCAGCCCACCGATGGCCGCGTCGAAGCGTCTGCACCCGGCCTCATAAGCCGCGCGTATCTTCGCCGCGGCCTCAGCCGGCCGCGCATGAAGATGCACGCCAATCTCGACCGCATTGCCATCGGCAAGCACGCGGGCCACAGTCTCTCCAATCCGCGCGGGCGCTGCCAGTCCCACCGTATCGGCCAGCGAAATCTGCCGCACGCCGGTGTCGATCAGCAGTTCGCATGCGTCTGCCACTTCATCCACGCTCCACGCATCGCCGTATGGATTGCCGAAGGCCATGGAGATGTATGCCGTCACATCCAATCCTGCTTTATAGGCCAATTCGCCCACGGCCTCCAGTGCGTCGAGCGACTCCTCCGGCGTCTGATGCTGATTCCGCTTAAGAAATTGTGGCGAGATCGAATAGGGAAAGCCCAGCGTCTGCACCGCGCCTGTGGCGATTGCCCGCTCCGCGCCCCTGGCATTCACCACAATTCCGATGATCTCCACGCCGCTCGGAGCATCAAGGGCTTTCAGCACCTGCTCGGCGTCGGCCATCTGCGGGACCGCCGCCGGCGATACAAAACTCACCGCATCGATATGCGCAAACCCGGCAGTCACCAGCTTGCGCAGATAACTCGCCTTAACTTCCGGCGGCATCTGAGCGGGCAGTCCCTGCCATGCATCGCGCGGACATTCAATGATCTTGACGGAATTACTCATTGCCAGTTCCTTGATCGTGTTTCACTAATGGCAGCCATGTCCATTTGCAATCCCTCAGGGGTTAAAACCCTCTGCTTTTCCGACTCATTTCGGCACGCCTGAAGTCGTGCCCTGACACAAAGCGAATTTATGAAACACGCTCTGAGTTAAATGAGAGCGCGGCCAATGTCACCCGCGCGAGGGATGGAGTTTGAGGACCTCGCGAGCGATAATCATCCGCTGAATCTCGCTGGTTCCCTCGCCGATAGTGCATAGCTTCACGTCGCGATAAAACTTCTCCACCGGAAAATCCTTGATGAAGCCGTAGCCGCCAAACAATTGCACCGCCTCGTCGCAGATGCGCACGGCTACCTCGCTGGAAAAAAGCTTGGCCATCGACGACTCGCGAGTCACTGTGCGGCCAGCGTCCTTGAGCACTGCGGCGCGCTGCGTCAAGAGGCGCGCCGCGTCCAGTTCCGTCGCCATATCCGCAATCTTCCATTGGATTCCCTGAAACTCCGCGATTGTCTTGCCAAACTGACGCCGCTCCTTCACGTACTTCAATGCGGCGTCAAGCGCGCCGCGCGCCATCCCCAATGCCAGCGCGGCAATCGAGATTCTTCCGCCGTCCAGAACGCGCATGGCATCCACAAAGCCCTCGCCTTCCACTCCCAGCAGGTTTTCCGCTGGTATCTCGCAGTCCTCGAAGATCAACTCGCTGGTGTTGCTGGCGCGCAGTCCCAGCTTGTTCTCTTTCTTACCCGCGCGAAAACCCGGCGTGCCTTTCTCCACAACAAAGGCTGAAAGCCCGTGCGTGCCCTTGCTCTTGTCGGTCACAGCGACCACCACGGTGGCGTCGGCGTAATGGCCATTGGTGATAAATGTTTTCACGCCGTTCAGAAGATAGCGGTCGCCTTTCTTCACGGCGGTTGTCTTGGCGTTGCCGGCGTCGGATCCCGCGCCGGGCTCGGTCAACCCCCACGCGGCCAGCCACTCGCCCGTCGCCAGACGCGGAATATACTTTTCCCTTTGCTCCTCGTTGCCGGCCAAGAAGATATGGTTGGTTCCCAGCGAGTTGTGCGCGGCCACCGTGATTCCCACAGATCCATCCACCGCCGAAAGCTCCTCGATGGCCAGCACGTAGTCCACGTAGCCAAGGCCTGCCCCGCCGTACTCGGGAGGAAAAATCACCCCAAGCAATCCCATCGCGCCCAGCTTCTTGATGACGGCCAGAGGAAACTCGCCGGCCTCGTCCCACGCCATCACATGCGGCGCAATCTCCCGCGCCGCAAACTCGCGAATCTCCCTGCGCAGATGCTCCTGATCCTCCGTTAACACAAACGGATACAGGCTCTCAGGCGATTCCAACCCTCGGTTCATGAGATCGCTCCTTTTCTCCGGGTGACTATTGCACCGCCTGGACGGTTGAACGATTCACAGTATTCCAACTCCGCGCCGGCCGAGGCCGCTCTTCAGGTCTGCATGACGCCGGGGTTGAAGCGGGGAATCTCGGGATTCAAGGCGCAGGCCTCCAGCACCGTCATCAGCGTCTCGCGCGTCCGGGCCGGATCGATTATCGCGTCAATCCACAGCCGCGCCGCTCCATAGCGCGGATCGGCCTGCGCATCGTAAGCGTTCTTGATCTCGTCGAAGACGGCTTTTTTCTCGGCCTCCGAGAGATGCTTTCCGCCGCGCTCCATCTGTTTGGCGCGCACCCCGGCCAGCGTATTGGCCGCCGAGTCGCCGCTCATCACCGCGTAGCGCGCCGTCGGCCACGCAAACAAAAAACGCGGATCGTATGCCTTGCCGCACATCGCATAGTGCCCGGCCCCGAAGCTGCCGCCCACAATCACGGTAATCTTAGGCACCACGCTTGTGCTCACCGCCGAAACCATCTTCGCTCCGGCGCGAATGATGCCCGACCACTCGGCGTCCTTGCCCACCATGAATCCATTCACATCGTGCAAAAAAATCAGCGGAATCAGGTTCTGATTGCAGTCCATGATGAAGCGCGCCGCCTTTTGCGCGCTCTCGGTATAAATCACGCCGCCAAACTCGGTGCGCTTCATTCCCGCCGCCGGCCCGGTCGCCACGGTCTGGCTTTGGTGCATCTTCTGGTTGGCGACAATGCCCACCGCACGGCCGCCTATGCGCGCGTACCCGCACAGCACAGTCCGGCCAAAATCGGCCTTATACTCGTCGAACCTGCTTCCATCCACAATACGCGCGATTACCTCGCGCATCTCGTACACGTTGCTTGCGCCAGGTTCGGGATTCAGCAGGCCATACACGTCCTCGGCGGGAAACTTCGGCGCATCCCGCGCCGCATCGAATTCCACGCGATTGAATACCTCAGCCGCGGGAGTCGCGCTCGGCCGCTCGCCCATTTTGCCAACCAGGGACCGCAGCTTGGCAAGGCAGAGATGATCGTTCGGCTCTTTGAAATCCACTGTACCGGAGATCTCGGCATGCATCGCCGCGCCGCCCAGTTCCTCGGCCCCTGTCTTCTGGCCGATGGCTGCCTGCACCAGCGACGGGCCTGCCAGAAACAGCCCAGACCCTTCGGTCATCAGCACCGTATCGGTCATCACCGGCAGATATGCGCCTCCCGCAACACACATGCCCATGATCGCCGTAATTTGCGGAATCCCCTGCGCACTCATCACCGCGTTGTTCCGGAAAATCCGCCCGAAGTCGTCTGTATCCGGAAAAACATCCTCCTGGAGTGGCAAAAAAACTCCGGATGAATCCACCAGATAGAGCGTGGGAATATGGTTCTCCATCGCGATGGTTTGCGCGCGCAGCACCTTTTTGGCCGTCATGGGGAAAAAAGCACCAGCCTTCACGGTCGCATCGTTGGCGATGATCATGCAGAGCCGGCCGCTCACCCGTCCCAGGCCCGTCACCACGCCCGCGCCCGGAGCGCCGCCGTACTCGCCATACATGCCGTGCGCGGCCCAAAGGCCCAGTTCCAGGAACTCAGCGCCTTCATCGAGCAGCAGCTTCAGCCGCTCCCGCGCCGTCAGGCGGCCCTTGGCGCGCTGCGCCTCGGCGGCCTTTGCCCCGCCACCTTGGCGAATCCTGTCTTCTTCCGAGCGCAACTCGGCCATCAGCGCCGCCAGCGCCACGCGATTCGCCTGCGCCTTCGCATCCGGCGCCGCGAGGCTCGATCCCAGCGTGTTGTCCAGCGTCAAGTTGGCAGCCATAACGCCATTCTTCAAAACTCGAAAGAATATAGCATATCCGCTGTTGCACAGGTTCGCAGTTTGCGGGTTTCTGTGGGGAGGGATACAGTAATTCTTTTATTTTGAATGGGTTATGGAGAGCTCCATTGTTTCAGTTTTTAAGTGATTGCGTGGTTCCGTGTTCGATGTATGTGGAAGCGAGTCAATAAGTTAGCGGGTGGCTTGGACCTGTAGGTACCTTCGGATTTGAACTGAGCCGGGACCCAGGCTCTAGCTTCGCACCAGCGTGGGCATCTGGCCCTGGGCCTTGGCTTCGGCCACCACGGCGTCGAGCTGGGAGAGGACTTCAGGGACGGTCATGGTGTAAATCTCGCGACGGGAGTCGTAGCCCTCTTCGACCAATTGCCTGAGGAAACGGCCGGCGATCTGGGCGGCTAACTGGTCGGTAATCACCTTGCCCGTAAGCTCCTTCTGGCGCTTCCATGCTTCGAGCGGCAGCGCAATCCACATGGGGCGGCCATTCACGTCGAAGCGCACATCGACTGCGTCGGCGTGGCGCGTGGCGATGGCCACCATGGTGCCCTTCCAGGTGCAGTGGAGCTCTTCGCCGCTCCAGCGGTCGTTTACGCGGAACTCTTCATACATGACCTTAGCCTACCGCTCCGCTCCGTTGACGGCAAGCGCGAGGTGGACGCTCGGGTTGGCGCGCTGATAGACTGATAGGGTTGCAGTTGCGGCACTCCACGTGTGGGGAGCCGTATGCAAGCCTAGAGACGAAGGAAAAGAAGAGACCCAGTGGATACGAAAACCCGTCATTCCTTGAAGCAAGACAGCTTTGCCCATGCCACCGCGAGCAGCATGAGTTGGCTGAGTGGCCACCGTTCCGGCGTTCTGCGCTGGGTGATCGTCGCAGTTGTCGTTGTAGTGGCGGGCGCGGCCTCGCTGGTTTACTGGAATTGGGATTCGAACAAGGCGGACGCCGCACTGGGCGCTGCCCTGGACGTTTACAATGCGCCCCTGGCGATACCCGGCGCGCCGCCCGCCAGCGGAATTTACGCGACGGCCGGTGATCGCTCGAAGGCCGCCAATCAGCAGTTTGTTGCGGTAGCCCAGCAGTATGGCTGGCTAGCCGAGGGCGCCAAGGCTCACTACTTTGCCGGCGTCACATACGCGGAGTTGAATCAGACCGCGCAGGCCGAGACGGAGCTGAAGACCGCGGCAAGCAGTTGGGACCGGAACCTGGCGAACCTGGCCAAGCTGGCCCTGGCCGGCCTCTATCACCAGATGGACCGCGATGCCCAGGCAATTGAGCTTTACAACGCGCTGGCCTCCAAGCCGTCAGAGACGGTGCCAGCCACCATGGCGCAGCTCGATCTGGCTGACCTGTATGCCGGAGAAGGCAAGATGGAGCAGGCGCGGACGCTGTGGGCCAAGATCAAGGACGCCGACAAGGACGGCATGGCTGGCTCGATTGCAGCGCAAAAGCTGGGCGCCAAGCAGTAAGAACAAACGGATTGATCGAAAGGACTCGCGGGGCCCATGGCTTCGCGAGTTTTTTCATTTTGGCGACGCGTGGACCGGAACAGCGCGGATTTGAGCATTTCCGCTGCCGCGTGCGTCTGGTGAACTATGAGCGCGGGTCAGGCGGTATTCTCAGGTTGGATGGAAATCGCAGATAAGGCTGAGTACGAGAAAGCCCGCCAGCGCGCCATTGAGGCAGCGGTTGCGGCCCTGGTGAGCCAGTTCTCCGGAACGCTTTACCGGGTGGCTTACTCGGTTCTGCGCAACGCGGCTGACGCCGAAGACGCGGTGCAGGAGGCGTTTATGCGCGTGCTGCGGCATCGCGAGACGCTGGAAGAGGTCCGCGACCAGCGAGTGTGGCTGATTCGCATTGTGTGGAACATTGTGCTGGACCGCAAGCGCCGCGCGAAGACCCGGCCAGAGACAGACGACGTGGCCGAGTTGGCGCGCGTGCTGCCAGCAGGCGGGTTGAGCGCCGAGGAACGCGCCGCAGCCGCTCAACACCACGCTCGTGTGCTTGCCTGCGTGGAGCAGTTGCCCGCCAAGGAGCGCCAGGTGCTGATGCTTTCGGCGTTCGAGGAGCTGACCAGCGTGGAGATTGCCTCGGTGCTGGGCATTACCGAGTCCAGCGTCCGGTCGCGCCTGTTTCGAGCGCGCAACCTGATGGCTGGACTGCTCGACCACCAAAGGAGTTTGCGATGAATTCGTCTACTCAGAAGCGATTTGCCGGCAGGACCGGCCCCGGCGGCTTCTCCGCTTCCGGCGAGTTTGAATCTACGCTGCGGCTGATTGCGGGCCTTCCCGCGCCCGAGGGGCTTGCCGAGCGAGTGCAGGCCGGATTGCTCGCGGCTCCGTGTGCGGCTTCAGGCAGGGCTACGGGCAGGGCGCGGATTCTTGCGTGGCCCGCCGCGCTGCGGCTGGAGAACGGCTGGTTGCAGAGTTCGCTGGCGCGCTCGGCTGCGGCGGCGGCGATTGCGGCTGTTGTGGCCGGCGGCGGTTGGGGAGTTTATTCGCGCGTGCAGTTTAACCAGCCGCAAAGAGGGATTGCGCTGCCACACCTTGCAGCGCCGGGCGGGTTTTCGAGCGCCGGAGCGATGCGCACGCCGCAAACGCTGAATGGACCCATGGCCGCGCGTCCGGGGACGATTGGGACGCAAGCGGCCAAGGCTGCCGGCAAGGCCGTAGTACAGACGCCGGTTCGGCGGGGCAAGATCGCGACGGGCAAAAAGGCTGTTGCTCCAACCGGTCGATAAATTAATCTGCAAGGTTTTGAAAATAAATACGGGGAGTGCCCTTCGCCTCACAGTCTCACAGTTCCACAGGAAAATGGGGGGTAGGGGGTACCCTCCAGGGGTCAGGGGTCAGGGATCAGTAAAGAGCCGCGACTCCCGTCACTGTCCATTTGATTATTGTGTGCCGGGTTCGGGAAATTTTCTGCAAGGAACAGCAGGGAAAGGGTGTGAATTCTCATATCCCAAAGGCTGGTTTTGGAGCACCCTTCTGCGCGATTGCCTTCACAGTAGAAAGGGTATGATCGCTTTGACCCGCGTTTTGTAAGTCCTGTAACTCTCACCAAAATGCACGGTGAGAAGTCTCTCTTCCTCGCGCAGCTTGAGCCACGTGCCCAGGAAACAGGCGATAAAGCATACAAAACCTGTCGCCGTGCCATACCAGATCACTGCGCCGAGAAGCATGGAGAGAAGGCCGGTATACATTGGATGGCGCGCGAATCGGTATGGGCCGCGCACAATCAACTCATGATCTTCCTTGAGGCTGGGATACAGGGTCCAATTGCGCCCGAGCGTGATGCGTCCCCACAGCGCGAAAACCATGCCTGCAAGGGCCAGGATATCGGCAAAGATGTCTATCAAGAGGGAGTGCGGGAGAACAACCGCTGTCAAAAATGCCGGCGGTTGCACGGCATACCGGAAGAGAAGAAACGCCGCGACAAGGATGGCAAAGATCGGCCAGCCCCATCTCCATCTTCGGTCGACCTCGACAGTCCGTTTGACGGAAGAGGCGGAAAAGATGAGGAACACGAAAGTGGCCGCCCAGCAGAGCGCAATGAATATTCCAGTGAAGTAATTCATGATGGTGGATGATGGTTCGAGCGAGTCGTTGTTGCGGAGCCGTCTTTCCCTCCGGGGCTAAAGCCCGACCGCTATTGCGGCTGTTATGTACGAGCTAAAGCCCGTACCCTTCAAGCTGGCTGAGCAATTCGGCGCGATGACGCGTTGAGATGGTTCTATGCGCCCTCGGTAACCTTCCGAATCACCATCCCGAGCAGCGCCAGAACTACCGCGCCCCAGAAGGCGGGGACGAATCCACGCACGTGGAAGCCGCGCACCAGATTCGACGCCACCATGATCATTAGCCCGTTGATGACCAGGAGAAAGAGGCCGAGGGTGAGGATGCTGATGGGGAAGGTGAGAACTTTCAGGAAGAAGCCGACCGTGGCGTTGAGCAAGCCAATGACCAGAGCGGCTAAGAGCGCCGGGCCGAACCCGTCCACGTCGAAGCCACGCACAAGATTGGAGACCGCCAGCAGGGCGACTGCGGTTAGAATCCATTGAACCAGAAGTCTGGCCATGGAGTATTCCCTCAGGGGCTAAAGCCCGACCGTCTTATTGTTGCATTTGCGGCACTGCTAAAGCCATGCCCTTTCAACGACAAGGTTGTGAAACAGCTTCTGCCCGCAATTATTCCGCCAGAGGCGGTTCCAGTTCCTCGCCAGGGTGGGGGTCGCCGGCACGCGGCATGCCTTTGGCCTTGACGCGCGCGGTGGTGAGCAGGAAGACAGCCACAACGATGGCCGCCATGCCGGTGAACTCTGCTGCTTCCGGCCGCTCGTGGAGGAAGACGATGCCCAGCAGGACCGCGACCACCGGATTCACATAAGCATACGAAGAGACCTTGGCCACGGGCACGTGTTCGAGCAGATATACGAAGGCGGTGTAACCAATCAGCGACCCGCCGGTGATGAGCCATGCGAGCGAGCCAACCGAGGCCGCGTTCACGTGGAACTGGGGCCATTGGCCGAGCGCAGTGCCCAGCGCGGTCGAGAATGCGCCTGCGATCAGCATTTGCCAGGCCGCGGCCACAAAGCTGTTCACCGGCAGGCGCGCATGGCGAGAGAGAATGCTGCCCACGGCCCAGGCCAAGGCTCCGGCCAGCAACACGCCGATGGCCATGAGGCGCGTGCTGTCCCCGGCCAAGCCAGTGCGCAGCGAGGGCCACACCAGCGCCGCCAGGCCGGCAAAGCCCAGCGCCATGCCTAGCCAGCCGCGCGTCGGCAGCGGCTCGCCGCCCGGCAGCAGCATCTCTGCCAGCGCCACAAAGAGGGGCAACACAGCCAGCACCAGCGAAGCCAACCCGCTGGGAACAGTCTTCTCGGCGTATACCAGGGCCACATTGCTCACGCTGAGCAGGAAGAACCCTACCAGGCTCAACATCAGCATGGTCTTTGCCGGCCAAAAGATGCGCAAGCCTCGCCAACGGCACCAGGCAAGCAGGATGGCTCCCGCAATGAGAAAGCGCGTGCCGGACAGCAGGAGCGCCGGCATCAGTGCGGCTCCAATGCGGATGGCCGTATAGGTTGAGCCCCAGAAGAAGTAAACGCTGGCAAAGGCCAGAACGATGGAAGCCGCAGTGGCCGCTTTCTTTTCCAGGTGAAGCGGAGGATTCGACATGGGTTAATTCCATGCTAATGCCTGAGAGCAAGGCGGCGCTGTACAGTTCATGCGGCAATGGTCTATGCTCAAACGAACGGGGATACCATGCAAACGCACGCGAACAATCGACTGCTTGCACCGGCCACCAAGCGCTGGTCGCGGTCGCGCGAGCGTAGCATCTGCCCGCGGCAGTATCTTCGCGAGCTGCCCACCCTCACTCGACCTAGCCTCTTCGGCGGCGATTAGTTCCGGCCCGTCGAAGATCCCTGCCTGCTCTTTCTCCGCTCCAACGAGCGAACAGAAGTGGACGACCCTACTTGCCAGGGGTCCGTGGCCGCGCATCATAACGATGCCGCGCAAGCCTTAACAAGCTAATCCGTCGAGGAGACAAGAAAATGACCAAGCAAGAGCTGCACGCGCAATACGGACCCAAGTTGATCTGCCCACTGCCCGGACCGAAGTCGAAGGCTGCGATTGAGGCCGATGACCGGCTGATCTCGCCCAGCTACACGCGCTCGTATCCACTGGTGGCCAAGCGCGGCCGCGGCTGTCGCATAGAAGACGCAGACGGCAACGAGTTTCTCGATTTTGCGGCGGGCATCGCCGTGGCCTCGACCGGTCATTGCCACCCCGAAGTGGTGGCCGCTATTCAAAAACAGGCCGCGGAGCTGATCCACATCTCAGGGACCGATTTCTACAACGAGCCGCTAACAGAGCTGGCTGCGCGGATTTCCGCAATTGCTCCCATGCCCGGCCCGCACAAGGTCTTCTACGGCAACTCCGGAGCCGAGGCAGTGGAGTGCGCACTCAAGCTGGCGCGCTACCACACAGGGCGTCAGCACATCATCGCGTTTCTGGGCGCTTTTCACGGGCGGACCATGGGCGCGCTGTCGTTGACCGCCTCGAAGCCGCAACAGAAAAGGCGGTTTTCGCCGCTGGTTCCGGGCGTGACTCATGTGCGCTATCCATACGCCTATCGCGGCTGCTCCGGCGGCGCGGAGGAAGAAGAAGCCTTCAGCATGGGCTGCGCGCGCTTCATCGAGGAGAAGCTCTTCAAGACCGTTCTTGCACCCGAAGAGGTGGCTGCCATCTTCGTCGAGCCGATTCAGGGCGAGGGCGGCTACGTGGTGGCTCCCAACAATTTCATGCGCGAACTGCGCGGAATCTGCGACCGGCATGGCATTCTGCTGGTGGCCGACGAAGTGCAATCGGGTATGGGGCGCACCGGCAAGTGGTGGGCGATTGAGCACACCGGCGTAGAGCCGGACATTATCTGCATGGCCAAGGGCATCGCCAGCGGCATGCCACTGAGCGCCTGCGTGAGCCGCGCCGGGATTATGGATTGGGCGCCCGGCTCGCACGCCTCGACCTTTGGCGGCAACCCGGTTTGCATTGCCGCGGCGCTGGCCACGATGAATATTCTGGAGCGCGAGGGGATTGCCAACGCCGCACGTGTGGGCGAGGTCATCCTCGAACGCGTGCGCGGCTGGAAGCAAACTCACCGGCTGGTAGGCGACGTGCGCGGACGGGGCCTGATGATTGGCGTCGAGCTGGTGAAGGACAAGGCGACGCGCGAGCCGGCTGCCGACCTTCGCAACCGCATCGTGACCCTGGCCTTCGAGCGCGGCTTGATGATTCTCGGCTGCGGTGAAAACTCGATCCGCATTTGTCCGCCCCTCATCGTCAGCGAACAGGAAGCCAGCGTTGCCCTCGACATTCTAGAAGACGCGCTGACACAGGTGGAAAAGGAACTGTAACAAGACTCAGCCAGCGTGTAAGGCTGGATTGGGTCAGGAAAATTGGGGCTGGCAGACAGAGACATTGATCAGACTCTGTTTGCCAGCCTCTCTTTACTTCGGCAAACTATTCCGGGCGCCGATGTTCGTTACGCCGTTTTTTCATCGATGCGCATGTTGGCTATCTCTGAAGTGCGGTGCGCGGCGCGTTCCAGATTGTGCGCCATCTCCTGCGCGGCCATGTGCTGCTCTTCGGCAGCTGCGGCCATCTGGTTCGATAGCCCGGAGAGTTCTTCGGTCTGCGAGGAGATCTGATCGATCGCGCTCATGGCGGTGGTTACGTCCACGCCGATGGCGGTCACCTTGGCCTGAATTTCTGCTGTGGCCGAGGCCGTCTGTTCAGCCAACTTCCTCACCTCGCTGGCCACCACGGCGAAGCCCTTGCCATGCACGCCCGCCCTGGCCGCCTCGATGTTCGCATTGAGCGCGAGCACGCTGGTCTGCGTGGCGATGGAGGCAATCAGCCCTGCCACCTTGGCCACTCCGCTACTCGATGTTCTGAGGCTCTCGATGGCCGTCTTGCTCTCACCGCTGGCGGTACGCGATTTTTTCGCGGCCTGCGATACGTCCACGGCGTTTTTGGCGATCTCGGCGATGCTGGTCTCGATCTGGTGCGTGGCCGTGGCCACCATCTGCAGATTGCCGTTGAGGTGATCGATGTCGTTGCGCTGCGCCTCCTGTGCCGCGCGGAGTGCATCGGCCGCCTCCTGCGTGCTGATGCTCCAGACGGCCACCGCGCCGGCAAATTGCCCGTCCTCGCCGGTCATTGGCTCGACATTCAGGTCGAGCTTCACCGGGCCCAGCGCGATAATCGCCTTGTAAGGCAGATGATGCGCGCCCTGATGCCGGCCGACGCCGAGAATGCGGTCGATATTCTGTGGAGACTTGTGAAAGATGTGGATCGATTTACCCACCATCTGGTCCACGGGCACCGGCAGATGCGCTTGGAGCGCAAGCAGGGTCTGGCGCGATGCGCGGTTGAGATAGCGCAAGATCAACTCGCGGTCGCAGAACATTGCATTGGACGGCAGCGCGTCCAGCGCATATTCAAAACTGCGATCCACCACTGCATCGGCGCGGGATTCTATGTCCGCGTCAACATCCATCGAAACAGGCAAAGCCTGCGTATTGCGCTGTGAAAACAAAGAGCCGAGCAACCCATGAGCCATAACCGACCATTCCTCCTGCAAGACTTCAGTCTCGCCCATTTCGCCCGGAGCCGGGCGGTTGGGGCGCTCCCATTCTTTTGATTTTTACGGAGAATTCCCGTAGGCGAACTGGTGGGTTTCATTTTGGAAATGCTGAGAGTTGCGCGTATGCGGCAAGAGGCTGCGCGGCAAATTCGGCGGGCGTATCACAGTTCGCTATAAGCCGGATTTGCGCCTTTCGCTCATCCGGTTGAGAATGGTGTTCCATGGGACAACTGAAGAGGATACGGGTCGGCTGGCTGGAGCGCACGCTGGCCGGACTAGCTTGGGTTGCGCGGCAACGAGGGCAGAATGAAGCCGTAGCCGCACACCTGGCGACCGGCATTGACGGCGAAACCGCGGCTTTTGCTTACCTGAGGCGCAAGGGCTACACCGTGGCGGCGCGGCGCTGGTCCTCGGGCGATGTGCCGGGCGATATCGACCTGATCGCGTGGCAGGGACCGATGCTGTGCTTTGTTGAAGTGAAGACCCGCACCGCCCGCGATGCCTCTCCGGCCGAGATTGCCATCGACTCGCACAAGCGCAATACGCTGCGCCGGCTGGCCCGGCGGTACGTCAGCCAGTTGACCCTGGAGACTGCCCCGCCGGTCCGCTTCGATGTGGTCAGCGTCTACCTTGTGCCGGGGGAAGAGCGAGGATTTCAACACTTTGAGGATGCCTTTGGCTGGAGCGAGCGGGAGGATTATGAGCGGAGATGAGCCGTGGGCCTCAAGAACAGAGCTATGCCAATCCGCGGCTTATTGCTTCTGTGCGTCTTCGAACTCCTGGTGCCAGGCCATCTGAATGGCCTCGAGCCGCGCCTCGTTGGATTTGGCGGGGTCGTCGGCAAAGCCTTCCAGCTCGGTGACGTAACGGCGCAGGTCGGTGAAGCGCACCGTCAGAGGGTCGAGGCCGGGAAACTTCTCTTGCAGTTGAATGCCGATTTCCTCGGCGTCGGTCCATAGAATCTGGCGCGGCATGGGGAATTCTCCTAAGACTGGATGGTGACCGAGTTCTCCCAGGTCCCAGAATCGGGACCTGGGGCACCCAATCATTTTTGCTCAGCCAAGGTCAGCGGCTTGCCTTCGGAGACGATGTTGCGATTCCACTTGGGAATCTCGACCACATAGTTGCCGGGGCGTGTGATGACAGCCTGACAGCCAAGGCGCGAATTCAACTGCTGGTCGGCGGCCATGTCCATGCGGTCCAACTCGTCGTCGTCGGCCGGACTGATGCCCGCTTGATCCTGTATCCACAGGTGGCATGTGGTGCAGGCGCAGACGCCGCCGCAGGCGTGATCGAGAAAGACGCCGTGGTTTTCCGCTACATCGAGAAACGACATCGGCTTGCCGTGATGCTCGTACGGCATGGCGCCAAACTCGAACTCAACCGTCCGGCCCTCGGGCTGGAAGGTGACGCGCACGAGTTTGTCAGCGGGAATGTTTTTTTCGTTTGGTTCGCTCATACAATTCCGTCCTTCCGTACTCACGCCGCCCTCATTTGAACTCTGCCGGGGCCATGGCATGCGGCGCGGTCACGGCCTCGGCCAACTCTTCGCCGGCTGAATCCATGGTCTTGCCGCGCAGGGCGCTGGATACGGCGGCATCCATCATCAGCTCGGCAAAGCGGCGCGTGGCGTGGTCGAGGATAAGCGTCGCCTCGCGAATAGCGGCTGAATTCTCGCTCTGTTTGACCTTCTTCAGGTAGTCGCTGGCCAGGTTGATGGCTTTCTGTTCATCGCCGGTCAACTGCGCCCACGCCGGATTTGCCGGAGCGCGCTCGACCGCCGCGAGAACCGTCTCCGCTTCGTTGCGGGCCTCGATGAGCAACCGCTTGGCAAAGTCCGCTTCGGCGTTGTCGAACGAATCCAGAATCATGCTCTCGACCTGCTGATCGGTGAGGCCATAGGTCGGCTTGACTTCAATCTGCGCTGCCAAACCGCTGCGCTGCTCCCGCGCCGTGACGTGCAAAATTCCGTCGGCGTCGATGAGAAACTTGACTTCGATGCGCGGCAGACCGGCGCTCATGGGCGGAATGCCCTTGAGATCGAAGCGCGCCAATGACCGGCAATCGGCGGCGAGTTCGCGCTCGCCCTGCACCACATGAATGGCGACGTTGGTCTGGCCATCGACTCCTGTTGTGAAGTGCTCGGTGGCCGAAGCGGGAACCGTCGAGTTGCGTTGAATGATGCGCGCCACCGTGCCGCCCAACGCCTCGATGCCGAGCGAGAGAGGAGTCACATCGAGCAGCAGCATTTCTTCAGTGGACTTGGATGCGCCGGAGAGAATGTCGGCCTGCACCGCAGCGCCAAGCGCCACAACCTCATCGGGATTCAGTTCGATGTGAGGCTTTTTGCCGCGCGGGCGAAGGTGAAAGAGTTCATCGACGAGCTGGCGCACTGCGGGAATGCGCGTGGAGCCTCCGACCAGCACCACTTCGTCAATCTGCTCGGGAGTGATGCCGGCGTCTGTGAGCGCCTGCCTGCAAGGCCCCGCCGTACGCGCGAGCACCGGCTCGATCAGCAGCTCGAAGACTTCGCGCGGAATCTCCCTTTGGTAGCGATCGCCATTGGGCAACTCGATGTCGAAGCGCGCCATCGTCTCAGTGGAGAGCAGGATTTTTGCCTCGATGGCAGCCTTGCGCACAGCCTGCACCGCGCCCGGATGCAGCCGCAGATCCACGCCGTGCTCGGCATGAATCTCGTTGAGCGCAATGGCCATCAGGAGGTTATCAATGTCGTCGCCGCCGAGGTGCGTGTCGCCGTTGGTGGACTGCACCTCGAAGATGCCGTCGCGCAGCTTGAGGATAGAGATGTCGAAGGTGCCGCCGCCGAGATCGTAGACGGCGATGGTTCCCTCCTTGCCGCGATCGAGGCCGTAGGCAAGAGCGGCCGCGGTTGGCTCGTTGACGAGGCGCAGCACCTCAAGCCCAGCCATGCGCCCCGCATCCTTGGTGGCCTGGCGCTGCGCATCGTTGAAGTAGGCGGGCACGGTGATGACGGCCTGCGTGACCGGCGCGGAAAAGAACCGCTCGGCGTTGCGCTTGAGCTGGCGCAAAATGTAAGCGGAAATCTCCGGCGGGGTAAAGCGGAGCTCGCCCAACTGGATGCGCGGGACTTCATTGGGATCGGGTGGGCCGGCTTTTGGATCGGCGGCCAGGTGAAAGGGAAACAGCTTCAGCTCGCTCTGAACCTCATCGAGACTGCGGCCCATCAGCCGCTTGACGGAGTAGATGACACGCTCCGGCGTCTGAATGAGCGCCTTGCGCGCGCTGTTGCCCACGGTGACCGTGGGACGATAGCCACCGCCGGCAGGAATTGGGGCAGGGATAGGATCTAGTGCCACCACTGACGGCACGAGATTCGAGCCGTCCGCACCAGGAATGACCACCGGTGTGTCAGTCTCCATATAAGCGACCAGGGAGTTAGTGGTTCCCAGGTCAATTCCTACTACGCGTCCTTCCGCCATGATGTTCTTTCAATCTCCCAGAGTCTCGTTCACGTCGCGAAGCAGATTGCTGAGGTAGCGCCGCCGGTCGAGCTGGGCCACCATTCTGTTTTGCGCGGCTGGGCGCACGGCCTGGCCGCCCTCATCCCACGCCGTCCACTCGACGCGCAGATCCTTATCGACGATTCCCAGCAGGCCTTGAAATTTTTGCTTTGCCTGGGTCAGGCTTGCCTGGAGTTGCGGATCTTCTTCGCCCATCTTGCGCGCGGCGCGCATCTCTTCGAGCTGCATGTTCAACTCGAAAACTTCTTCGAGGAGGTCGGCAGGAACGCGCGAAGGGTCTATGCGATTCTTCCCGCTATGCTCCTCCCCTATCTCAGCGCCTTCAAGCTTGAGCAGATATTCGGTGCGGCGTAGAGGGTCTTTGAGGGTGCGATAAGCGTCGTTGAGCAGCGCCGTATCGGCCAGGCTCCACTGCTTTTCGTTCTCCTGGGCGCGGGCAAATCGGTCGGGATGGAGCTTGCGGCTCAGGCGATGAAATTCAGCTTCCAGCGCGGGCAGATCGAGGTTCAGCCTTGGTTCCATGCTGAAGACAGAAAAATAATCACAGCCTGGCGGAGGCTGAATTTTGCTGCAATGCGGACAAAAAAGCGTGAAGTCATTGTGGCCGATGGAGCAGGACCAACAGGCAACGGGGACAGCAGAATCGAGGACTTTCAACATAAGTTTCACTCTTACGAAACTGAATGTTCCTACGAAAACGACGAACCGCAGCCGCAGGAGTGCGTGGAGTTGGGGTTGATGAAGTTGAATCCCTGGCGGATCAGCGTCTCCTCATAGTCCAGCGTCATGCCGTGCAAGTAGAGGAACGACTTGGGATCAACGAATACGCGCACGCCGTCGAAATCGTAGATGCGGTCGCGGTCGCGGGGCTGCGTGTCGAACTTGATGGAGTAAGAAAGGCCCGAGCATCCACCACCCATTACACCGAGGCGCAGTCCGCCCTCGGTGGGCGAGATGCCTTCCTTGGCCATGGCCACGCGGATGCGCTTGACGGCCTTTTCGGTCACCTGCAAGCCCTGACTTGGCGGCACCTGCGGTGTGGCAGACTCCGCCTTCGGCGGCGCCGGCGGCGCGGCTGTTGCTGAACTTCCTATTGTCACGACGTTCGACATAATCGCCCTCTTACTGCGCGGTTGCAGTGACAGTCGCAGCCACTTCGCCCACGCCGTTCTTCTTCTTCCAGTCGCCAATGGCGGCGCGAATGGCGTCCTCGGCCAGCACCGAGCAGTGAATCTTGACCGGCGGCAGCGAGAGCTCCTTCACGATGTCGGTGTTTTTGATGCCCAGCGCGTCATCGACGGTGCGGCCCTTGATCCACTCGGTGGCCAGCGATGAACTGGCAATCGCCGAGCCGCAGCCAAAGGTCTTGAACCTGGCCTCTTCAATGACTTGCGTTTCGGGGTTTACACGGATTTGCAGCCGCATTACGTCGCCGCACTCCGGCGCACCGACCAGACCTGTGCCAACCTCGGTCGAAGTCTTGTCCAGTTGGCCCACATTGCGGGGGTTGTTGTAGTGGTCAATAACTCGGTCGCTGTATGCCATGTGTACCATCCTTCCGCGGGGGAAGCCGCAGTGTTCTCATTGATTGGATTCGGCAGGCTGCGCGCCGAATCAAAAAGCTTTCGCTCGCGCTCAGTGCGCGGCCCACTGAATCTTGGTGAGGTCGATGCCATCCTGCACCATCTCGTAGAGCGGCGAAAGCTGGCGCAGATGCTTGACGACATCAATCACCTTCGCGGCCACGTAGTCCACTTCGGCCTGCGTGTTGAAACGGCCCAACCCAAAGCGAATGGAGCTGTGGGCTACATCGTCGCCGAGGCCCAAAGCCTTGAGCACATACGACGGCTCGAGCGTGGCCGAGGTGCAGGCCGAACCGCTGGAAACCGCAATGTCGTTGATGCCCATCAGCAGCGACTCACCCTCGACATACACAAAGCTCATATTCAGATTGCCGGGCAGGTGATGATCCATGGAGCCATTGACGTGGACGTAGTCCAGCTCGGATTCGAGCTTGTTCTTGAGCCGGTCGCGCAAGCCGGTCAGGTGCGCCGCTTCGGTGGACATCTCTTGCTGAGCAATCTCGCAGGCCTTGCCCAGGCCGACGATACCGGGAACGTTGAGCGTGCCGGACCGCATACCGCGCTCGTGGCCGCCCCCGTCAATTTGCGCGGCGATTTGCACGCGCGGATTGCGCCGGCGAACGTAGAGCGCACCCACTCCCTTGGGGCCATAAATCTTGTGCCCGGAGAGCGACAGCACATCAATGTTGTCGGCGATTACGTCGATGGGAACCTTGCCCACAGCCTGCACCGCATCGGTGTGGAAGAGCACGTTCTTCTCATGACAGAGCTTGCCGATTTCGGCGATGGGCTGGAGGACACCTATTTCATTATTCGCCGCCATGATCGTGACCAGAATCGTCTTGTCGTCCATCGCCCGCTTCAGGTCTTCGAGGTCGATAAGCCCGTCGGCTTTGACGGGAAGATAGGTGACGCGATAGCCGTGCTTCTCCAGGCGCTTGCAGGTATCCAGCACTGCCTTGTGCTCGGTAACCTGGGTGATGATGTGGTTACCGCGCTCGCGATACATTTCGGCGATGCCCTTGATGGCCAGGTTGTTGCTCTCGGTGGCGCCGCTGGTGAAGATGATCTCCTTGGCCGTGGCGCCGATGAGCCGCGCAATCTGCTCACGCGCTGCCTCCACGGCAGCTTCCGCCTCCCATCCAAAGGAATGATTGCGGCTGGCCGAGTTGCCAAATTTGACGGTGAAATAAGGCATCATGGCTTCCAGCACCCGCGGATCAACAGCGGTGGTGGCGTGATTATCCATATAAATCGGCAAATGCAAGCCTGCGGGGACTTCTACTGAACTGGTAAAGTTGCTCATCTCTGTCTCCATCCTTATCGATTGCTCTTCCGGGCCTGTTTGCACAGGCGCGGAGGGGGAAAGCTTTCGTTACAACGTCACTGCGACCAGGGCGCTCGCCTCGCGTGCGTGGCCGGGGGGGTGTTCGTGCTCCGCCAGGTCCTGAATGCTGATGCTCTTCAGCACTCCGGCAATGGTGTCGTTCACCCGCGCCAACGGCTCGCGGATGGTGCAGCTTGGGGTCAGCTCACAACCCGTCTTGCCCTTGGTGCAGGAGGTGATGAAAAACGGCCCGTCGATGGCCAGAATCACTTCGAAGGCCGAAACCTCACGCGCTTCCCTAGCAAGTGCGTAGCCGCCGTTCATGCCGGCGTGCGAACGCAAGAGGCCTGATTTGGTCAACTGCTGCAGGATTTTGGCGAGCAATTGCGCCGGAATCCCGTAGGCGTCCGCAATATCCTTGGCGCTGAGCGCAGGCCTCTCGGGGTGCTCGGCAAGGTACTTGAGCGCCATCAGGCCGTAATCCGCTTTTTTGGTCAGCTTGAGCATGGAATACCCGACTTCTTCAGTCCGAGTTCAGTATACGACCGTTTCTGTCGGAATTACAAGTCCCGGCCTAGGATTGCGCTGGCGCATCGCCAAAAATAATTCCGCCGCGGGAACAAAATTCAGCAAATTGACGTTTTCAATTATTGAAAAGCCCGGTACAATTTGGCGAAAGAGGACTAGTTTTCACCAACACCACAAGCAATGGCAACCGTCTGCAGACACCCCAGGGTACGCGTCGTCTCCCGGCACGAAGACACTGAATATGTCGAGTGCCTGGATTGTGGCGAGGTCTTTGACTCCGAAGAGTTCCGTGACATGGAGATTGAAGCCGAAGCCGAAACAGAACCCAGCATGGAAGACGCCTGACGCCTTTGCGCCGACCCTGGTTGACAGCGATGGCGGGCAAGGATTCCCGCCGTGCGGAGAGTCCCTGCGATGCGCGAGTAGATTTTCGTTTACTTTGCGACGTGTCCGTTGACGCCCATCCGCCGGGCGGCAAGCCACGCATAATGCAGCCCTGATGCCACGGTCAATCCGATGGTGGCGTCAAGCGCCACCAGGCGAAAGACCACTACCCATTGGGCGGCGGTGAGCTGTTGCAGCAGCACGGCGGCCACCGCGCAGACCTGCGCCAGCGTGTTGGCTTTGCCCAGGAGACTGGGGCTGAACTCCCTGCGGCCCGCCGCAGCGTAAAGAATAGCCGCCACCACCAGGATGCCCACATCCCTGCCGAAGACCAGTACCGTGACCGTGGTTGGCATCAGCCCCTTGTGCAGGAGCACCAGAAAAAGCGTGCTGAGCAGCAGCTTGTCCGCCACCGGATCGAGGTACTCGCCGAGCACACTGCGCTGCCTGAGCAGGCGCGCGAGCAAGCCGTCCAGCGCGTCGGTCAGCCCAGCGGCCACAAAGAGGCAAAAACCCAGCACATAGTGGCCATCGAGGATGGCGGCCACCAGAAACGGCGCAAGGCAGATGCGCAACAGCGTGAGGACGTTGGGAGCGGTGCGATACCGGTTCAGTCGCTCGCTTACAGGGTTGTCCATATCTCACTCAAAACATTAATGAACGATGGTACAGCATAGCGGGTGTTCCCCGTCCATCTTTTCCCGCCGGTCCGACCCTGATAGACTACGTAGAGTTGGTTTACAGGCGCGTAGCTCAGTTGGTTAGAGCGCTTCCTTGACACGGAAGAGGTCGCTGGTTCGAGTCCAGTCGTGCCTACCATATTTTTCAATCACTTACGGCCAAGCATCGAAAAGCGCGATACGTTTTCGATACGTTGGTTCTCAAGCTGCGTTTTCCGCAACGCTTCCCTTGGCATTCCTCGAACGGTCCAGAAGAACATCGACTACCCGGCTTTGAGCCTCCCGCTTGGCTGGCGTCAGAGCTTTTGTGTAGATGTTCATCGTCGTGGTGATGTTGGCGTGGCGCATCAACTCCTGGACCACTTTGACATCTTCCCCGTTGGCTTTGAGCAGCGTGGAGTACGTGTGCCTGAAGGTGTGGAAGCCAACCCATTTCGTAATCCCAGCCCGCTTTGCGGCGGGTTGCAGAAAACGATCCAAGAGTGTGTCAGCCCAAGGCGGCATTCTGCCTTGGACCTTCTCGCTGGCGAAAACCCAATCATCCGGTTCCGCATAGGCGGTTTCCTGCTTCAACGCCAACAGCTCCCCGGCAGTAAATTCGTCGATGGGCACCGGTCTGCGCGAGGTTTCCGTTTTACACTTTCCGATAATGCCATCCACGACCGATCGGGTGACTTCCATCTGCAAAGCCTTCCAGTCGATGTCCTTCCATTTCAGGCCCAGAACTTCGCTGATCCGAAGTCCCGTCGTAGCTGCCACGATGCCAATGACGCGCATCTTCTGCGGCAGCTCCAGAATAAGCGCCCGGAACTCTGCCGCTTCCAGAGGTTCCGTTACCCGCGTCCGTTTGGAGCTTTGGCGGACTGCAAAAATGGGGTTCTCTCCATCGGTGAGCCAGCCATACCGGATCGCGTGCTGAAAAACTTCGCTCATGACGTACTTGATCTTGGCTTTGGATCCGTTCGACAGATCGTCGATGGAACCGAGCCAACGCTCGACTGTCACTGCCTTGATCTCCCGAAACGGATGGCCGCCCCATCGGGGAACGATTCTCGTCTTAAGGTAGATGCCGTAGGTCTGTTTCGTTTGGCGCACTTTCCGTTCGGATTCCCTTTCCAGATCCAATTCGATCTTCTGGTAATGATCCGCCAACTGTTCGAATGTTTCCGGTTGGCCCTCCGGGCGGAAAGTGTGATGGTTAATATCGAGGCGCAGTGTCGATACAGCCTTCCATGCTGCTTTTTCCGTGGAATACTGCGTGACTGGGCCAACTACAAGGGCACGCATCTTGGGTTTCCCGTTGGCGTCAATATCCCGCCATCTGTAAACCCAGACTTCCGGTCCCTTTTTGCGTTTGTGACGGCTGAAAAAACCGTGCTGATACCGTGGTCGATTCAAGGAATTTACTCCTCTTTCCGACCCCGATGGCTACCTAATTCTACCGTCTTTGACTGAAGCCAGGAAGCCAATTCTGAGAGCCGAAAACGCCATGTATGCCGCACTCCATTCCCAATCGGATGTGCCGGCACAAAGCCTTGCCGTGCGAGGTTCAACAGAGTTTTGCGCGGAACGCCCAGAAAGTCAGCAGCTCGCTGGCCGTCTACGAATTGTTCATGCGTAAAGCCCATTGGAAGTTGCATACGAAACATCCTCGATAAGAAGTTGAGTCAAAATGGGTTCTGCAAGGAGCGCCTCATCTTCACGGTGCGCGTTATGCGATGTACATTTCAATACTGTCGCATAAATGAAAGTGTGAAGGCAAGCTCGTCTTGATTCTGAATGCTGATTTGGCTTCGCCCCCGGCAGATTAGTCGGCGGGCTTCCTGCATTGTGCCTTCTGCGACTTCTCTGCTTCAGCTTCCACGCGGAGGTTTTCGGCGTGGTGCCGCATTGCGGCCTCATAGATCATTTCCCAGGCAATGGGAAACTGTCCTCTCGCCCCGAGAAGTCGGACAATGGCAAACTCTGGGCGGCTTTCGATGACAATCCTGCGCTTCTTACCGTTCTCTTTGACGGACGAAGCAGAGACAAAAATAGTCTGTGCCTTATGCTCGATGAGGCAACTCATTCACACTTTCTCCTATCACAACCTGGCCTGCCCGATTCTCCGTGTCGGCGAGATTGTCAGCTTAAGGCGACGAATGCATGAGATGCACCGTCGCGGCCAGGGGTGTAGAAAGCAGTACGCTTCCCTTGCTTACGGGCAGTTACGGTCATTTTTATGACACGCAATGTCACGGGCCCACGGACCGGGGAAAGTGTAGCAATGGAATGATGGCGTGTTACCATTCTTCCGCGTTGAAAATCCCGCTGGTAACTGCAAAATTATTTTGACGTTACAAAAGGTAAAACCGCTCAAGCGTGAGCGAAACTTTTTCCTGAAACTCAAGGCTTTCACGGTGCGGCCTCTTTCCCGATCAACCGATGCGGCCCGGCAGCATCCGTTCCATACCCTGCTCCAAGACATGCTCACGGCCGGAATGCTGCGCAATGGGGTCGGTATCCATTGCCAGCATGATGAGGCGGCGCAGGTTTGCGGACTGCTCAGCCTGGCTGAGGAGCGCCATCGAGTCGGCGGAAAGGTCAGGAGTCGCGTCCCATTGCAGACTCAGGTTGTTCTTTCGTGCCAGTTCCACGGCAAATTCCTGGAGGGTGATGTTGTTCCCTGCCAGAAACGGCTGTATCGCTCCGAGGTCGTAGAGGTACGCTGAGGCGCTGTGTACCCACTCTTCGGCGCTCAAGCCCTTCAGTTGATTTTCGCGGCTCAATCGGTCGAGTACGCTGTTGAGGGATTTCTCCACCTGAGACGCTGGCACATTGCCGGCGTCGATCGGGCGCAACTCTCCGGCCCAATCGTAGAGGTCTTGATAAATATGGTGGTGGATCGCCTGAAGGTGTGTGGCGTCAAAGCCGCCGCGAACGGGCGTTGCCTGAAGCTCGGCAAGGCGAAGCGTCGTTGACTCTGTCGCCGCTCTCGAAAGAACGGCTGGGTCCGTGATGCCGAGCTTGTTTCTGAATACGCCAATACCGGGAATTGTGAAATCGGTTGCGTCGATCATCTTCGGTTCTCTCCTCTCGTCGGAGCTGCTGTCGCGGGGCTTTGCTTTAGAGCCGCCATGACCCGCGCCAAATAGCCGTTATCAATCCCGCGCTGGGTGTCGCCGGTGTTGTAGCGAGAGATGGCGTGCTGGAGCGCCTCTTGGCCGGGTCCGTAGGTTTTAACCTCAAGCTGATAAGCACTGTCGAGAATCTGCCAACCGGCGCGGAGATTGGAGCACGGGTCTAAGAGAGATTCAACGGGAAGCCCGCGGCGCTTGACTTCCGCTGTGCTGACCTGCATCAACCCTAAGTCAACGAAGATGCCGCGGCGCTCGAAGTAGCCGAGCCACTCCAACGCCTCGCGTTGGGTGGCGGGCTGGCGTTCGAGCCGCAATGTACCCTCCGGTAGATGCCATTGCTTTAGGAGCGCCCTGGGAAAGTCGATCTGCATCGCATTCGGGTTGCCGCCGGATTCAACGCGGATGATGGCGTTGAGCGTTGTGAGCGGTACTGTAGGCAGGCAGCGCGATTGGAGAGCGGCAACGTCAAGCCGTTGACCGGAGACGTTGGCGGCAAAGCAGAGCAGGCAAATTGCGGTCAGAAATCTCATCGGTTGCTTGCCTCGTAGAGTGGAATTGCCCAGAGGTCGGCCCAATCCTGCGCGGCCACGTGCTGAATCGCTGGAATCGGCGTGTTGGCCGCCCAGTAGACGTTGGAAGGCGCAAGCAGCATATCGGGGTTGTGTGCGAGAGTTTCGATGGCCGGCCAGAATGCGAGCTGCTCGTAGCAGACCAGTATCCCGGCGTGGCGATTCCAAACCCGAATGGTTGGCGGGAAGCGAAGCATCAGCGGGAATCCGCGGCGCTGGTCTCCAATGTGCCACATTCCAAGCGGGATCGGCACTCGCTGAACGTAGGAGAGCCGTTCGGTGTAGCCACGGGAGAGGAGAACATTGCGATTGGCTTCCGTGTTCGGAATAGGGATTGTGGTGCCGATCAGCAGGCCGGTGCGCTGCTGCTTGAGTTGCCCGAAGATGGAAGCCCAGCGTGCTTCGTGCATTCGATTCCAGCTTGGAATGATGGACTCAGGGAAAATGAGCAACGTGTCGGGATGGGCCAGCACAATTTGCTGGATCGTCCGCTCCTGCAATTCCGGACGGGAATCAATATCGTCGTGAGGCGACTGCCCGCCGAAGTGAGTGTTGACTGCGAGAATATGCGGATCGGGAACCGGGCGATGGAATCGAGCATGGGTTGCGATCGATGCAGTGATGAGTACGGCAAGCGTCATGACCGTGCCGAATCGTCTGTACGCCGATATCAATATGATGCCCAGCCCCAGACCGAACCAGTGGGTTCCAGGAAACCAGTGGCCCGCCGCGATCAGCGGATGGGCCACTGTTACAAGACTCAGTGGTGGCAATGCTAGAACCGTCATAGCGGCGATTGCGGAGACCGGCTGGTAGCGGCGGCTGTAGAAGCCCACCCAGGGAGCTGATCCGAGGGCCACCAGGCCAAACCAGATTGCAAGGGGTAGAGCAAAGTTGTGGCCTGCACGGAAAAAGCTCTGAGCGCCGGGAATCACACTCCAGGTGGCGGCTGCGTAGTAGAAGACGGAACAGAGCGCGTCCAGGCGCCGCCGTGACTGAAGGTAGACGAAGGGAAAAAGCAACGCGAAATAATTCAGAGCAGGGTCGCCGCTCCAGCCTGCGCCGCCGATTGCGGCGGAGCAGGCGAAAAGAATCGCGGTTCTGGCCTGAGCGGGGAGGAAGATGCTCGGCATTCTCAATCTCACTTTGTCTGGCGCAACGGCTGCGGTCTCTAAAATATTCATCGCTTTCTGCCCTCTGGATTACGTTGTCAATTCGGGTTGGTGGTTGCGTGGTACGGACGCTCGACGAGCAAGGGGCGAATCCAACTATGGACGGATCGCAAGGGGATCGGGCCGAAGTACCGGGAATCGAAGCTCCGGGGGCTGAAGGAGCTGACGACCCATAGTTCATCCTTTTGCACGCGGTACGCCCCTGGCGGGAACGGATGAAGCTGTCGCCCCTTTGAATCGCGGCTTATGGTTGCGGTGTTTGGCAGCAATTGACCGTTGACGACGATGCCAGCGGCGGAAGTCTCGACGGTGTCACCGGGCCATGCGACCACCGGCTTGATGAGTGGTGAAAACCCATCAGGACAGGTACGCATGGGGTCTCGATAGTTCGGCTGGCCTTTCATTGACGGCCAGCGAACATCAGGGCAGAAAAACACGTATGGCGCAGGGTTGCGAGGGGTGCCTGCCGGATCGGCAATCTCCCGGTAGATTCCGAACGGTACGGAGTGGGTGTAGTTGAAGATGAGTCCGAAGCTGACCCACGCTACCATCGTGCCAACGGCAGCAACGGCTATGGGAACAAGGACACAACTCAGTCGAGAGAAGGCGCGAATCGAAGAGCGCAGGCGTGGGCTAGCCAGGCCAGTCTTAAATTGGCCAATCATGGACACTCTCCTGAAGGAATGCCGGAATCTGCTTCGCGTCATTGGTGCGGCGAATCTCGTTTTGATGGATAGCCGCTGATTCCGATTTCGAACTGGCCGCGATGCGAAATGCGCGAATGACATGAATCTCGAAGACGGTGGCGACTTCGCGGCCAACGCCTTGGCCATCGGCTCGCGGTCGCGGCTCGCGGCGGATAAGCTGGCCGGTGACGTGGATGTTGTCGCCCTTTTGGAAAGTCTTGGCGACGATGGCGCTCTCCCCAAAGAAGGTGATGGGAAGGAATTGGCGGTGTTCGACGGTTCTTCCCTGCGTGTCGTAAAACCAGTTCTGCGCCAGTCGTGCGCGGACAAACTGACGGCCTCCGGCATCGGCGACCGAAGGCTGGTCGGTGAGGCTGCCGGCAAGAATGATCTGGTTAAGAATTTCCACGGATTTTCTCCTCAATGGCCTGGTCTGCAACGGCGGCATGGGCGATGGCTGCGATGTCGAGCGATGGCGTTGGCTGCATGGCTGGCTTGACTGGCAGCGGCACAGCCGCGGTAGGAAAGTCGGGCGGCTTCAGTTTGGTACGGGCCAAAAGGGTGTTGTTCAAAAAGTAAAGGCTCTGCACCCCATAAATCGGCGCGACTCCATTGATGAAGATGAGCATGTCGCCGGGAGCGGTGATCTTGCTGTTTGGGTCGTTCGTGGCCTTGGTTGGCGGCTTGATGCGGCGAATCTCATCGACGGTAATGAGTGGACGTTGCACCTGCTCCACGCTGCGGAAGATGTGTTTGAGATAGAAGTCGGTGCGCTGGCCGCTGTAGTTCACAGTCTCCTTCTCAACGGTCATGTTGCCGCTCAGTTCGGAAAGGTTCTTGCATGTCTGGAGGTTGTCGGTCTGGAAGGCGGCCTTGATGTAGCAGTTGTCTGTAATGGACTCGTTCGGCCCGTACTCTTCGATGATCTGCGTGAGCGTCTGCGCAATCAGGTATGGTTTGATCTTGTAGCCCGCCATGAGGCTCATCGCGGCGGACAGGTTGGGAATCTTCCTCAGCTCGGGAAACTCGTCAAGCATGAGCAGGAGATGGTGACGGTCCGGGTCGAGTTGTTCCATGAGGCGATTGAAGATGAGCTCGAGCATAAGCCGAACAAACGGACGCAGGCGGTCGCGGTCCGGCTGCGGAACCTCGAAGTAGAGGCTCATCGGAACCTCGCCATAGACAAGATCGCGGACGATAAAGTCGGAGCGGGAGACGGTTTTCTGAACGATCGGATCGTCGTAGAGTGTCATCGGAGTGACGATGCTCGACTGGATGCTCGACGCCTCGCGGTCTGCCCGGTTGAGCTGGCGCTGGACGGCCTTGCTCACATAGGGATGGGTGAAAGTTGGCTTGCCGTTCACATCGAACCATTGCAGGCGCGGCGCGGATTTCCCTCCGGGCATATGCACTGTCTTCTGCATCTCGGTCAGCACGTCGGTGAAGTCCATGCCTGGTTGGGAATAGTGGGCGAGCACGTCGGGGAGCGTAGGCTCTCGCGGTGTATCGAGATTGCGAAAGACGTAACCGAGATGGATGATGCCTGCCGAGACAAGATCCACAGCCGCGTCCTCGAAGTGCTTGTAGAGGTTGTCGTCGTCGCCGTGGCGAATGAGGGCGTTCGCAATCGTCTGGGCGTCGGAGATCTCGTAATCGGTCTCCCAGCGAATCTCGGACAAGGGGTTGTAGCAGCAACTCTCATGCGGCAGAGTTGGCGCGAACTTTAAGACACGTTGCCCGATTGCGTGGCGGAAGCCGGCGGAGTGGTCCCAGTTCTCTCCTTTCAAGTCATAGACAAAGACGCTCTGCCGCCACTGGCAAAGCGTGGGAATGATAGCGGAGACGCCCTTGCCGCTTCGGCTCGGAGCGAAGAGCAGGACCGGCTCCGCGCCCGAGTGCAAGAGGTAGTGAACTTCCTGAGTTTTTGGGTCGCGCCATCCGCCGACGTATACGCCATCCGTCGCGTCAAGCAGGCCGATCTTCTCGATGTCTTCGCGCGTTGCCCAGGTCGCGGAGCCATGCAGGTTCATCAGGCTGTCCGTGCTCTTGCGGTCGCGGATGAGGGAGAGAAACCAGTAGGTGAAGTAGGCCAGAAAGAGTCCGCCTACGATGGTCGCTCCAAATGCAATCCACAGATCCTTGCGAACTCCAGAACTGATAAGGCGGCTGCCTGCGTAATGCTTCCAGAGCACAAGGGCCGCGAAGGGCTGGAAGATTGCGGTACCGCGGACCCACAAGATGGGAAAGCCCATCTCGACTGGATTGTTGAGTTGAATCGCAAGCCACTCGGTTGCGGCGCTGGCGGCCAGGACAAAGGCAATCGCAGCCCCGACGACCGATCGGATATTCCAGCCTCCTTGCCAACTCGGACGATTCGGGAGAACGTATCCGGGCGGCGCTGTTGTTCCGTTCTTCATGGGATGCCTCCTCGTATAGAAGAGTACATTCCACTACCGGCGATTGCAAAATCAGTACCCTCGGTCCCGCGTCCTCTCCGTCATTCTGGCGCGGAGGGCGCTATTGAGTTGGCCCATCCATCCTTTATCCGATTCCCCGGTGGCCAGATTCATCGAACGCATCCGGCGCAGGATGGAGCCAAGCGCCTTCTCGTTGGCGAGAACGTCCTTGTCCTTGCCGAGCGTGGAGGCGTAGAGCTTGTCTGGATCGCTTCTCAGGCTGTCGATCGTCACGACATTTCCAGGTTCGAGGTCTCCCCGCGCCCATGCAGCACGCAGTGTTGCATCGTGGCGGATGATCTCGATCTTGCCTTCGGAGGTCTCGAAGATGGTCTGAAGCGCGCCGGTACGCTCGTCTTCGCTGTTGAGGAGTACCCGCCCAATCAGCTTCTTTGAGAATGAGGAATACTCCATCGGTGCATGGGGATCGCTGATCGCCACGCCGCTGCGAAAGAGCGTTCGCGCGCGGTCCTGAATGTCCTTCATCTGTTGAAGCTGCGTGACGAAATCGGACCGAACGAGCCATCGGTCTCCTCTGTACGGCTTTGAGAGGCCAAGCTCTTTGAGATGGCTGAGCCTGGCCATTTCCGCCGCGCTTGCTGCGGCTCCTGCATCTTTGTACACGGGGTCCGCGTCGTATGGAATCGCTCGACCTGCCAGCCTACGGTCCAGGGGGGTGACACGGTTTGCGGTTAGCTCGACCTGTTTCTGATGCTCGATGTCCGCAAAGGTTCGCGGGCCGAGCTGCCGTGTCAGCGAGCTTTGGACGGCTTCGCGCAGGCCTCGCCGAATCAGGTCTGGTGGAAGTTTGAGCGGCTCACCGGATGGCAGCCGGCCTCGCACGATGATATGGACGTGTGGATGGTCAGTATTTCGGTGGACCACGCCGCCCCATTCGACCGGCGCTCCGGTGTGCTGCTCGATCCGGGCGACCATATCAGCCGCGGTTCGCCGGAAGTCCACATTCGCGTCTTCGGGAGACAGGATTATCTTGAAGATGCGCTTATCCCCAGCCTGCTGCCAGCTTTCAGCCAAACGCCCAAGCGGGTGCTCCTGTGCCAATCCAAGGCGGTCGGGATCGGGAACCTGGCTGCCGATTTCAGTGGCTGCGTCCCTCTCATACGCCAGGTGGTCGCCTTTGGCGCTCTCCCGCTCGATGTAAGTTCCATGCGCCTTCCATCCCCCCGGTGTCTTAGCGGAGGCATAGCGGACGTTCACAATGCAGCGGCGCTGGAAAGCCGACGATTTTTGAGAGGTGGGCAACCGGCTGAATGCAGGCGTGGCCTTAGCGCCGCCGGGAGACGACCGGCTGACAAGCCGGACGAGTCGAAGCAGGTTCTTTGCTGTGCCTGTGACACGCGGCGGCGGAGTATTAGCTTGGCGAATCCGGCCGGGCCGTAGCTTGCTCGAACGCTCGCCCTTTTCCTTGACCTCGCGTTCCTTCGTCGATGCACGAGGCATGGATACTCACCTCCGTTCCGGCTCACGACAGAGTAGTTGGCTCTTCCTCAAGTCCAAGCTCTGCTGCGGAATAGGCATCCGATTCCCTCCGGCGCTGGAACTCGCGGGCGGCGGTAAGGTTTACCTGCTCGTAGATTCTGGTTGCCCGCGCCCTGGCTCCCACCATGATCGAAGGGGGCACTTCGGGCAGAGCCGTGAGGGCGTACTTGATGAACGTGTCGGTCAGGGCGAGATGAAGCTGGGTGACCGTCTCCAGGCTCCGGAACTTCCGCGCCAAACTATCCGCCAGATTCCCAATCAGCGAGTAGACGAGCTGCTCCAGGTCGTCGCGCTGGTTGGTGCCGACAGTGACGAGGTAGTCGAATACCTCGTTGTCGCTTTTGGCGTGAATCTGCTCCCGCAGAGCAGCAAGGCGCTCTGACTGGAGCTGGCTGAGTCGAACTGAGTAGCGAACAGATTCAGGGCGTTTCCGTTTTCGCATACGGGCACTATACAGCAATGTACATAGCGTTATCAATGTGCGGCACAATGGTCCTTTTGAGTACCTCATGTGCCGCGCTATAAGCCTTTGCAACGAATAGAGATGGCAAGAGCAACCCTTCAAAGTGCCGCTGCGCTTTATGTTCCACTACTGCATTACCCCATGAATACGGCTGCCGAACAGCCCACCTCGCGGCGGTCTTCGACCTCCGGAAAGCGTAGCCTGCGGCTGCAATACAAAGCTCACAAAGCAGACAAAGGCTCATTTAGCCTCATCGGTTTCACAGCCCCACCTGAATGAGGCTTTGTGAGTCTTTATGAGCCTCGTTGAGCAAAAATGAGTACAAATCTGCCCCGCGAGGATTGCAAGATCGGTTCATTGCCGTCATACTCTAGTGCAATGCGCATTTCACTACAGAACAGAACTCCTGAACTTGAAAAGTTGCTGGATCAGTTCCAAGAGCGGCGGGAACTGATGCCGTTCAAGGCGCGGGCCTTGAAGGGGCTGGCGGCTGAACTGGGAGCGGTCTATGGGGTTGGCCTTCCCTGGAAAGAGATTTGGCGTGCTCTGGCGGAATGCGGATATGAAGGAAGCTATCGGCAATTCTGGCGGATGGCTGTACGGCTCACAGGCATTTCGACCCACAAACCTCAAAAGCGCAAGAACCTCCCCCCCCCTGTGGTGGAGAAAGAGGTTCATCAACTAATGGTCCGCGAGAGCGGCCTGAACAGCGAGAACACAGAGACAAAGGAGAAACCTGAATGGCAAATACGGAGAGAGCAGGAAATGGCGAGATTGGATCGCGAAGCGGAACTGAATCGCCAGCGGGAGGCACAGTTGCAACCGAAGAAGATCTTCAAGCCGAGCGTTTTTGTGGGCCGGAGCGAGGATTGAGCGCGGCCCTGGAAATGAAACCGAAGCGGGTGGTCTTTCCAATCGCCGGCAAGGGCGGCGTGGGAAAGACGACAGTCATGGCAACGCTGGCAGAGTGGTATGCGAGCACTGCCTATACCGCTGAACTTTTCGATATGGACCCGGACAACAAAGCGGAGGGGTGCTTCAAGGCGCTCTTTACAAAGGCCCACAAGCTGCCGGCGCTGGAGAGCTGGACCTACGACCGGCTCTTGGGAATCTCGCTGGAGTCGAGCGCCGACGTGATTCTGGCTGACCTGGGCGCGGCACAAGGGCATCGGATGATTCCCTGGTTCCGAGACTTCTATAAGGTGATGCAGGAATCCGGCCTCAATCTAAGATGGACGGCCGTCGGTGTCGTCGATGCCGACATTGCCTCCGCGCGGTCGGTGATCGAATGGGGCGCTGAGTTGCAGAACAGCGTGGATTACCTCATTGTGCACAATCATTTTCAGGACGGTGTCGCGTCGTCCTGGGAGAATCCGAAGCTGTCGGCCGATGTAGCGGCCTTTCGGGACGCGTTCTCGCCTGTCGAAATCCGGATGGACGCCAGACGGCCCGATCTCCAGCGCATGATGCGGACGATGAACATGACCCTCGGCGACGTGGGCGAACGCAAAACCAATGTACCGGAGTTGAGAGCGCCGGACATGACCCTCCGGGCAAGGACGTACCGCTTCCGCGCGTTCAGCCAATTTACCGAGGCGAGAAAGGTCCTCCTCCCATGAGCACAGTCCCTTTGGCCGCAAACGACAAGTCCGCCTGGATTCGTGACCTCGTGTATCTCGCCTTCCCCGAGGGGGAGGCGAGAGAACGGGTTCTATTCGATCTGGTCAAGCAGTTCTCGAAGATGGACCCGGAAGATCCTGAATGGCTCCGCTACAAGCTGAGCGTGGTGGAGTGCCGCGCGCTCGAAAATGTGGCGCGGGGAATGAACGATGTGGCGGCGGAACAGGCCAGACTCCGCGGCGTGACCCGTGAGATTGCGGATTTCGCGGCCACTCTGATGAAGGGCGCCATCGAAGAGGCCGGGGTGACGACGCGGCAACTTCTGGAGGATGTCCAGGCCAGTCTCCATGATTCCATCGCCGGGGAGGCCATTCTCAAGTGCTACACGGACGAAACGCGGCAACAGTTCGCCGCCGTCATCCGTGCCATCATCGAATCGAGCCTGACGCAAGCTCTGGTAACGTCACAAAAGCAAATGGATGGGTGGATCAAGGGCGCTCTCGACGGGGCAATTCGCAACGCGCAAGACGCCTTGGCGTCTGTAACGCGGGATTTCCGGGTCAAGCTTCTCGGGGCATGGAGCTATCTGCTGTGGAGCGTCTTTGCCGGTGGGCTTCTCTGCGGCTTTGGCCTTCTCTTCCTGGGATACTGGCTGGGAAAGCACCTGTGATTCTCTATGTTCCCTCGCAACGAATCAACTCGGAAGACAAATCTCACGATGCGCGTCAGAGTAGAATGCAGAGTAATGGACATTCTTTCCCTTCTCAGTCGGCCCGAAGGCAAAACGCTAGAATTCAAGCGCGATCTCTCGTCGCCTGAAGGAGCACTTAAAGCGATTGTTGCTTTTGCCAACACCTCCGGGGGAACACTCGTCATTGGAGTGGAAGACGGCGCAAAAGGGGTCAAGGGCATTCCCAACGTTTTGACAGAGGAAGAACGCCTCGCCAACCTGATTGCGGACAGCATCTCTCCCAAGCTGGTTCCCTCCATCGAGGTCATCCCCTGGCGAAAGACGCATTTGTTGGCCGTTGAAATCTTTCCAAGCCCAAATCGTCCCCATTATTTGAATCGCCTGGGACCGGAAGCTGGCGTTCTTGTCCGCGTGGGTTCCACGAACCGGCGGGCCGATCTTTTCCTGGTCGAAGAGATGCGGCGGTATAGCCAGGTTTCGTCGTTCGACGAACAGCCGATGCCGGCATTGAACTCGGAAGCGATTGACTTCCGAGCTGCTTCCGAGTATTTCAAGCCGATTCGTAAGCTGGAACGGAGTGATCTGCTCACTCTCAAGCTGGCGACAAACTACCAGGGCCGGGTTGTGCCGACTATCGGTGGCATTCTCCTTTTTGGCACCGACCGGCTCAACCATTATCCTGACGCATGGATACAGGTGGGGCGCTTTGCCGGCAACGATAAGCGCAAGCTACTCGACTCCACGGAAGTCCGATCTTACCTGCCCGAAGCTGCCGAGCAGACAATTGCATTTTTGCAGAAACATATGACGCGCGAGGCGGTCATCGGAACGGTAAAGCGAATGGATCACTGGACATACCCGGTAGTTGCCGTTCGTGAAGCCATCATGAATGCTATCGTTCACGCGGATTACGCTCAGTCCGGCGCACCAATCCGGGTTGCCCTATTCGACGATCGGCTGGAGATTGAAAATCCAGGTTTGCTTCCTTTCGGCCTCACGATTGAAGACATTCAAAGAGGTATCTCCAAGTTGCGAAATCGCGTGCTTGGGCGAGTCTTTATGGAACTCAAATTGATTGAACAATGGGGAAGCGGCATCCAGAGAATGACCGCAGCTTGTGTGGATCGAGGCCTGGATGCTCCCAGATTTGAAGAGATCGGTACGCATTTTCGCGTAACGCTGTCGGCGGTATCTCGTCGTGCTCCCTCAAGGGATGCCCGAGACGAGGCAATTCTTTCCGCCCTTTCTGCGAGCGCCGAGAGAGGACTTTCTACATCTCAAATCGCCGAGCAAATCAAGATTTCTGCCCGCGCGGCCAGAACGCGTCTTGCATCGCTGGTTGAGCGCGGTCTGATTGTGGAGATTGGGAGTGGGCCGCAAGATCCCCATCGGCGTTATCACCTTGCCCCATCGAATTCATGAACCTCTCTATGTTCATGCTTTGTCCTTCAATTTGTGGGCACAATATTGGAAGCCTTATGTCAACGTAACTCAAGGGCGAGCATCTCGCCCTTGAGTTTTACAGACGAGGACTACTCCTCGTCCGCGCCGTCGGTTGGATCGTCGGCGGCTTCGACTTTCGAGAGGCGCCTCATGCTGGAAGCGTGGATCTCGGCGATAGTGTGTTTGAACGGCTTACCCTCGACATCTTCCTCAACCGTCCGGTACTTGATCTTCCCCTCCAGGCTGACGAGCTGCCCCTTCTGGAGCGTCTTGGCGAAGTTAGAGAGATTGCCCCAGGCGTAGACGCGGTGCCATTCGGTTCGGGTTTCGTATTCGCCCTTGTCGTTCTTCCAGCTCTCGCTGGTGGCGATACTGAGGACGGCGTAGTCCTTCTTGTTCTGCGCGGTCTTGGCTTCTGCATTCTTTCCGAGACGGCCGATGAGGATGACTTTGTTGAACATGGTTTGTAGCTCCTTTTTTTGAAGTTTGTCCGCTGGATGCGGTACATGCTTGCCCGGAGGGTGTGCCGTCGCGGCCCGCTCCCAAGGCGAGTGGAAGAGATTTGTGGAAGGGGACACGAGCTTGCCTCGGGGGAGGAGTCCACACTGAAGGCTTGAATCTCTGGAGGGAGAGCGTGCGTCCGCAGGGCGTGGGTGTTTTGAGCGCGGCACGCTGAACGCAAACAGAAAGGCAAACTGAATTGGAGCGGCGTGTTCAAACTCCTCAGATTCAGCCGTCGGGATTGCAGAGGTCTCGCCGCGGCGGGAAGGGGCCGGACCAGCGGAGACACGGGCAGCGGGTTGAGCTGGATGAAAAGGGCGGGTATCGGCAACTGGAATGTGCCTAGCGTTGCGCCCATGATCTCGCCTTCGCCATTGTGCGCTTGATGTAGGCAGCCTTCCGGGAGGGGTTGGGGTCGCGGGAGAGGTAGAGGCTGTCGAGGGTCATGGCAATCGCATCCTCCGGCATCCGCAGCGATAATGCGGCGACGCAATAGGCGAGGTCGGCGGCGGCAGGGCGGTCGTGGAACTTGGGCGCGTTGCGGAAACGCTCAAGGGAGAGCCATGAGTGAGACGGCCTTCCCTCGGTTGCAAAGGAGTTGGCGCTGTGCCGCGCGGCGCGCGCTTCCCGCTCTTGTTCCTGGAGTTGGTAGAGTTTCGTCATTTCGAGGCGCAGAAAGGCGGCCTGTCGGTACTGCTCCCCCGTCGCGCTTCGCAGCAAGACGTAAGGATAGAGGCCGTTGTCCTTGCGGTATTTGGGCTTGCAATTGGTGAAGCCTGGGAGACGGCCGAAGCGCCGCCAGTCCGCCGCGCTGGGGTCCGCGCCGTACCGCTTGGCAAGGGTCTGGGCAATGAACGTGGACAGCGGCGCCGGGTACACGTCATCGTGCTTGAGCCATGATTGGAAGTTCCCGAGGCTGGTTTCAATCACGGCGCACGGCTCAAGGCCGTCGCCGGCGAGCCGGGCAACAGAATCCAAATCTAGATCGTCGAGGACGGTGTAGCGGTGCTCTCCCACTGGCCGGACGTAGATGTGCGCCCCGCGCGCATTGTGAGCCTTGAGGAGCGGAATCCGGGAAAGAACGCCTGCGGCTGTGAGGTTTGAAAGGCCGGGGAGTATCCCGCGTTCGCTCAGGATTCCAAGGTCGTAGGCCGGCGCGTCGAGAGCGGCCAGCATCCGCTCGACTGCGTTCCGCGTTCTGTCCATGACTGACCTCCTTTCAACCGGATTTGCCAAAATGACCCGGAATGGTGTTACATTCATCTGTATTGGAATGTACATCGCTATACGAGGCGAAGGCAAGGCCGGGATGAGGTTGGATTCGAGGAGTCGATGAACCAGGACTCGCACACGGACGAGAAGCAGGAACGGCTCAAAGAGAAGCTGCGCGATGAGCTGGGTCCGGTGATTGTCGGCCTGCTCGATCAGTCCAGCGGCCTTGAGGACATTCTCGTCAACGAGGATTCCCGCATCTGGGTAAAACGGACCGGATCGCCATTCGAGCAGGTTGGCGAGTTGCCCAGCCGACAGGCGCGCGGGGCGATGATGACGATTGCGTCCATGCAAAAGACGACGGTGACGGAGATGCGGCCAGTTTTGGAGACGCAGCTTCCCATCTGGAAGTACCGCTTTGCCGGGTTGATTGAACCGGTAGTTCCGTCGCCGTCGTTTGCTATCCGCGTCAAGTCGGACAAGAAGCGAAGCCTCAGAGACCTTCAGCGGCAAGGCATCCTGACGACGAAGGATGATCCGCGCAACCGCCGTTCACAGCAGGAAGACTTCATAGATTCGGTCAAGAATCTCGATCACCTTGAGGTCATTCAACAGGCGATCGTCGCCCACAAGAACATCCTGATCGTCGGCGGCACGGGCGCGGGCAAGACGACGATTGCCAACGCCATTCTCGAAGAGATTGGCACGTTGACGCCTGGTGACCGCGTGCTGGTGATCGAAGACACACAGGAGCTTCTACTCGATTCCGCAAACAGCCTGAGCATGTTGGCGACAACGGAGTTCGACCAGCTGAAGTGCCTCAAAGTGGCATTGCGGTTGAAGCCGGACAGGATTGTTGTCGGCGAAGTCCGCGATGGAGCCGCCGCATTGCCACTACTCAAGAGCTGGAACACGGGGCATCCTGGCGGTGTCTCGACGCTCCACGCAAATAGCGCGACGGAGGCGCTCGACCGGCTGGAGGCGCTGGTCCGGGAGGCAACAGATGCGCCGCAACAGCGCATGATCGGGAGCGCCGTCGATCTGGTGATTTCGGTCGTTAACGATCCGGTTGCTGGCCGGAAGGTTCAAGAGGTGGCCATCGTCACTGGGCATGAGAACGGGCGCTACCTCATGACGCAGGTTTGATTGTCGTGGCTCTGCGCGGCATCGGCAGAGCTGAAGTCCAACCGTGGAAGGCGCAAGAACAAGTTGCCTTTTGCTTAACCGTGCCGGAGGGCACTCGGAGGAATTCCATGAATCAAATGCGTAGTTTTCTTTTGGCGCGGCAGCGGACGGCTCAGATGGCCCTCATGCTTGGTTTCGCGTTGGCGGGTTCGTGCTGTGCATTCGCTGCCGAGACCGGAACCAACCTGCCCTGGGAAGGCCCGCTTACGACGCTGGTTACATCGTTGACCGGGCCGGTCGCCTATGCCATTTCGGTAGTTGCAATCGTGGCGCTTGGGGCGACGCTGGCCTTTGCCGGCGGCGAGATGGGCGAGACGATGAAGCGGCTGCTGCACGTCGGCATTGCCGTGTGCTGCGTTGTCTTCGCCGCGCAGGTGATGTCCTCGTTCATCGGGCAGGCCGCGGAGATTTCTCTCTCGCAGCCGGTCCACGCAATCACACAACCTGCTCTCGCGCTTGTTGCGAGAGGGTGACAACACAGAATCCCTGAAACGGGGATGGGAGCAAGCTCTGCCATCCCCGTCTATTCGAGCTCCTGTTCCTGGAGACAGCAATGAACGAACCAGAGCAAACGATCATGCGGACTTCACTCAGCAGGCCGCAGCAACTCCTGGGCGGCGACCGGGAGATGGTCATCATGGCTGGGCTGGGCGCGGCCATGATGGCCGTGAGCGTCATGACCTTTCTCTCGTTCTTGCTGGCGATTGTCGGCTTCTGGGTGATTGTCATGATCCTGGCGAGGATCGGCAAGGCCGATCCGATGATGCGGAAGGTCTATTGCCGACACCTTCAATACAAGGATTTCTACCCCGCGAAAAGCGGGGTCACAGGCTTTGGCAAGACGCCAAAGCGGGGCTGGAGGTAGCTGTGTTTGGAGAGACGCGGAAACAGCCGACAGGATTGGCAGACCTGCTCCTGTGGTTCGGGCTGGTCGATGACGGCATTGTGTTGCAGCGGGATGGATCGCTCCTCGCGGCATGGCAGTACCGGGGGCCTGATCTTCAGTCCGCCACTCATGCGGAGATGGCGGCGATTGCACGGCGCTTGAACCGAATTCTGCGGCTGGGAAGCGGGTGGATGATTCAGGTCGATTCCTTCCGCTCGTTCTCAAGCGGCTATTCACCGGAAGGCGCTTTCCCGGATGCTGTCACCGCGCTGATTGATCGGGAGCGGCGGGAGCAGTTCGTCCTTGAGGGCAGCCACTTTGAGAACGAATACTTTCTGGCGTTGACGTATTTGCCTCCGTTGGTTGCGTCCGAAAAGCTCACAGGCTTCATGATGTCGGGGTCGGATTCCGGCCATAGTGAAGGGGCCAACGCCGGCGCAGAGGTGTTGCGATTCTTCAAAACGAAGATTCGCCAATTCGAGGATGTGTTCGCCGCGCAGTTTCCGGTATCGCGGTTGAAGGCCACTGTCGCGAACCTGGGCGATGGGTACGAGCGCGTGGACGATGAATTACTCGCCTACCTCCGCCGCTGCCTGACGGGTGTGAAAGGCCCGGTCATGCAGCCGGAGATTCCAGTTTTCTTGAATGATCTTCTCTCAATGGAGGATCTTCGCGGCGGAACCGAACCCATGATGGGAGACCGTCACCTTCGGACGTTGTCGGTCGATGCTTTCCCGCGCTCGACATATCCCGGCGCTCTTTCGGTGTTGGACACGGTGCCCTGCGAATACCGCTGGAACACACGTGCAATTCTGATGGACCCCTCTGAGGCTCAAGGGATCATCGCAAAGATCGGGAAGAAGTGGAAGTTTCAGCAGCGCGGATTGAAGGACCAGGTCTTCAAGTCCAGCGGCGGCGGTCCACTCAACCAGTTCGCCATGACGATGGTCTCGGACTCGGACGGGGCACTGGCGGAGGCTACTTCGGGCGACGTGCATTTCTGCTACCTGTCCTCATCCATCGTGCTGCAACACAAGGACCGGAAGTTCCTGGAGAACATCATTAGTGAATTCCGCAAGGTACTCATCAATCGCGGATTCGGTGTGCGGGTCGAAGACATCAACGCGGTCGATGCGTTCTTCGGCACATTGCCGGGGAACGGCGTGGCGCAAGTGCGCCGCGTCATCGCGCACACGCGCAACTATGTTGACCTGATGCCGATCTCGGCGGTATGGGCGGGCGAAAAGAAGAATCCCTCCTCGCTGATGCCGCCGAATTCGCCGCCGCTGCTCTACGCGGCGACACAGGGCGGCGTTCCATATCGTCTGAACTTGCACGACTACGACGTTGGGCACACGCTATTGATCGGTCCAACAGGCGCGGGCAAGTCGGTGAGTCTGGCACTGTTTGTGGCTCAGTGGTTCCGCTATCCCAATGCCCAGGTATTCGCATTCGATAAAGGGCACTCCCTGTACGGACTGTGCAAGGCCGCGGGCGGCCGGTTCTACGACATTGGCGAAGGCGGGCTGTCCTTTCAGCCTCTTCGCGACATTGACGATGAAGCGGAGTTCGGCTGGGGGCAGGAGTGGGTGGAGACCGTGCTGCGGATGCAGAAAGTGGACATCGGGCCGGGGGAACGGAATACCATCCACCGCGCCCTGCAGCAGCTCGCCAGCGCACCGCGCGAACGGCGAACGCTCACCGAACTTGAGGCCAACCTTCAGGATGAAAAACTCAAGGCCGGTTTGCAACCTTACGTCATTGATGGCGCATTGGGCGGACTGCTCGACTCGCGCAACGACGGCCTGACGACGGCGCGGTTCGTTGTCTGCGAGATGGAGACGCTGTTGAGCGGTTCCTACGGCGAAGCAACGGTCATGGCCGTCCTGCTGTATCTGTTCCGGCGCATGGAGCGGGCGCTCGATAGCAACCCGACGCTGGTTCCCATCGACGAAGCCTGGCTCTTCCTAAAGCATCCGGCCTGGCGCGACAAGATTCAGGACTGGCTCAAGACGTTACGCAAAAAGAACGCCGTGGTTCTGCTTGCGACGCAGAGCATGGCGGACGTGAAGGAGTCGCCGATTGCATCGGCGATTTTGCAAAGCACGGCAACGAAGATCTACCTGCCGAACTCGGAAGCAGGCAATGAAGGAATGCGCCAGTTCTACGAGTACGCCGGTCTCAACAGCAGGGAGATAGAGCTGCTTCAGACCGCGACGCCGAAGCGCGATTACTACATCGTACAGCGGCTTGGACGGCGCATGATCTCCTTCCGTCTCGGGCCGGTGGCGCTCGCCTTCCTTGGAGTCTCGGGCCAAAAGGATCGGGCGCGAATCGACGCCCTGGCCGCGGAGTTCGGCGAGGGCTGGATCTCCGAGTGGATGCAGGAAAGGAAAGTTGAACGAGGATGGATCGACTACTACGAAGGAGGAATGAACCATGCAGTGCAAATGGCTCGCTAAGATCGCAACCGCAACCGTCCTGGTCGCCGTGATGGCGGCTGAAACCGTCAACCCTGTCCCGGCTTATGCGGGGGTGCCGGGACTCTTCGCAACCGAGTTCACCCAGATACTCAACTATGTCGAACTGGCCGGCCAGCTCGAACAGCAGGTCTTGATGGTCGAGAACCAACTGAACCAACTACTGGATATGGCCAAGCACGGCATCACGATCACCGATCAGCTTTTCGGGACTGTTGCGTCGGATATTACCAATCTCAATAAGATTGTGCAGACGGGCCAGTCGCTCTCCTACACGATGAGCAATCTGGACGGAACGTTCCGACTCCGTTTCCCCGGCTACTCATCGTCCACCAATTATGGCCAGTCCTATCAGACCTGGAGTCAAACCAGCCTCGATAGCACGCTCGGCGCCTTGAACGCCGCAGGGCTACAAAACTCGCAATTCAACAGCGACGAAGCATTGCTGCAAACCCTGCAAGGCCAGAGCCAATCGGCGGTGGGCAGAATGCAGGCTATCGAAGTCGGAAACCAGATTGCGGAGAATCAGGCTGAGCAATTGATGAAATTGCGGCAACTGATGATGGCGGATATGCAGAGCAAAGCGTCTTATCAAGGAGCGCTCGTTCAGGCTGAAGCAACAAAGCAGGCAAACTCCGACTTGTTCTTCGGCCAAACTCAGGTAACGAGCGACGGCGTTTCATTCTAGGAGAATGCGATGAAGACGTTTTGCGCTTTTGTGGTTAGTTCCGGACTGATGATCGTGGCAGGATGCAGGCACATTGAGCCGAGTCCGATTATCACGGCGTTTCAAAATGCCGGGGGTGGCGATGTTGACCATGCCACTCCCGGCAGCATTTCGGCATTTCTTGCCAAACACGATGATCTCCGCAAGCAGCTCACTCCACTCTGCAAGCAAAGACAGGCAAGTGCTCCGGCAGGCTGGGCAACCACGGACGAGGGCAAGGTGTGCGCGGGCAATACAAGCGCCAACTTCTTTGGAAAGCCCACACTGAAATCCGATGGTGTGGCGTTTTGAGGTAACAATGGTTCAAAGACGAAAACTTCTCTATGTGGTGGCCGTGGCGTTTGCCTCGGCCACTACAGCCCATGCTCAGGCTCCGGTCGATGTGGGTGGAACATTTCAACAGATCGAGCAGGCGGCTAACGCATGGATTCCCGCCATCATGCAGGAAGCCTCCTTCCTGTTCTACGTTCTGGCCGTCCTTGACTTCGCCTGGGGAGCGCCGCAACTGCTCCGGGAACACGACTTCAACGGCTTGTTCCTCAGCTTGATTAAGAAGCTCTTGGTCATCTCCTTCTTCTACGCCGTCCTCATCAATGGCCAGACCTGGATACCGGCCATCGTCAACAGCTTCGCCCAGCTCGGTGCAAATGCGGCGGGCGTTTCCGTGGCGCAGAATCCATCGGACATCATGACCCAGGGGCTTCAGATTGTCTCGGATCTCTTTACCAAGGTCTCATCCACAAGCCTCCTGACGGAGCCTGGCGGGGCCATCACGACGATTTTGGCTGCCTGCATTGTGCTTGCCTCCTACATCATCATCACGCTTCACTACGTGGTCACCAAACTCGAAGCCATTATCGTGATGTCGGCGGGCTACATCTTCCTTGGCTTCGGTGGAAGCCGGTGGACTTCGCCTTACTTTGAAAGGTACATTTCTCTTGCGGTCAGTACCGGCGTCCGCCTGATGCTGATTTACCTCATGCTGGGCGTATTCAAGACGATCTCGAACAACTGGATCGCGACGATGAACGGCTACACCGCCGATCAGCCCATCACTCAAATCTTCCCAACATTGATGTCGATGCTGCTGTTTGCTTTCGCGTCCTGGATGATCCCGAAGATGGCGGCGTCGATTGCCTCGGGGACTCTTGGCTCCGGCGCGGCGGACTTGGTCGGCATGGGCGCCGAGATTGGCAAAGCGGCTGCGCTCGGCGCGGCCACGGTTGCCGTGGTCGCGGCAACCGGAGGAGCCGGGGCCGTCGCCGGCGGTGCGCTGGCAGCAACGGAAACGGCAGGTGCGATGGGAGGCGCGGAGGTTGGCGCGGAGGCCGCCTCGGGCGCTGCCTCCACCGCCTGTGGAATGGGTGAGGCCGCTGCGGAGACGGCAAGCGCGCCAGCGCCGCCCGTCCCTGCCGCGGAAGCGGCTGGTTCTCCCAGTTCTCCTCCCGCTCCGCCTCCGCCGTCTCCAGCGAACGGGCCATCGGAGACTCCTTCTGCGCCTCCAGCGCCGCCGTCATCGGCGAATAACCTTCAATCCTTGGCGCGGCGCGCAACCAACGTCAACGTCCCGCACGATGGCAGCGGGCACGCGCCATCGGCACAACTGCGAATCGAGAGGGAGGAATAACAGTGCGAGAAACAGCTATACCCCAAACACCTTATGTTCGCGCCCGTCAGGAGTGGGATGAACGGTTCGGCGACCAGATCAAGAGCAAGAATGACTGGCGTCTCGTGGCGTTCATCGCTATGGGAACGACGTTCTTTTGCGTGGCCGGCATGGTCGCCATCGGCTATCGCTCGAATACGGTGCCCTATGTCGTCGCGCTTGACGATGTGGGCCGGGCGGTTCCGGTCATCCCGGCCAAACAGGTTGCGGTCAAGGACGTGCGCTTGCAGGAAGCGGTGGTTGCCCGGTGGATCACTGACCTGCGGACGGTTGTTACGGACGCGGTTGCTCAACGGCGCCTGGTTGATGAGGTCTACGCGCAGACCGGGAAAAACTCACCGGCGTCCGCCACTATCACTGAGTTCTACTCGAAAAGCTCGCCCTTCGACCTGCTGACGAAGGAGACCGTTGACGCCTCGGTCGAATCCATCGTCCAGCAATCTTCCAAAACGTACGAAGTGGCCTGGACGGAAGTGACGCGCGACTTGAGCGGCAGTCTTGTCGCCACACATCGTTATCGGGCCTTTGTCTCGGTGGTGACGCAAGAGGTCACAGACGCAAGACAGGCATTGGTCAACCCGCTCGGCCTCTACGTCACGAATCTGACCTGGGGCGAAGTGGTCACGACAGGCGGCGACGCTCAAACCGGAATTGCCCAAACAGTGAATGGAGGTAACAACAGATGAAGTGGCTCGCGGCAATGATGATGGCAACCCAAATAGCGAGTGCGGCGGTGGGCGTGACGGCGAGCGCCCAAACCGCTCCGGCGCTCACACCACAGCAGAAGCAAGAGCTGTCAACCTACGACTTCAAAGGCGCGAAGTCTGCTCTGGAGGCACAGGATAATCAGCCAACGTCGAAGCCAAGCCCGCTGACTCCGATTCCTCCATTGAAGGTTCCGCCGGTTGTGAGCCGGAATGCCCCTGCTCAAAACGCATCCGCTCAGTCTTCACCCGCTGGCGCTCCGGCGGACAAAGGCTCGGAGGTTCCGCTGAACTGGAGACCTCCTCACGCAGAGCTGAACGCTGCGGCGGTCAGCGCGGCGGAGGTTTCCCGTCAATGGGAGACCGGAGTCGCCACGCCCACACCCGGCGCTGACGGCCGGGTGGTCTACATTTTCGGCCAGGGAATGCCCGTCATGGTCTGCGCTCCACTGCGCGTCTGCGCAATCGAGTTACAGTCTGGTGAGCACCTCGAAAGCCAACCCCAGATTGGCGATTCCCGCCGCTGGGAGATTACGCCTGTCCTCTCCGGCTCCGGCCTTGATGAAACGCCACTGCTGATCGTGAAGCCGATTGAGGCGGGTCTTGAAACCGACTTAATCGTCTCCACTGACCGGCGAACCTATGTCTTCAGGCTCATCTCCGATCCCACGCGCTTTGTCTCGCGGCTGGCATTTCAGTATCCAGGCGAGGACGCCGCAAAGTGGGCGGCGTTCCAAGCTCGGCAGGATGCGGCAAAGCACGATGCCGAGGCAGTGGCAGAGCAGGCGCGCGAGAAAGACAAGCGGGCTGGTGTGGTGCCAATGGCGGAGAATGCGCTCGACAACCTCTATTTCGACTACAAGCTCAATGGAGACGCGGCTTTCTGTCCCCAGCAAGTTTTTGACGATGGCCAGCACACCTATCTGATTTATCCGAACGACGGCCGTTTTCGCGAACTGCCGACACTCCTGATTCAGGTGAACGGCAAGTCTGAGCTGGTCAACTTCCGCGTCGATGGGGCGCGCTACATCGTGGATCGCCTCTTCGACAAGGCAATCCTGGTCGTTGGCGTCGGCAAGAAGCAGACCCGTGTGACCATCACGCGGGCAACACCCTACTCCGGTAGCACCGGGAAGAGGAGCTGAGCATGGCAATAACAGGAGAAAATTCCAAGCCGCTCGATCCTGAGAGCGTGGGAGCCGAGCAAAGCCAGGATGAGATCCGGGATGCAGCGCAGACGGATAAGGTTGTGCGCGGCGTCAATGGCAGTCTCACCCCGAAGGCGCGCAAGCTCCGTCCGCTGGCCGGGATCATCCTTATTGCTCTGGTCGTCCTGGCCGCGGCCTATATGCGGCATGGCCTCGCAAGCCGCAATAATAAGGCCAAAAAGCAGACAGAGACAGCGCAGGTTGGCTCGGGGCCAGCCACTACGGTTGAAAAAGGGATGCTGTCGGACCAGGCGCGCAATGGCCTCGACATCGGCCAGTCCCACGTCCCGGAGTCTGTCGCCCAGCGTTCTTCCATCGCAAACGGAGAGCCCCCGGCAGGCCGGTCAACCTTGATGACCGGAACGGGGGCCGGAAGTCAAACCAGCTCTATCCCTCCCCTTGAATACAGGCAGACTCCGGCCTCAACCGCCGTCAACGGCTCGCTGTCGTTTGCCGAGCAGCGGCGCCTGGAGGAATACAACCGGGAGCGTGAGGCAATGGAGGCGGCAACCTCCGTCAAGGGGAACCTCCCCAGCGAAGACAAGGAAAAGCAAACGGCAGAGAGCGATCCGCTGCAAGCAATCCAAGCCGCCCTTATTAACGCCCGAACTGCGCTGGGAGTCAACCCAACGCAAAGTGGCAATCCTCAATCCGCCAGCTCACAGTACACCGCAGCGGGGCAGCCTGAACAGCGTACCGACTATGAGCGCCAGAACGATCAGGAGCAGAAGACCACCTTCGGCCAGCAAAACGGCAAGCAGGAATCCGAATACCTGGCCAGCACTCGGAAGCCCGCTCAGAGCCAGTACGAAATCAAGGCCGGCTGGCTGATTCCGGCTGTTCTGGAGCAACAACTCAATTCCGATCTTCCCGGCTTCATCCGTGCGCTCGTTCGTGAAAATGTCTATGATTCGGCTACTGGGAGGTACATTCTAATACCGTCCGGGAGTACACTTATAGGGGTTTACAACTCCCACATTGGTTACGGGCAGAATGCGCTGCAGGCTGTCTGGAGAAGAGTTGTATTCCCGGATGGCAGCAGCCTTGCTCTCGGTGGTTTTGAAGGCGATGATAGTGCCGGCGCGGCGGGATTTCGAGACCAGGTGAACAATCACTGGGGACGGATTCTCTCCGGGGCGCTACTCACATCACTTTTTGCCGCCGGAATTGAGGTCAGCCAGGGAACGAACTCCTCGGTTCTGCAATCACCCAGCGTCGGACAGACGGTGGGCCAGGCGGTCGGTCAACAGGTCGGCCAACTGGGAGTCGAGGTAACCCGCCGGAACCTGAACATCCAGCCAACGATCGTCGTCAGGCCGGGTTACAGGTTCTTTGTAAGGGTTGAGAAGGATATTTTGTTCAACGGTCCTTACTCACCGATGAGAGCAGAGAGTGAGCCTCAACAGAGACTCGGGAACAATTTCGGAAGGGCATCCAGTGGCAGTGAAGAAGGCGACAAAGAAAGCAGTGCGGAAAGTGAACCGCGAGGGACAGCGGTGGACGGACGACCGTCCGGGAATGACGCTGCGCCTCCCCATTGACCTGCGCGAAGCAGTCACCGAAGAGTCTCGCGTAAAGGGCGATCTGGCCAGGATCGTCCTTTTTGCTTTGAGCCATGTTGAGCGCGAAAAAGTAGACATCATGCAGACCCGCAAGGCTGGCATGGAGCTTTCCAATCCTCAGCTCCTCCACGTCGGTGCAGAGGCTCGGCTCAAGCTAAAAGAATGGGCCGAAGCGGAAGGCGTCAGCGTCAACGCCATTGTGGTCAGCGTCCTCGAAGAGTTCTTCAAGCGCCTCAAGCGCAGCAAGGCGATTAGGGAAGAACTGCGGCTGGAGATTCGTGCGCACCGGGGATTTATGCCGAGCTGAACCGTGGCCCGACTCTGTCACTTTTCAGGTATTCATCTCGATCATGCGGTGTCGGGACACACGCTGCTCAACATTTTGATTTTGAGCGGCTGGCTGGCTTTTGGCGGTGGAGTGGGAGGGGACGTGGCACTCTTACCAGCTCGATATAAGATTTGCGCAAGACTGATTCACGGTCACGTTAGAGACCAATCAACCCATGGTTCAGTCGAGGCTTTTAGTTCCCCCCGCCGCCCCATCTCGCCTATTGCTCCATAAATGCGCTCTTGGGCATCGTCGCGAGAGGCTCAATCTCAAAGAAGGCATTCTATTGCCGCTTCCGGGACAGTTGCAGAGTTTAGCGGGCGGTTTTGGACTGCAAGACTGTTCATCGACCTACGGATTGCATTTTCGGCTTGAGGGTCAGACATCTTTGGCGCTCCTCCATGCAGATGATGCATTTTCACATAGACAGCGCGCTTCCGGAGCACACGGCCTTCTCGAACGTTCATCATTCCGGTCGCAAAGCTACCTTTCGAAGGCCGCGGTTCTTCGAATCGCCTTGGTACAGGCGTTTTGCAAATCGTCGATGTGACGCTCATCACGGCCTTAGCGGTTGATTTCTAAATCCGCAAAAACCCTCGTCTATCCTCGTGTATCCTTAGGCTAATCTGGAGGGCCATTCAATTGAAAAATATGCCGTTACCGTTCAAGTTGTTAGCAGCGTCTGGCCTACAGCCAGTAGTCTTTCTGCTTGTCGGGATATGGATGGCCCTTGGCGGCGGTGCGCTGCGGGCTTGGGCCGCGCCTGCGGCAACCACCACTACCCTGGCGATCTCTTCGGGTGGTAGCGCGGTAACCACGGTCAACTCGGGCAGCGTGGTGACCCTGACCGCGACAGTCACATCCGGCGGTACGCCGGTCACGGTGGGGCAGGTTGACTTTTGCGACGCGACGGCAACTCACTGCACGGACATCCACCTGCTGAGTACGGCCCAGTTGACCAGTGGGGGCACAGCAACACTGAAGTTTTATCCAGGGAAGGGGATCCACAGTTACAAGGCGGTTTTTGTTGGTACGCCGAACTCGCCGCAGCCCACTCTAACGAGCACCTCGGCTTCTGAGACCCTGACCGTAACCGGATTAGCCCCATCAAGCACTACGGTTGCTGCGAGCGGAAGTGTGGGGAACTACACGCTGACAGCAACGGTGGTGGGGGCTGGTCTGCCGAGTTCACCGACGGGCACCGTGTCATTTTTGGATACGAGCAACAGTAATGCCGTGTTGGGAACCGGACCACTGGGTATTGGGACTTTGGGACTGAGCTTGACCCAAGTGCAAAACCCTAACAACCCGCCGACTGGCTATTTCCCGGTGTCGGGCGAAGGCCCAAATTGCGCTGCCTCAGCGGACTTCAATGGGGATGGAATCCTGGATCTCGTCGTAACCAACCTGTACAGCAATACTTTGACGATTTTGCTGGGCGATGGCGCGGGGCACTTTACGTCAAAGTATACCTACCAGACAGGCGCTGACCCAGAATACGTTGCCGTAGGGGATTTCAATGGCGATGGAAGGCCAGACCTAGCCGTCGCGAATCAAGGCGGCACATTGACAATCCTGCTGGGCAACGGGGACGGCACCTTTACTGCTGAAGGTCTGACTCCAACGACGGGCGTAGCTTTTTCGGTTGCAGTGGGAGATTTCAATGGAGACGGAATTCAGGACCTTGCTGTGCCCAACTACAACACCAACACTGTCGCGATCTTCCTAGGAAACGGCGATGGGACCTTTACGTATAAAGCCAGTTTCCCTGCAGGCGGTGCCGTAAACACCCCTGTATCAGTAGCGGTAGGTGACTTTAATGGGGATGGTATCCCGGATCTAGCCGTGACAAACAACAGTAACAATCTGACGATTCTCCTAGGCAAAGGAGACGGGACCTTCACTGCTACATCAACTAGCCCAGACCTGGGCGGCAGTTCGTATGACGTAGTTGTAGGAGACTTCAATCAGGACGGAGTCGCAGATCTAGCCGTGATAAATGCAACCAGCGGAGGCTCCCGTACGGTAACGATCCTGCTCGGAAACGGAGACGGCACCTTCACCACCAAGTCCACTCTTACACCTGAGGCCTACTCCTCTATTGCAGTAGGCGATTTTGACGGAAACGGAATCCCAGATCTGGCTGTTGACTATCCGACAGCTACCTACTGGCTCACAATTCTACTGGGAAAAGGGGATGGGACCTTCACTGCTATAAATGCCTACGATTCGTTGGGCGATCTGGGCACGGTGGGCGATTTTAATGGAGACGGCATCACGGATATGGCGTTTCTTAACCTCGACGACAATAGTGTAGAGATCACCTTGACGGGCGTTACCAAAACTGTGACTGCGCAAGTCAACGGCATCGCTGTCGTAGGAACAGGGTCGCATGCTGTTGATGCCAGCTATCCCGGTGACAGTCTCTACGTACCAAGTGTGTCTAGCACAATTTCACTCTCAGCTGCCAAAATCACGCCAACAGTGACGGTGACGCCGTCGTCATCGAGCATTACGACGGCGCAGCCTCTGACAGTGACGGTTGGAGTCAGCGGAGGAAGCGGCAACCCGACGCCGACCGGTTCGGCGACTCTCACGAGTGGAAGCTACACCTCGGCAGCAACGACTCTCAACAGTGGAAGTGCGACGATCAGCATTCCTACAGGTTCGTTGGCAACTGGGACGGACACGTTGACGGTCAACTATACACCTGATACAGCCAGTTCCTCGACCTACAACAGCGCGACCGGATCCACCACAGTGACGGTCACGACTGTGGTGAATCCCAGCTTCACGATCAGCGGTACAGCGGTCACTGTCGCACCCGGCGCAACCACGGGGAACACCTCCACTATCACCGTTACACCGGCTGGGGGCTTCACTGGCAACGTAACGCTGACGGCCGCCGTCACCTCCAGCCCGACTGGTGCCCAATACCTGCCCACCTTTAGCTTTGGCTCGACCAGCCCGGTGAGCATTACCGGCACCCCCGCTGGGACCGCCACGCTCACTATCGCCACCACAGCGGCAACCAGCGCGGCTCTGGCATATCCTAAACGCCCTGGAGTTCCCTGGTACACCACCGGGGGCGTGGCCCTGGCCTGCATTCTGCTTTTCGGTATTCCTGCACGGCGGCGTAGCTGGCGAACAATGCTCGGGATGCTGGCGTTCCTCGTGGCCCTCACTGGCGGTGTGCTCGCATGTGGTGGTGGCGGGGGTGGTGGTGGTGGAGGAGGAGGCACCAGCAATCCGGGTACTACGGTGGGAGCCTACAATGTGACCGTAACGGGCACCTCAGGTTCGACCACGGCAACAGGTACAGTGACCCTCACCGTGCAGTAGGAAGGCGTTTCACCGTTCGGTTGGCCGGGTATAGCGGGACATTCGCTCCGCTGCTCAGAGCATATTTGAGGACAAGTAGCAATGGTCATTACAACAAAGGCGCAAGAGATTGCTAAAACTGTTCGAAACATTCTCACATCTGGCGAGATACCGCCATTTGCTCAAACCGAGCGTCGTGGCGAAGATTTGGCCCCAACTGCCGATGAGATCTGGAATGAGATTGAAGACAGGTTGGCGAAGAATATTGTTCCATTGGTAGAGGAGGCTTATGCTGCTGGGAAACACGATGGTTTTGAGGAAGCAAAACTGAAACGGCGTCAATCTTTGGCCTCGATTGCGCTAGACAAGGGTTGATTCCTGCTTTATCTGATGCTTCCTCGGCAACTTCATAGACTTCAACTTGGCAGATTCGGCAGCTGTTCATTTCTAGGGGAATAGTTAAGACAGGAGTGCCACCCCATGTCTCGCGTTTGATTGATATTTGAGATTACCTTGCATCCACCGATCTTCGATCATCCCTTATGCAAGGTAGTCAAGCCCGTCGGGTTCTATAAAAGGGGATGTCAAGAAAAAACACTCTTCCTCTTCCGCGAGGAGGGGATGTTTTTCTGACATCCAGCCCCCATCCACAGATGCACGGATCCTGGCCGAGGC
>Ga0224555_1000661_pt1 | contig 52815 bp, 38 predicted proteins | sample 714S23034metaG_FD_180687 | JGI IMG/M metagenome (GOLD analysis project Ga0224555, IMG submission 180687) | Peat soil microbial communities from Stordalen Mire, Sweden - 717 S2 30-34 | ecosystem: Environmental > Terrestrial > Soil > Wetlands > Peat | place: Sweden: Norrbotten County, Stordalen...
ACAAAGGAGACCTCGCGGCCGCTCATCGACACCCTCGGATCGTACTTCCCTTTGTGCCTTCCGCTGTTGCCAGTCCAATCCATCGCAATCGTCGAAGGGTGGTCTGCATCCGCCAGGCACACCATCCAGCGCAGGCATGTCAGGCGCATCGGCGTCCCCGGAGCCTTGTTCCATGCCTGCACCAGAATGCGGTACGACCCCGGCTGCGCATCCCGCCACAGAAGAACGTCGCCCGTGGCGTTAACAAACACCTGCACGCCGCTCTGTCTCCCATCCTTGCGACCGTCTTGGCGCAGATCGGATTTATAGACCGCAGCCAGAGGGTCGCGCACATAGATGCGCCCCCGGTTCACCACGATCAGCGCCAGCAGCGTCATCAACACAAGCAGCAGAAATGTCTTCACCGCAACCTCACTTACCACTCACAACTTACAACTGCTTCTTGTCCTTCTCCTCCTGGTACTCCTGCTCGGTGTTGATCTCCCACAGCGCCTGCTTGTTCACCTTGCCCGCAACCAGCCCATCCACCACAGCCATCGCCGTCAACATGCTGTGGTCCTGGTTGTTGTACTTGTGCATCCCGTTGCGTCCCACCAGAAAGAGGTTCTCGATGCCATCGGTAAACGTCTTCAGCTCGTCGAAGCGGTCGTAGGTGCCGAAGTACGCCGGGTAGGTCTTGGGCACACGCACCACATGCGCGTCGCTCACGTCCGCCGCGTTGAGCAGGCCGATCTTCGCCACCTCCGCGATGGCGAACTTCTTCATCTCCTCGTCAGCCATCTTCCACAGATCGTCCGTCTCGTAGCAGAAGTACTCCAGCCCAATCCACACCTTCCCCGCCTTTTGGTCAGCATCGCTCACCAGGTACGGGCTCCAGTTGTTGAAGATCTGCAACCGCCCCAGCAGCACATCCGGCTCCTGAATGTATATCCAGGTATCCTTCAGCAGGCCGCCATCGGGCTCAGTCACCTTCAGCCTGTCCACCAGCAGTCCCACCGTAATGAAGTCGCGGTACTGCAATCCGTCGCTCACCTCCAGCACATTCGCCGGCACCGCCGTCTTCATCGCGCGCAGCAGCTCGCGCATCGGCATGGTGGAGAAAAAATAGTCTCCGGCAAAGGTCCTGCGCTCGCCATCCGCGCGCACGGCTTCGATGGATGTGACGCGCAGCGGCTCGCCTTCGGCGAAGTTCAGCCTGTCCACCTTCCATCCCTTATGGATCGCGCCGCCCTTCTGCTGCACCAGCTCCGCCACGTGCTCCCACAGTTGTCCCGGCCCGAACTTCGGGTACATGAAGCGCTCGATCAGCGAGGTGTCGGTCCCCTTCTGCGCCAGGTCGCCGCCCTCGCTCGTCGCGCGAAACAACTTCTTCACCAGATGCTTCACCGCCGTCGTCAGGCTCAGTCCCTTGATGCGTTGCGCGCCCCACTCGGCGGAGATCTCGTGGCACGGCGTGCCCCACACCTTCTCCGTGTAGCTCTTGAAGAACGTCAGGTACAGCTCGCGTCCGAAGCGGTTGATGAGGAAGTCTTCGAGACTCTTCTCCGGCCTGATCTGGCGCACGCGCGATACCATGTAGCTCGTCCCCACGCGCACCATGCGCACCAGGCCGAGGTTCTTCAGCGTATTGGCCGTCAGCGTGATTGGGTAGTCGAAGAACTTCCGCAGATAGTAGATGCGGCTGCGTCGTGGCCGGATCAGCATCACCAGGTCGGGGTTCTCCGGCTCGGGAACCACGACCGTCTCGGCAGCATCTTCTGCGGAATCCTCCTCTTCGGTTTCATCGCTCTCCGCGTGGTGCAGCGGCCCCATCCCGCGCAGCGGCGACTCCTCGTGCAGGTGCGCGGGAACCGTCACCACGCGCCGCTTGCCCTGATAGCTGATCTCTGCCGGCTGGCTCGGCGCACTCGGCGCGGTCGTCGCTGGGTTCGCAGCCGCCTCCGAGCCTGGCTCGCCCTGCGCCGCCAGCTCGGGAGGCATCAGCTCCACCCACCACTCCATCACGCGGTCGCTCTTGGAGAAAAACCGGTGGCCCCCGATGTCCATCCGGTTGCCCTTGTACCGGATCGTCCGCGAGATGCCGCCAATCTCCTCGCTCGCCTCCAGAATCACCGGCACAATCTCCGTGCGCCGGAGCAGCTCGAGTCCGGCCGTCAACCCCGCCGGCCCAGCCCCAATAATGATCGCCTTCTTTGCCATCCGAGCCCCTGACTTCCTCAGCCTCTGGCAAGCGCGCGCTTGCCCTTGCAACCCGTTCCTTCTCGCGGTTGGGATTGGTGATGTGAGTTTAGCAGGCTGTTGATGGCCCGCTACCGCGGCGTACCACACTCGGCACCGCGCACTGCGCCTCCCCGGCGGCTCATGCTACCGCGGGCCGCAAAACAAAGCCGCAGCAGCAGGCCGAAGAACCAGGCCAAAGTTATAAGCCGAAGGTTCTGAGAGGAATCCGCCCGCGTTACGTCTAAGATAGACAGAGCCTTTGCGGTCGAGCGCTGCAATGCTCTTCGCAGGCGGTTGGTGATGCGATTCTATGGCTGAGTTTGTAGTCCGATTGGCGGATGAGCGTGGCCGTGTGCAGGAGCAGACGCACTCTGCAGCCACCGAAGAAGAACTGCGCGCGCGCTTCACCCAGGCGGGATACTACGTCTACTCGGTCAAATCGCGCGGCCTGCTGGCCGGCGCAGGCAAGACCAAGAAGGTCAAGCTGGAGACCTTTCTCGTCTTCAACCAGCAGTTCCTCACCTTGATCCGCGCCGGCCTTCCCATCCTCGGCTCCATCGAGCTGCTGGCCCGCCGCCAGAAGCTCCCTCACTTCCGCGCGCAACTGGAGGACGTCGCCACCCGCGTCAAGAACGGCGAATCCATCTCCGAAGCCTTCGTCGCGCAGGGCGGGTTCCCCGTCGTCTACACCACCACGCTGCTGGCGGGCGAGCGCTCCGGCAATCTCGAAGAGGTCCTGCAGCGCTACCTCGACTTCCAGCGCGTCTCCCTCACCTTCCGCAAGAAGCTCCTCGCCAGCCTCATCTATCCCTCTGTGCTGGTCGTCATGGTGATCGCTCTCTTCATCTTCCTCATCACCTTCGTCGTCCCGCGCTTCGCCGAGCTGTACGAGCAGTTGGGCACCAAGCTGCCCGCCATCACCACCTTCCTCCTTGCGCTGGGAAAGAACGCGCAGAGCTACGGAATCTATGCCCTCGCCGCGCTGGCGCTGGCTATCTTTCTCTTCGTCCGCTGGATCAAGACCGACGCGGGCGCGAACCTGGTGGACCGCGTGCGCATCGGCCTGCCGCTGATCGGCCCCGTCTGGTTGAAGTACCAGGTCGGTCTCTTCTCGCGCACCCTCGCCACGCTGCTCACCGGCGGCCTGCCGCTCGTCCCGTCGCTGGAGACCGCGGCCCGCTCCATCGACAGCCGCCAGATCAGCAACGCCGTCTTCCGCAGCGTCGAGACGGTGCGCGAGGGCAAGGGCCTCTCGGTCAGCCTGGCCGAGACCAAAGTCTTCCCCGAGCTGGCCGTCGAGATGATCGAGGTCGGCGAGTCCACCGGGGCCCTGCCCCAGATGCTCAACTCCGTCGCCGAGTTCTTCGAGGAGGATGTGCAGACCAACCTCACCGCCGCCATGAGCCTCATCGAGCCGCTCATCCTCATCGTCATGGGATGCGTCGTCGTCACCATCCTCATCTCGCTCTATCTGCCCATCTTCAGCATGAGCGCCGGCGCCGGCGGCGGCGGCGCGCAGTAGCCGTAGAGCAGACGTAGCACGCGCAGGCCGCCCTACCGCGCGTCGCCGCCGATGGCAACCACGAAGTAGCTCGCCGGAATGCCGCCCGCGTTCTTCACCGTGTGCTTCGTTCCGTAAGCGACGTAAAAGACGCCGCCCGGCCCCACATGCTCGCTGACGATGCCGTTCGCGCCCACATGCTGGAACTCCAGCTCGCCCTCGCGCACCAGGATGAACTCCGAGTGCTCGATCGCATGCAGCGGGTTGGGCTCGGACTCGGCCATCTGCATCGACTGGTGCAGGCTCACGGTCTCGCCCGTGGCCAGCGTGCCATGCACAATGTCCCGGCTCTCGCCGCCATTAGCCATGGTGCGCACCGGCATCTGGTCGAAGCCAAAGGCGCGCGAGGCGGCAAGCGACCCGGAGGCCGCCGACGGCGTACCTGCAGCGGAGTTCTTCTGCAATGCCAGGGCTTGCGGCGCATCCGCGCCCATGGCGGCCAGCACCGGAAGGGAGACACAGAGTTCGCGACGGCTCATATTCTTCATGCGTGCAATCCTACCTCATGGGACTATTGCACGACACCCCATGCTGTTGCTCGCACGCGGAACCTTGTACCCTTAAACTTCACCTTGTACCTCGTACCTTGAACCTTGAATCCCATGTACCTGACCGACTCTCACGCGCACCTCGATATGTACCCCGACGGCCTGGCCGAAGTGCTGGCGCGCGCCGAGGCTGCCGGCGTGCGCACCATCCTCGCCATCGGCATCGGCGACGGACCCGACCAGATGCAACGCGCACTGGAGATCGCCACCCAGTTCAGCGGCAAGCCGGAGACGCCCGCGATCTACGCCAGCGCGGGAATCCATCCCCAGGAGGCGCACCGGGCGGACGCCGCCGCGCTGGCCAAACTGGCCCGGCTGGTCGAGGACAACCGCGTCATCGCCATCGGCGAGATCGGCCTGGACTACTACCACGTCGACAACCCTACGGCCCCCATCCAGCGCGACGCGTTCGTCGCTCAAGTGCAGGTTGCCGCCGCCGCGCGCAAGCCGGTCCTGATCCACTGCCGCACATCCGAGCTGGCAACACCCGAGGCCAAAGATAAATTCGGCTCCGCCAACGCATGGCAGGATCTGCTGGAACTGCTGGACGCGCACTGGAGCCCAAAGAATCGCGGCGCGATTCCAGCCGGAATTTTGCACTGCTTTTCCGGCACGATCGAGCAGGCGCAACGCGCGCTCGACCTCGGCTTCTATCTCTCGTTCGCCGGCAACCTGACCTACCCCAGGGCCGCCGGCCTGCGCGAGGTTGCGGCGTTTGCCCCCGCCAACCGCATCCTGGTGGAGACGGACGCGCCATTCCTCGCTCCCATCCCCCACCGCGGAGAACAGAACGAACCCGCGCTGGTCGTCCACACCGCCCAGTGCCTGGCCGGGCTGCGCGGCATCTCGCTCGAAGAGATCGCCGCGCTCACCACGGCGAACTTCAACCGCCTCTTTCCAACAACCAACAACTAACAACCAGCAACTGTCCTATACTGTCCCACATGGCATCCGACAATAGCTTCGATGTAGTCAGCAAGGTGGACCTGGCCGAGGTGAAGAACGCGGTCGATCAGGCAACCAAGGAGATCAACACCCGCTTCGACCTGAAGGACACAAAGTCGAGGATCACCATCGAGGACGCGGATGCGATCCAGCTCGCCTCGCAGGACGAGTACAAGCTGGAGGCGGTCAAGGAGATCCTGCGCCAGAAGCTGGTCAAGCGCGGCGTCTCGCTCAAGAACCTGGAGTACGAGAAGCTGGAGCCTGCGGCAAACTCCTCCGTCCGCCAGAATATCAAGATGGTGCAGGGCATTCCGGCGGAGAAGGCCCGTCAGATCGCCGCGCTGGTCAAGGAGATGAAGCTGAAGGCGCAGGCCAGCATTCTGGGCGACACCGTGCGCGTGGTCAGCAAGGACCGCGACACGCTGCAGCAGGTCATGGCCAAGCTGCGCGCCGCGGACTTCGGTGTCGCTCTGCAGTTCACCAACTACCGCAACTAGCCTGACCTGCCGCGCCTCATCCCGCTGCTGGAACGCAGTAGTTTTTTCAGATTGACGGCGAATCGAAGAATCTCCGGCCCCGACCTGCTACTCTAACTTGGCATGAGCGCTCTCTCCATTGCGACGGCGAAAGAGGTCTTCGAACTGCTGCGCGACGATCTCGCCGCCATCGAGCAGGAGTTCACCCGCCAGTCCGCGTCCGACATCGATGTCATCACCGACATCGCCCAGTACCTGATGGCGGGCGGTGGAAAGCGCATTCGCCCGCTGCTTCTTCTGCTCTCGTCCAAGGCGCTGGGCTGCACCAGCCACTCGCGCATCCGCCTCGGCGCGGTGGTCGAGATGCTGCACACCGCGACCCTGGTCCATGACGACATCATCGACGAGGCCGACACGCGCCGCGGCCGTCCCTCCTCCAACACCACCTGGGGCAACGCCAAGTGCGTCCTCGCCGGCGACTGGCTCTACATGCAGTCCTTCTCCACCGCCCTGGAAGAGCGCAATTTCCGCGTGCTGGAGCTGCTGATCTCACTGACCCAGCAGATGGTCGAGGGCGAGCTCCTCCAGATGCAGAAGCTCGGCCACCTCATCAACGAGGAGGAGTACTTCGACCTCATCTATCGCAAGACGGCCTGCCTCTTCAGCGTCTCGATGCAGTTGGGCGCCGCCATCAGCGGCACCAGCGACGAGACCGAATCCCAGCTCGGAGAGTACGGACGCAACCTCGGCCTCGCCTTCCAGATCGTCGACGACGTGCTGGACCTCACTGCCGCCGAAGACATCCTCGGCAAGCCCGTCGCCAGCGACCTGCGCGAGGGAAAGGCCACGCTGGCCGTCATCCACGCGCTGGAGCGCGGCACCGGGGCCGACCGCGAGGCGATCCGCACGGTGCTCGCCGAACGCAGCTTCACCACCGTCTCGCACCCGGAGATTCTGGAGATTCTGGAGCGCCACGGCTCCATCGCCTACGCCATGGACACCGCCTGCGCCTACGCCGAGGCCGCCCGCCTCTCCATCGCCGACCTGCCCCTCACCGAAGCCAAGCGCGCCCTCCTCTGGGTCCCCGGCTTCGTCACCAGCAGAGATCGATAGCCACCAGAGTCTCTAAGCAGCTCACCTCAGATCGTTCTCGGTTGGGAGCGACAGTTTCGCGATCACAAACGCTACTCCTGATCGTCGGCCTCATCTGCATCGAGGTCGTCGTTCCCGTTCGGCTCCAGCTCCAGTTCGGTGGGCTGCATCTTGCCGGCCTTGCCCTCCACCAGCACCTGGATGCGGCCCTCGGCCTGCTCCAGTTCCTTCTTGCAGTCGCTCGACAGCTTCATGCCGTCCTCGAAGAGGCGCACCGACTCGTCCAGCGACAGGTCGCCGCGCTCCAGCCGCTCCACCACCGTCTCCAACTGCGTCAATTGCTCTTCAAAGTTCGCCATCGTGGTTTGCTCCCTCACCTTGTTCTCAAACTCTGCTACGCCAGGCCGAGGACCTGGGCGGCAGCGGTATATTTTCCGAAGGGCGCGCTGACCTGGCAGCCCTGAACCATGGTTCGCGCCGAAGCCAGCATCTCCTGCGCGATGCGGATTCCCTCGGCGCGCGCGGCCTCCGGCGTGGCGGCGGCAGCCATGCGCGTGAGGATCGTATCAGGCATGGAGATCTTCAGGTCGTTCTTCAGAAACTCGGCGTTGCGCAGGCTGATGAGCGGCCAGATGCCTGCGATCACGGGAATGCGGAACGGCTCGATGCGGCGCAGGAACTGCTCCAGCAAGCGCAGGTCGAAGACCGGCTGCGTGATGGCATATTCCGCGCCCGCCTCCACCTTCTGCGCGAAGCGGCGCACCTCGAAGTCGATGTCACTGAAGCCGGGGTTGGCGGCGCAGGCCAGGGTGAAGCCGGTGGACGCGCCGATGGGGTTGGTGCCGAGGTCGAGGCCGTAGTTCAGATTGCGCACGATGCCGGTCAGCCCGATGGCATCGACATCGAAGACCGCCGTCGCGTCGGGATAGTTCCCCATCTTCGGCGGATCGCCGGTGAGGCACAGGATGTTCTTCAGGCCAATCGACGACGCGCCGATCAGGTCCGACTGGATGGAGAGAAGGTTGCGGTCGCGGCAGGTGTAGTGCAGGACGGTCTCGATGCCAACCTTCTGCTGGATCTGGATGCAGAGGCTCTGCGCGCTCATGCGCGCGCTGGCCCGCGGCGAGTCGGGAACGTTGATGGCGTTGACGCCCAGCCGATGCAGCAGCGCCGCGCCCTCGATCTCCTTCGAGCAGTCGATGCCCTTGGGCGGAACGATCTCCACCAGCGTGCAGAACTGGCCGGAGGCGATCAGCGCGCCAACCTTGGAGCGCTCGGCCAGGGGCAGCGGCTCCACCTGGCTGACGATGGGTTTGGGGCGGTAGCTTGGCCCGGCGGCCTCCACGGCGGCCTCGGAGTCAGCCTGCAGCGAGCTCTGGCCTGTACCCGTTGCCCCGTGGCCCGTCTCATCCACTCCCGTTGCGCCCAGTCCTGCCGCGTCGCGCCGTGCCGACGCCTCCTGCGCCAGCAGGGCGCGCATCGCAGACCGCATGGCGCGGATGTGGTTGGGCGTGGTTCCGCAGCAACCGCCGATGAGGCTTGCCCCCGCGTGGATGAACTTGCGCGCGAAGCTGGCCATGTACTCCGGCGAGGCCATGTAGATGTTGCGGCCATCGACGGCGCGCGGCAGTCCGGCGTTAGGCATGGCGGCCAGCGGCAGGCGGGTCGCCAGGCGCATCCGCTCGATGACCGTCAGCACGGTGGCGGGCCCGTCCGAGCAGTTGCATCCGATCACGTCCGCGCCCCATTTGGTCAGCCGCTCGGCGGCGATCTCGGGGGTGGCACCATCCAGGCAGTTGCCGTCCTCATCGACCGTCATCATCACGACCAGGCGCAGGCCGGGTGCAACCTCGCGCGCGGCGCGAATGGCCTCGCCCGCCTCGGCCAGCGACGTCATGGTCTCCAGGATGAGCAGGTCCGCGCCCACGCCGGGCCCACCTTCGGCCAGCGCGGCAATCTGTTCGGCGAACGCTTCGCGCGCCTGCTCGAGGCTGAGCTCGCCCTGCGGCGCCAGCGCAACGCCGAGCGGGCCGATGGCCCCGGCAACATATGCCTCGGTGGCCTGCTTCTGGGCGATCTGCGCAACGCACTGGCGGGCGATGCGCACTCCGGCGAGGTTGATCTCGCGCACTTTGTCGCGCAGACCGTAGCGCTCCAGCCGGCAGGCGTTGGCGCCGAATGTGTTGGTCTCGATGATCTGGGCCCCGGCCTGCAGGTACTCTGCATGGACACCGGCGACGGTCTCCGGCTGCGAGAGGTTCAGCTCGTCGTAGCAGCGGTTGATGAAGATGCCGCGGCCATAGAGCATGGTGCCCATGGCGCCGTCGCAGAGTACGCGTCCGCCGCAGAAGAGCCGGTCGATCGCGGTTCCTGCCGCACGGCTTTTCGCGCTTCCTTTCGCGTCTGTCGCGGCGGTCTCTGACGCACTCAATCCCGCACCTGCCATGGCATGTCCTCGAAGCCTTTTCCTTGACCCGTCCCGAAGTCGTTTCCCTGAAACGTATTGCTTCATCCTAAGCCACGTTCGGAGCCAGCACCAAACCACCGCAGTCAGGGCAATCGCATGAATCGAAAAATCTTTCTGCAAATTCCCCAGCAAATTCGCGTGTCAAGCCCCTTGCACCACAAAAAATCACCTAACTCTATAGAAACAATCCAGATAAAATATCTCAGAAGTTGGCATAGTAGTTTCCCTCCAACGTGTATAATTAAATTAGTAAGTTAATCCAAACAGACCCGGCCAACTCGCCGGGCCTTCGTATTTAACCAGCATAAAACCGCAAGTCATTGATTCCAAATATCGAAAGATCTAAGCCGCATAGAATGAATATCCTGCAAATTTGATCCAGAACTAACTCCTTATTTATGATGATCATGGATAAATTTATTTTCCCCGGTACAGCGCATTCGGTGCCGAGTGCCAGATCTTCGCCATTTATACGTCTCGCGCGCTTAGCGCGAGCTTAAGCTGCATTTTTTGAATACTTTACGCTTAACCAACAGGGGGGGTGCCCTGTAGTAAATAATTAACGCTTCATGCGATCGCCCTGCCACCGCGAGACGAGGTCCGGAGCCCTCTTCCTTTGGTATACTCACTGGGTAAGCTCAGGCGAAACACGAGTACGACGAAGGTTGGAGTTGTCCACGTTGAAGAATCGAAGTCTCTTTGTCCGCGGGGTTGGCGCTCAGCCGTTCCCCAGCCCGTCGCCGGAAACTCCCTTGATCCAATCCTCCTGCTCTGCGCGGAAGACCTCCGGATGCGGCATCTTCGGCTCCCGGCTGCTCTGCGTTCTGCTGGCTGCGGTCTCCTCGCTCGCGCTCTCGTCCTGCCACTCCGCGGCCTACTACTACTACAAGTTTCCCGAGTACAACTATGCGGGCCGGCCCGTGCCGCCCAGCAAGCTGGCCCAGCGAGTGATGATCGGCATAAGCGCGAACGGCAGCTCCGGCGACCTGCAGATCGTCGACGCCTTGCGCGACATTCGCAGCAACGTCGAAGACACCATTCCGACCTACTCGATCAGCGGCTATTCCTCCGGGTATCCCGGCACCATCATGAACTTCCCCGCGGAGATGCGCGGGTACGTCTACTCCAACAGCGATGGCAGCCTTACCAACATCAATTACTCCACCGAATCGTCTTCCGGATCGGTCGGCACCTTCCAGTCCGGATCGAGTGCGGTCGCGGTGCCTGCGGGGTTCGGGCATTACTACGGGGCCGAGGAGCTCGCCGGAGTACTGGAGATCATAGACAATCTGACGGGAAAGAGCTACGTGCTCAACCTGCCGAATGTCTTCAAGGTCGTGGTGAATACGGGGGACACGGTTGCGCTTGCCATGGTGCGCAACTCCAATGTGCTCTACCGGGTCTTCAAGTTGAACCAGAACCAGTACCCAACCACGCAGGCGGCCATTGCCGCCACCGGCTCCGCCGACTGCGAGCCGGCCCTGCTCCCCGTTTACTGCGCGGTCTCCGTGCCGGGAACGTATGACGAGCCATCGAACGTCTACTTCTCGCTCGACGGCACCACGGCGTATGTGCTGAACTGCGGAGCGGAGTGCGGCGGCAAGACGGCCAGCGTCACGCTGCTCCAGCAGGGCCCGCTGAACGAAAATGTGATCCCCTCGTCGCCCGTGCAGCCCAACCCCCAGATCGCCAACGTCCCCGTTCCGGGCGGCGTCACCGATGCGCTCTCCGACGGAACAACGCTCTACCTGGCCGGCCAGCAACTCCAGCCGGACGGACTCTTCGCGGGCTTCCTCTCCACCATGAACCAGGCGACCAACACCATTACGGGGCAGTACTCCATCTCCGATGGCAGCCACTCCAAGATGCTGTTTGCCGACAACAATACGTTGTGGATCGGATCGCAGTTCTGCGCCACAGGAGAACGCGCCAAGCTGGGCGAGAACTACAACTGCCTGACCATGGTCGTGCTGGGCGGCACGACGCTCTCTCCGCAGATACTTCCCAACGTCACGCCCGGTTCGCCGACCGCGGTGGTTCCCTATCCCAACCAGAACGACGACCAGTACTACTACGGCAGCCTCACCGGAATCTGCTGGGTGCAGAACTTCAACAAGGTCTACACCGCGTACGGCGGACAGGTGCACATCTTCAGCACCGTCGACGGCTCCGAGATCGACAACGAGTACGTCACCGTGCAGGGCACGGCGCTCGACGTCGCCTACATGGACGCGCTGAGCGACGGCGCCGACTGAGCATTTTCGGAATTGGTGTAGAGCGAAGCCACAGCATTCCAGTGGATTTTCCTCAAGAAAATCCACCTTGCATGATGCTCGAAAAGTCTACGTGTATTCCGAAAATGCTCTGAGCGCGGCATCGGCACAACTCTGATTGTTCAACTCAGCCGCGGCTGAGTCGCGCCAGGTCGCGCAGGTACTGCTTCAGCGGACGCGCCGGGCGTCCCCAGAAGACCTCACCGGGCCCGCGCACCTTCTTGTGGCTCAGCACGCCCGCGCCTCCGCCAAGGATCACGCCGGGGCCGATGTGCGCGTGCTCTCCCAACCCAACCTGCCCGCCCAGAACCGCGCCGTCCTCGATGACGCAGGAGCCGGAGATTCCCGTCTGCGACGCGATGACGACGTTGCGCCCCACCACGCAGTTGTGCGCGATATGCACCAGGTTGTCGATCTTCGTCCCCGCGCCGATGCGCGTCTCCCCCAGCGCGCCGCGGTCGATGGTGGAGTTGGCTCCGATCTCCACGTCGTCCTCGATCGCAAGCGTTCCCTGCTGCGGGAAGGCGATGTACTCGCCGGTGGCGGAGTTGCGCGCGTAGCCAAAGCCTGTCGCGCCCAGCACCGCTCCGGCCTGAACCAGAACGCGGTCGCCGAGTGTGGTTCCCGAATAGATCGTTACGTTGGCCAGGATCTCGCACTCGTCGCCAACGACGACTCCATCGCCGAGAACCGTGTACGGCCCAACGCTGCTTCCCTGCCCCACTCGCACCTCTGCGCCAAGCACAGCCGTGGGATGAATGCGCGGCGCAAAGTTGTGCGACGCGGATTCAGTCAAGGCTCGTTCGCGGGACTTCAGAAAGCGCGCAGCCAGCGCGAAGGCGTAGCGCGGATCGGCCACAGCCAGCAGGCGCGCGTCGAGCGGATCGACACCAGATGGCAGCAGCGCTGCACGCGTGAGAATCGCGCCTGCAGGCGACTTCATCGCAGCGTCAAGCGTCGCCGCATCCGTGGCAAAGACCAACGAGGACGGCGTTGCGGCTTCAATACTGGAGACGCAACAAATCTCGCAAGCCGCGTGCGGCGCGGGCGCGCCAACCAGTTCTGCGATCTCAGCGATGGTTGCCAACGGATTCTCCTTGCGCTTTCTAGAATCTCACACCCATTGCGGCAATGGCGCGGCCTCTCACTCCGCCAGACTCCCGTAATGGTCCAGCGAAGGCGAATTGACAGCGCCCAAAGCTCGTGGCAGTTCCGCGAGAAGAGCTTCGCGCTCGACCTCGCGGTGGGCGCGCAGGCGCGTGGCGACGCGGTCGAGCTCGCCATCGTTGTAGCCGGGATGGCAGCAGAGCTCGTAGATCCCACTAAGCGGAAGCGCGCGCAGAATCTCGCCGAGAGTCGCTGCGTTGAGTTGGCCGGTGGCGGAGATTGCAACCGTTCCGTCGGTCGTCAGTACACGCCTGTCGCGTATCCGCGCGTGGGCCTCGAAGCGCGGGCGTAGTAGGCCGACGAGGCGGACGGCGAGGCGTCGCGCGCGGCCTCCGTGGTTGAGCGCGAGCGACCACTCCGGCTCGAATGGGTTGCGGATGGCGCGAATTCCGCAATGTTCGGCCACTTGCAGCAGCGGGCGCGCAATACTGGGAAACAGATGCGTGTGTTTGTGTGTGTCGATGTGAGTGGGATGGATTCCTGCGCCCTGCAACTTCTCGATCTGGGCGAGGGCTTCGCGCGCGACCTCTTCTTCGTTGATCCGCCCCAGCAAAAGTGCCTGCACAAAATCGACCAGCGAAGGGCGGAAGTTTATTCCGTCGGCTCCGATCAGGCTGCGAATCGAGCCGGGCGGCGAAACGGGCGCGCCGTCGGTCAGCACGATGTGGCATCCGACGCCGAGCGCGGGATGCGCACGCGCGATCTCGACCGCGTCGTCGAAGGCCGCGCCGTTGGCCATCAGCGTAGCCGAGGTGAGCACACCTGCGGAGTGCAGCTCGCCGATGGCGCGGTTGATGCCGTGGGTGAGGCCGAAGTCGTCGGCGTTGAGAATGATTTGGGCAGGCATGGCTTACGGAATGGTCCTGATGGAAGCGGCCAGATATTTTTTCAGGTTGTAGCCTGCGCTATTCGCGGCCTTGCGTGCCGCGGCCACGGAAGCTTCGACTGCGGCGATGCCGGTGGGCGCGGCTGATTTCGCCTGGGTGGTTGTGCTGCGGGCAATCTCAATGAGAGCGGGAAGCTGCAGCCAGGTCAGCAACTCTTCAAACTGCTCGCGGTTGAAGAAGGTGATGCCGCCGGCCTGGTTGACGCCGGCCAGCCAGCGGACGTCGGGTTCGGCCCAGAGGGCTTCGTAGTGAATGGCCGCAGGCGCTGCGGCGGCCTGAGAGAGCAGCACGCGCACCTCGGCGGCGGCCTGCCAGCTGGATTCGCCCGCCATGCCCATGGAGGAGAAGAGGTCGGCGAGCATGGCGCGAAACAGAAGCCGGTCGAAGAGTTCGATTCGGTCGCCGTTCGGAATGCAGTACTCGGGCAGGCTGCGCACGACGATCCACGCAAGAATCGGCGCCCAGGTGCGTTCCAGCCGGGTAGCTGCAGCGTTGCCGGGCAGCACGGACCGCGATTGCGCGGGCCAGTCGCTGGAGAAGGTCTTCGCGAGCGCCGGAAGTTGCGCTGCGCCGCACAACATTGCGCGAAGATCGGCGGCAAACGCAGGCCCAATCGCATTCGCAGCCTGGACCTCGTCGCCTGCTTGCGCGCCGGTGGAAGCGGTAGCATCGGCGCGAACCATCGGCGCGCGATTCTCCTCGGGAACCTGTTCGAGTAGACGGTCGAAGAAGAACTGGCTCTTGTCGGCGATGGCGCGCAGGCGCGGATCGAGTTCGGTCTTCTCGCGTTTGGGTCCTTTCTTCGCGCGTGCGGACCGCTTAGGGCCGGTTCCCTGTTCGGTTGTCGGCGGCGTGATTTCGTCGGCGAGTTCGGCGAGTGCGCGGACGTTGGCGGGGCTGATGGCGGCGCGCAGGGCGTCGTGCAGCGGGCGCAGGCGTAGCCTGACCATCTCTTCGTGGACGTTGCGCACGCCCTTGCCGTTGAGCGAGTCGCAGAGCCTGTCCCACGGCCACTCGGCGTTGGGCGCGAGCGCGCGCCACTCCAGCAGGACGACGCACTGGAAGCCGCGCAGATCGAAGGTGAGTCCGTGCCTGTGCAGGTCGCTGGCGCGGCGCAGGTACTCCAGGCCGTTGCTGTCGCGGCAGGCCAGAACCATCGATTCGCCGGTGGGCAAACCCAGTCCGTCGGCGAGACTGCGTTGGCGCAGCACGCCGCTGGCCTTGTCCATGAACGCCGCGGAGATGTGAATTGTCCCGCGTGTGCTGTCGTACTTGTTGTTGTAGAGAACCAGCGAACGCTCGTCGCCGTAGCGGTTGGAGTAGGCAAAGACGTTCTCGTCCACCTTGCCGCGGCCGTTCCAGAAGTCGTAGAGCGTGAACTCGGAGCTGCCGGCGAAGATGTATCGCTTGGCCAGCAGCGGCGCGATCTCGCGCTGGTGGCGCGCGACCAGGCCTTCGTTGGGCCACTCGTCCAGCCGCGCCTGCTTGAACTCCATGCCGTAGCGCTCGGTAAAGCCCTCGATCTGGCCGTGGCCGAACATCGGCAGGCCGGGCAGCGTCGCAAGCAGAGTGCATACGCCGAAGTACTTGTCTCCGTCGCCAAACTGGTCGATGGCCGTGCGCTCGTCCGGGTTGCTCATGAAGTTCACATAGCGCTTCATAATGTCCGGATCGAACTCGATGGTCTTCTTCAGATAGGAGCGGTACTTCGCGTTCTGCTCGTCGCGCATCATGTTCATGAACGCCGAGTTGTAGACGCGATGCATTCCCAGCGTACGCACGAAGTAGCCCTCCAGCAGCCAGAAGGCCTCGGCCAGCAGCAGCGTTCCCGGCACCTCCGCCGCAACGCGATCCACTACCTCGCGCCAGAACTCATTGGGCATCAGAGCGTCGAACTCCTCCTGCGACATCGAGTTCTCCGCGCGCGATGGGATCGATCCGCCCGCGCCGGGAAGTGGGAACCAGAGCCGCTGGACGTGGCGTTTAGCCAGCACCATCGCGGCATCGAAGCGGATGATAGGAAACAGTCGCGCGACGTGCAGGATGGTCTGGATCACATGCTCACGCACCTCGGCCTTGGAGTAGTCGAGCTGCGCGGTGTCGTTCCACGCAAACGAAGTGCCATCGTTGCCGTGGTAGACGTAGCGGGTCGATCCATCCGCATGGTGTCGCAGGCGAAAGGCGACGGCGGCGTCCGTCTGGTCGTAGTAGCGGTCGTCGATCTTGATCTCGACGCGGCTGTCGGTCGACAGGTCCGGCCCGTTGAAGCTGTATGCCGGGAACGGGCTCTCCCAGCGATGCAGAAACCAGTCGGGATGCTCAATCACCCACGGCGAGTCGATGCCCATGTGATTCGGCACCATATCGCTGGCCAGGCGCAGGCCGAAGTGTGCAGCGCGGTGCTTCAGGTAGTTATACGCCTCCCAGCCGCCCAGGTCTTCTGCGATGTCGTAGTTCTTCAGCGAGTAGGCGGAGGCAACCGCATCGCCGTGGCCGCGCAGCCGCTTGATGGTGCGCGATGCAATGCTGCGCTCCCACAGTCCGATCAGCCACAGTCCGGTGATGCCGCGCGATGCCAGTAGTTGCAGCTCTTCATCCGGGATCTGGTCGAGCCGGTGGATGTGGCGCTGATATTTTTTGCTGAGCTGCTCCAGCCACACATAGGTGCTCTTGGCCATCAGCACCACGTTCGGCATCCATGCCTGGTCGGCGCTGAAGTTTTCGTACTCGTCGAGCGGGGCCTGGTAGTCGTGCGCGTAGCGGCGGCGGCGAAGTTCGTCGAAGCCGATGTACTCGTCGCCCTCAAATCCCATCGAGCCCCACTCCGGCGCGCCGTGGCGGAACTGGTCCGGTCCCGGTGGATTGAAGCGCATCCAGATAGCGAGGTCCTCCTCGCGCAGCACGTCGATGGCCAGCAGAATCCGCTTCAGCTCGTCGCCCAGGTACGGCGCCCAGCGCTCGCGGATGAAGTCGAGCTGCCCGATCAGCGAGTCGGGCGAGGCCAGCATGGGAGCGCGCAACGCATCGTAGAGACTGCCAATCTCCGGTGCCATCTTTGGCCGCGTGCTGAAGTAGCCGGGAAACGCCGCCGTCACATTCGCATAGACCGTCTGCTGCTTCAGGCCCTGGTCTGCGAAGAGTTCATGGAAGGGCTTGAACGCGGGGTTGCTGTTGGCGATCCACAACATCAGAAGCTCTTCCAGCGCGGCCTCGCGGTTGGGCCGGCCGTCGGTCACCCCGCGCAGCCAATCGGCAGCCGAGATCTCTCCGCGAAATACCGCGACGTTGGGAAACTGCTCGGTGAAAGCCAGCAGCAACGCGTCCATCTTGCCCGTCTTCGTCTTATCGACATCAACCTGCGCGGCAAACCAGCGCATCGCCTCCGAGAGTACCGCCGGGTCGATCTGCTTGCGATAGAGCGCCACCAGCGCATGACTCAGTTCGTCGATCAGCCCCATGGCAAACAGCGCGCCGGCGTTGATCGCGCCGGCCGGATCGGCATCCGCTCCGCGCGCCCCGTCTTTGCGAGACCGGTTGAGCGCCTCGGCCAGCTTGCGGCTGGCCGCCACATTGGCGAAGACGACGTTTCCTGTGGTGCTGAAGAGAAGGTCGTCAACCTGGGTCGCTTCTCGAACAGCGCGGGAGATGTGAAATTCCATTTTTCAGACGCCTCAACTCGCTACTACCAGTATCGCTTGAAAATCAGCTCTGGTGTATTGGATGCACCAGGAACAGCCAACTCATCCCCGGTTTGCGCTGAAAATGACCTGCGTAGAACCGTGCAGGGCTTCGCGCTTCGACTGTTTGCCATAACGCGTCAGCCCCCCGCCGCACATCGATTCCCGAATGCGGCGGGGGGCTGGTGTTGCGACCTCGAAGAGGCCGATGGACTCAGATTGCTATGCCGTCTTGCGCAGGGTGTAGCTGCTCAGGGTCTTGATGTAGTTGCCGCGCTCGAAGGGCGAGGTGTCCGGTACGGAACGGCGGCTGAGGCTGCCGCGCATCTGGCGGATGGACTGGTACTCGTGCTCCTCCATCCAGCGCAGCAGATCGGACTGGATGGTGGCGAGGCACGGGATGCCGTTGGCCAACAGCTCCGAGGCCATCATGGCGACCTGTGCGCCGGCCATGATGGCCTTCAGTACGTCTTCCGCGCTGTGCACACCGCCGGTGACGGCAATCTCCGCGCTCAGATCGCCGTAGAGGATCGCGGTCCAGTGCAGCCGCAGCAACAGCTCCTCTGGACGGCTGAGCGTGAGCGTGGGAGTGACGTCGAGGTTTTCAATGTCGAAGTCCGGCTGGTAGAACCGGTTGAAGAGAACCAGCGCATTGGCGCCGGTCTTATCCAACCTTGCAGCCAGGTTCGGGATGCTGGTGTACTGCGGTGAGAGCTTCACCGCGATAGGCAGCTTCGTGCTCGCCTTCACCTGACGAACCAGTTCGATAATTCCCTCTTCAAGCTGGTCGCTGGTAACGCGCGGGTCGGTGGGCAGCGAGTAGGTGTTCAGCTCCAACGCGTCCGCGCCGGCCTGCTCGATCTCCTTGGCGAATTTAACCCAACCGCCTGCGGTCGCACCGTTCAGGCTGGCGAGAACGGGAATGCCGGCAACGCTCTTGGCGCGGCGGATGTGGTTGAGGTAGGTGTCGTGTCCCTGCCGGTAGCTTTCATAGGCTGGGAAATAACTGAGCGACTCGGCAAACGACTCCGTGCCGCGCGAAAGATCGCTATCCAGCGCGTTGCTCTCCAGCGTGAGCTGCTCCTCGAAGATGGAGGGCAGAACCACGGCTGCGGCGCCGGCCTCTTCCAGCCGCTGGACCTTCTCCGGCGAGTCGGTCAGCGGCGAGGAAGATACCACCAGCGGGCTCTTCAGCTTCAGGCCCAGATATTCAGTTGTCAGGTCGATCATTTGTCTCCTCCTCCAGCGCCCAGCGGTGCAACGGCTCCTTCTTTCTCCGGCGGGGCAATGTTGGGCGATTCAGCGCGGCCCGCCATGGCGGCGCGGTCGGAGTAGACCCGCCACCAGCGCTCAACGTCGTCCTGCGCCTTCTGCAGCAGCACCTTCGCCACTTCAGGACGGCTGCGCGCAAGCATCGTGTAACGCGCCTCGTGGTAGGCGTAGTCCTTCAGCGGGATGGAGGGCGCGCGGGAATCGAGTTGGAAGGGGTTCTTGCCCTCGCTCCGCAGTGCCGGATTGTAGCGCATCAGCGGCCAGTAGCCGGAGAGCACCGCGCTCTTCTGCTGCTCCATGCCGTAGGTCAGGTCGTAGCCATGAGCGATGCAGTGGCTGTAGGCCAGGATGAGCGCCGGGCCGTTGTAGGCCTCCGCCTCCTGGAACGCCTTCACCGTCTGCATGTCGCTGCTTCCCATGGCGACGCGCGCCACGTAGACCGATCCATAAGCCACGGCCTCCATTGCAATGTCCTTCTTGCTGTTGGGCTTTCCGCCCTCGGCAAACTTGGCCACTGCGCCGCGCGGGGTCGACTTGGACATCTGTCCGCCGGTGTTGGAGTAGGTCTCTGTGTCCAGCACCAGCACCTTGACGTTCTTGCCGGAGCCGAGCACATGGTCCAGACCGCCGAAGCCGATGTCATAGGCCCAGCCGTCGCCGCCCAGGATCCAGACGCTCTTGCGCACCAGCGAATCTGCCACGGTAAGCAGCGCGCGCGCCTCCAGCGAGTCAACCCCGGCCAGCTTCCCTCGCAACGCCAGCACACGTTCGCGCTGCACGTTGATCTCGCTCTCCTTGGCCTGGCTTGCGGTTAGCAGCGCGCTCACCAGCTCGTCGCCAACCGACGGCGCGAGCCGCTTCAGCAGGTCCTCTGCGTACTCCTTCTGCTGGTCCAGCGCGAGCCGCATCCCGAAGCCGAACTCCGCGTTGTCTTCAAACAGCGAGTTCGACCAGGTCGGCCCGCGTCCCTTGTCGTTCTTGGTGTAGGGAGTGGTGGGCAGGTTGCCGCCGTAGATCGACGAGCAGCCGGTGGCGTTGGCGATATACAGCCGGTCGCCGAAGAGCTGGGTCAGCAGCTTGATGTACGGCGTCTCGCCGCAGCCCGAGCAGGCGCCGGAAAACTCAAACAGCGGTTCCAGCAACTGAATGTCCTTGACCTGGGTGTGCGAGAGACGGTTGCGGTCCACCTGAGGAATGGACTCGAAGAAGCTCCAGTTTGCTGCCTCGGGTGCGCGCAACGGGGCCTGCATCTCCATGTTGATGGCCTTGTGCTTGGCCTCGCTCTTGCTCTTGGCCGGGCAGACCTCGACGCACAGCTTGCAGCCCGTGCAGTCCTCGGGCGCCACCTGCAGCGTGTAGGCCTCCGTCTCCATGCCCTTCCACTTCGGCTTGGCGCTCTTGAAGGTCTCCGGTGCGCCCGCCAGCAGCGCAGAATCGTAGACCTTGGCGCGGATGACGGCGTGCGGGCACACAATCACGCACTTGCCGCACTGGATGCACAGGTCCTTGTCCCACACCGGAATCATCTGGGCGATGTTGCGCTTCTCCCACTTCGCGGTCCCGGTGGGGAACGTCCCGTCGATCGGCAGCGCGCTCACCGGCAGCGAGTCTCCCTTGCCCGCCGCCATCGTCCCCAGCACGTTGTACACGAAGGCCGGGGCCTCCTTGGGAAGCATGGGCAGCAGGTCGAAGGTTGCCGTGGCCTTCTCTGGCAGCTTCACCTTGTGCAGGTTGGCCACCGCCTCATCGACGGCGGCGAAGTTCTTCTGCACCACCGCGTCGCCGCGCTTGCCGTAGGTCTTCTTGATGGACTTCTTGATCTGCTCGATCGCCTCCTCGGACGGAAGCACCCCGCTGATGGCGAAGAAGCAGGTCTGCATGATGGTGTTCAGCCGGTTGCCCATCCCCGTATCGCGCGCTACCGTGTAGCCGTCGATGACGTAGAACTGCAACTTCTTCTTCAGGATCGTCTCCTGCGTCGTCTTCGGCAGATGGTTCCAGATCTCATCCGGCCCATAGGGGCTGTTCAGCAGGAAGACCGCGCCGGGAGCGGCGTGGGCCAGGATGTCCATGCGCTCCAGGAAGGAGAACTGGTGACAGGCCACGAAGTTCGCCTTGCTGATCAGGTACGTCGAGCGGATCGGGTTAGGCCCGAAGCGAAGATGCGACGTCGTCACCGAGCCGGACTTGCGCGAGTCGTACACGAAGTAGCCCTGCGCGTAGTTGGGCGTCTCCGCGCCGATGATCTTGATCGAGTTCTTGTTGGCGCCAACCGTCCCATCCGCGCCCAGTCCGTAGAACAGCGCGCGCACGGTCTTGGGGTCCTCGGTGGAGAACTCCGGATCGTAATCCAGGCTGCTGTGGGTCACATCGTCGTTGATGCCGATGGTGAAGCGGTTCTTCAGGTGCTCCTTCTTCAACTCGTCGAAGACGCCCTTGACCATGGCCGGGGTGAACTCCTTCGACGAGAGCCCATAACGCCCGCCGATGATGCGTGGCTGCTGCGCAATGGGCGAGGTCCCGGTCGAGAACGCCTCGCTGAAGGCGGTAACCACGTCCTGGTAGAGCGGCTCGCCCAGCCCCGTGGGCTCCTTGCAGCGGTCCAGCACGGCGATGGACTTGACCGTCTTGGGCAGCGCGGCCAGGAAGGCCTCGGTGGCAAACGGACGGTAGAGGCGGACCTTGAGCAGGCCGATCTTCTCGCCCTGCGCGTTCAGATGTTCGATCACCTCTTCGGTGGGGCCGGCGGACGAACCCATCAGCACAATGACGCGCTCGGCATCCGCTGCGCCCACGTAGTCGAACAGGTGATAGGCGCGGCCGGTCTGGGCAGTGAAGCGGTCCATCGCGTTCTGCACGATGGTGGGGCAGGCAATGTAGAAGGGATTGGCGGTCTCGCGCGCCTGGAAGAAGACGTCGGGGTTCTGCGCCGTGCCGCGCAGGATGGGATTGTCGGAGCTGAGAGCGCGCTGGCGATGCGCCAGTACGGTCTTCTCGTCGAGCATTGCCTGGATCGTCTCGTCGGAGATGGTGATCGCCTTGTTCACCTCGTGCGAGGTGCGGAAGCCGTCGAAGAAGTGCAGGAACGGCACCCGCGACTCCAGCGTGGCGATGTGCGCCACTAGCGCCAGGTCGGCAGCCTCCTGCACGGAGCCGGACGACAGCATGGCGTATCCCGTGGAGCGGCAGGCCATCACATCGGAGTGGTCGCCGAAGATCGAGAGCGCATGGGTGGCCAACGCGCGCGCGGTCACATGAATGACGTTGCTGGTCAGCTCGCCGGCGATCTTGAACATGTTGGGGATCATCAGCAGCAGTCCCTGCGACGCGGTGAAGGTCGTGGCGAACGCGCCGGCCTGCAATGCGCCATGCATGGCGCCCGCGGCCCCGCCCTCGCTCTGCAGCTCGGCGACCAGAGGCACGGTGCCCCAGATGTTCTTGCGTCCCGCTGCCTGCCACTCATCGGCCCACTCCGCCATGGTGGACGACGGCGTGATCGGGTAGATCGTGATCACCTGCGAGAGCCGGTACGCCACCCGCGCACAGGACTCGTTTCCGTCCAGAATCGCCGTTTGCTGTTCACTCATTCTGTTGCCTCCAAAGTTCAAACCCAAACCTGATTTTGCGCCCTGCGAATAGGGAAAGAAGTGAGCCCGATCACAACACTAACCTTGTAGCGTCTGGTAGAGTGGGGTCTGAGGCCGGAAATCCATGACGAACAGCCCCTATCTGCCCGTCATTGTCCTGTTGCTGGCAGCCGTCCTGTTCGCTCTCACGCCGCTTCTGCTGGCTTGGTTGTGGGCTCGTAAGTACTCCCCGCACAAGCCCGGCCCCAGCAAGAACGCCATCTACGAGTGCGGGCTCGAATCGGCCGGCGACGCCTGGATCCAGTTCAAGCCAGGCTACTACCTCTACGGAATCATCTTTCTCGTCTTCGATGTAGAGGCGATCTTCCTGCTTCCCTTCGCGGTGGCATTCACAGGCTTTTCGGCGGCAGAATCCATCGCCATGCTGATCTTCCTGCTCCTGCTCGTCGAAGGCCTCGTCTGGGCCTACCAAAAGAACATCCTGGTCTGGAAATAGCGCATCTTAACCCTTGCCACAGAGGCAATTAACCGTCGTCCTGAGCCAAGCATCTCAAGAGTTGTCATTCCGAGTCGTCATTCTCAGCGAATCCCCACGAAAGTCGAGTCCCGAATTATCACGCAGTTGCTTCCAGGTACGCCAAGAATGGTAACCCAAGGCTTTAGCCTTGGGTCTGCTTGGCCTTCTCAAGTCAGGCTATTGAACGGGGCTTTAGCCCCTGGGGTTAGCTTTCGTGGATGAAAAACTCAAGAACGAGCTGAGCAGGCAGGGAATCTTCACCACATCCCTTCAGGAGCTCTACAACTGGGGCCGCACCAGTTCGCTCTGGCCGCTGAACTTCGGCCTCGCCTGCTGCGCCATCGAGATGATCGCCACCACCATGGCGCGCTACGACATGGCCCGCTTCGGAGCCGAGGTCTTCCGCCCCTCCCCGCGCCAGGCAGACCTGATGATCGTCGCCGGCACCGTGACCAAAAAAATGGCGCCCCAGGTCGTCCGCCTCTACAACCAGATGCCGGAGCCGAAGTACGTCATCTCCATGGGCGCATGTGCCATCTCCGGTGGCCCCTTCAAGCAGGGATACAACGTCCTCAAGGGCATTGACCGCTACATCCCCGTCGATATATACATTCCAGGCTGCCCGCCGCGGCCCGAGGCCCTGCTCGATGCCTTCATGGAGTTGCAGAAGAGGATCGACCGGCAGCAATTGACCGGCGCAGACCGGCCGCGTCATCTCAACGCCGATGAACCCAGCGAGTTCCCCGTGCCGCGCTTCGGCGCGCACGATCTGGAACCGGCGAATAACCCGAATGTCTGGAAGGCCCCTCTGGTCCAGATCTCGCAAACAGGCACGTCGCAGACAGTTTTGCCGCAGGCAGGCACGGATGAATCTCGAAACAATTAAATCCGAACTCGAAGCCGCCGTTCCCGGCTGCCGTCTGGAGCTGGTTGCCAACCCCAGCCCGTCGGGCCAGCACTCGCTGCGCATCGACGCCGCGCACGCCGTCGCCGTCGCCGTCTGCCTGCGCGATGCCCCCGGCCTGCGCTTCGACCTCTGCTCCAATGTCACCGGCATCGACTGGCCGGGCAAGCAGACCACGGAAAAGGTGAAGCTCCGCAAGCTGGTGGACGGCACACAGCAGGAGGTCGAAGAGCTGCGCACAACCACAACTCCCGGCTCTCTCGAAGTCGTCTATCACCTCTTCTCCATCGAGAAGAAGCATGGCCCCATCGTCCTGCGCATGAGCACCCAGGACCGCGACGCCAACGCCCATCTCCCCTCGCTCACTCCCGTCTGGCGCAGCGCCGAGCTGCAGGAGCGCGAGATCTTCGACCTCTTCGGAGTCGTCTTCGACGGACACCCCGACCTCCGCCGCCTGCTCATGTGGGACGAGTTCGTAGACCATCCCATGCGCCGAGACTACGTCGGTCCCGACGACTACGAGTACGAGCCGACCGCGCACGATGAGGTGCTGCGCCGCGCCAACCAGCACCTGAGCGAAGCCGCTGCAAAGCTCCCCAGCGAAGCGGTTGGAAACCAACAGAGCGAAACCGATGGAAACCGCCTGAGCGAGGGGGGTGGCCGATGATCACCGACGCCAGTCCCGCAGCTCAGCCCGAGTTGGAACCACTCTCCGAAACCAGCGAAGAGCAGTTGCTGGAGATTGCCATGGGCCCGCAGCATCCATCGACCCACGGCGTCTTCCGCATGAACGTCGTACTCGACGGAGAACACGTCGTCCGCCTCAAGCCGGTCTTCGGATACCTGCATCGCAACCACGAGAAGATCGCCGAATCCGAGACCTATCTCGGCTCCATGCCCTACACCGACCGGCTGGACTACATGTGCCCCATCACGAATAACTGGGCCTACGCGCTAGCGGTCGAGAAACTCGCCGGCATCCAGGTTCCCGAGCGCGCCGAGTACCTGCGCGTCATCGTCGGCGAGCTCACCCGCCTGCAGAACCACGCCTGTCTCATCGGCTTCCTCATGCAGGACATGGGCTCCAGCGGAACCCCCCTGATGTACGCCTTCCGCGAGCGCGAAAAAATCCTCGACCTCTTCGAGTCGCTCACCGGCGCGCGCATGATGTGCAACTACATGCGCTTCGGCGGATGCCGCGTGGACCTTCCCGCCGGTTGGCTCGATCAGGCCAAAATTGTCGTCGCCGACTTCCCCCGCTTTCTGGATGAGTACGAGCAACTGCTGCTGAGCAATGAGATCCTCATGGACCGCACCCAGGAGGTTGGTGTGTTGTCCAGGGAGTTGGCCGTCAGCGCGGGCATCAGCGGCCCGATGGCGCGCGCCAGCGGCGTGGACTACGACATTCGCAAGGTGGACCACTACAGCATATACGACCGCTTTACCTTCCGCGTGCCGCTGGGCAGCCACGGCGACGTGTACGACCGCTTCATGGTTCGCCTGCTGGAGATGCGCGAGTCGGTCAGCATCCTGGAGCAAGCCATGCGCGATATTCCCGCCGGGCCAATCGTCGATCCCAAGATGAAGATTCGCGGCTTCCGCCCCAAGCCGGGTGAGGCCTATGGAAGGATTGAAGCGCCCAAGGGCGAGCTTGGCTTCTATCTCATCAGCGATGGCTCGCCCAACCCATACCGCTATCGCGTGCGTCCGCCCAGTCTCATCAACCTCACCGTGCTGGAAGACCTCTGCCTGGGGCAGAACGTTGCGGACATCGTGGCCATTCTGGGTAGCATCGACATTGTGTTGGGCGAGGTCGACCGATGAGGGAAGCTCTGAATCATCCACGCTTTGAAAGGGTGGGACTTCAGTCCCGCCGTAAGAGCCGTAACTTCAATGGGGCTTTAGCCCCTGAGGGAATATTAGACAGTTGTCCGATATTCCTGAGGTTGCGCGCGTGGAGGGACAGCCGTGATTGGTGAAGGCATCCTGAAGGGAATGGCGGAGACGGCCCGAAACTTCTTCGGCAGCTACGTCAGCAAAGACCGGCTGGTCACGCTCCAGTATCCCGAGCAGCGCGACCCGCAGATCGAGGCTGCGCGCAGCTTCCCGTTCCTCGTCTGCGATGGCGGGGACTGGCAACAGGCGATGCGCTGTGTCGCCTGCCAGATATGCGAAAAAGAGTGCCCGCCAAAGTGCATCTTCATCGAAAAAAGCAAGGACAAGAAGCCCGATGCAAACGGTAAGCTGCAGTTTTACCCCGCTGTCTTCAATATCGACATCTCCGTCTGCATGAGCTGTCAGATCTGCGCCGAGGTCTGCCCCTTCGATGCCATCAAGATGGACGTGGACCACGACCTCAGCTCAGACGACCGCTTCGGCGGTCTTCTGCTCAACAAGCAGCGCCTCGCCAAATCGAATGAATACTACAACTCGATTCACCCCACGGAGGCGGCCGCCGTGGATGCGCGGCTCGCCGGGGAACGGGCCCGGCAGGAAGCAAAGGCGAAGGCAGCCGCAGAGGCAAAGTCGGCAGCCGAGGCAAAGCTCGCAGCGGCAACGCCAGTGCAACCAGCTATCGGTGAACCACGATGACCCAGGCGATCGATCAGATCTTCGTTCTCACCAAGCACTGGCTGGTCGGCCTCGTCCCCGTCGGCGCGCAGCCGCTGTGCTCGGCCATCCTGTCGGTTGCGGCCATCATTATCGTCTTCGCTACGTTGTTCGCCATCACGACCTGGCTCGAACGCAAGGGCCTGGGCCGCATGCAGAACCGTTACGGGCCAAACCGCGTCGGACCCTTCGGCCTCTTGCAACCCATCGCCGACGGTGTGAAGTCGCTCACCAAGGAAGACATCGTCCCCATCACGGCAGACCATGCGGTGCATTTTCTGGCGCCGGTCCTTCTGGTCGCCGCGTCCTTGATGGGCTATGCGGTCCTTCCCATCGGACGAAATATGGTGCTCGTCAACCTGAACGCCGGTGTGCTGTACTTCTTCGCCGTCGGCTCGCTCATGGAACTGGCGGTCTTCATGGCCGGATGGTCCAGCCGAAGTAAGTACTCCCTGCTCGGTGCCATGCGCGCCATCGCACAGATGATCAGCTACGAGGTGCCGCTAGTCCTGGCCTCAATCGTTGTCATCATGCAGGCTGGCTCGCTCTCCACCGTATCCATCGTAAATATGCAGGCCACTTATTCCGGAATCTGGCCGCACTGGTTTGTATTCACTCCCTGGGGCTTCGCCGGTTTTGTCCTCTTCATGGTCGCCGCAACGGCTGAATCCAACCGTTCTCCCTTCGATCTGCCCGAAGGCGAATCGGAGATCATCGCCGGCTACTATACGGAATACTCGGGCTTCAAATTCGCCCTCTTTTTCCTGGGAGAATATATCGGCATGTTTGCCACCAGCGGAATGGCAATCACCCTCTTCCTCGGCGGATGGTCCGCCCCCTTCTCCTTCTCCTTCCTCACGTGGATTCCTTCTTACTTCTGGTTCTTTGCAAAATTGCTTGCTCTGATTATGGTGTTCATCTGGATTCGTGGAACTCTCCCACGTCTGCGCATGGACCAGCTGATGAACCTTGCATGGGAATTCATTCTCCCCATGACCCTGCTCAATCTGCTAACCGCCGGCATCTGGCATTTCATGCCTGCGGGATCTTTACGATGGCTTGTATGCGGTTCCATGGTTGTGGTTCCGTGCATCTTGCTGAGCAGCAGGATGAAACATAAGAAAAAGTTACAGGTCCGCATTTATCATTATTCCGAGTAGCATTATAGATTCCACCTCGTTCGAAATTTAGTTTTTGTAATTCGAATCCGCCTGCACCAAGTATCGAGTTATCGAGATGACTGTATCCTTCCTGATCCTCGCCGTCCTTACAGTTGCCGGAACTGCGGCAGCCATGGGCTTGCGCAACGCAGTCCACTGCGTCTTGGCGCTAACGATGGGTTTTGCCGGCGTGGCCGCGCTGTACCTCCAACTTGGCGCGCAATTTGTAGGTCTTGCGCAGATCATGGTCTATGTGGGCGCCGTGGCGATCCTTGCCGTCTTCGCCATCATGATGACGCACAGCCCAGAGTCGGCGAACTCGCCCGTCTTTTCTTCTCAGTGGAGTTGGGGCTGCATTGTCGCCGCCGCCGTCTTCGCAGTCCTCGCGAGGGCAATCTGTTCCAGCGCGGCATCCGCACACGTTCAGCCGCCGCAACCCGACGCCACAGTTCAACAGATTGGCGACGCGCTGATGCATCGATACGTCTTGCCGCTGGAGATCATGGGCCTGCTCTTGACCGCCGCGCTTATCGGCGCCGTAGTCATCGCAATGGACCGCAGGGAGGAGATGAAATGAACTCCTTGCAATCCTATCTGCTCTTGTCGTCGCTTCTCTTCTCCATTGGCCTTGCCGGAGTTTTGATCCGGCGCAATGCCATTCTTGTTCTTATCGGAATTGAACTTATGCTCAACGCCGCCAACATCAATTTCATCGCATTCTGGCGCTTTGGCCCGGCCCCCTCGGCCTTGACCGGGGTCATGTTTGCGCTCTTTTCCATCAGCGTAGCCGCAGCAGAAGCAGCCGTCGGGCTGGGAATTATTCTCGCAGCCTATCGTCATTCCAGGACCACCGACTTAGACCAGATGAATTCACTGAAAGGATAACTACCGCCGTCATACTAACCTACCGCCATCATACTAGCCTGCTATCGTCATTCTGACCCTGAGCGTAATCGAAGGGTCAGAATCTCTGTATTTCGTCCCCGTCGCCAACAATTACCTTAATATTTATAACCGTTGTTTATTCGCACCTTCTGAGACTCAATGACCTGGATCGTTCAAAACCTGTGGTTGATTCCCGTGCTGCCGATCTTCGCATCTGCCGTCGCCGCACTCCTCAGACAGCGCAGCCGCATCCTCGCCGCCGCGCTGGCCATCGGCTCCCTGGCCGTGTCTTTCCTGCTCTCGCTCTGCGCCTTCGCGCATGTCCTCGCCAACCACGGCGCCGACCAGGTTCTGACCTTCAACTTCCGCTGGTTCCAGTTTGGCAATGAGTGGCTACAGCTCGGCTGGATGCTCGACCCGCTGACCGCCGTAATGCTGGTCATGGTCTCCTTCGTCGGCCTGCTCATCTTCATATACAGTCTCGGCTACATGGCCCACGACGAGAACTTCACCCGCTTCTTCTGTTTTATGGCGCTCTTCGCCGGAGCCATGCTGGGCGTCGTCATCGCCAACAGCCTTCTTCTGCTCTTCATGTGCTGGGAGATCGTCGGCCTCACCTCCTACCTCCTCATTGGTTTCTGGTACCACAAGCCGGAGGCCGCAGCCGCCGCCAAGAAAGCCTTCATTACCACCCGCATCGGCGATCTCGCCTTTCTGCTCGGAATGGTCTGGCTCTACGCAAAGACCGGCACGCTGCTCTTCTACAACGCCGGGGCCGGCTGCCTCGAATCCTCCGCGCTCACTCACCTCGTCGCGCAGACCGCCGTCTTCGGCCTCACCCTCTCCACCGCCATCGGCATTCTCATCTTCTGCGGCGCAGCCGGCAAGTCCGGCCAGGTCCCCCTGCACGTCTGGCTTCCCGACGCAATGGAAGGCCCCACCCCAGTCAGCGCCTTGATTCACGCGGCAACCATGGTAGCTGCCGGTGTCTTCCTCATCGCCCGAATCTATCCCCTCATGAGCGCCCACGCAGGCATCTCACTCACTCCCACCATTGCCCTGCAAGTCGTCACATGGGTCGGCGCAATCACCGCCATATTCGGCGCTATAATCGCCGTCGCGCAATTCGACATCAAGCGAATCCTCGCCTACTCCACCATCTCGCAGCTCGGCTACATGATGATGGGCCTCGGCGTCGGCGGCGTTGCAGTGGGAATGTTTCATCTAATTACTCACGCATTTTTTAAAGCCCTTCTCTTCCTCGGCGCGGGCTCCGTAATTCACGGCTGCAATGGAGAACAGGACATTCGCCGCATGGGTGGTCTGCGAAAGTACATGCCGATAACATTCGCTGCGTATGCCGCGGGAATGCTTGCACTCTGCGGATTCCCCTTCTTCTTCTCCGGCTTCTGGAGTAAAGATGAAATTCTCCATGCAGCACACAACTGGAGCATCTCCCAGGCCCCGTTCTACATGGCAGCCTTTGGCGCGCTACTTACCGCCTTCTACATGACGCGCCAGGTCTACTACATCTTTGCTGGCACTTCGCGTTCGTCTGAAGAAAGCCACGATTTATCCCACGCCACAAGCCACCCGCACGAGAGCCCCGCGGTAATGACCGTTCCGCTGGTGATTCTAGCCACCTTCGCCGTGCTTCTCGGTTTCATCGGGACCCCCGCATGGCCGTGGTTTCAGTCCTTCCTCGGTGGCAATCGAGCTGTATTTAGTCTTGCAGCTTTTTTTGCAGCGGGAATTATTCCCATCATGTTTTCCTCGTCGTTGCTGGTCTTTCTCGGCCTCGGACTAGGCTGGATCTTCTATGGACGCAGGCCCATCGTAAGCGCAGCCGCACCGGATCCACTCGGTAAACTTCAGCCGCAGCTCTATTCCGTCCTGAACCACGCATTCTTTGTCGATGCACTATACGGCGCTACATTGATTCGTCTGAATACACTCTGGTCCAGTATCTGCGACTGGCTCGATCAATGGGTCTGGAACGGCGCGGTACAGACAGTCTCCTATCTGGTTCTCGTTGTTGCATGGCTGGACAACTTCTTTGACGCATCCGTCGTGAACTCCGGCTTTGATGAAGGCTGCGAGGGTGTCTCGCGCGGCGGCCAACTCCTCTCTCTGCTGCAAGGTGGTCAGGTGCAGAGTTACATGCGCATTATCGGCTGTGCGCTTATTGCCCTCACGTTATTTCTACTCTGGGGGGTAAGACAATGACCCAATTCTCCTGGATTACTGTTCTGACCGCCGCGCCCGTCGTGGGCGCACTTGCCCTGCTTGCACTTGGTGGACGCAACAAGAATCTTGTCCGGCACTCAGCGCTGGCCTTCAGCTTCATTTCGCTCGTGCTAACCCTGATCGTGTGGCATCACTTTGATTCCGCCTCTGTGGGCCTCCAGTTTCAAGAGTGGCATCGTTGGATTCCAGACATGGGAGTGGAGTACCACGTCGGAATCGATGGCCTTGGTCTCCTGATGTTGTTGCTCACTTCTATTGTGGTACCTATTGGAATACTTGCCTCATGGCAGATTCAGGAGCGAGTGCCTCTTTATTTTTCCTTGGTACTCATTTTACAGGCGTGTCTCTTCGGAACTTTTACCGCAATGAATTTTTTTCACTGGTTCATCTATTGGGAACTGAGTCTGATTCCGGCATTTTTTCTTATCAGGCTGTGGGGCGGCCCGCGCCGCGCCAGTGCATCCACACAGTTCCTGGTCTACACCATGGTCGGCAGCGTTGGGTTGCTACTGTCCTTTCTCGCCATATTTCTGGCTGCGAAGAAATTCGACTTCATCGATCTGGCCAACCTCGCGCAGAGCGGTCAACTTATGCCTGCCATAGTCGACAAACTGGCCTGGCACCGCTTCACTCCACAGCATGTGGCGCTGATTATCTTTGCCGGAGCCTTCCTCGGCTTCGCAGTCAAAGTGCCGCTGGTTCCCTTCCATACCTGGCTTCCATCCGCCTACTCTGAGGCTCCAACCGGAACCACCATCCTCTTGACCGGCGCGATGTCGAAGATGGGGCTCTATGGCTTTCTCCGCATTCTGCTTCCCATCTTCGGGCAGCAGATGCAGCTCGTCCTGACGCCTCTTTTGTGGCTCGCCGTCGCCACCATCGTCCTCTCCGCATACGCAGCGCTGACCCAGAAAGACATGAAGCGCATCTTCGCCTACTCCTCCATCAACCACCTCGGCTATTGCCTGCTTGCAATCTTTGCCGTACTCAAGTTCACCGGCGGCGACGCAGCGCTTACCGCGCAGAAGTATGCCGCGATGAATGGCGCTCTACTCCAGATGTTCAACCATGGATTGACCGCCGCAACGCTCTTCTGGTTTATCGCCATGCTGGAAAAGCGCAGTGGCGGCTTGCGTGGCATGAACGATTTCGGCGGCCTGCGCAAGGTCGCGCCCGTCTTTGCCGGACTCATGGGCATCGCCTTGTTCTCGTCCTTGGGTCTGCCCGGCCTCAACGGGTTCATCGGTGAGTTCCTGATCTTCAAAGGGTCCTTTCCGCTCGTGACATGGGCAACCTCGCTCGCAGTTATAGGACTGCTTATAACTGCAATCTTTATTCTTGGAATTATTCAGCGCGTCTTCTCCGGTCCGCTTAACGAGAGATGGATCGGCCTTCCCGATCTGACGACAGGCGAGCGACTGGCTCTAGCGCCAACAATTGGCCTCATGTTCGCGATAGGACTCTATCCACAACTAATTCTTGGGGTCATCAACAGTACAGCAATTCAGATGGTGAACCATCTAAAGTTTTGATCGATAGCTGAACGTGGTGTCTTGATTATGCTTGCTTGGACGATCTACATCTCATTTCTCGGAGCGGCTGGCCTGCTCCTGCTGCCCAGGGGCAGCGTGGCCGCGGCGCGCCTCCTGGCCCTCCTGACGGCTGTGGCCGGATTCGGAATTACGCTCGCATACTTCCTGCATCACCAGACCGGTGAGATGCTGACAATAACTCGCATGCCCTGGGTCCCATCTCTCGGCATCGAATATCATCTCGCGGCGGACGGCATCAGCCTGACGCTGCTCTTGCTGACGGGAATCATCGCCATCACCGGCATCCTGTTTTCATGGGACATTATAGAACGCACCAAGGAATTTTTTGTTTTCTACCTTTTGCTCATCGCCGCCGTCTACGGCGTATTTCTCAGCTATGATCTATTCCTTCTTTTTGTTTTCTACGAAATTGTCATTATCCCGAAGTATTTCCTGATCGCCATCTGGGGTTCGACGCGGCGCGAGTATGGAGCGATGAAACTTGCGCTCTACTCCTTCGTCGGAAGCGCGATGGTGCTCATCGGACTCATCGCCGCCTATGTTGTGGCCGGCGCAAAATCCACCTCGCTCAGCGAACTGGCACAGTTCCCCTTTTCGCTTCACTTCCAGATGCTGGCTTTTCCCCTGGTCTTTGTCGGCTTCGCAATTCTCGCTGGTTTATGGCCCTTTCATACCTGGGCGCCCACCGGCCACGTCGCCGCGCCCACCGCGGCTTCCATGCTGCTCGCCGGCGTAGTGATGAAGCTGGGTGCCTATGGCTGCCTTCGCGTAGCCATGACGCTCTTCCCGCTTGGCCTCGGGCCATGGGGATTCCATGTACTCGCTCTCGGCTCGTGGCGAGACGTCTTTGCCCTGCTCGCAGTCATTGGAATCATCTATGGCGCGCTGGTCGCGCTGGTGCAGAAGGACTTTAAATTCGTCATCGGATATTCGAGCGTCAGCCACATGGGATTTATTCTGCTTGGCCTGATGACCTTGAACCAGATTGGACTTACCGGCGCGGTAATGCAGATGTACTCGCACGGCATTCTCGCAGGCTTAATGTTCGCTGTTGTCGGACGCATGGTCTACGCCCGTACCCACACCCGCGAGCTGGCTATTCTCGGCCCAATGAATCTATATAAATTTATTCCATTTGCCGCAGTTACATTTATTCTTGCCGGAATGGCCAGCATGGGCCTGCCCGGATTCAGCGGCTTCTGGGCGGAGTTGATGATCCTGGTCGGAGTCTGGCGTTCCTATCCCACGTTTGCGCTCTGCGTCGGATTCGGCCTTGTAATCGGCGTCATTTATATCTGGTGTGCCATGCAGAAGGCATTTTTCGCGGAGCCAGGCGCAGTTTCCGTGCCGCTCAATCCGCCGTTGCCTCCCATCTCGTTCCCCGAGCGCCTCGGCGCAATCATTCTGATCTGCGCAAGCGTGCTCGTCGGAATCTACCCACAGGTGCTTCGCAATGTCATCGTTCCAGCATTGAATTCTCCGCTGTTTGAAGGCTTGCGCAGAGGGAGCTGGCAATGATCGCTATCAACTATGCGCAACTACTGCGGCTGGCGATGCCCGAAGTCATCGTCGTAGCCACGGCGCTGATTGTGATGGCGACCGACCTTCTAGTCCTTAGAAGGTGCAAGACGGCGGTCCGGTTCTCCGTAGCCGCCGTCCTTGGATCGCTCGGCTGTGCGGCAGCAATTGTGCGGCTTCTGTTGGCGCCGGAAACAGCGAACATCCTCGACGGCATGCTGATTGCGAATCCGCTGACTCATCTGCTTCAGATTGCGCTGCTTGTTCTTTCGGTCTTCACTCTGCTCCTCTCCATCAATTCGAAGTTTACGGAGCACGTCGGCGAGTTTGTCCTTCTCATCCTGGTCGCAACCGCCGGAATGTTATTCCTCGTGGCAACGCAGGATCTGCTGGTAATTTTTATCTCGCTGGAGTTGTTGAGCCTGTCGCTCTACATCCTTGCGGCCTTCAACAAACGCAGCGCGCAGTCCTGGGAGGCCGCTCTGAAGTATTACCTCTTCGGAGGGATGTCGGCGGCTTTTCTCCTCTTTGGCTTCAGCCTGCTCTACGGCCTGTCAAACTCCACCAGCCTCTCGCACATCGCCGCTGCCATCCACGGCCCTGCGCTCAATCCTCTGCTGGTAATTGCCATCGGAACCACCGCAATCGGCCTTGGTTTCAAAGTTGCGGCGGTTCCCTTCCACTTCTGGGCGCCGGACGTCTATCAGTGCGCATCCGCTCCGAGCGCGGCTTTTATCGCGTCCGGTTCCAAGGTCGCTAGCTTTTTCCTCTTCTTCCAGTTGATGGCGCTGGGCTTTGTAGGTGCGGAAGGCTCGGCCGCATGGTCGCATCTGGTACGCGGCTGGGTTCCAGTGCTGGCCCTGATGGCCACCGCCTCCATGTTGCTGGGCAACCTGGTCGCCATTCGCCAGACCAGCCTGCGCCGGTTGCTTGCCTACTCTGCAATCGCGCACGCGGGTTATATGCTGCTCGCCGTCCTTGCCCACACCCAGCAGAGCCTTGCCGCACTTCTCTACTATGTCATCACCTATGCGCTCGCCACGCTTGGCGCCTTTGCTGTCATCGCAGTTGTCGAGGACCAAAAGGGCGGCGACGATCTCTCCAACTTCGACGGACTGAGCAGGCAGTCTCCCGTACTCTCTTTTTGTCTTGCCATCTTCATTCTTTCGCTGGCCGGCATTCCACCTCTCGCCGGCTTCTTCGCCAAGTTCTATCTCTTCGTAGCGGTGCTGAATTCAGCCTCTGGTTCTATGGGCCTGCTTTGGCTGGTCGTCCTCGCCATCGCCATGAGCGCCGTCTCGCTCTACTACTATCTGCGCGTACTCAAGCGCGTCTATGTTGCGCCTCTCCCTGCCGACGCCAACAAATTCAACTCACCGGTCCTCAGCCAGGTTCTTCTGCTCCTGCTTGCCGCATCCGTCATCCTGTTCGGCTGCGCCCCGCAACTGATGCTGCGTTGGATCGAGACCGCCATCCGCGCCTCCGGCCTCTGATCGCGCCGAAGCCGATGGGGTCTAATTCAGTTCTGTCGTTCTAACGCAGAGCGCAACGCACTCCACCACACATGCAGTCACCGCACTGTGCCTCACGCCGTCACGCGCGAGGCAGCGCGCAGCGTCTGCCGCCGAACCGTCAGCGCCTCAATCCGGTCGCGCCGCACGGCGAACCCGCAGCCAATGCCGCGCGGCACCGCAATCTCGCCCTTGGCGCTCACCGTCACCTCCGGCTCGATGATGTCCTCGGCCCAGTAGCGCGCCGATGCCGACACGTCGCCCGGCAGCGAAAAATTCTCCAGCGACGAGAGAGCGATGTTGTGCGCCCGCCCAATGCCCGTCTCCAGCATTCCGCCGCACCACACCGGAATGCCGCGCTCCGCCGCCACATTGTGTACCGCAATCGCCTCGGAGAAGCCGCCTACCCGACCCACCTTGATGTTGAGGATGCGGCACGACTCCATGTCGATGGCAGCCAGCGCGTCCCGCCGGTTGCGGATCGACTCGTCCAGGCAGATTGCCGTCTCCAGCCGCTTCTGCAGCATCGAGTGGAAGTAGAAATCGTCGTACCACAGTGGCTGCTCGATCATCAGCAGCTTGAACCGGTCCCACTCCGCGATGTGGTCTATGTCGGCGATGCGATAGGCCGAGTTGGCATCGCAACTCAGCAGTATCTCCGGCCAGCGCGCGCGCACAGCCTCGAAGATTTTAGTGTCCCAGCCCGGCTTGCACTTCAGCTTGATGCGCTGATAGCCCGCCTCAAGCTCCTTTGCGATCGTCTCCAGCAGCGCCGCGGGCGACGGCTGAATTCCGATCGAGACGCCGCACGGAATCACGCTGCGCGTTCCACCCAGCAGCCGTGCCAGTGGCACCCGCTTCTTCTGCGCCTCCAGCTCCCACACCGCGTTCTCCAGCGCCGCCTTGGCCATCCTGTGCCCGCGCACCTGTCGGAAGAGCTCGGGACAGCTTCCGCCGCCGACGATCTCCTTGCCCACCAGACGAGGCGCAAGCTCCTTCTCGGTGACGATCCATGCCGTGTCGATGCACTCGTCGGAGAAGTACGGATGTTCACCCGCCACGCACTCGCCCCAAGCCGTCAACCCGCCGGACTCGATCTCCACCAGCAGAATGCGGCGCGTTGTGGTGAGGCCAAAGCTCGTCTCAAACGGAAAGGCGAGTGGCATGTTGATCTCGCGTAGATGAACTGCGTCGATAATCAGCATTGATTCGTCCTGTCCTGGCGTCGTTCAGTTTCCTGCTCTTTGTTCTTCTGTTCCCTGTTTGCTGTTCCCTGTTCCCTGTTGCTGTTCCCTGCCCTACAGTCCGCTCACGCGTCCCAGCAGGAAGTAGCCATCGCCGTTTGTGCGGCGTTCGTAGCCGATAATGGCCAGCCCGCGCGCAAACGCCGATTCCAGTATGAGCCGGTTGCGCGTCTGCAGCGACTCCGCCAGAGTACGCCGCTGGGGATCGCGTTTCCAGTCGTGGATGATGCACGGCACGTCGATCCGCTCCACCACCTCGTCGGCAGCAGCCGCCTGCCCTGCCGTCCCATCGTCCGATGTCTCTTCGCCTAACGCCCGCCGCACCCTCTCCGACCTCAGCCACCACTCCACGACCAGCCGGTCCGTCGGCAGTCCGCCCTGCAACGGCGACGTCGAAGGCCCATAGATGTTCCGCATGTAGCGCCGCGCGATCGCGCCCAGCCGAGCAATGTTCAGGTGCGCGTTCTTGATCTCCAGCGGGTCGAAGGTCCACTCCATCCGGTCGATTCCGCGCGCCAGCGCATCGTCTCTCTGCGCCAGCTTCAGCCGCCGTCCCAGCCCCGCGTTGCGATATTTCGCCAACACGGCCAGCATGTGCGAGTGCAGGTACGGCTTGCCCTCGCTATAGCCGGGAAACGCCATCGCGAAGCCCACCAGCGTATTCCCGTCGTAGGCCCCCAGCACCTGTCCGCCGATGCGCTGGGCGACGATGAACACGCGCTTCGGGATCAGTTCGCCGTCGCTGTATCCCCACACCGCAAGCTGCACCTCCACGCAACTCTCGAAGTCCGCCAGCTTCGTCACCGGCGCAATGCGAATCTGCTCCGAATTGCTCGTGTCTCCGGTTGTCTGGACCAGGTTCTCTACTCCATCGCTCATCTGCTTCTGCTCGCTCATATCTTCAACCCGCTCGGACCGATGGGCACCGGCTCGCTGCCGGCTGACCTCTCCGATTTCGCGTTGGTCCCGCGTTTCGCCCTGTTCCACAGCGCATCCAATTCAGCGGGAGAGAGCGCAGCCAGCGCATCGAAGCCTCCCGCATTCGCCTCCATCGCTCGGAAGCGCGCGCGAAACTTCGCATTCGCAGCGCGCAGAGCCGACTCCGCATCCACCTTCAGATGCCGCGACAGATTCACCGCCGTAAACAGAAGATCGCCCAACTCCTCCTCGACGCGAGCCTGCTTCTTCTCTTCCTTGCGCCCCAGCTCCGCCGCTTCAACCTTTTCCAGCTCTGCAGTTAATTCGTCAATCTCTTCCTGCAGTTTCTCGAACAGCCCCTCCACATCCGGCCAGTCGAAGCCCGCCCTCGCCGCCTTCGAGCCCAGCTTGCCAGCCTCCATCACCGCCGGCATCGAGCGCGGAACCGCATCCAGCGCCGAGGCTCCTCTCGCGTCGGCTTCAGCGTTGCGCAGCGTTGCAGCTTCGTTCTTCAGCACAGAAGCCGCTCGCTTCTCGCCCCGCTTGATCTCGTCCCAGTTGCGCAGCACCGCCTCTGCGTCCGTCGCGTCGGCCAGCTTTCCTTCCACGGGAAAGACGTGCGGATGGCGCCGTACCAGCTTTGCATTCAGATTCGCCGCAACGTCGAAGATGTCGAAGTAGCCCTCCTCCGACGCCATCTGCGCGTAAAAGAGAACCTGAAGCAGCAGATCGCCCAGTTCGTCCTCCAAATCCGGCCAGGCCCGCCGCTCGATAGCGTCGAAGACCTCGTAGGTCTCCTCCAGCGTGTGCCGCTTGATTGTGTCGAAGGTCTGCTCGCGGTCCCACGGACAGCCGCCCGGAGCGCGCAGACGCGCCATGATCGAGATCGCCTCTGCCAGCGGCCCCACAGCCCCTGCCTCAGCTTCACTCGGCCTCGCCGCACCTGTCTCCCGCGGCACATCTGCCTGCTGCGATTGGGCTGTCTCCACTTCGGCCATACCACTACTTTACCGCGAAGCAGCGCGATAGGTCAGGTTTGAAACGATTTGAAAGGGCGGGGCTTCAGTCCCGCCGTATGCGCATCAGTTGCAACGCGGCTTTAGCCGCCGAGGGAATGTCGAACACAGATTCAAAGGTTCGGCATCACGCAGCGCCAAGCGGCCATTATCCGCGCAGCGCCATCTGGTCGGTCACAATCTGCGTCAGGTCCGGCTTCTTCAGTCCATGCTCCTGCTCGTTGAACTTGTCCACCTTGCTCGACCAGTTCATGCTGCAGAACTTCGGCCCGCACATGGAGCAGAACGCGGCCTCCTTGTAGTACTCGTCGGGCAGTGTCTCGTCGTGCATGGCGCGCGCCGTCTCCGGATCCAGCGACAGCGCGAACTGCTTGTCCCAGTCGAAGGTGTAGCGCGCCTGCGAGATAGCGTCGTCGCGGTCGCGCACGCCGGGCCGGTGGCGCGCCACGTCCGCAGCGTGGGCCGCAATCTTGTACGCAATGATCCCGTCCTTCACGTCCTTCTCATTCGGCAGCCCCAGGTGCTCCTTGGGCGTCACGTAGCAGAGCATTGCCGCGCCGTGCCATCCAATCATCGCCGCGCCGATGGCCGATGTGATGTGGTCGTAGCCCGGCGCGATGTCCGTCACCAGCGGGCCGAGGACGTAGAACGGCGCGCCGTCGCACAGCTCGACCTCCTTGTCCACCTGCATCTTGATCTGGTCCATGGGAATATGGCCCGGCCCCTCGATCATCACCTGCACATCGCTCTTCCACGCCTGCCGCGTTAGCTCGCCCAGCGTCTTCAGCTCGGCAAACTGCGCCTCGTCGCTGGCGTCGGCAAGACATCCCGGCCGCAGACCATCGCCGAGCGAGTAGCTGACGTCGTACTTCGCCATCACCTTGGTGATGCGGTCGAAGTTCTCGTACAGAAAGTTCTGCTTGTGGTGCGAGGTCATCCACTGCGCCAGGATCGCGCCGCCGCGGCTCACGATTCCGGTGATCCGCTTGGCCACCATCGGCACATACTGAATCAGAACTCCGGCGTGAATCGTAAAGTAGTCCACGCCCTGCTGCGCCTGCTCCTCGATCACTTCTAGGTAGAGGTCGATGTTCAGGTCTTCCAGCTTTTTGACTCGCGCCAGCGCCTCGTAGATCGGCACCGTGCCCAGCGGCACCGGCGAGTGGCGCAGGATCTGCTCGCGGATCATGGGAATGTCGCCGCCGGTCGACAGGTCCATCACCGTGTCCGCCCCGTAGTGCACAGCCGTATGCAGCTTGCGCAGCTCCTCCTCCACGTTCGAGACCATCGCAGAGTTGCCAATGTTGGCGTTGATCTTGCATAGCGAACCGACGCCGATCGCCATCGGCTCCAGCTCCGGGTGGTTGATGTTGGCCGGGAGTATCATCCGCCCAATGGCAACCTCATCGCGCACAAACTCCGGCGTCACCTTCTCCACCTGCGCCACATAGGCCATCTCTTCGGTGACCATTCCCTTGCGCGCAAAGTGCATCTGGCTCATGTTGCTGTCGCCGCTGCGTGCGGCCTCTGCGCGGCGCTTCACAATCCATTCCGCGCGTGGCGCCGGCACCGTGTAGTCCTTGCCCAGAACATGCGCTCCGCCGCCGTTCACGTGCGCGCCCTTGCCGTTCTCCTGCTTATGATTTCCGTTCGCGCTCATTGGTTTTCCCCCCGCGTAAAACTCCTATGTCGTCTACAAAGTATACCCTGCAACACCCCCGGTCTGCGCGTGCTGCGAGGGCATCGCGGAGCGTTCCAGAACAGCGCAAAGTGCCCGTTGTTACAGCCATCAAATGAGCGTGTTGCAAGGACACCGCGAAGCGGTCCAAGACAGTACGAAGTACTCGAGAACGGTACGAAGTACAAAGACCGTCCGCGCAATCTTCTTCTCGCAAAGAAAATCCACGCAGACGGCCTCTCACTCGTCGCAGAAATCGTGGTCCGCTCGATCGGCCTACACGCCGCTGAACGCGGAAAAACCACCATCGATCGGAATCACAATGCCGGTCACAAACTCAGACGCCGGCGAGAGCAGCCACAGCACGCCCCCAAACAGGTCCTTGGATTCGCCAAGGCGACCCATCGGCGTATGCCCGACGATCGTCTTGCCGCGTGCCGTCCACTCGCCCGTCTCCTTGTCGGTCAACAGAAAACGGTTCTGGTCGGTAAGGAAAAATCCAGGCGCGATGGCGTTCACGCGGATCTTCGGCGAGTATTCCTGGGCCATGTGCACGGCCAGCCACTGCGTGAAGTTGCTCACCGCGGCCTTTGCCGCCGAGTAGGCGGGAATGCGCGTCAGCGGCCGGAATGCGTTCATCGACGAGATGTTCAGGATCGTGCCATACCCCTGCTCCGCCATCACCTTTCCAAAAATCTGCGAAGGCAGAATCGTACCCATCACATTCAGCTCGAAGACCCAGCGCAACGCGTCCGCGGGAAGATCGAAGAACTTCAACTCGGGGCTGGTTGTGGCCGTCGGCTTATTGCCTCCCGCGCCGTTGATCAGGCAATCCAGCTTGCCCAGGCGCTTCATCACTTGCTCGGCCGTCTGAGCGATGCTGTCGCGATCGAGCACATTGCACTTGAAGACGGAGACCTGCTTCATGCGCTCTCCCAGGCGCTCGATCGTCGCGGGATGCAACTCGGAAACGATGTCCAGAATGGCGACTTCCGCGCCACATCCGGTCAGTGCGTACACTATGTCGCTGCCCAGAACTCCGGCGCCGCCGGTAATGGCCACCGTCTTGCCTTTGAAGTCGTACATCTTCGTCAGTTCTGTCAGATCAAAGTTATCTTGCTTGCTCATAATTTCTCCATTTCACTACTGCATGCGAGATCAAATCCTAGCCAGAACGAATCATCGTGCGTGAAATCGACGCCTGTTGCAATCGGCCCGTTCCCGGCGGCGGCGTTCCGCAAAGTGCAACGCCGCTGGCCGGAACCAATTGTTGTTACCGTTGAATGCGCGCCGATCCGCCGCTGGCAAACGCGACCACCTGGTCCAGCGTCGCCATCGTGGTGTCGCCGGGGAAGGTCGTCATCAGCGCGCCGTGCGCCCATCCCAGCTTGACCGCCTGCTCCGGCGTCTCGCCGTTCAGCAACCCATAGATGAAGCCCGACGCGAAGCCGTCGCCGCCGCCGACGCGGTCCAGCACCTTCAGCTCTGCCGTCGGCGCAAACACCGCCTTGCCGTTGACCCACGCCACCGCGCTCCAACTGTGGTGGTTCGTGTTGTGCACCTCGCGCAGAGTCGTCGCCACCACCTTCGTCTTCGGGAAACGCTTCACCACCTGCTCCATCATTCCCAGGAACGTACCTGTGTCCAGCTTGGAGCTGGCCGTCTTGGCGTTGGCCGCGACCTCCGGGCCAGCGAATCCGAGTCCCTTCTGCAGGTCCTCCTCGTTGCCGATCAGCACGTCGACGTTCTCCACAATCGCGCTCATCACCTTTTGCGCGCGCTCGATGCCGCCCATCGTCTTCCACAGCTTCTCGCGGTAGTTCAGGTCGAACGACGTGATCGCTCCCGCTGCCCGCGCGGCCTTCATCGCCTCGATCACCACCTCCGATGTGGTCTCCGACAGCGACGCAAAGATTCCGCCCGAGTGGAACCAGCGCACGCCCTCACTGAAAATCGCCTTCCAGTCGAAGTCGCCCGGCTTCAGTTGCGCTGCAGCCTCGTTCGCCCGGTTGTAGAAGACGATGGGCGCGCGCAGGCCGAAGCCCTGGTCGCTGTAAACAGTGGCCATGTTCGGCCCGCGCACGCCGTCGTGCGCAAACCGCTTGAAGAGCGGCTTCACGCCCATTCCGCGCACACGCTCCGCGATCAGGTCGCCGATAGGGTACGATACGATCGCGCTGGCGATCCCCGTCTTCTGCCCAAAGCAGTCCGACAGATTTGCCGCGACGTTGAACTCGCCGCCGCTGACGTGGATGGCGAAGTTCGTCGCCTTGCGGAACGGGATGATACCCGGATCGAGCCGGTGGACCAGCGCCCCAAGCGAAAGTAGATCCAGCGAACCCTTCTCTTTGATAGTGAAACCAAGACTCAAGACCTTCTCCTTATTATTCTGTGTTTGTCATTTCCAAATCGTTTGTCATTCCCTTTGCTTGTCATTCCCGAAGGGAATCTGTTGTTGCATTTAGCCAGTCGCGTCTCTATTGCCCCAGGAACACCGGCTTGATGTGCCGTTCCCACAGGTTCGCGGTCACATTCTTGGCCACTGTCTCCTCGTTGGCTTCCAGCGCCTCCAGGTAGCGCGGTCCCATCTTGGCGGCGATCTTGAAGCCGACGTGCAGCAGTTGCCGGAAGCTGGGGTTGTACTCCGCATTCGACTGGTCGTGACGCAGCGCCGATGTGTACTGCTGGCTCGTCCAGCCGTTGACCGCCTCCGCCGCCGGCAGCTTGCTCGGGTCGATGTCGATCACAGTCGAGTAGGGAGCCATCAACTCGTCCTTGTGTTCCAGCGCCTCGTTGTAGATTTCCTTCGCAATCGCCAGCCCGTTGCCGCCCGCCTCTGCCAGCCCGATCAGCTCTTCCAGCCATGTCGTTCCCGCGGTCTTCAGGTGCACGCCCGCGTTGAACTTCTTCGCGCCGTCGTGGATCGCCTTGTAGATGGAGAACTTGTCCGACCCCGAATGCACGCTCAGCTTCAGGTTCGCGGGCAACCCGTAGCGCTTCACCGCGTAGGCAATCGTCGCCAGGTCCTCCTCGAACTCCTTGGCAAACTGCTTCACATCGCCCACGTAGTCCACGCCCTTGTTGAAGCGGCCGGTGAACTTCGGCGCAATCGTCTGAATAGGAATCTTCTGGTCGGAAATCATCGCCAGAATAATCAGCAGCTCGACCGGCGTCTGCGGAAAGTCGGTCTCGTCCATCGAGATCTCCGGCACGAATCGCCCGTCGCCCTTGTTCTCGACCAGGAACCGATAGATCTCGCCCGCATTCTGCACCGCGGCCAGAAACTTGTTTGCCACACTCTCGACGAAGGCACGGTCGGGATGGAACGGCTCGTCGATGCCGGGGATCGTCACCGTGCCCATCAACTCGTTGTGCGCGTTGAGAAATGCGACGACGTCCTCCGGCTTGGCCGGCTGGCCGATCATGTCCGCCACATCCAGCGTGAAGAAGTCGCAGGGATCCATAAAGCGGTGCACCGTCTTCAGGTTGATGTGGTCCGCGTCAAGAAAGTAGGCCTTGCTCCAGCCCATCTCCTTCACTGCCACGTCCGCCGCGGCGCGCGTCTCGACCGGCTCGGTGCCGATAATGCTGTGCTCGCGGTTCGACTTGTTCCACACCGGAATGACCTCAACGCCCGCGTCGGCGGCCAGAATGCATGCGGCAAGCTGGGCCTTCGCCTGGTGAGCAAAACGGTCGCCCACACCGATGGAAAACTTCGGTAGTTCCAGTGTTTCTATTACTACGTTGTTCATTACTTCTCCCTGTTTCAAACTCCACGGCCCGCGGTTCGAACCAATTCTGCACCGCTCCCAAGCATACTGTGCGGCAAGCAGGCGCGGCAAATCCGCAACGTAACTCACGTAACTTCAGTTGAGCGACGCAAAAGTCAGTTCAGCGAGGTTAGGTTTTGTTGAGCAGCCGGCTAATCCTTGAAGCGGCCTTCATAAGCCCATAGCCCGAGCCCTGGGTTGGAGATATAGAAGATCTCCTCGCCATCAACCGTATTCCACCCATCCACCAGCTTCGCCGGATCGTACTTCGCCATGTACTCGGCCAGGTCGCCGTACTCGAAGTGCGCGCCTTCGATCTCCTCCCGCGTCAAATGCCCCGGGCAGTAGCGAATATTGAACCGTCCCTCGCTCGATCCGTGGATCAGGTGCGCCGCAGCCGATAGATTCCCTGCCAGCGCCGCGTCGTTCTTCACCGCCTCCAGCGTCGCCGGCGTTCCGCAGTAGCCGTATTTGCGGATCAGCGTGTCGATCGTCGGGTCCTCGCCAAACTCATGCACCGCCGGCGCCAGCACGATCAGCTCGGCGTTGTCAGCCAATGCCATCCTCGTGCGGTAGACGCTCTTGTTGCCCAGCCAGGTGCTCTTGAACTCCTGCGGATCGAGGAAGACCACCGCCTTCTTGATCTCGCGGTCCATCATCAGGAAGTTAACCTTCAAACTCAGCTCCGCGGCGCGCTCGAAGCACTCCGCATCGTCGCCGATGAACAGTCCGTTGAGCGCCAGTTTGCCCGCCGCGTTCTTGCTCACCACCGTCTGCACGTAGACAATCTGCGGCAGCAGATGGCCAAAGTGCTCGCTGGCGTAGTTCAGCACGCGCCGCACCGGTGTGTCCGCCCGCCCCATCATGCGCTCCATGCCGTATACCGCGCCCAGGAAGTGGCTGCGATGGATCCCCATCACGCCGCCCGTGCCCACAAAAATGTTCTTGTTGTAGTTGGCAAAGCCGATCACCTCATGCGGCACCACCTGCCCGATCGACAGGATCAGATCGTGCCCGCCCCCCGTCTTTGAAGAGCCGACCAGCAGCTTGTTCACCTGCGCCGGCCAAGAGTAGTCCAGCTTGCCCTCGCTCACCTCTTGCATGAACTCGCTCGGCACCTCGCCCAGAGTCACAATGTCGTTGCGCCAGTCATGCACGCGGAACAGGTCGCGCGGCACGGGGCCGAACATCGTCTGGATCTCGTGGTCGGTCATCGCCTTGTGCGTGCCGAGGGCGGGCAGCACGTCGGCCAGCGCGTCGCCGTAGTAGTTCCATGCGTACTCGGTCAGTTTGCCCGCCATGGAGTGCAGGCGCGTGAAGTCCGGCGGAACGGCAAGCACTTTCTTGCGCGCGCCCAGCTTGTCCAGCGCGCTGGCGAGGGCGGCCTTGGTCTCGGCGGGGGTGAATTCCGTGGTCGGCGATCCGGCGGCAAAGTAGAGGCTCATAGCTACAACTCTACTCGCGCCGCGCGCCGCTGGCAGGCGTCTTTGCTACGGGTTCGCACTCCGGCGATTCGCAGTTCAAAGGAGTGTGTAACGGCTTTGGTTTGACTGAAGGGGTCGTAATTCTGTGCTAAATGGTTCTGCGCAAAGTGGTGGGCGTGAACTGGTGGGCGAGGCGGGAATCGAACCCACAACCACCAGCTTAGAAGGCTGGTGCTCTATCCAGTTGAGCTACTCGCCCGCGTTCGGGAGGGCCCACTGCAAGCCGTCCCGCGCTCCAGCACGCAACCGCGCGCGCCCTCGATAGTATTGTATCTGCAACTACAAAATTCCAGCTCGACCTGTAGGCAGATTCGCAAGCAGTGGCAACAGAGTAAGGGCACGCAATTAAGAATTGCGCCGGACGAAGCCAAGCCGCACAATGGATTACGCACGCGCCCCCTCACAAGGAGCACCATGGACGCATTAAGTCTCCACCGAATCCACTTCGCCTTCACCGTCACCTATCACTACCTCTTCCCCCAGCTCACCATGGGCCTTGCCCTGCTCATTGTCGTGCTGAAATCGCTTGCCCTGAAGACGCGCGACGCGAAGTACGATGTCGCGGCCCGCTTCTGGGCCAGAATCTTCGCCGTCAACTTCCTGCTCGGCGTGGTCACCGGAATCCCCATGGAGTTTCAGTTCGGCACCAACTGGTCGGAGTTCTCCCGCCGCACCGGTGGCGTCATCGGAATGCCGCTGGCCATGGAGGGCATCTTCTCCTTCTTCCTCGAATCCGCCTTCCTCGGGCTCTTCCTCTTCGGCGAGAAGCGCCTCTCGCGCTGGATGCACTGGACCTCCGCCTTTCTGGTCTTTCTCGGCTCGTGGATCTCCGGCTTTTTCATCATCGTCACCGACGCGTGGATGCAGCATCCCGTCGCCTATCGCATTCTGCCCGGCGGCGTATTTGAGGTCGGCAGCTTCTGGGGCCTCATGCTGAACCCATGGGCCTGGCTGCAGTACGCGCACAATATGTGCGGATCGGTGGTCACGGCCTCCTTCGTCATGGCTTCGGTTGGCGCGCTCTATCTGCTGCTCCGCCGCGACGAGGTCTACGGGCGGATGTTCATCAAGCTGGGCGTCGTCGCTGGAGTCCTCTCCTGCATCCTGCAGATCTTCCCCACCGGAGACCTGCACGGAAAGTACATGGCGAAGCACCAGCCCGCCGCCGTCGCTGGCATGGAGGGCCTCTTCAACTCCGAGCGGGGCGCGCCGCTCGTCCTGATGGGCCAGCCCGACATCGAGGCGCAGAAGATCGACAACCCGATCGTCGTCAACAAGGTCCTCAGCTTCCTCATCTACGGAACCACTGCCGCCGAGGTCGAGGGCCTCGACCAGATTCCTCGCGACCAGTGGCCCACTGCGCTTCCTCTGCTCTACTACAGCTACCACATCATGGCGGGCCTCGGAACTTACTTTGTGCTGCTGATGGCCGTCGCCGCATTTCTGCTCTGGCGTGGCAAGCTCTTCACCGCGCGCTGGATTCTCTGGCCCATCCTGCTCAGCTTTCCTCTGCCCTACATCGCCAACACCGCCGGCTGGATGACCGCTGAGATCGGCCGCCAACCCTGGCTGGTCTACGGCCTCATCCGCACCTCGCAAGGGTACTCAACCCACATCGACGCGAGCACCAGCCTGTTTTCGCTGCTTGGATTCCTCGGCTTGTACGCGGTGCTCTCCATCCTGTGGATTGTGCTGGTCTACAACTTCATTCAGGACGGGCCGCAGGCTGCGTCGCAGGACGCCCCCGTCAACGGCAGCAAGACTGCATAGGAGAGATCGATGGGCACTCTTTGGTTCTGGATCGTAGCCGTCATGCTGGTCGCCTACGTCGTTCTCGACGGCTTCGACATCGGCGCAGGCATCGTCTATCTCTTCGTCGCGCGCACGGAAGAAGAGCGTCAGCAGGCGATGCGCTCCATCGGCCCCTTCTGGGACGGCAACGAGGTCTGGCTGCTGGCCGCCGGTGGCACGCTCTTCTTCGCCTTCCCCCTGCTCTACGCTTCGGCCTTCAGCGGCTTTTATCTGCCGCTGATGATCGTCCTCTGGCTCTTGATCCTGCGCGCCCTCAGCATCGAGCTGCGCGGCCACTCCGCCGAGCCGCTCTGGCGCACCTTCTTCGACGCGCTCTTCACCTTCTCCAGCTCGCTGCTCGCCATCTTCTACGGAGCGGCCCTGGCCAACGTCGTGCGCGGCGTCCCCATCGGCCCAGACGACTACTTCTTCCTCCCCCTCTGGACCAACTGGAAGCCAGGCCCGCATCCCGGAATCCTCGACTGGTACACCGTCACCGGAGGGATCCTCGCCTTGGTTGCGCTCGCCGTTCACGGCGCGCTCTATCTCGCCCTCAAGACGGAGGTCGATCTGGAGCAGCGCGCGCGCAACTTCGCCCGCAATGCCACCCCCGTGCTCCTCGTCCTCACGCTGGCCGGCCTTCCGCTCACCGTTCTGGCGCGTCCGCACTCGCTGGACAGCTACATCGCTCACCCCATCCTGTTTGTAATTCCCTGCGCGGTACTGGCCAGCCTCGCGGTCGTCTTCCTCGCCACGCGCGGACGCTCCCCATTGACCGCCTTTCTCGGCTCCTCCGCGTACCTCTCCACCATGATGGTCGGCGCCGTCGTCGGACTCTTCCCCGTGCTGCTTCCCACGGTCGGCACGGCGGGCCGAGACATCACCATCTCCCTCGCCCTGGCCGGCCCACACACCCTGCACGTCGGCCTGGTCTGGTGGACCCTGGGAATCCTGCTGGCCATCATGTACTTCGTCATCATCCACTGGCTCTTCCGCGGCAAGGTCCCGCGCCACGCCGATGGCTATGGCCACTGATACGCGCCAGCCTTGTCGTCGTTCGTCATTCTGGCGTAGCCAGAATCTCCGTATTTGTCGTGCTTAGAGCATTTCCTGAATTGCTATAGACCCATTTTGTTTGTCATTCCGTAGCGAAGCGGAGGAATCTGCTTTTGCTTGTTGCGCGATGATCTACACCATTACGGGAAATGCTCTAAGGGTACGGGTGGTACCCCAAGCCTTCAGGTTTGGGTCTCCGTGCCGTAAGAGCTGCCAATGGAGCGCGGCTTCAGATGCTGAGGGAATCTTCCCTCAATCCGAGCAAATGCTGACACCCAACCAAAACCAACACTGCCCATCGCCACAGCAAATGCGGCCCCATATCACATAATTAAAATTCATGCAGGAAGATGCACAAGAGAAATCCTTTGAATACAATATATCTGTGACGCTGGGCACAGACAACTCTATGCTCGCGGCGCGATTTTCAATATGAGTCATAATTTGTCGCGAGACGCAGCTTAGCCGCATGGATGACCCGCACGGTGGCCGGATGATTGGACGGACCGCACGCACTCAGTCAGTTGAACAAACTGTTTTCTCAAGGACTGAGTCTGTCTGCCGCCATCCTCTCCCAGTTCCACCCCGCGAATTCCCTGCCCTATGGAGGATTTACTGATGAAGCAAGGCGTAACGGAAGCACCGCTTGTGAAAAAAGATGCAGGCACAACCTCGACCCCAACCAAGTACACCTACTTCTTCGGCGGCGGCAAGGCTGAGGGCAATGGCAAAATGAAGGACACGCTGGGCGGCAAGGGAGCTGGCCTGGCCGAGATGACCAACGCCGGCCTGCCCGTGCCTCCGGGTTTCACCATCCAGACCGAGGCCTGTCGCGAGTACATGCGCGGCGCGCTCAGCCCCAGTGTCAACACCGAGATGCTCGAAGCCCTCAAGCGCCTGGAGAAGCTGCAGGGTCAGGATCTGGGCGCGCCAGAGAACCCGCTGCTGGTCTCCGTCCGCTCCGGCGCAAAGTTCTCCATGCCCGGCATGATGGACACCATCCTCAACCTCGGCCTCAACGACCGCTCGGTCGAGGGCCTCGCCCGCGGCAGCAACGATCCGCGTTTCGCCTACGACTCCTATCGCCGCCTCATCCAGATGTTCGGCTCCGTCGTCCTCGACATCAGCAAGAAGAAGTTTGAGCACATCTTCGACGGCGCCAAGGCGCGCGAGCACGTCAAGCTGGACTACCAGCTCAGCGCCAAGGCCCTCAAAGAGGTCATCGTCGAGTACAAGAAGCTCATCAAGAAGGAGAGCGGCAAGGACTTCCCGCAGGCCCCGCTGGAGCAGTTGGTGGCCACCCGCGACGCCGTCTTCCGCAGTTGGAACAGCGAGCGCGCCAAAACCTATCGCCGCATCAACCGCATCGACGACTGGCTGGGCACAGCCGTCAACGTGCAGTGCATGGTCTTCGGCAACATGGGCGACAGCTCAGGCACCGGCGTCGGTTTCACCCGCAATCCGGCCACCGGAGAGCACGCCTTCTTCGGCGAGTACCTGATGAACGCGCAGGGCGAGGACGTCGTCAGCGGCATCCGCACCCCCATGCCCATCAGCGAGCTCGAGCGCGCCATGCCCAAGGTCTACGAACAGTTGCGCACATGCACCTGGCGCATGGAAAAGCACTACCGCGACATGCAGGACTTCGAGTTCACCATCCAGGACGGAAAGCTCTACATGCTGCAGACACGCAATGGCAAGCGCACCGGCCTGGCCGCTGTGCGCGTCGCCATCGACATGGTGCGCGAGGGCCTCATCACCAAGGAAGAGGCCGTCATGCGCGTCGAGCCCGACCAGATCTACGACTTCCTCGTCCCCCGCCTCGTGGAGAAGGGCGAGAAAATTGAAGTCCTCGCCACCGGCCTTCCCGCATCGCCCGGCGCAGCCGTCGGACAGATGGTCTTCACCGCCGAGGATGCAGTCAAGGCACGCGCCTCCGGCACGTTCAAGGACATCATCCTGGTGCGCGGCGAGACCACCCCGGAAGACATCGCCGGCATGGAAGTCGCATCCGGCATTCTCACCTCGCGCGGCGGCATGACATCGCACGCCGCCGTCGTCACCCGCGGCATGGGCAAGTGCTGCGTGGCTGGAGCTGGTGATTGCGTGGTCGACGAGGCGCACAAGGAACTGCGCGTCAAGGGTCACACCTATCGCCATGGCGACTGGATCTCCCTCGACGGCACCACGGGCCGCGTCATCGCGGGCCGGTTGAAGACCCTCCCCGTGCAGCCCGACGATGCCGACCTGGTCACCTTCATGAGCTGGGCAGACCCCCTGCGCAGACTGAAGATCCGAGCCAACGCCGACATCCCCCGCGACGCCAAGCAGGCCCTCCTCTTCGGCGCCGAAGGCATCGGCCTCTGCCGCACCGAGCACATGTTCTTTGCCGAAGACCGCATCGAACACATGCGCGCCATGATTCTCGCCACCGACGAGAAGGACCGCCGCGCACCGCTCAAGAAGCTCCTGCCCATGCAGCGCGCCGACTTCGTTGGTCTCTTCAAGGCCATGGGCCCGCTGCCCGTCACCATCCGCCTGCTCGATCCTCCGCTGCACGAGTTCCTGCCCAAGCGAGAGGACCTGCTGGTCGAGATCGCGCACCTGGAAGACACCAAACCCCGCTCGCCCAAGCTCAAGACGCTGCGCCCGCTGCTGGCGCGCGTCCAGGAGCTGCACGAGACCAACCCCATGCTTGGCCTGCGCGGCTGCCGCCTCGGTATCGCCTTCCCGGAGATCACCGAGATGCAGGCGCGCGCCATCTTCGAGGCCGCCATCATCATCAAGAAGAAGGGTGGCGAACCGCACCTCGAGATCATGGTCCCGCTCATCGGCTCCATCGAGGAGATGCGCAACCAGTCCGCCATCATCCGCCGCGTCGCCGCCGAGGTCTTCAAGGAGAAGGGCGACAAGGTGGACTACATGGTGGGAACCATGATCGAACTCCCACGCGCCGCCCTCACCGCAGACAATATCGCCGAGGAGGCCGAGTTCTTCAGCTTCGGCACCAACGATCTCACCCAGACCACCTTCGGCATCAGCCGCGACGACATCAACAACTTCCTGCCTGCCTACATGAAGGCCGGAATCTTCAAGCAGGACCCATTCGCCACGCTCGATCAGGCGGGCGTGGGTCAGCTCATCGAGATGGCCACCGACCGCGGTCGCGCCACGCGGCCCAACCTCAAGGTCGGCGTCTGCGGTGAACATGGTGGAGATCCAGAGTCCATCAAGTTCTGCCACCGCGTCGGTCTCAACTACGTCTCCTGCTCGCCCTTCCGGTTGTTGGTTGCCCGCCTCGCGGCGGCGCAGGCTGCGCTGGAGGAGAAGCAGGCCGGCGGCGAGATGAAAGACCTGCTGCGCAACTCCGGCTCCAGCACTCAATAATCGCTGCACACCGCTCTGACGAAGCCGCCGTGGAACGAACCAGTTCCACGGCGGTCTCGTCTTGCGGTAGGATTTTGTATTGCCTCACTCATCCGATCCCATGACCGACGAAGCGCTCTCCGACAACAAATCCGCCCCTCCCCTTCGCATCCGCCTGGCGACCGTCGCCGACATTCCGCGCCTCGTCCCCAGCATCAACGCCGCCTTCCTCGTCGAGACGTTTCTCGAAGGCACGCGCACAGACATTGACCGCCTCTCCGCCTACTTCCGCAAAGGCGAGTTCCTGCTCGCCGAAGACGCCTCCGGCCAGCTCATCGGCAGCATATACACCGAACTCCGCCCCCCGCGCGGCTATCTCGGAATGCTCGCCATCGCCCCCGCTCATCAGCGCGCCGGCCACGGTCGCACCCTCATGCTCGCCGGCGAAGACTACCTGCGCGGCAAGGGCTGCAACGCCGTCGACATCTGCGTCATCGCATGGCGCACCGAGCTGCCCCCCATCTACCGCCGCTTCGGCTACGTCGAGACCGCCCTCGAGGACTTCCAACCCTCCCAGCGCCTCAAGCCCGGCACTCCCCCCTGCCAATCCATCATCATGTCCAAGCCCCTCTAACCGCCGCGGCCCTTGCTTTTGCTGTTGTCGTTTTTGATCGTCATTCTGGCGCAGCCAGAATCTCCGTATTTGGCCGGGTGGCCCACCCTAAGTTTTTGAAATCTTGATCCAACCATAAAAAGTGGGTGCCCCATCCTTCGCTTCTTTCTAGCGAAGGGTGGGTCTACCTCCAACCCTCCCACTCCCAAAGTTTTTTCCCCGAATTTCCCAGCAAATCCGCGTGTCAAGCCCCTCGACCCACAATAATCGCCTCAACCAACAGAAAACAAAAGAGAAAAAACTTTCCCGAAAGTGGCATAGTAGTTATGCCCCACCTGATAAAATAGAAGGTGTAGAGAAAACTAGGGAAACCCCGGCAGCGCGCCGGGGTTTTTCATGCCCGAAACCGAAGCACGGGGGAAACCATTTATTTTCTTATGGATAGCTATAATCAGTCTGGAATCTATTCTTTGCCTGCGCAAACTCACATCTCTTTGGTTCCAGAGACGTTAGGAAGCACAGGAAAGTGGGGGGGGGGGGTGGAGTTACTAACTGATTAACGATTCATGCGATCACACTGCATGGCCGCTATAGGCCCCCGCTCTGCGATTGCCGAACGCGCTATACTGAACCTAGTTCTTTGAGTGCCAACAGCATGTTCTAGCCAGCCCTCACATGGGGGCGTCACGGCTTCGACGGGATTGCTAGCGGCAGAGAGGCATGCCGGGGTGTGGACACCCGTAATCGCTCACAAAATCATAAGTGCCGAACCTCAGTTCGCTCTTGCTGCCTAATTAATTAG